>Ga0114129_10015894_pt1 | contig 10704 bp, 5 predicted proteins | sample RhiMetdeltSRZDD1_FD_80071 | JGI IMG/M metagenome (GOLD analysis project Ga0114129, IMG submission 80071) | Populus rhizosphere microbial communities from Tennessee, USA - Rhizosphere MetaG P. deltoides SRZDD1 (version 2) (version 2) | ecosystem: Host-associated > Plants > Roots > Rhizosphere >... | reverse complement strand
TAGATGTCGAGCCGTCCGTCGCCGTTCACATCGGCAAGGGTCACGCCGGTGGTCCATCCCTTGCTCTTCAAGCCGGCTTCCTCGGTGACGTCGCGGAAGCGGAACTTCCCCTCGTTCAGGTAGAGCCGGGTGCCGCCCTGATTGGACGTCAGCACGATCTCCGGCAGGCCGTCGCCGGTGAGGTCACCGAGGGCGACGCCGCCGCCGTTGTAATAGTTGCGATACGTGAAGACATTCAGCTCGCGCGTATCGGTGAGGCGATTCTCGAAGCGGACGCCGGTGTAGGCGGAGGGTAGCCGGGTGAACAGGTGACCGTCGGCGGCAGGCGGCGTGGGATCGGCGGCCGCGGAGCAGCCGCCGCAGACGCACACCATGGTCACGAAAAGATGTAGGGGCGCAGCATGCTGCGCCCCTACATCTCCCCTTCCCGTTCTGCTACGCCCGCTGACAGCCCCCGCCAATCAGTACCCGGGGTTCTGCGTGATCAGCGCATTGGCGTCGATTTGCGTCTGCGGAATCGGCATCAACACGCGATTGTCCGGCGTCGGCCCTGCCTTGAACTCCCAGGCCTGCGTGAACTGGCCGTACCGAATCAGATCCTGTCGCCGCTTTCCTTCACTGTTGAGCTCGAACAGCCGCTCGCGCAGGACCACGTCGGGGGTGACGACGCTGAGCGTGTCCCCCCCTGGGAACGCGCGCGCCCGCACCAGCCGCAACAGCGCCAGGGGAGTCGAGGTGCCCGTGCCACCGGCGAGCTCGGCTTCTGCCTTGATCAGGTACATCTCGGCCAAACGGAACCAGGCGAAGTCGTTGCCGTTGTTCTGCTGCACGTGCTTGGGGTCGGCGGGCCACTTGTAGATGCGCGCGCCCTCGCCTTCCGTCGCCGACGTTACGTTGGCGATGGTCACCGTGAACACCAGCGGGTTGCCCTTCCGGTCGTTCGCGGGCTTGCCGCTCTCGACATTCACCTGCGGTCCCACGAGGAACATTTTCCGGCGCAGATCGAGTGAATCGAACGCGTTGTAGGTCTGTGCCAGGGTCGCAAACCCGTTCCAGGGCGACGGGCTGAACTGATTGTAGTGCAGTGTCCGCATCACCATGTTGAACCCCAGACCATCCGCGTCCGCGTACTTGACGACGAAGATGTTCTCGGGCGAGGTGGCATTGTCGGCGCTGAAATTATCCGTGAACGCCGGGGCCAGCTGGTACACCCCTGACTGGAGGATGCTGTCGACGACGTTGATCGCCGCCTGACAGGCACCCGTGCCGCCGCTCACCGTGATACCCGCGCATGAGTTATACGCCGTGGCATTGATGCCGGAGCCGGCGGCCTCATTCTTGTACACCCGGGCGTTGATGTACATGTTGGCCAGGAGCGCGTTGACCGCACCCTTCGTGACGCGGCCCACCTTGGCGTCCCCCCACGACGCGGGAAGGTTGGGGCGGATCGCCAGCAGCTCCGACTCGATGAACTTGAACGTCGAGTCGCGCGTCGCGCGCGCGCGCGCCTTGAGCTCCGTCGTGGTGGCGATGGGCACGCCGCCGAACAGATCCAGCAGCATGTAGTAGTAGAAGGCGCGCAGGTACCTGGCCTCGCCCTCGATCGCGGCTTGATTCGGCACGGTCGTTTTCCCGAGCGCCTCAAGCAGCACGTTGGCCCGCGCGATACCCGCGTACGCCGTGTTCCACGCGTTGTTCACGAAGCTGAGCGTGGACGGGCTATTGGCCGACCAGGTCTGGCGATGGGTCTCGAGCCACGTGCCGTTGTCATACCAGTCCGAGCCGCGCGTGGGCACGACCATCTCGTCGGTGCTGACCTCGCTCACACCCCAGTATTCGCCCTCGCCGGGAGTGTTCCGCAACCCGGCGTACACGCCGGCGAGCGCGGCGAGCACCTCCCCTTCCGTGTGGAAGAAGTTGCCCGGCGTGATCGAGCTAATCGGCGTCTCGGCAAGATCCGTGCACCCCTGCAGGGGCACGAGGAGCAGCGTGAAGAGCCCCACCGCTCCGATCGACGTGGTTACAAAGAGTCGCTTCATGGATCAGAGCTCCTTAGAACACGACACGGAGGCCGCCCGTAAACGTCCGGGGCCGGGGATAGCTGAGATAGTCGATGCCGCGCGCCGCCAGGCCCACGTCGCTCGTGTTGGCCTCGTTCAGGCTCGACACCTCGGGGTCGAGCCCCGAATAGCCCGTGATCACGAACAGGTTGTCGGCCGACACGTACAGCCGAGCGCTCCGGGCGGAGTTGGTGAGGAATGGCAGGTCCAGAGCGTATTCCACCGTGATGTTCTGGAGCCGCAAGAACGACGCACTCTCGACCCAGCGGGAAGAGTAGATGGCCGGCTCGTGCAGATCGGTGCCGTCGGTCAGGGCGGGCGCCAAGAAGTTCTTGACCTGCAGTGCATTGCTCTTGGTGGACCAGATGAGCGCAGTGTTGTTGAACACGTCCTGACCGACCGATGCCCGCATCAGGAAGCTGATGTCGAACTTGCCCCAGTTCACCTGGTTGTGGAACCCGATGGTGAAGTCGGGGTTGGCATTGCCGATCACCTGGTAATCGGCGGCATCCGGCCCTCCCCGGTTCGTCGTATGGCCGCTCACACAGCCCGCGGTGGCCGCGGTGCACGCGAATGTCTGGAACCCCGTCGTCGGGTCGACGCCGAGGAAGACCGGCCCGTAGAACGTGCCGAGGGGATAGGTCTTCCCCGTTGAATCGGGAGCGAGGATGCGCTGGGCCCACTGGTCGGACTGACCCTGACCGCTGACGACCCCCGACCGAATGAACTTGTGGGGACCGAGATCGAGCACCGCGCTCCGCTCGGCGGCGAACACCACCCCGGTCCGCCAGGTGAGACCCGGCCGCGACACGAGCAGCGCGTCGAGCGTCAGCTCCAGGCCGCGGTTCCGGAGCTTCCCGACGTTCTCGATTCGCGTGGACGAGGGCTGCGGCTGCGGCACGGGAACCTCGAGCAGCAGGTCGGAGGTGTTCTTGACATAGTACTCGATGCTCCCGGCGAGCCGGTTCTCGAACAGCCCGAAGTCAACGGCGCCATTGTACTGCGTCGTTTGCTCCCATTTGAGGTCCGGGTTGCCGACGCTGTTCGGGATGACGCCCGCCTGCGACACGTCGCTCCATGGATACGCCGCGCCGACGCCACCCACCAGCGTGCGCAACGACTGATAGGGCTTGATCCCCGGATTGCCTTGACGCCCCCACCCGACGCGCAGGCGCAGGTCGGAGAACGGCCCCCGCACAACCCCCCCTTGGGTCAGGTGCCACGACGCCGACAGCCCCGGGAACAACGCCCACTTGTGCCCCTCGGCGAACTTGGACGATCCGTCGTAGCGCAGCACCCCGGTCACAAAGAACCGGTCCTTGTAGCCGTAGTTGGCCCTGGAGAGGAAGGACACTAGCCGACTCTCGATCGCGTCCGACGAATCCTGCAAGCTTCCGGCGGCGTTCAAGCTGTTGAACATGAGGGCGTCGGTGACGAACCCGATCCCTTGGCCCATGGCCACGTTCTTCGTGAACTTGCTGTACTCGTATCCGCCCACGACATCGAGGCTGTGGGCCTCGCCCAACTGGCGCCGGTACGTCAGCAGCGTCTGTATCGTCTTCGTCGAATTGTCCTGACTGTACACCCGCGCGAGCCCGTTCCCCAGCGTCCTGCCGAGCGGACTTGCGAGGGGGAAGTAGATGTTACGCCCCCCGGCGGAGTAGTCCAACCCGACGGTCACCTGACCCGTTAAACCGGGCACGAGGTCAACTTCGGCCGTCCCGTTGGCCAGGGTGCGCGTGGTCCGTCCCTGGTCGGTGATCTGGTTCGCGAGCGCCACCGGGTTGAACAACGAGTTGCCCCCCGGCTCGTAATAGGTCGAATCGTTCGTGTTGACGGGCTGCGTCGGATTGAGGTTGGCAGCGTTCTGGAACACACCGCCCTCGAAGCCCGCCCGGTTCTCGAACATGATATACTGGTTGTTCACGCGCGACGTCGTCACGTTCACGCCCAGGCGCACCCGGTTGTCGAGCGCCTTGTGCGTGGCGCTCAGGCGCCCCTGAATCCGCTCGAGGCCGTTCGCGAGCGACACGCCTTGCTGGTTCATGTAATTGAGGGAAGCGCGATAGCGCGTGTCCTCGCTCCCCCCGGAGAACGACAGGTCGTGATTGTGCGTGACGGCGGTGCGCGTCACGGCGCGGTACCAGTCCGTATTCGCAGACCCGAGCTGGGCTTGAACTTTCGGATCGAGCCCCCGGGCCGAATTGAAGCAGTTGGGATCTATCGCGCCCCCCGGGTGGGGGCAGGCGACCGTATCGGCAATGAAAATTGGCACCTGCTGCGCGACGAACGACTTGTATTGATCCGCGGTCGCCAAGTTCAGGTAGTTGGACGGCGACGCCGCCGCCACGTAGGTGTCGTACTCGATGCTCGGCCCGCCCACCACCGCGCCCTTCTTCGTCTCGACCAAGACCACCCCGTTCGCCGCGCGGCTCCCGTAGATCGCCGTCGCCGACGCGTCTTTGAGGATCGTGATGGACGCGATGTCCGAGGGATTGAGCAGATTCAGCGGGTTGCGCGGCAGCGGGGGCGTGCCGCGGGCCCCGTAGCCCGGCGGCTCGGCGGGCTCGTTATAGAGCGGCACTCCATCGACCACATACAAGGGTTCATTGCTGTTGCTGATGGAGCTGCCACCGCGAATCAGGATCTGCGTGCCGGCCCCGGGCTCGCCGTTGTTGCGCGTGACCTCGACGCCGGCGGCCCGCGCCTGGATCATCTGGTCCACGTTGGTCACCACACCGACGTTCGCCGCGGCGGCGCTGACCGTGGACACCGATCCCGTGATCGCCTCGCGTCGCTGCGTGCCGTAGCCCGTCACCACGACCGGCTCGAGGATTGCGGCCGCCGGCGCGAGCGCGATCTGCGCCGTCGTGACTCCGCCCGGCGTGACGGCGATTTCCTGGATCTGCGAGCCGTACCCGATTCGCGTCGCGCGCAGGCGCTGGGCCCCCGCGGGAACGCCGTTCAGGGTAAAGCTGCCGTCGGCGCGGGTGAGCTCCCGGTACGGAGTCCCCGCGATCGCCACTTCGACGTTGGCGAGCGGTTGCTGGGTCGAGTTGTCGACGACTTTCCCCGTGACGCCGCCTGTCGTTTGCTGCGCGCTCAATGGGACCGCCCAGAACAGACCAGCGACCAGCGCGGGAACAAGGTGACGGACGAGTCGCATACGTCGGCCCTCTGCAGGGTGAAGAGTGGGAAGTCGGATCGCGGTGCGCTGGCGTACGTACATGTTCATGGCCCTCCTCCGGGCGAAACGCTGAGGAGCTGACGGGCTGCGGGGCTAGATATGGCCGCCATTACGGGAGTCGTCAAGAGGCACCCGGGCAGGCTTTTGAGCCGCGTATGCCGGGGCGTTTCACGTTGGGGAGGACGGGTCAGGCGCTCTATAAATGAAGAGGCTGCCCCGTCCCCGCCCCCCCTTCCATCCGCGCGTCCGCTCGTACACGTTGTTTCCATACTTCCGCGAGGACGCCCTCCCATGCCCCCGATCAGCTTCACCGTCAACGGCAAGCGCGAAACGGTCAACGTCACGCCCGACACGCCGCTCCTCTGGGTGCTGCGTGACACACTCGGGCTCACCGGCACCAAGTTCGGCTGCGGCATCGCCCAGTGCGGCGCGTGCACCGTCCATCTGGATGGCGTCGCCACGCGCACCTGTGTGCTGCCCGTGGCCGCCGTCGCCGGCAAACGGGTGACCACGATCGAAGGTCTGTCCAAGAACCGCGCGCACCCCGTGCAGCGCGCATGGATAGAGGAAGACGTGCCGCAATGCGGCTACTGCCAGTCGGGGCAGATCATGGCGGCCGCGGCGCTGCTCGCGAAAACTCCGCATCCCACCGACGCCGACATCGACACGGCCATGACCAACATCTGTCGCTGCGGCACTTACCAACGTATCCGCGCCGCCATCCATCGCGCCGCGCAGGGAGCGTGACATGAGCGCCGCTCCAGAAATCACCCGGCGCGAGTTCCTCGAGGCGACGGGTGCGGCCGGCGCCGGCCTCGTCATCGGCTTCCACCTGCCCGCCACCAGCCGCGGACGCGTCGCCACCGCGGCGCCGTTCGCGCCGAACGCGTGGTTGCGCATCGGCGCCGACGAGAGCGTCCTCGTGGTGGTCGACCGCTCCGAGATGGGCCAGGGCGTAACGACGTCGCTGCCCATGCTGCTCGCGGAAGAGCTCGAAGCCGACTGGTCGAAGGTCCGGATCGAGTCGGCCCCCGCGGACAAGGCGTACATCAATCCGATGTTCGGCATGCAGGGAACCGGCGGGAGCACCAGCGTGCGGGCGGCCTACACCCCGCTCCGCAAGGCGGGCGCGGCGGCGCGCGAGATGCTCGTCAGCGCGGCGGCGGAAACGTGGGGCGTCGACAAGGCCACGTGTCGCGCCGAGAAGGGCGCGGTGATTCACACGCCCAGTAACCGCCGCCTTACCTACGGCAAGCTGGTCGTCAAGGCGGCCACGGTGCCCCTGCCGCCCGACGTCCCGCTCAAGGACCCGAAAGACTGGAAGATCCTCGGCACGCGCGTGAAGCGGCTCGATACGCCGCCCAAGGTGGACGGGAGCGCGCAGTTCGGGATCGATGTGAAGGCGCCCGGCCTGCTCGTCGCGGTGATCGCGCGCTCGCCCGTGTTCGGCGGCAAGGCGAAGGAGTTCGACGCCGCCAAGGCCAAGGCCGTACCAGGCGTGAAGCACGTCGTGCAGATCTCGTCGGGCGTTGCGGTGGTGGCCGACGGCTACTGGTCGGCCAAGAAAGGTCGGGACGCGCTCACCGTCACCTGGGACGAGGGCCCGACGGCGGGCGTGTCGAGCGCGACCATCTCGCAGCTGTTCGGAAAGAACGCGGACCAGGCCGGCGCAGTCGCGCGGCACGACGGCGACGCCCAGGGCGCACTGCCCGGGGCGGCGACAAAGCTCGACGCCGCCTACGAGCTCCCGTTCCTTGCCCACGCCACCATGGAGCCGATGAACTGCACCGCCCACGTGCGGGCCGACGGTGTGGACATCTGGGCGCCCACCCAGTTCCAGACCGGGGCTCAAGGCATGGGCGCGGGTATCGGTGGCGTCCCACCGGAGAAGGTCAAGGTGCACACGACCTACCTGGGCGGCGGCTTCGGCCGACGGTTCGAGCTCGATTTCATTAAGGAAGCGCTCGAGACCTCCAAGGCCACCGGCACTCCGGTGAAGGTGATCTGGTCTCGGGAAGACGACATTCGAAACGCGCAGTACCGCCCCGCCTGCTATCACAAAATGCAGGCCGGACTCGACGCGAGCGGTCAGCCGGTCGCATGGACGCACCGGATCGTGGCGCCGTCCATCATGGCGCGCGTGTTCCCCGACACCGTGAAGAACGGGCTCGACGGGGAGGCCGTGGAGGGCGGTGTGGACATGCCCTACACCGTTCCCAATGTGCACGTCGACTACTCGCTCACGGACACCGGCATCCCGGTCGGTTTCTGGCGCTCGGTGAACAACTCGTACAACGCGTTTGTGGTCGAGAGTTTCATCGACGAGCTCGCCAACGCCGCGAAGAAGGACCCGTACGAGTACCGCCGGGACCTGCTGGGCAAGGCGCCGCGGCATCTCCGGGCCCTGAACCTCGCCGCGAGCAAGTCCGGCTGGGGCACACCGCTCCCGGCGGGCCAATCCCGCGGCATCGCGGTGTACAAGGCATTCGACTCTTACGTCGCCGAAGTGGCCGAGGTCTCCGTGGGGTCAGACGGAGCGCCCCGCGTGCACCGGGTCGTCTGCGCGGTGGACTGCGGCCCGGTCGTGAACCCCGATATCGTCGAGGCGCAGATGCAGAGCGCCATCGTGTACGGCCTCACGGCCGCATTGTGGGGCGAGATCACGATCGACAAGGGTCGCGTACAGCAGAGCAACTTCCACGACTACCGCATGCTCCGCCTCGCCGAGATGCCGGTGGTGGAGGTCCACATCGTGCCCAGCACCGATGCGCAGGGCGGTGTCGGGGAACCGGGGACGCCGCCGATCGCGCCGGCGGTCTGCAACGCGATCTTCGCGGGAACGGGCAAGCGGATCAGGAAGTTGCCGATCGGGAAGCTGACATAGGGAGGCGGGCCGTCGATTGGTCAGGGACTGAAGTCCCTGCTCGGCGTGGGGTGCGTCCTTAAGGACGCGCTACGCCGGGACCGGACTTCAGTCCGTCATAAACGGACTCGGAGGATACCTATGGGTTCCGCCACCACCCGCCGTGAGTTCCTGGAGACCACCACAGGCCTGGTCATCGCGTTCGCGCTTCCGTGGCGCGCGGATGCGGCCCTCGCCCCCACCACCGCCGCTCCGCCGTTCGCTCCGAACGCGTGGTTGCGCGTCGGCACCGACGGGATCGTCACGCTCACGATCGACCGGTCCGAGATGGGCCAGGGCTCCCAGACGGGGCTCGCCCTGATCCTCGCCGAAGAGCTCGAGGCCGACTGGTCCACCATCCGGCTCGGGCCCATGCCGGAGAATCCGGCCGGGTGGTCGCGCATCATGCGCACGGGGGGCAGCAACGCGATCCGCAGCTCGTGGGAGCCGCTGCGCAAGGCGGGCGCCACGGCGCGGGAGATGCTCGTCACCGCGGCAGCGGAAACGTGGAAGGTCGACCGCGCCGCGTGCCGGGCCGAGAAGGGCTTCGTGATTCACGTCCCGAGCGGCCGACGTCTGTCTTACGGCACGCTCGCCGCCCGGGCGGCGTCCCTTCCCGTGCCGACGGACGTGCCGCTCAAGGACCCCAAGGACTTCCGGCTGGTCGGCACGCGGGTCAAGCGCCTCGACACGCCGGGCAAGGTGGACGGGAGCGCGCAGTTCGGCATCGACGTCAAGGTGCCGGGAATGTTGATCGCCTCCATCGAGCGGTCGCCGGTCCTGGGCGGGCGGGTGAAGCGCTTCAACGCGGACCGCGCGAAGGCCATGCCGGGCGTGCGCCACGTCGTGGCGCTCGAGCCGAGCTCGTGGATGGGCGCCAACGGCGCGTGGGCGGCGGGATGCGCGGCCGGCGTGGCGGTCGTGGCGGATACCTACTGGCAGGCACTGCAGGCACGGCGCGCGCTCGAGGTCGAGTGGGACGAGGGAGACTCGGGGGCGCTCGATTCAGCGGGGATCCGCGCCCGACTCGTCGCGCTCGCCGATCAACCGGGTATCGTGGCCCAGACCATCGGCGATGCGACGGCGGCCCTGGCCGGCGCGGCCAAGCGGCTCGACGCCACGTACGACGTCCCCTTGCTGCACCACGCCACGCTCGAGCCCATGAACTGCACGGCGCATGTTCGCGCCGGCGAGTGCGACGTCTGGGCGCCGACCCAGAATCAGGGCGACGCGCAGCGGGTGGCCGCCGAGGTGAGCGGCCTCCCAAAAGAGAAAGTCCGCATTCACACGACGCTCTCGGGGGGCGGGTTCGGGCGCCGGCTCGAGCCGGACTTCGTCTCAGAGGCGGTCCGCGTCGCTCAGGCGGCGCGCGTGCCCGTGAAGGTGATCTGGACTCGTGAAGACGACATGCGCAACGGGTTCTACCGCCCGACCAGCTACAACCGGTTCAGCGCGGGGCTCGATGCCTCGGGACGGCTGGTCGCATGGACTCACCGGATCGCCGGCACACCGCTGCGGCTCAAGTTCGGACCGCTCGCGAAGGGGATCGACGACAGCCTGGTGGACGGCGCGACCGACCTTCCCTACGCGATCCCCAACGTGCTCGTCGACCAGCTCACCCTGACGTTGCCCGCCCTGCCCCTCGGCCCCTGGCGCTCCGTGGGTGTCTCCCACAACGGTTTCGTGACCGAGTGCTTCCTCGACGAGATCGCGGCCGCCGCTGGCCGGGACCCGTTCGAGCTCCGGCGTGAGCTGCTCCGCGACAAGCCGCGCCATCGCCGGACGCTGGAGCTCGCGGCCGAGAAGGCGGGCTGGGGCTCCCCCCTGCCTCACGGCCGCAGCCGTGGGATCGCGCTCGCGGAGTGGGGACCGACGGTGTGCGTCGAGGTGGCCGAGGTGTCGCTGGATGCGGACGGCTCGGTGCATGTTCCTCGGGTGGTGTGCGCCGTGGATTGCGGGCAGGCGGTGAACACGGGCCAGGTCGAGGCGCAGATGCAGGGCGGCATCGTGTTCGGGCTGAGCGCCGCGCTGTACGGAGAGATCACTATCGACAAGGGCCGGGTGGTGCAGGGAAACTTCGATACTTACCCGGTGGTCCGGATGCCCGAGACGCCGGCGGTCGAGGTCTACATCGTGCCGAGCAACGACCCCCAGGGCGGCGCCGGCGAGCCGGGCGTACCGCCGATCGCACCCGCGGTGTGTAACGCGATTTTTGCCGCCACCGGGAAACGGATTCGAAAGTTGCCGATCGGGAAAATGGTCTCGACCTAGTGCAGCACCCTCACCAAGCCCGTCATCTGCGGGTGGATGGTGCAGTGATAGGTATACGTCCCGGCTGCCGTGAACGTGGTGCTGAACGTGGTCGTCCCTGACTGATTGGGGGAATTGGCCGGCAACGGGGTCGGGCCGCTTGTATAGGTGACGTTGTGCTGGACGGTTCCCGAATTCCACGTCCACGTCACGATTCCACCCACCTGCACGAGCGTATCCTGAGGAGTGAAGGCGAAGCTGGTCACGCCGACGTCCACAGCCGTCGGCGGTGACGTCGCAAACTC
>Ga0114129_10015893_pt1 | contig 10705 bp, 7 predicted proteins | sample RhiMetdeltSRZDD1_FD_80071 | JGI IMG/M metagenome (GOLD analysis project Ga0114129, IMG submission 80071) | Populus rhizosphere microbial communities from Tennessee, USA - Rhizosphere MetaG P. deltoides SRZDD1 (version 2) (version 2) | ecosystem: Host-associated > Plants > Roots > Rhizosphere >... | reverse complement strand
TCAGCGGCAATCCGTTCGAGTGGTACGACAGCATCACGCGCTGGGGATACTACCCCGGCGGCAATCCGTTCGCGGGCCTCTACGCGATCGCCTACGCGCTGGTGACACGCCCATTCTCGTTCATCACCACCGAACCAATGGCGCCGTACGACGCGCTGAACGCGATCACAGCCGCCGCCACGCTTGCGGTCGTGCCGCTGGTGTGGAAACGCTTCGGCGGCGGCTACGCGTCGGTGATTATTCTCGGCCTGCTGCTGCCGCTGTCGTCGGGACAATACGAAGGACTCGGCCGTTACTGCTCGGTGCTCTTCCCGCTGCCAATCTTCCTCGGCTCACTGCAAGGCGAGACCCGGCATCTTGGATTGATTGCGGGGTTCGCGATGTTCTTTGCGCTTGGGCTTATACTGTTCGGCAACGTTCACCCGCTCTTCTAGGGTGCACAAGTGCACTCTGTGCACCCTGTCATTCAGCGATGTACTTCCACGGCGCCGTTGGCGAGTCGCGCTTCCAGATCGTGAAGAACGCAAAACGGGCCGGCCCCTTGTCGGGGTCGGGTTTGTTCGGGACGATGTAGCCGATCGTGACGCCAAAGTCGCCGCTTGCGGCGATGATGGTTTTCTCGGGGCCCCACGACACCGGGCTGCCGGTCGTCGGCCGCTCACCACCCACGCCGGCGCCGATTGCGTCGTTGCCCATCAGCCACGTCGGCGTGTCGGGACCGCCGAGATTAATCGCATCCGGATCTCCGTATTGCGTGAACGCGGCTCGCATGCCCATGGTCTGCGCGTCGCGCGAGAACGATCGCTCAACCTCGGCGAGGCTCTCGCGATAGCGTTCGATCGTCGACGCGTTGGCCGATGCTGCCGTCAGCTGCTTCGGCAACACGTAGCTCACCGTCATGGCCGGCGCCGGCTGCTTCGCGGCGCCGCGCTTGTAGGCGAGCACTCGCCAGCCATCGCGTTGCTTCTCCCAATACGCCAGGTATTTCATCGGCGTCGTCGAGCCGTCGAGACGGTTCAGTGTCATGAAGCCGGCGGTGAAGCCGTGCTGTCCGTCACCCGAGACGCTGACGCGCGCCGGGATCCATTCGATGCGGCCGGCGTTGATTGGATTGGCCTTGAGCGCCGCCACCGCGCTGTCGAAACCGTAGGCGATGCCGCCGGCGTGCGTCACCACCACGTCGCGCGCAAACATCGCGGTGAGCGCGGGAATCAGGTCGCTGTTTTTGGCGGCCGCGGCAAAGGCGCGATCGGCGGCGAGCAGCTCATCCGCAACCGACTGGGGTGAAACCGCCGCAATAAGTGATGAAACTCCGAAGGTAACCAGCGCGAGCGCGCGAATCATCGTCATATCGATCATGTTTGCCGATGCACCGCGGAGGTATCATGGCCGTGGAGGCGTTGCATGTATCTCATCATCGTCCTCAGCGCCGCGCTCTTGCTGCAGTCCGCACCAGCGAGTCACCCCGCTGATTTCACCGGCTCCTGGAGAATGATTCCGGCTCGCAGCGAATCACCTCAGCAAACTCCGCCGGTCACCGAAATGACGTTCGTGATCGAACAGGCCGGCAGTGAAATCCGCGTCGACATCACGAGCGGCACCGACAAGACCATTTCGGTGGTGTTTCCGATCGTGCCGACGCCCAAACCGCCGGCTCCTCCGCCGGCCGGTGACGAACGGCGCGCCTACTGGGAGGGCAACCGTCTGGTGATGGAGCGCGGCGGGACGATTAGCGGGCAGACCGTCTCGTCACGCCAGGCATTGACGCTCAGTGCGGACCGATCCGAGATGACGGTGGAGCGGCTGGTGATCGTGCAGCACGGCTACACGCTGAGAGGCGCCAAGAACTACGCGTCGGTGAAAGACGTGTTCGGGCGCGTGACGCCTTAGACGCCGTACTTATCCGGGTCCCACGTGAGCCCGAGCTCGGTGGGTGGCGCCATGTAGCCGGCCAGTGCCGAGGCCGCCACCACCGAGGGCGAGGCGAGATAGCCTTCGCCGCCGATGCCCATGCGGTTCTGCCAGTTGCGGTTGAACGACGTGATCGCGCGCTGACCCTTGTCCAGCGCGTCGCTGCCCTGCCCGAAGCATGGTCCGCACCACGACGCGCGGATCTCACCGCCGACGCCGCGGAAGACATCGGCGATCGACTCGCCGTTGAGACGCGGATCGGGACGCTCGATCGACAGCTTCACGCCGCCGGAGCCGGGGAACACCACGAGCTCTTTCCGGACTTTCGTCAGCCCCTTCTGACGCGCTGCCATCAGCACCAGCGCCGCCGACAGCAGATCGTCGTAGCTGCCGTTGGTGCACGATCCGATCATCGCCTTGTCGAACTCGATCCGCTCGCGCGCCACTTCTTCGGCGGGAAACGCGTTGCCGGGGCTGAAGGGCTTGGCGATCATCGGCGTGATGTCGTCGAGCAGCAGCTCTTCGTCAATCTCGAAACGCGCGTCGGGACCGCACGCAAACCGCGGATACGGCAGCTTCGACATGCCCTTCGCCGTGTACCACGCGTAGGTAATCTCATCGGGGGCGAAGATGCCGTTCAACGCCTCGGCTTCCGCCATCATGTTGGCGATGGTGTTGCGGAACGCGATCGGCAATTGCTTGTCGGCGTCGACCAGCTCCACCGACATACCCTGCGACTGCTTCGCGCCCCACCGCCGCAGCAATTCGAGGACGATGTCCTTGCCGGTGACCCAGGGACTCAACCTGCCGCGGAACGTGACGCGGCGTTCCCGGCCACACGTGAAATAGATGTAGCCGGTCGACCAGCCGAACCCGAGCGTGGTGGAGCCGACGCCCATGCCCACGGCGCCGTAGGCGCCGTACGCACGACTGTGCGAGTCGGCGCCGGGAATGAATTGACCCGGCAGCACGAGACCCTGCTCGGGAAAATAGAAATGAAAGATGCCGTCGCCGGGCGTGGCGTAGAACGGCTTCCTGATATCATGAAACTCTGCGAACTGCCGCCCAATCGCCGTCTGCTTATCGTCGTCTTTTTTTCCGGTGAAGACGAAGTGATCGTTCGCAACGGCTGCCTGACGCGGTGAGATCGAGTTGCCGCCGCTGATCTGGTTGAAGGTGTGAATCGCAAACGGTGCGGTCCCGTCCGATGCCGGCAACAGATCCGCGTACACCCGCAGCGTCGCCCCTGGCGTCACCTCGGCGCCCTTGTCGACACGATGCGCCCACACGATCTGCGCCGTCGACGACATCGTGCGCGCGCGTTTCTCGTCGGGGAACACGATTTCGGGCTGGCGCAGCACCGAGGAAATGAATTCGCGCCGGCCGACGGCGAAAATGCCGCCGCTCTGGCGGATCTCGTCTTCCTTCGGGCTGAGCGGCACGGGTGAATATGTCTTGCCCTGCGTGATGTTGACGATCGCCCGGGAGACCGGATCGAAGGTGAACTCGTCGCCGTCTTTCGCGTCCGCGACGGCTTCCGGGCTCTGCACCACGTGCAGTCCGAGGTTGAACGCGTTCCTGCGGAAGATGTCGCCCATGTTGTGGCCGCAGATGATCACCATTTCGCGGCCCACTTCTTCGGCAATCGCCTTCAGCCCGGCCGGCGACATCTCGCGCGAGCTGCCGATGGCAAAGCGATCGCCGGCGATGACGAACGTCTCGCCGGCGTGCACGCGGGCGCGAAAGTTCGGCATCAGGTAGCGGAAGGATCCGGCCTTCCATCGCTCGTCGAGGGTGTCGAGACTCTCCGACACGCAATCGGCGGCGGGCGTGATCTGATCGGTATCGATCGCGTCGAGTTTCTTTGAGGGGTTTTTCGGATCCCAGAAGATCAACGCCCTGCCGTGAATCAACTGAGTACTGGTCGTACCGGTGAGATCCGACGGGCGCGGCTCCGGCAGGGCTTCGATCGTAATGCCCGGCTTCAAGACCGCGGGCTGGGCGACTTGCATGCCTTACATCATTTCACGCTTACCCTGATGTAGCCATTCGTCCAGCAACACTGGTTTCCCGCCGAGGTGTCGACGCGGCCGAAATTGTCGGCGCGCACGCGCAGCAGGTAGCTGCCGGGCTGAGTGAAGGTGATCGCAGATGTGGCCGTGCCTTCCAGCTCCGTCAGCGCGGACTTTGGCGGATTGAACGTGACCGGTCCCGGCCCGGTGTGTTTGTACCAGTTCACGTTGATGGCCGCCCGCGCCGGACCACGTTCTTTGATCTGGACGGTTTCGGCATCACGCACGCTGTCGTCCTTCATCCAGATGGTCACCGACAGTGGTGTGCCGACAGCGGCCTGCAACGGCGCGCTCTCGATGCCCACCGGGCCGCGACCTGGCGGGCCGTCGGCCTTGAAGCGCAGCAGCGGCGGGATCGACCCACTGGCCATGGGCCACCGCAGGCCATAGGCGCCGGTCTTGGCGCGGCCCGGGACCTTATTCGTCTGTCCGGCATGCCGCAACGTCCACACCACGTCGCCTTTGAACCCGGCCGGCACAGTCACCGTGAACACGCCGCGCTCCCGATCGCGCCGCCCGCCGGCGTCGGGCACCGGCGCTATGGGAAACGAGGTTGGCTGGCGGCCGTCGTACTCTTTCGGTTCGATGAAATTGTCGGGACCGAGAGGAATCTCGATCGTCCGGTCGCGATTGAGGTTGGAGTACCCGAACGACAGCGTGATCGTGCCGTCCGGGTTTTCGTAGAAGCCGTCGAAGAACGGCGCCACGCGCTGGCCGTCGGGCGGCACCGGCGCCAGCGGCCGCTCCCGCGGCACCTGCGCGGACACCGCACCAATCACCGACGTCATCAAGACGAGGCTGAAGACAACCGATCGTCTGCGCACGCCGCCGCCTATTGCTGCCGGTTCTGCTGTACGTCGTTCGTGGTGGCCTTGCGCTTCGCTTCGCGTTCCGCCACCAGCCGCGCGTATCCCTCATCGTCGAGATGCGTGACGGCGATCCACGCGTGCGACATCTCGTCGGCGGTACGACTACCCGGGCCGACCCACTGATCCGGATCGGGATTGCCTTTGTTCGCCGCGGTGTTGTCGTAGTAGCCGGTGATCACCAGCACCGCGCCCTTCGGCACGAGCGGCGCCGCGTCGTCTTCGTAGATGTGGCTCGTATGCCAGTTGTTGGTCCAGTTCGAGATCGAGCTCACCATTTCGAGCTTGCCGGTCTCCGGATAGAAGATCTCAAGTGTCTTCCCGACCAGGCGGAAGTGGCCGTGCGGCTGGAAGCTGTCGATGCGCACCGGCGTCTTGAACGTGTGGAAGCCCTGCGTCACGGTGGTGCCGTGCGGCGGAATCTCGAGCTCGCCGCCCTTCATCAGCAGCGAATACAGCTTCAGGTCCTGCTTGTACTTGCCCTTGTGATCCTCGGGATAGAGCCAGATGCCCATCTCGATCACGTCGTCTTTGAGCTCTTCGCCGGTCGGATAGTAGTGCACGTCCCACCGCACGAGCGCGTTGGCCGGGAGCGTGCGACAGCCGTCGACGGGAACGATCTCGCCGACCTTGCCTAACGCGTACTCGGAGACGCGCTCGGTCTCGACGTAGTTGCCGGACTTCTCGTCGAACTGGACGAACTCGGTGTTGGCGTGATGCGCCGCGGCGCGTCCTTTCGACGAGGGCTTGACCGAGATGGCCCTGATGCAGCGGTCTTTCGTGACGCCGGTCGGCACGATCGGCCGCCACCACACGTCCTGCCCGCGCGCGGGGAGCGTGTACGGTTTCGTCTTGACGATCACGTCGGGCGGACCGAACTGCTTCTCGAAGCCCCACACGTTGGGATTGGGGAACGTCGCCGCGGGCGGCAGGTCCGCCGGGTTGCCCTGCGGCGCGCCGCCATCGACCCAGCGAACGATGGTCTGGATTTCCGTCTCGCTCAGGCGCAGGTCGTGCTTCAGGCGCTGGATGCCGACGTTGCGATCGTAGCGATACGGCGGCATCTCGCCGGCCATCACCTTCTGCTTGATCGACCGCGCCCACGGGCGCGTTTCCTGGTAGGTCAACAGCGACATCGGCCCGATCGAATCGGGTTGATGGCATTGCTGACAGCTGCGCTGAAAGATTGGCGCAATGTCCTTGGTGAACGTGACCGTGGCCGGGGCGGGGGCCTGCTCAGCCGCGGGTTGCGCGGAGAGGAGGATTGCACCGCCAAGAACGAAAAACGCTGCCCGGAGGAGACGGACGGACATCTGGCACCTCGTATCCGAATCTTACGGCTCCGGCCGCGAATTGGGAAGGAGGGGTAAAATCGCCGCCATGAAATACGCACCTGTCACTCTCCTCACGTTAACCACCCTGTTTCTGGCCACTTCCGCCCCTGTTGCGCAGGAAAAAGTGGACGCCGACATCCAGTGGAAGATTCGACGCGAGGCGACCGCGAACTCGCAGATCCTCCACACGCTGCACTTCCTGACCGATGTCCATGGCCCGCGCCTGACCGGATCGCCGAACCTCAAGGCGGCCCAGGAGTGGGTCATCCAGGAGACCACGCGCTGGGGCCTCAGGAACGCGCACCTCGAGCCGTGGAACTTTGGCCATCCCGGTTGGGTCAACGAAAAACTTTCCGTGCACGTGATCTCGCCGATCAAGGACTCGCTCGTCACCGAAGCGCTGGCGTGGACTCCGGGCACCAACGGAACGGTCACGGCGCAGGTGGTGAAGCTCGTCATCCCCTCGCAGCCGACCAAGGACGTGTTGACGAAGTTCTTCGACGCCAATCGCGCGGCGGTGAAAGGCAAGATCGTGATGGTCGGCGATCCGGCCGCGGTGCCGGTGACAATCCTGACGCCGCAGAAGCGTCGTGAAGACAACGACGTGCGCGCGCAATACGATCCGGTGAATCCCACCGCGCCGAATTTCGGCGGCGGCGGCGGGCCGCAACAGAATCGCGATCCCAATGTCGTCCCCGCCAACCAGGTGGCCGAGCAGTTCGATCAGTTTCTGGTCGCCGCCGGCGCGGTCGGGCGCGTCAACGACGCCGGCCGCGAACACGGTCAGATCCGCGCCTTCAACAATCGCACGTTCGACGTGACCAAGACGGTACCGACCGTGGTGATGCGCAACGAAGATTTCGGACGCCTGTCGCGCCTCATGGCCGACGGCCGCACCGTGGAGCTCGAGCTCAACATCGTCAATCGCACCTATCCGGAAGGCGCGACCGCGTATAACGTCGTCGCGGAAATCCCCGGCACCGACAAGGCGCAGGAAGTGGTGATGCTCGGCGGCCACGTCGATTCGTGGCACTCCGCCACCGGCGCCACCGACAACGCGATTGGCTGCGCGACGATGATGGAGGCGATTCGGATTCTGCAGGCCATCGGCGTGAAGCCGCGACGGACGATCAGGCTCGCGCTGTGGAGCGGCGAGGAACAGGGCCTGCTCGGATCGCAGGCATATGTGCGCGAGCACTTCGGCATGGTTGAAAACCCCAAGCCGGAACACGCCAACTTCGCCGGCTATTTCAACATCGACTCGGGCACCGGCCGCGCGCGCGGCATGTCGGTCTTCGGTCCGCCCGACGCCGCGAAAATCCTCCGCGAAGCGACCAGGCCGTTCGAAGACAACGGGTTTTTCGGCGTCAACGCCACGCAGAGCCGCCGCCGCGGCGGCACGGACTCGACGTCGTTCAACGAGGCGGGTTTGCCGGGCATCGGCGTCCAGCAGGATCCGATCGAATACAACTCGCACACGTGGCACACCAACCTCGATACCTACGAGCGAATCATCGAGCGCGACGCGCAGCAGTCGGCGATGGTGATCGCCGCCGGCGTGTATCACCTCGCGATGCGCGACCAGATGCTGCCGCGGCTGCCGAAAGACAAGATGCCGGCATTGCCCACGAATACGCAGTAACGTCTCAATCGGAGGGCGATGGCTTTAGCCGTCGCCTGTCCCCGTCTAGCCGTCGCCTGCCCGGCACGCCCCTTGCGACCGATACTTTGCAGGGGGCGTATCCATGTTTCGTGTGTCTCCGGCGGCGGTCGTTTTCACACTTCTGCTGTCCGCGCCTGCTCTGGCGCAGGACACCTGTGATCCGCGACAACTGAATCGCGAGAGTTACCGGCTCACCACCGACGCGCAGGCGATGAACGTCACTCGGCCGCGCACCAACTGGTGGGATGGCTTCGACGCCAGCCTGCGCACGCACCAGGATGCACTTGGCGACCTCAACGACGCGGCGCTGACGATTGCGGAGCGCGCGCTCGATCTCGATCCGCGTAACCAGCTCGCGCGTTCACAAGTGGCGCGACAGCTCGTCATCCTTGGCGAGGACGGCGATCGCGCCCGCGCCGAAATCAAGTCGCTCTTCGCCGGCGGCGGCGCGCTGGCGTGGACGGCCACGCTCTACGACGTCGACGCCAAGGCGTTTTTCGTGATGGCCTTCGATCGCGCGGGGATCAAGGTGTTCCGCTTTGGCGAGGCGGCGCCGAATTTCACCAGGCATCTCGGCGTTCCGGAATTCCCGGGCCCCGAATCACACCAGCTGTGGCGCGCGTGGGGCGGCTGTTTCGATGATTTGAGAGCAGAAGCCTTCGTGCCGTGGAGCGACGTTCGTGAAATTGCCGCCGGCAACTACGTGATCTGGTTCCGCTTCAACACTCCCGTGACGGTCACGTCCGACAATCACAGGAAGAAGACGCTGAAAGAATTCAAGGTCGCGCTGCACGGCGCGATGGGCACGGTCGAATACCGGCAGACATCCGGCACGGGCGACAACGATCGCTGGTACGAAGACACGCGGACCTTCACCGGTATCGGCAAAGGCCCGGCGAGTTATCAGGATCGGATTCGAGTGGTGCTGGTCGCGGAAGTCGATCCGAACGGGCGCATCAAACTGCCGAAACAAAAGCGCGGCGCCGGCTGGTAGGCCACCGATTGACACCGATTAGACACCGATCATTTCGGCTGCCAGTTCAAAACCACCGTCGCCGGGTCAGGCGATGACGACGTCGACGCCAGCGGGATTGCGAATAGAAAACGCTGCGCGTCGGCTGACATGTCCCATGCAATGACGCCGGCGGGCCGAGGGAACAGTCGCCGCGGGAGGCCGGTCGTCACCTCGCCTCCCTGTATTGAGACGTCCACGGCGACGAAGTCTTCGTGTCGATCGCGATAGATCAACTCGCGGCCGTCGCGGCGCCACCTGGCACTGCTGCCGCCCTCTGTGGACACGCGCCATTTCCGTCCCAACGACGGTGCGCCACCGGATGAAACGGCAAATGGCCGAATGTAAATCTCCGAACGTCCCGATTCCGTGGAGACATACGACACCCAGCGCCCATCCGGGGACAACCGGGCGCCCTGTTCGACGAACGGCGTCTCGAGTAGTCCAACGCTTTGCTTGGTGTCGACCGACAGCACCCACAGGTCGGCGCCATTGTTCGGCGTCAGCCTGTTGAAGAACAGGAATCGGCCATCCCGCGACCAGTCCGTCGGCATATTGGGATCGGAATCCTTCAGCAAAAGCATCTCCTTCGACGTCCCGGCCACGTCTATCTCGAACAGGTCGCCTCCGGCCTGTCGATTCGAGCGAAAGGCCAGCATGCGCCCGTCGGGCGCCCACACCGGGTTAGCGTCCGGCGCGTCGTTGAACGTGAACCGTGTCTCGATGCCGCGCGCGAGTTCAACGAGCCAGAGATCAGGGCTCGGCGTTTCCGCGATCATGACGGCCGCCTGCCGGCCGTCCGGCGAAATCGCGATCGCCGTGGGGACCGTCGCAATCGGCTTTGGCGTACCGAGCGGCCCCAGCGATCCGCCTTTGCGATCGACCCACGTCAACTGCGCGCGGTTCGACTGGACCGAAGGGCCGGTGCGAAAGATCAACACGTCATCCGTCGCGGTGAAAAACGTATACGACCCGTTGCTGCCGAGGCCTTCTGCAATCACGGCGGATTCGCCGATCGGCCGCGCCTCGCTCGCATCGAATGGCACCATCATCAAGCTGGCGTCCTGAACGAACAGCATCCGGTGGCCCGAACTCGAGCGGGTGATCACGACGGGGCCGCGCGTGGCGGGAATGAGTCGAGTCTGGTCCTGCGCGGCCGGCTCCCGATCGAGCGAGCCGATGTAGACGCCCTGCTCAGAAGCGTTCGAGGACACCGCGAAGTACAAGAAACGGCGCCCGTCGGGCAGGAAGTACGGGAACGAGTGCGTCCTGCCGAAGCCGCCGGCATCAACCGGCGTCAGCGGCGCGGATGCTCCACCAGCAGCCGAGACCCGACGAATCGGGCCGGCGCCGCGCGTGCCGAAGACGATCACGCCTTCCCGGCTCCAGGCGCCGACGCCGACGTTGCCCGGTGCTTCGGTAATCGTTTGCGGGAGACCGCCGGTGACATCGATCTTCTTCAACGCGCGTCCAGCGGCGAACCCGAGAAACCGGCTGTCGGGTGACCAGAACGGGCTGCCCGCGCCCTCGGTGCCTGGCAGCCGGCGCGCCGCAATCGAGTCGATGTCGCGCACCCACAGATTCACCGTCCGGCTGTCGTTCTCGAGCGCCGTGAACGCGAGGCGGCGGCCATCGGGCGACAACGACAGGTAGATGTCAAATTGCTGATTCGGCGGCGGCTCGAGCTGAAAGCGCACGCTTGCCGGAGCCGGCGGCTGTTCGGTGAAGTGAACGATCGCGAGCGCGATCGTCGAGACGAGCAGGGCGCCGGCCAGCAGCCACGGAATCCACTGGGCGCGGCCACCGGGCGCGCCCACCGCAACGCCGTCATCGAGCAGGTCGAACGC
>Ga0114129_10015892_pt1 | contig 10705 bp, 6 predicted proteins | sample RhiMetdeltSRZDD1_FD_80071 | JGI IMG/M metagenome (GOLD analysis project Ga0114129, IMG submission 80071) | Populus rhizosphere microbial communities from Tennessee, USA - Rhizosphere MetaG P. deltoides SRZDD1 (version 2) (version 2) | ecosystem: Host-associated > Plants > Roots > Rhizosphere >... | reverse complement strand
GAGGCGGGCCTGCGCAAACTGCGCGCTCCAACTCTCATTGTCTGGGGTACCGACGACATCTACTTCGACGTGCAGTGGTCGCACTGGCTCGCCGACACGATTCCAGGCACGCGGCGGCGAATCGAGCTCAAGGGTGCGCGCATTTTCTTTCCTGAGGAACGCGCAGCAGAGTTCAATCAGGAGCTGCGATCGCATTGGGCGTTCTGCGATTAATCGCAATGCTCGCATCCGATTATGCCAATCGCCCGGCGCCACGCACTCGACGCTGACTTTCGTCGGTAGTGGCGCTGCGGCTCGACGTTGATGCTGCCAGTCATGCAACGCGAGGACCTCACGCATGACACTGGCCGCTGAACGCATCGCTCGATTCGCTGCACTGCTCGCCGTCGCGTCCTTCGTCGTCGCCTGCGGCGGCGGAGGCGGCGCGCCACCTGTCGGTTCTCCGCCGCCCGCGCCGCCGACGCAGCCCTCGCCGCCAACCCAGCCTTTGCCGCCGACGCCGCAACCACCAGCCCCCGAGTCGCCGGCCCCACAACCACCGGCGCCGCAGCCGCCTGCTCCGCAACCGCCGACTCCGCCACCGGCGGAACCACCGCCGCCACCGCCGCCGCCGCAGCTATCGCTACTCGTGGGCAACACCGGTGGCGCAGGCAACATCGACGGCCGCGTCGACGTCGCGCGATTCGATTCGCCTTCCTCCGTCGTGGTCGGCCCTGGCGGCATTCGCTATGTCGCGGACACGAAAAATCACGTCATCCGCAAGATCAGCGCCGACGGCAAGACCGTGACCACGTTCGCCGGCCGCAGCGGCGAACCGGGCGACACTGACGCGACCGGCCCCGAGGCGCGCTTTCGCAGCCCCGAAGGACTGGCGATCGACGGCCAGTTCCTCTACGTCGCGGACGCGGGCAATCGCATGGTGCGCGTGGTCAGTTTGGATAGCGGCATCGTGACGACGCTGGCCGGCAACCCGGACGGCGCGGTCGCAGTCGACGGCACTGCTGGGAGGCTCGGCACCGCGCGCTTCAAGTCGCCGGTCGCGCTTGCGATCGGACCGGCAGCGCTCGGCGCACCGGTGTTCGTTGCCGACCAGGGCGCAAGGGCGATCCGCATGGTCAAGGCTGGAACGGTCAACACGATCGCGGGCACGTTGAACGCGGCGGGCAGTTGCCCGAGCGCGGTACTCATAACACCGATCCCCGGCAGCGCCATCATGTGTGCGGCCGGGCTTGCCTTCCGCACCGCCGACGGGCGCTTGTACTTCACTGAACCCGGCGCCGGGCGGGTGCGTGCCGTTGCGCCCCCGCCCGGCGGCTTTGGCATTCCGTCCCTGAGCTCCATCGAGTTCGTCGCAGGCTCTGCGACGGGTGGCAGCAGCACTCAAGATGGCGTCGGAGAGGACGCGAGGTTCGATGATCCCACCGGGATCCTCGCGAGCGCCGATGGCGCTTTGATCGTGGGCCAGAGAGCGGCGCTGCGCCGCGTCGCCATCACACTCAGCGGCGCGGTCGTCACCACGCTCGCAGGATCGTTGAGTGGCGAGCTCGGCAACAACGATGGCAGCCACACCGACGCGCGCTTCCGCATACTTTCCGGTGTGGCCATCGATGCGAGCGCCGGGATCCTGATGGCCGATGCGGCAAACCATGTGATCCGCACCTTCGATCCCGGCCCGCGCACGGTCGGCACCCTGGCGGGGCGGCGCGAGGTAAAAGGCACCGCTGACGGTTCGCTGACCGACGCGCGCTTCGAGACCCCTCACGGCATCAGCATCGCAGCCGACGGCGCGGCCACGCTGGTTGACGAGCAAGACTTCAGTGCGCGCCGGATCGACATCGCCGCCGGGCAAGTAAGCACCTTGGCCGTAGTGCCCTTCGAGGCGAGCCCTGTTGGCGTCGTCGCCGCGGACGACGGCCGGCCGGCCGCGATGGTCGGCAAGGACGATCACTCCGTGCGCTTGATCGGCAACGGCGTGACGACTGTGCTCGCCGGCTCGGGCACCCAGGACGTCGAAGGCTTCGCCGACGGTCCCGGAGCGCTCGCGCGATTCGACAGTCCGCGGGCCGTGATACGTGACGCTCAAGGTCTGCTGTGGATCGCCGACCGCGACAACAATCGCATCCGCACCGTCGCACCCGATGGCATCACGAGCACGTTTGCCGGATCCGACGCCGGACACATCGACGGTGCGCTCGAGTTCGCGCGCTTCAAGGCTCCGGTCGGCCTCGCGTTTTCGTCGAGCGGTGAGTTGTTCGTGCTGGAGGCCGGCAACAAGGCACTCCGGCGCATCCACAAGGACGTGCAGAACCGTGACGTCGTCGACACCGTCGCACAAGGCCTGATCGATCCCGTGGGTCTGGCGATCGACGGCGCGGACAATCTGTACGTCATCGACGCGACCGAACAGACGGTTCGCCGCTTCGCTCCCGGCGCCAGCCAGGGTGAAGTGATCATCGGCACGCCGCGGCAGTGCGGCTTCGTGGCCGGTGCGTTGCCCGGCGTGATCTGCAGGCCGCGCGGCATCGCGGTGCGCGACGGCCGCTTGCTGGTGACGATGGATCAGGGAGTGGTGATGGTCGAGCCGCTGGCGCCGTAGGGAAGCGGCGCCGTCTAGTTGACGACCCACACCTCGCGGACCTGCGAGTCGCGGATCCAGGCGATCCAGCTCTCGTATCGCCACAGCTCGCCGACCGCGACCGGAATCTTCTCCTGCGGCTGCGAGCAGCACCGCACTAACGCCTGCGCCGACTCCGCGACATTCCGCAGAACCACCATCGTCGTGATGTCATCGATCGCAAGCACAGCGCTCGCCTCCGCACTGAACACCTTGGCGCGCGCGAGCTGCGTCTGACGCCAGCCCTGGCTGGTGCGCTCAGTTTCGGTCAGCGGCTTTTCGAGCAGATCGCGCGAGAGCTGCACCGGAAGCTTCCAGGGCAAAGTGCCGCGTGTTCGGGCAGCGAGCTCCTGGCTGCAGCGATTGTCGAGGTTCCCATCTGCAATCACCGCGCTCAGCGCGGCTCGCTGGTCGCAAACGAGGGCGCGAATCGCGGCAGGTAACGCGTCGAAATCGCCGAGCGACCGGCGCCAGTACTTTCGCGCCAGCGCGGGATCGCTCTGCATCGTGATGCGCGCCAGGTCGTAAGCGAGCGCGGGGTCGTTCGTCTCCGGCGGCGGGCCGACCGCGGCATCGGCCGCCTTGCCGGCGCGACGCTGCTCGAACTCGATGACCTGTCCCAACACGCGCAAGCTCGGATCGTTGGCAACCAATGCGCTCGCATTCGCAACCGCCAGCTCCGCGCGCAGCAACGGGTTCGCAGGCATGGCTCCCGTCTCGAACACCATGGCATCCATTCCCAGCAGCAGCAGCGCAGCCGCGAGATTGAGCTGCGAGGGGACGTAGCGTGGATCCTTGGCGTTCGCCATCTCGAAATAGCGAACTGCTTCGATGAGGTCTTCACGCGCCGCCGGCGGAATCCGCCATTCGGACCGGGGCTGCGCCACCGCCGGGGCGCGCAACGTCAGGCGCGCGAGCGGCGTGTGCAGATCTGCGAGGGCCGGCAGCCAATAGTGATATGCGAACTCCGGCGGCAGGCGCGTCACTGCGAGTCGCAAGTGAACGTAGCCGAGATTGTTGAACACTTCGCGACTCGGGAATCTCGACTGCGCTTCTTCCAGCAGGTCGAGAGCGTCGCGATAGCGACCGAACTGGAGCAAGCGCGCGCCGAACTGGAAACTCTGCACCGCTTGCGCGCGCTCCTGCAGCCGCACGCGCAGCAGTTCGATGCGCGCTTCGGCGGACGGATAACCCGGATCGTCCTGCGCACCGATCTGATCGATCCAGAACGTCAGGAAATCCGGCGTCGCGGCCGCAGGCTGCAGTAACGCGTCGACGCGATAGCCTGCGAGCGCGGCATACAGAAATCCGAGGTCGTCGGCCTTGAGCTCCTTCTTCTGCCGCTCCGCCGGCGCGATGCGGTTCTGCGCCGGCTCGCGGCGCTCCCAGAAATCGCTGTTCGCGAGATGTGCGAGCTCGTGGCCGAGGACGAAGGCCAGGCGTGCATCGGCAATGGGCGGCTCCGCGCCACTCGCGATGACGTCGAGGGCGCGTCGCGAGAGCACGATCGTGCCGTCGGCGAGCACGAATGCGGCCGCCTGAGTGCGATCGTCGGCGATGACGAGCCGCGGCGAGGTCACGCTGCTGCGATCTGCACAGCGCAGTACGCTCTCGAACACCGAATAGACTCGCGGCAGTCGCGACGGCTCCACGCGACCGTGAGTGTCGAGATAGTAGTCGAGACCGACGTGCGGATCCGAATGGAACTGCTCGCCGGCGAAGGTCTGCGGAGTCGTCAGCAGCACCGCGACGACGCAGACGACGAACGCAAGCGTGCGCGCGTACGCCATAGCTCAACGCGTCGAGTCGCCGCCGGGCGCCAGGTGCGATCGGAAGAGCTGCAGCTCCTTCGACAACTCGTACTCGGTCCGTCCCGACCTTCCCCCCGAGCCCGCCTTGTCGGCAAGCACGGCGAGCATCGCGTCCAGTTTCCGCAAGTGCGACACCGCCTGTTCGTCCACTTCGCTTCCCGCGCTCAGTTCCTTGACGAGCCGCTGGCCAAGCTCGCGCTGCGCAAGCCAGAACGACACCGGTTGCTCGCTGCGAACCGCCGCGGCGAGCAGCGCGTTCCATTGCCCGAGGATGTAGAAGCTGTCTTCCTTGTCTCGCTCGGAAGCAGCGGAACGGGCCAGCCGCGCTTCGCCCTCGGCGACTCCAGCGGCGAAGCTCTTGCTCGCGGCCGTTGCACGCTGAGCGCTGCTGAATCCAAGCTGTGCAGGCGCTCCCTGCGAGTTCGCCTCGACGGTTGGAGGAGTCGCGTTGCGCTCGGCGAGCTGCGCATAACCACGATCGAGCGCGGCCTGGAGCGCTCCTTCGCGATTCGACAGCATCGTCAGCACGATCGCCGTGAGCACACCCACAGCCGCAATGCTCGCGGCCAATCGCCACACCGGGAAGCGAGCCTTCGTCGCCCCTTGAGCAGTCCTGGCAGCGCGATGTTTGGTGATCAGCGCTTCGAACGCCTCGACATTTGCATCCAGGTAGTCATGCAGCTCGCGCGAGTCGCGCTGCTTGCGCGGCAGCTCCTGCGAAGTCAGTGCCAGCAAGGCAAGCAGCCGCTGCCGCTCGCGCGTTGCCTCCAGCTCTTCGGCGCGCATGTCGGTATTCATGGGCTCTTCCCCGGTGCGATCTGTCGAGTCAGGGTCTCCTTGCATATACGAACTCAGCTTGCAGCTTTTCGGGCGAAGCGCCGGCGCAGCGCCGCAGCCTGGGCACGACCGAGGGGAAGCGCCTCGGCAATGCCGTCGACGGTAATAAATACCGGCTCTGCGGACTGCCAGAGCTGGCGGCGCGCCGCCAGTACGTGGTCCGCCACCATCGTCGTCGGATTGATCGGGCTGAACCAGGGCGCGAGCCGCGTGCGCAACTTCGGAAAGCCCTCCATGACGATGCCCGTCACGGCTGCACCCGACCGGGTCAGGTAGCACCACGACGACCGCGCATCGCGCTGCCGCACACAGCTGATACTCCCGACCGGCATCGAAGTCGGCTGACGCTCGATCACAACCTCCAGCGCCGGCTCGCGCTCGTCGATCAGCGTGCGCAGCAGCGGCAGCACATCAGCATCCTTGAAGGCCTCGAGCAGGCGATCCATCAGCCGGTAGTAGAAGCGCCACGCTTCGTTGCGCGTCATCTCGAAGCCGGGCAGCTCCCGCACGTCTTCGACGCTCAGGTCGTAGTGGAACATGGCCTTCAGAAACAAACGCTCCGTGCTCGACAGGTCCAGATGCGCACGCAGTCGTTCGCGCAAAGTGCCGAGCGTTGCCACTGCCGGCGAGGTCTCCTGCAGAACCGCCGAGAGAACTTCGTTCAACTGCTGATCCGCAACGATTGCCTCCGGTGCGGACTGGCCCGGCTCGTCCAAGCTGCGCGCCACGTCTGCGCTTTGCTGGTGCGTCTCCGTCGAACGATGACGGGCGCGCGTGAAGTCGATCAACAGGTGGCTGATCACCCGCCAGATATAAGTCCGGAACGCCGCGCCGTTTTGCGGATCGAAGCCGCGGATGCGCCGGAAGTCGTCGCGTTGCAGACGGTCCTGCACGTAGAGCACGGCTTCCTCGCGCGCAATGACGTCACCCTTGACATACTTGTGCGCGAGCAGCGTGACGAGATCGTGGCAGGCGTAGTAGAGAGCACGGCTTGCGACGAGCTTCAGCTCAGCGTCGGGAAGCTGCCGCAACTGGCGACTGACATCTTCCGCGGACGAAGTTGCCCGCGCATCGGGTTGAAGCAGTCGGAGCTCGTGCCGAAGCAGAGCAACGCGACGCTCCGCGGGATCGCCGCCACCGCGCTGCCCATGGCGGATGCTCAACACCGAATCGAGCGCCGCCTCCAGCTCCAGCAATTGCCGGTCGCCTGCGTCAGCTGTCGCGACGGAGTTCACAACCAGTTACCGATCAATACGAACGCAGCCCAGTGTGCCGGATGCTGCGTGGCCGGATCTGCCAGCAGGCTGCGCTGTGCGGCCTGCAGCGCGCTCGCCTTCGTGACGGGACTCGAGCCTCGCGTGCTGAGCTGCTGATAAAAGCGGTTCATCAAAGTAGCGGCGGCCGGGTCGGATACGCGCCACAGCGTTGCGAGCGCGCTGCGCGCCCCAGAGCGAACGGCAATGCCGGCGAGTCCCAATGCCGCGCGCTCATCGCCGACGGCCGTCTCGCACGCACTGAGCGTCAGCAGCTCGACGGGTTGTTTGCGGAATTGCCCCGCTCGCAGCAGGCGCTCGAGATCTGCCATCGTCAGGCGCCCGTCGTACGTCAACAGGAAGCTGTCCGCTGGCGTTTCGCCGACGACGCTGTGCGTGGCCATGTGCACGATGCCGTAGTCGCCGCGTGTCAGCGCCGCAGCGACCTTTGTCGTCGTGTACTCGCCGTTCACGAGCACCTTGCTCTCGATCTGCTTCTGAATCGTCGCCAGCTCGGCCGAAACGTTCGGCAGCGGAGCAAATCCCTGCACCGAGTCCGACACGCCCGCGAGCAGCGCCTGCAATCTCGAACCGGCCAGAGGTTGCGGCGCCGTGAGAGTCAGGCTCGGCGTGACGACGACAGCGTAATCCGCCACGAGATAGCGAGCGCCATCGTGGAGCACGGCAAACGGAATGACGCGCAAAGGACCGTCCGGCACGACGACGACCGTACGTATCGAAGCAGCGTCGAGCTCTGCTCGCACCGGCGCCACGAGCCAGCGGTAGAGGCGCTGCGCGTACGTCAGGAATCGCTCGCTCTCCCGATCCTGGATCAGCTCCCGCAGCCTTACCGCATTGTCGGCCAGCGACGCCTGATCGATGCTCACCGTGCGCCGGTGCAGCCGCCCGTTCAACCGCAACAACAGCTCCAACCTGTCCGGCAACACGATCGGATACAGCACCGCGGCGTCGTGAGCGATCCGCTCGACCGGTGTCGCCTGCGCCTCCTGCGCCACTACGCACTCGTCACGGAAGTAATCCTGCAGCTCGGCGCTCTTCAGACGCTCGACGGTATCGAGAGCCTTACCGAGCGTCTCCTGCTGTCGCGAGCTTTCACCAGCCGCGTCCGCAAGCCGCAGCAGCGCATCGACGAGATCGAGATAAACCGGCTTCACCTCGCGGCTGAAGAACTCCATCGAATCGCGATAGCCGTTGCGCAATTCCGGTCGCACGGGAGCAAGGCTGCGCAGTGCGGCTTCGAATTCGGCGGCGGCAGCGCCGAGATCGCGCTGCTCGCGGCGCACGCGGCCGAGCTGCCAGTGCCATCGATACGTCAGGTCGTCGGCACGCTCCTGCGCAGCAAAGAACAGGGCCTGGCGCGTGAGCCGCTCCGCGGCTGCGAGATCGCGCTGCTCGAACCGATCGCTCGCCTGCTGTCCATAGACGAGCGAAAGCAGTCGCGCGTTGTTCTGGCTGGCAGCGAACGATTCGGCGTGGCGCAGCCACTCGGCGCGCTTCGCGACGTAAGGTGGGTCGTCTGCAGTCGTCGCTCCAAGATTCCGCTCGATGTCGCTCAGCGCGATCAACGCGACCGTCTGCTCGAATGAGGCTCGCGTCGGGTCGATCAGCTCAGTGGCGCCGAGCAACGTAGCCCGCGCTGCCTTTGAATCACCTGCGCGCACCTGCAAGCGCACGAGATTGACCGAGCTCGCCAACGCCACGTTGTTCAGCCTCGCCGTGCGCGCGAGATCGAGACTGCGCTGGTGCGCATCCATGGCCGCGCTGAGATAACCGCCGATGGCGAGCGCATTGCCGAGATCGTTGAGCACACTCGCGTGTGTCGCCGGATCTCCGGCCTCGCTCGCGGCGACGGCTGCGTTGAGAGCTGCAATGGCTTCGCGCGGCTGCTGATTCGCGATCAGCAGATTGCCAAGCTGCTGCTGATAGCGGATCGACAGCGTGCGATCGCCAGTTTTCTCCAGCGACCGCTCCCCGGCCCGCAGCGTTTGCAATCCCTGCTCGTACAACCCCATCTGCTGGCATGCGGCTGCGATGCCGAGTCGCGTCCGCAATTCGAACCGCGGATCGAGATCATCGCTGGCCAGCAGCTCACGCCACTCGGCGGCCGCCTGCTCAAACCCGCCGCTGCGGAAGTGCACCGACGCGCGCTCGAAGCGATCCGCGTCACGCTCGCTCGCGTGCGCCGACGCCGCAAGCACCGCCGATAGCACGATCGTGAAGCGGGTGGTGAGTGTTGTTCTCATCTCACCATCCGATCTGCGCGCTGAAATGAATACCGTCGTCCTGCAGCACGTGCCCAATGGCTCCGACGGGTTGATCGATCAGCGACTTCGCAGCCTGCAGCTCCAGGAAGCTGTTCGGCGCGAGCTGCCAGCGAACCGCGATGCCGACACTGGCAACGTCGAGGGTGTTGTCTTCGTCGTCGAAGTCCCAGGCGGCGCCGTAGTCGATGAACGGCGTGAGTCGCAGCTCGCCGTCCGATTGCCCGCGACTGAGGCCGGGGAAAGTCAGTCGCGCGACCGGCACTGACCATTCGAGCGTCAGCAGCCCGCCGTTGTCGCGCACGATCAGATTCTCGCGATAACCGCGCACGGACCGCGCGCCGCCGAGCGCGTACTTGCGATAAGCAGGCAGCGCGTCATCGGCCAGGCGGAGCTGCCCCTGAATGCGCAGGGTGCTGTCCCATACGTCGATTTTCTGCAGCCACTGTGCCTGGCCGAGCCAGTAACGGAATTCACCGTCGGCGGGACCGCCGATCGAGGCATCGAGCGCATCGATGCCGAACGTGAAGCTCGAGCGCAGCGCCAGCACGCGTGCAGCTTGCGAGCGAACGTACTCCTGCGAAAAGCCGACTGCCGTCGTACGACTGACGCCCTCGTCGTCGGCAACCGAGAACGAGAACGGCTCGCCGAGCAGGAAGCTTTCCACCTTCTGCACCTCGAGGCCGAGACCGAGCGTGAACTCCGACTGCGAGCTGCGAAACAGCGGCTGGCGCAACTCGGCGCCGTAACGCGTCGTATCGCCCTCGATGTCGAGCGAAGCGAAGGGCTCAGTCACGATGCGCGACGAGCTGCTCTCGAAGAAGGCGCTCAGCACAGTGTTCCAGGGCGTGAGCGGAACGCTGTACGCAGCAGTGCCGCCCTTGAATCCTTCGGCATGGCTGTACGTCAGCTGCAGCGTGTCGCCGAAGCCGGTCAGGTTCAGGTGATGAATCTCGGCGTGCACCTGCTCGCTGCCGACGTTCGGCGAAATGTAATTGTCGGCGCCGACGCTGAAGCCGAAGCTCGAGCTCTCTTCGACGTTCAAGCTCAGCACCGCCATGCCGCGCTCTGTGCCCGGCTTGACGACCGCGTCGATCCGCCCGATCCGCGGATCCTGTTCGAGCACCTGCAGCCTGCCTGCAATGTCGTTGACGTTCAGCGGCGAGCTGTACACGTCGCCGAGGCGCCGGCTGATATAGCCGTCGCGCAAGCGGCGGTTGCCCGCGATCACCGCTTCGGTGACATGACCCGCGACGACCTTCAGCGTAACGACACCGTCGCTCACCTTCTGATCCGGCAGGATGACGCCGGAGCTCACGTAACCGCGCTCGACGAGCCAGGAAGTCAATTTCTGTGCGAGCTCCTGCAGCTCCTGAGCGCTCACCTGCCGATTACGATAGGCAGGCAGGATCGAATCGAGCACTGCCTGCGGAATCAGCTCGTTGTCCTGCACGCGGATCTCGCGAACGGCAACCGTCGTCGCGGCGGCCAGCTCATCGGCCGCGCACGAAGCTGCGCAGCCAAGCAGCGCAGCGGCGAGCGCGATGCCGATTCTCAGCGACACCGCGTGCCCGCCAGCAGCAAGTTGAAGGACTCGGCATCGAACACGCCGGCAGACGGCAGCGACGCGAGGTCCAGCGTGTCGAACATCAGCGGGCTCGGCATGTAGTCGAGCGGCGAGCGATACGCACCGTCGCGGCCCGCGACGGTGAAGCGACTCACGTCGGTGCCAAGTCGGCTCGCGCAAGGCTGCGAGAGCCACTGCTGCGCGTTCAGGAAGTCGGACGGCAGCGGCGCGATATCGGAATTGAGGTCGGCGTCGAAGCCAATGATGCCGATGCGGCCGTCGATGCCGAGCTCCGAAGACGCATCGATCACGCTGCTCGCCGAGCGCAGCAGGAGCTGCGT
>Ga0114129_10015890_pt1 | contig 10706 bp, 9 predicted proteins | sample RhiMetdeltSRZDD1_FD_80071 | JGI IMG/M metagenome (GOLD analysis project Ga0114129, IMG submission 80071) | Populus rhizosphere microbial communities from Tennessee, USA - Rhizosphere MetaG P. deltoides SRZDD1 (version 2) (version 2) | ecosystem: Host-associated > Plants > Roots > Rhizosphere >... | reverse complement strand
GGCACGACGCCGTAGACCTGCGTGAAGAGCTGCAGCACGTCCTCCGGCAGCGTGACCTCGTAGAACCACGCCAGCGCGTTCAGCGCGATGATGGTGACCGTGATGTAGGGAGTGGTCCGGGACAGGATGACGTCCCGAAGCGGAATTATTGGTCAATTCTCGTGAGATTTAAGATTTAAGATTTTAGATTTAAGATTGGATTTCAGATTGAATATGTCATTGACGATTGAAGACTAGCCGGCGCGAGCCAGGATCATCAGCCCGGACGACCAGTCCAGCCGGGTCGACACGAACCCGCGACGTCGTTCGAGATCGGCGAATCGCGCGTGATCAGTTCGAGTGCGGGCGGAAATCGCAAATCGGGATGTGCGGAGAAGTCAAAATCTTCAATCTGAACGAACGCAGAATCTGAAACCGTAAACCTAAAATCTGAAATCAATCTGAAATCAATGTGAAATCTTAAATCTAAAATCTTAAATCTCAGGTTCCTGCCGCCGCCGTGACACCCCGGACGCGTTCGACGATGCGTTTGAGGTCGTTGTCGCCGATCGACTTGCGGTGTTCGCCCATCGTGATGACGGCCTGATACACCAGCCCGAGCTCCTCGCTCGTCAGCCTGAAACCCAGCGTTTCGCAGCGCCTCTGCACAGCGTGACGGCCTGAATGGCGGCCGAGCACGAGCTGCTCCGGCTGCTGACCGACGTCCTGCGGGCGCATGATCTCGTAGGTCCGCGCATCTTTCAGCACGCCGTCCTGGTGGATGCCCGCCTCGTGCGCGAACGCGTTGCGGCCGACGATGGCCTTGTTCGACTGGACCGGCTCGTCGGTGAGCTTCGACAGAAGCTGGCTGCTCTCGACCAGCTTCTCCGACCGAATCGCGGTGTCGAACGGCAGCCGATCCTGGCGCACGCGGAACGCCATCACGATCTCTTCGAGGGACGCGTTGCCGGCTCGTTCGCCGATGCCGTTGACGGTGCACTCGATCTGCCGGACGCCGCCCTGCACCGCCGCAATGCTGTTGGCGACCGCGAGCCCGAGATCGTCGTGGCAGTGCGTGCTGAAGACCGCCTTGTCGGCGTTCGGCACCCGACGGCGGATCTCCTCGAAAAAGTCGCGAATCTCTTCGGGTGTGGCGTAACCGACCGTATCCGGCAGATTGATGGTGGTCGCGCCCTCGGCGATTGCCGCCTCGACGACACGGCACAGAAAATCGCGATCGCTCCGTGTCGCATCCTCCGCCGAAAACTCCACATCGTCGGTAAAGCGCCTGGCGAGACGGACGCCCTCGACGATCTGCTGGAGGCAGGCGTCGCGGGTGATCCGCAGCTTGCGCTCGAGATGGAGATCGGAGGTCGCCAGGAACGTGTGAATGCGTTTGCGGGCTGCAGGCTCGAGCGCCCGCGCCGCTTCCTCGATGTCGGCCTGTCGCGTCCGCGCCAGCGCCGCGATGACCGGCCGCCGTACTTCCCTCGCCACCTGCCGCGTCGCCTCCGAGTCGGCGGGCGACGCGATCGGGAAGCCGGCCTCGATGATGTCCACGCCGAGCGCATCGAGCGTCCGCGCCATCACGAGCTTCGACGGCACGTCCATCGAGAAGCCGGGCGCCTGTTCGCCGTCGCGCAGCGTCGTATCGAAGACGACTATCGGTTCGAGGCTCATGGCTTCAGTTGTAGCGCCGGGGCCTTCTAGAAGTCAAAGTGATAATCATTACGTTAAAATAAGGGCAATTTATGGACCTCCTGTCCTTGCGGATCTTCCTCGCGGTCGCCGAAGAGCGGAGCTTTTCGCGCGCCGCGGCAAAAGTGCACCGCACGCAGCCGGCTGTGAGCCAGGCGGTCCGCCGGCTCGAGACCGACCTGGGCGAGCAGCTCTTCGATCGCTCCTCGAAGACCGGGACGCTGACCGACGCCGGGCGCGTGCTGCAGAACTACGGCCAGCGGCTCGTGCGCCTTGCCGAAGAAACTGAATCGGCCATGCGCGAGCTGCGCGATCTCCGCCGCGGCCGCGTGCTGATTGGCGCCAACGAGGCGGCCGTCCACACGCTGCTTCCGCTGATCGCGCGGTTCCGGCAGCGCGTGCCCGACGTGGCCGTCGACGTGCGGCGTGTGCCGGCGCGTCAGATCGCGGTCGAAGTGCAGCAGGGGAGTCTCGACTTCGGTGCGCTGACGTTCCGACCGGCTGAGAGCGGGCTCCTCGAAGTCGCGGTTGGCAGCGACGAGCTCGTGCTGCTGGTGCCTCCATCACACCCGCTTGCCGCGCGGAAGCAGGTGACGATGGAGCAGGTGGCGGAGGAGCCGGTGATGGCCCACAACGATCCGTCGCCGGCGCGCGAGCGCGTGTTGCGGCTGTTCGAGGAACGCCGCGTGCCGCTCAACCTCGCGATTTCGCTGCCGAGCCTCGACGGCATCAAGCGCGCGGTTGAGCTGAAGCTGGGCGTCGCGCTGCTGCCGCGACGCTGTGCGATTACCGAGATCGCCAACGGCCGGCTCGTGGCGATCCCGGTGGCTGGCATCTCACGCAAACGGCAAGTGATGCTGGTGTGCCGCAAGGGCCATCGCTCGCACGCGGCGAATGCGTTTCTGCAGGTCGCGCAGGAGAAGGCGGCGGCTCAGTGAAGAAGCCGCCGCTCTTTGGCAGCGGCGACGAAGCGATCGGCGTCGTCCTGCAGGAGAAAACGCTCTTTCACCAGTGCTTTGGCCGCCGCGTCAACGGCTCGCACGAAACCCTGGCTGTCCTTGTAGCGTTCCTCGATCGATAACCGCTGGTCTCCAGCGCGCATCCGTTCGTCCTTCGTCCGGGCGAAGGGGACGAACGATCCGGTGAGTCCGCACAGTGCCGGCGCTCCGTGATCGGGAGTCCGGACGTTCCAGCCGGTGCTCGTGCCGAGCGGCACGCGGATCTGCATCGGCCGGATGCCGGCGACGTCGAGTCCATCGCTGTCGGTCTTCGGCACGAGCAGCGGATAGCGCTTGCCGCGAAGCGGCGGCTGCAGCGCGATCACGCCGCCGAACCGGCCGAATGCCGGGCCGAAATCGAGCAGCTCGAGCTCGTTGAGCACGGTGGCGGCGGCGGCGCCGGGAATGCGCGGAAAGGTGCGGCGCGCTTCCTCGAGCGGCACGAGCGTGTTGTCTTCGACGCGCGGGTAATTGCTCGGGGGCGGCGCGACACCGCGATCCGCCCACCCGTCCATCGCCAGCAGCAGCGCGCGCGTCGTGTGGCTAGTGCTCGACGGCGTCGGGTTCGCGCAGCGCGGGTTCTGGCCGGGCGGCGGCGTCAACAGGCCGCTGGTCGTGAAGCCGTGCCCCGTGCTCGAGTTGAAATAGAGCCGGACGTTTGCCGGTGTCGCAATCGGCTGGCCCGCTCCGTCGACGACGTTCAGCGAGGCGCGCAATTGCCAGAATTCGGTTGCCGAATCGATCTGAAACACGAACGGATCGGTGGCCGGCCGTTTCAGAATGCCGTCGCGGATGCCGGTGATCGGATCGGTGACCGACGCGTAGGTAAAGGGCGGATAGCTGGTCTGCAGGAAATCGTGCGAGACGTCCTGGTCCGAGAAGACGTTCGGATCGGCGAACCGGACGTTGATGAACACGCGATCGGTTCCGGCAATCGTCGGGATGACGCCGTCGAAGACCTTCCGATGCGACTCGTCCTCGTTGAATCCAAGGTAGACGAAATCGCGAAGATAGCCGCCGGTCTGTGAGGCGCCGGTGACGTAAATCCGCTTCACGCCGACCTGTCCGTCCGCGGCGGCGAGTGGATTGACGGTGCCGGAGCCGTCACGCGTGTCATTGCGCAGGAACGATGCGAAGTCGCGCGTGGTCGCAAATCCGAGACCCATGACGATCGGATCTTTGGCGGCGTAGATCAGCTCGTAGAGGCGGTCGGGACGGAATCCCTCGAACAGACAGATGTCGGACGTTGAAGGGGTGAGGCTGGAGCGGCCGTTTGGACACCGTCCGAACGCCCAGCGGTCGGCGGCGATGGTTTGTTGAGCCCCATCGACCGTTTCGCGGACCGTCAGCGTGGCGTGCGCGGGGTTCGTGTCGGCCGCTTCGTACGAACGGAACGCGGCGCTGCCTTCCAGCGTCAGCGTGAACGTTCCGTCGCGCGGAATATTGCGGTCCGAGTATTCGACGCGCATCCGGCCGACAATCGGGCTGCCGTCCGGCTGCTTCGCGATCGGCAGATTGGCCGCGAGCCGCGTCGGCGATGGAACGAGATCGCCTTCCCAGCCGGCGTCGACGATCGTGTAGCCGAGCCGGAGCGCGAAATCGAAGGCTGCGGCGTCGTCGGGCGTCTTCGCGTTCAACAGCGCGTCGTTGCCGCGGTTGTTCGCGGTGTAATAGATCTTGCCGTTGCCCCGGGCGGGATCGACCGGCTTCAGAATGAAAAACGGCGTGCTGAACTCCACGCGGCCGCGGCCATTACGCGGCGCGTTGTCGAGATCGACGATCACCGCGTTCAGCGGGTCGAACGGATCGACCTCGAAGTAAGCGGTCCCGGTCAGGCGCTCGTACGGTCCGGCCGAACCCCACGGCGCGGCGCCCGCAAACGGTTCACGATGCTCAATGACCAGGCGGACCACTTTGGCTTCGCTCAAGGCAGGGTCGATGAGGATCGCGCCGAGGAGAAGCACAATCACGGAAGCGCGCATGTGGTGATCCTCAATCGAGAGGCATTCAGAAGCCGGCCACGTACGGAAGTTTCTTTGCGACCGAGCGGACTTCGTCGAAGCGTTCCAACAGCATCGCCGTCGGATTCCACTGGCCGCTGATGAAGGCGTCGCGCAGAGCGGGCTGGAGGGAAGCGGTCAGGCGCAGCGGGCCGGCGGTGATGACGCCGGTATCGACGTGCGCGTCAATCGCCGTGTCGGGTGCGCGTTCGATGAGCGAGAGCAGTTGCTCGATCGCCGCGTGGTCTGCGGTGAAGCACGGCACGCCGAGGACCGCGGAGTTGCCCAGGAAGATTTCGGAATAGGACTCCCCGACGATGGCGCGGATGCCGTAGCGCGCCAGGCCCTGTGGTGCGTGCTCGCGCGAGGAGCCGCAGCCGAAGTTCTTGCTGACGACGAGAACGGTCGCCCCTTTGTATTTCGGGTTGTTGAACGGGTGCGATGGATCGGCGGCCCGGTCGTCCTCGAACAGATGCTTCTCGAGCCCTTCGAACGTCACGGCGCGCAGGAACCGCGCCGGCATGATCCGATCGGTGTCGAGATCGTTGCCGCGAAGCGGAAGTCCTTTGCCGGTGATCGCGATAATCGGCGCCATTCAGCAACCAGCCTTAGATCGCCCGACCTGAAGGTCGGGCCTACGTACTCGCCCGTCAGCTCGCCCGACGTGAAGGTCGGGCCTACACTCCGACTACACTCCTACTTCTTCGAGGATCTCGCGAACATCCACGACCTGGCCCGAGACCGCAGCCGCGGCGACCATCGCGGGGCTCATCAGCAGCGTCCGGCCTGTCGGACTGCCCTGACGGCCCTTGAAATTCCTGTTCGATGACGACGCGCAGACCTGCCGTCCTTCCAGCTTGTCGGGATTCATCGCCAGGCACATCGAGCAGCCGGCCCCGCGCCACTCGAATCCGGCCTTGGTAAAGATTTCGTGTAATCCCTTTGCTTCTGCGGCCCGCCGGACGTTCTGCGATCCGGGCACGACGAGCGCCTTGACGTGCGACGCCACGCGACGCCCGCGAACGACCTTCGCGGCTTCCTCGAGATCCGACAGTCGCCCGTTGGTGCAGGAGCCGATGAACGCCACGTCGATCTTCGTGCCTTCCATCCTGGCGCCACGGTCGAAGCCCATGAACGTCAGCGCTTCTTCATCGGCGGTGGCGGGAATGCGTTCGCTGATGCCGACAGACTGCCCCGGATTGATGCCCCACGTCACGGTCGGCTCGAGCGAGGCGGCGTCAAGGGTCACGCGGTCGTCGTAGCTGGCCTTGGGATCGGAGGCGATCTGGCGCCACCACGCCACCGCCCGATCGAAAGCCGCGCCCGCGGGCGCAAACTTCCGGCCGCGGAGAAATGCAAACGTGGTCTCGTCCGGGTTGACGTAACCGACCCGTGCCCCGCCTTCGATCGACATGTTGCAGATCGTCATCCGCTCGTCGATCGTCATCCCATCGAGCGTCGTGCCGCCGTATTCATACGCGTAGCCGACGCCGCCCTGGACACCGAGGCGACGGATGATCGTGAGGATGACGTCCTTGGCGTAGACGCCTGAGGCGAGCGAGCCGTTGACGTCGATCCGGCGAACCTTGAGCGGGTCGAGCGCGAGGCACTGCGACGCCAGGACGTCGCGCACTTGCGAGGTCCCGATCCCGAACGCGATGGCGCCAAGGGCGCCGTGCGTCGATGTGTGGCTGTCGCCGCACGCAATCGTCATCCCGGGCTGCGTCAGCCCGAGCTCTGGACCAATCACGTGCACGATGCCCTGGTTTTCGCTGCCGGCGCCGGTCGCGGCCCAGAGCGAAATGCCGTACTCGCGGCAGTTTCGTTCGAGCGCAACCATCATGTCCTCGGCCATCACGTCGAGAAACGGCCTGGTCTGCACTGCCGTCGGCACGATGTGATCGACGGTGGCAAACGTTCGTTCCGGAAACGCAACCTTGCAGCCCTGCTGCCGCAGCATGTCGAACGCCTGCGGGCTCGTGACCTCGTGCACGAGATGAAGGCCGACGAACAACTGCGTCTGTCCGCTCGGCAAAACGCGAACCGCGTGAGCGTTCCATACCTTGTGAAAAAGCGTGTGCATTGCCTATCTCAATAGAATACCGTTAAATGGCCAGTGCTTCTGCTCGATGTGTAAGCGCCGGAGTCACAATGTTCCGATCTCGTATTCGAGTCGTCACGTCGAGCTTTGTCCTGGTCGTCGGTCTGGTCGTGCTCGGCCGCGGACAGGGCTTGCAGAGCGGCCGCCTCGCTTTACCGTTGAACCTGCCGGCCGTCGATACCGGCGTCTCGCCTGATCAGGCGCCGGCTCCTCGGACCCTCACCACACGATCGCTTCGCAGTGTCGCGGGCGATACCCTATACGCCGACCGATCCGGATCCTCAGGCGTGACGTATCGACCAGGCCGTGTGATCGTCAAATTCCGCGACACTGCGTCCGCCAGCACACGAGTCTCTGCGATGTCGACCGTATCGCGAACCGCAACGATGACCGCGCGGCCGTCGTACGCGGACTTCGACGTCATCGAGCTCGATCCCTCGGAAAATCCCGAGGCCGCCGCCCGCGAGTTTGCGGCGCGTGCTGATGTCGAATACGCGCAGGCCGCGTATCGTGAGCACGCGTACTTCAGGCCCAACGATCCCAACTACAACCTGCAGTGGAACATGCCGGCGATCGACATGGAACGCGCGTGGGACATTCAACCGGGCGCGAACCCCTCGGTGATTGTTGCCGTCGTCGACACGGGAATCGCCTACCTGTCGACGATCATCAGGCTCAACGCGCGCGCCTTCCGGCTGCTCTTCTCGAACGGCACGTCGCTCAACTATCCTGCGCTCGGTCTCATCGACGTACCGTTCGGCGCAGCGCCCGATCTGACCGGTCCCGATCGCTTCGTCAAGCCGCACGACTTCATCTGGGACGACGAGACGCCGGTCGATTTCGTCGGTCACGGCACCCACGTCAGCGGCACGATCGGTCAGCTCACGAACAACAATCTCGGCACGGCCGGCATCGCGTACAACGTGCGGCTGATGCCGGTCAAGGTCATCGACGATCTCTGGGACTTCATCTTCGGCGCGTTGAACGAAGCGACCGACGACATCGTGGCTCGTGGGATCCGTTATGCAGCCGACAACGGCGCGAAGGTCATCAACCTGAGCATCGGACGCGCGGGCCCGCCGGCGGCGCCGGTGGTCGAGGACGCGATCCGCTACGCGGTCTCGAAAGGCGCGTTCGTGGCGATTGCCGCCGGCAACGACTTCGAGGACGGCAATCCGTTGCAGGCGGTTGCGGAAATCGCGTCGCGCGTGGCCGGGGCGGTCTCGGTCGGCGCCACCGACATTCTCCACAACCGGGCGTTCTATTCGAGCACCGGCAGCTGGGTCGAGCTGTCGGCGCCGGGCGGATCGTCGCGCGGCTTCGGCGCCACCGGTACCGTCTACCAGCAGACGTACAACTTCAACTTCACCGATACGTTCGATCCGTCGCCGGCGACGTATCGCGCGCCGCGTTTCGACATCTTCGCCATCCAGCCACTCCAGGGCACGTCGATGGCGACGCCCCACGTCTCCGGGCTCGCCGCGCTGCTGATTCAGCAGGGCATCACCGACCCTGCGGCGATCGAGGCAGCGATGGAGAAATTCGCGATTGATCGAGGCACGCCTGGCCGCGACAGCTCGTTCGGCTTCGGCGAAATCAGCGCACGCAACACGCTGCGGGGACTGGGGCTCTCGAAATGAAAACCATTTCGGCCGCGTGTCTGCTGACGCTGGTCCTGACATCGCCTCTTGCGGCGCAAACACGGCGGCCGCGGCCGCCGTCTCCGCCGCCGCCGCCGCTTCCGTCGTATCCGGCGTTCGCGCCGCGGGCCTTTGTCGAGATCAGCGAGCAGCAGTTCGCCGCGAAGGAGACATTCAAGTCTGTGTTCGGCGAGTCGGCGGGTCCATTTCGAGGCGGCGGCGTCGACCTGGTGCTCAACCGCAACCTCTTCGTCGAGATCAGCGCATCACAGTACAAGAAAACGGGGCAGCGGCTGTTCCGCTCGGAAGGGAAGGACTACCGCCTTGGCATCCCGCTGTCGGTGAAAGTGACGCCGATCGAGCTGATTGGCGGTTACCGCCTCCGGTTGCGGCGATGGCCGCGTGTGATTCCCTACGCCGGCATCGGCTTCGGATCGTTCAAGTACGAAGAGACGTCGCAATTCAACACCGACGAGGAGAACGTCGACGTCAAAAAGAAAGGCCTCGTTCTGGTCGGCGGCGCCGAGTTCCGCGTCTTCCGCTGGGTCGGCGTCTCGCTCGACGCGCACTACTCGCACGTGAGCGACATCATCGGGATCGGAGGCATCTCGCAGGAGTTCAAGGAGGATGACCTCGGCGGCACGGCCGCACGCTTCCGAGTGATAATTGGCCGGTGAACTGGAACGAGCAGCTCGCGCAGTATCGCCAGCACCTCGCCGACATCATGCAGGGCGTAGCGCTGGGCCGCTACGAGCAGGTCCTCCGCCAGCAGACTGCCGAGCTGAACGATCTCTTTCTGCTGCTCTGTTTCATGGAAGCGGCTGCGCTGCCGAATCCCGCCACGCTCTATATGCTCGAGGTCTATCCGTACCTCCTCGAGCAGTTTCACGAATGGCATCGCCGGATGGGCATCGAGCATTCTCCGGTCGGCAGCCTGCCGTGCTGCTGACACCGCTTCTCGATCAACAGCTCGTCTTCTTCGGCGGCAAAGGCGGAGTCGGCAAGACCACGTGCTCGTCGGCGTTCGCGCTCGCGGCCAGCCGGCAGGACCGCCGTGTCCTGCTGGTCTCGACCGATCCCGCACACTCCACGACCGACATCTTCGAAACGCCGGTCGGATCGTCGGAACGGAAGCTCGCGCCGGGGCTGTCGGCGCTCGAGATCGATGCCGACGCGGAAGCCGCGCGGTATGTCGCTGACGTCAAGTCCGACATCCAGCGGATGTTCAGTCCGGGCGTCGTCCGCCAGGCGCACCGCCAGATCGAGCTGGCCGCCGCTTCGCCCGGACTGCTCGAGGTCGCCCTGCTCGATCGGATCATCGATCTGGTGGTCGATCGCGGGAGCACGTACGACCTGATCGTGTTCGACACGGCGCCGACCGGCCACACGCTGCAGCTGCTTCGGATGCCTGACGCCATCACGTCGTGGATTCAGGCGCTCGTACGCCATCGTCGCGCGATTCTCGATCTCGATCGGGGTGCTGAACAGTCGCGGGAAGCCGCCAAAGAAGCCGATCCGGTACTGGCAGCGCTCGAGCGCCGTCATGAACGGATGACCGGGTTGCGCCGGATCATCATGGATCGCTCACGTACCTCGTTCGTGCTCGTGGCGGTGCCGGAGCGACTGGTGATCGAAGAGACGGCGCGAGCGGCCGAGCAGCTGGCCGATACCGGCGTCCACGTCGGCGGCCTCGTCGTCAACCGCGTGCTGCCCGATGGCCTGGAAGGCGAGTTCTACAGGGCGCGAAAAGAACAGGAAGCGGTCTACCTCAAGGAGATCGAGCGGCGGTTCGCGCGGCTGCCGCGCGTGCCGGTCCACCAGCTCCCGCGCGACGTCTACGGCATGGCTTCGCTGTCCGTGGTCAGCGAACAGCTCGTGGGGGTTCAAAAACCTGTAATTAAAAATTGAGAATGAAGAATTAAAAAGAGTGGGGTATCACCTCAGAGCTTGAAATCGGTGGGATTTGCCCCACTTTTCTTAATTCTTCATTGCCAATTCTTAATTTCCGGTTTTTGGCCCCACCGTGTCATTATCGAGGTCAGATGCTCCTCAGGAAAGGCGCGTGGCTCCGCCGGCTCGTCCTTCTGGGCGTCCTGCTGCACGGCCTGTTCCTCGCCACGGCTGAGTTCGAGCATCACGATTTTCTCTGTCACTTCAAAACGCCTCTGCACTGCACCTCGTGCGCGCTCAGCGCACCGGGATCTCATCCCAGTACGCCGTTCGCGCCGGGCTCGTGCAATCTGGCCGACGCCGGCCAGGCCGTTTCCGCGCATCTCGTCCTCAAGAGCGC
>Ga0114129_10015889_pt1 | contig 10706 bp, 11 predicted proteins | sample RhiMetdeltSRZDD1_FD_80071 | JGI IMG/M metagenome (GOLD analysis project Ga0114129, IMG submission 80071) | Populus rhizosphere microbial communities from Tennessee, USA - Rhizosphere MetaG P. deltoides SRZDD1 (version 2) (version 2) | ecosystem: Host-associated > Plants > Roots > Rhizosphere >... | reverse complement strand
TGCGCGTTGGCGCCTTGCTGCTGCCCCCAAAACTTGTCGCTCTCATTTCCCTTGGAGGTGCAGAGAATGATCGGAACGTTCTTGGTACGATCGTCGTTCTTGAGGTCGCGGCAAGCCTGAAATCCGTTGCGTCCCGGCATTACCACGTCCAGGACGATCAAGTCCGGCTTCTCGCTGACCACCTTTTCTTCGAGTTTCTCCGTGTTCGGGAATGACACGACCGTATGATTCGCCGCCTTCAGAACTCCTTCAATCATCTGAAGTTCGGCATAGGAGTCATCGACTAATACGATCTTGCTCATCTTGCATTCTCCTTGGTGTTGACTATATGGTTGACTCTCGTCTCTTCCCCGCCAGTCGCTTACTTGAGCGGCAGCACGACGCTGATCGCCCCGGCCAACTCTCCTTCCTTCCAACCTTCTTTCTTATGACCAGACACATCTCGCTCGCCCTTTGGTGACCCATGACAGTTTAGGCAGCTTGCACCGGCATACTCCGGATCCATCATACGAAGTACCGGACGCCCATCCACCATCGTGTTGCGGACGTAGGACTGCCCTTTAGGATGGCGAGGATCACCGAACATGCGAAGCACTTCCGCTTCGAAGTCATCTGGTTTGTTGCTGGGATTGCGATAGTCGCTTCCGGTCAGTTTCAAACGGACGCCGGATTTTCTGTAGAAATGCTCACCGGTCCTCCGGGCAAACACCGCGGGGATAAACCCTTTGAAGGAGATGCCCTGTTTGTTGATGATCGGTTGCGCCTCATCGACGACTTCTTTTTCCGCCTCGACGAGCGCAAGATAGAGATTCGCTTGGGGGACGACGTTCGGAATCCGGAGATCTATCTTGGTACGCTTCTTAAAACGATCGACCACCTGGGCCGCCATGTAATCGCCCGTAAATCCCTTGTCGGCTTTCGAGGGGTCGTTGATGTTGGCCATTTGCTCTGAGACGACGCCACGACCCATCTTGACCAGTTCGATCAAATGCTCAGCGACTTCGGCCTCGTTCGCCGCTCGTGCCGGACCTGCACAGAGGGTCAAAGCCGCTACGGCAACCAGCCCAGCCACCCACCTATCGAAATCCGTCGATTTCATACCGCCTCCTTGATTGGTCCGTGTGAGTTTCCGAGCCCCATCGCTGTATCAAGTTCACAGACGGAGACCTGCCCAAAAATTTCTGGCACGTGGGCATTTTGCAAAGACTGTGCTTACATCAGTCGGTTTTTACTTATTGTCGAAGATCATCAGGATTGGCTTGCCTTATCAATCGCTTACCGCACTGCCGGCTCGGCAGATTCGTAACACTCCTGCGGAGAACTGTTCATCTTGTGACAAAATGATGCCCTTCTGGCAAAAAATGATCACTTACAAAGGGCCGGCCCATGAGTATCTTCTCGTTTCTCTTCTTATTTGGAACAAACTTTTGCCGCTTGAAAAAAAGTGTAGCAGAGAATGGGATTCTTGCTGGACGACAGGGCGGAATGGAAAGGAGAAGACTATCGGCCGATGGATCGAGACGATCGGCGGGGCGATGGCAACCTACGAATTCCGTGACGATCGTCTGCGTAAAAGGTGACGCCCTGTCTCTTGCCAGCGGCTCGAACGATCAAGGCCTTCACGCACGCATCGAGCGACCAATTTTCCGATCATGGATCCGATCCCAGTGTGGGTTCCGCTGTATTGGACTCTGTGTATTCCGTCGAGCGAGCTGGCAACCACGACCGCGTCTGTTCCGGTTCCGGTCGCAAGGTGGAGGCCGGAGGAGCTTCGGACGTTCTTCTCCACTAATGCCGCCGTCTTGCTTTCAGTGGCCACTTGTACGGCCCCAACCATCGCGGGAACTGCCAATGTGGCGTTCGTGACGAGAATGATATTGATCGTTCCGCTTCGATCGCATCGACGAGTCCTCCCATCGTGCGAAGCGGGCTCCCCCGCTCTGACGGCGTTGGTCACTCCGACGGTGCAGAAGCATTCGACCCAAATTCCCCCGGCCTCCTCTCGATCTTTCACGAGTCGCTTCATCGGCACAGCCGTCATAAGGCCGACGGTCGGCGAGGCCGCTTTTATCCTCCAGGCTAACTGCCCCAAGTACCGTGCCGGATCGGACCATTTCCCTATCACGTGTCGATGCGCGTCTCCCAGTTTCTCGGCAAGCACAGGGTTGGCTCGTACTTGATGATTTAGAATCGACCGAGCCCGAATCAATCCTCCTCCTCGCGGTGCGGAGGACAACACGCGATAAAGCTTCCCGAGCTCGATAGTCAAGGTATCCTGCGACACTCGGTGCTTGATTCTGAACACATTCTTCTTGGATCGATTCATGTAAATTACCGCAAGATTTTTGCGAGGGCCGCAATGAGCCGTTCATTCTCGCTTCGCGCTCGAACGGCAACTCGGATCGTTCGTGGAGTGAATCCCGGCACAAGCGAACAGTCGCGAATCAGCAACCCTTGACGGCGTAAATGGGCAGCGACGACCGCAGCTCGATGCGGCTTCGGCAATTCAAGCAGCAGAAAATTCGCGCGGGAAGGAAACAGCGTCAGGCCTGGAAGCGAGGACAGCTCTGCCCGCAAACGCTCCCGTTCTCGTCGAAGATATCGAAGTGAGCGCCGGGCATGTGCTCGATCCTCTATGGCCGCCTCGGCCGCCCGTTGAGCCAAGACATTCACCGACCAGGGCGGTTGAGATTGACGCAGGACTGCCGCAGTGCGAGCAGATGACACAGAGTATCCAATGCGAAGACCGGGCAAGGCATGGAATTTGGTGAAACTCTTCAATAGGATCAGTCGGGGATATCGAGACAGCCACGGCAGCATCGATTGGTCCTCACAATACTCGATGAAGGTTTCGTCCAGAATCGTCCATACTTCTGAATGATCGGCCTTCTTGATCAAAGCCCTCAAATCGGTGCCGTCACAAATCTGACCGGTCGGACTGTTGGGATTGCAGACAAAGACCGCATCGACGGCCGCTCGTCTGGTCCCTTGTAGCTGCAGATGCTTGCTCATCTTCTGAAGCGGAGGCCGATAGTCTTCGCTTCTCGTGGCTGGCACGGTGATGCTCCGCGCGCCGGCACGCTGGAGGGCTCCAGCATATTCCGAGAACGTCGGACCGGCTATCAGCGCCGATCGAATCGCCAGAGCCCGAGGAATCATATCGATTAATTCGGTCGAACCGTTCCCGATCACGAATTGCCCGGGTGACAACTTCCACCGAGAGGCAAGCAGCTCTCTCAACCTACGACAGTCCGGGTCAGGATAATGTTCAATGAGCGCCGCCGCGCCGGCAAGGGCTCGACGGACGGCCGGGGACGGCCCAAGCGGATTGATGCTCGCGCTGAAATCGACTATGTCACTGATGGGCCTATGTAACTCACGGGCCGCTGCATAGACGTTTCCGCCGTGGTCGATGGATCCTTTCACTTCCACAACAATCCCGCCACCCCGGCGACCGCGAACAAATATGCGATCGTCATCGTCCGCTTCGCCTGGGCAATATGTTTGACCGCCAACGTTTCTCCTTCGTCGCCAAGACGTGGCCGCTCGCTCGGCAGCCCGTCGTAAAAATTCAGACCACCGAGTTGAATACCCAACGCACCGGCCATCGCAGCCTCCGGCCTCCCACTATTCGGACTAGGATGCTTGTGTCCATCCCGCCAGAAGACAGAGGCACTGCGGACAGCGCACCTCATACCTTGCATGCTGAATCCCGCAGCTACCACCGTCAATGCAGCAGTCACACGCGCGGGTATCCAATTGACGAGATCGTCCAGCCGGGCGGAAGCCCATCCAAAGTCCCGGTACTGGTCGTTACGGTGTCCGACCATCGAATCCAATGTCGAAACAGCCTTGTATGCCAGCGCGAGAGGTGCGCCTCCAACAGCAAGATACAACAATGGAGCAATCACGCCATCAGACGCACTCTCGGCGATCGTTTCTATCGTCGCCCTCACGAGTTCCGGTTCCGACAAGCGGTCCGTATCTCGTCCGACGATTAAACTCACCGCATTTCTCGCATTCGCCAACGAACCGGCTTTCAATGAGCCGATCACCGCACCGACATGATCAACCAGATCCCGCCAAGCCAATGTCGTACACGCTAGGAAGATTCCGACGCCTCGTCCGACCTGTTCATCGATAACCGCACCGGCGGTGATCAATGTGTCCCCAAGGAGAAACGCGAAGAAGGGAAGTCCCAACGCCAACGCTATGCCCGCAACACGAAGCGCTCCTGGCCCGGTCCACACACTCCGTATCGCTCTCTCGAACCACACGATCAGGTGACTCATCCCGCGCACCGGATGCGGCAACCATCGTGGATCGCCGACGGCTGCATCGAGCGCACAGGCCAGGAGGAGATCGATCGTTGTCATGCCAGAGGACTGAGCAGAGGAAGAAGGAGAAGAAAGCACAGCTCGACCAACTCATTTGTTGCGCCAAGAGTATCGCCCGTGATTCCCCCGAGGACATGATGACAGAACATCGTCAGCAGCCGACTCAGCACGCCTCCGATCGCCAAGACTGCCAGGGCGGGAATCGCGCCGAACGCCCCCACCAACAGACAGCCGACCGCTATGGTTGCGCTCATGACGTGTCGCGCGGAGAGGTGCACCAGAAACGGTGCAGCCAATCCACCCTCCGCCCGAGCATAGGAAGCCCCATAGGCTCCGGTCACCATCGCCCACCGCCCCATGGCCGGCATGCAGAGAAGCGCAGGAAATCGTATTGCCTCCGGTAAGGACAGTAAGGCGGCATACCGTAGAATGAGGGACAGAAAGAGACCTATCGCCCCGATCGCCCCGATGCGGGGATCGCGCATGATGGTCAATCGATCGGCAGGAGTTCGACCTCCTGCAAGCCCGTCGAGTGTATCGGCAAGACCATCTTGATGGAGTCCCCGAGTCATCGCGACAAGGAATACGATCAATAGGACTGCCACCACCTCGTGCGACAGCCATCGCGCCAACACCAGATTTGTGACAGCGAGGAGTCCGCCGAGCAGCATGCCCACGAACGGATACCACGCCATCGAACCGGCCAACTCATAAGGAGCCGGCTCATGGTGGTTTCGGCTCAGCGGAACGGCCGTGAGAAACTGCCAGGCAAAGAGCAGTGGCCGTACGCCTGTCGTCATGCGCTCCGTTCCGATATACCCGCCTCACCGAACGTGGCCATTTCCGTCAGGATCTTCACCGCCGCTTGAACGAGACCCATTCCGAGGCAAGCTCCGGTTCCCTCTCCAAGCCGAAGCTCAAGATCCAAAAGCGGTTTCAATCGCAGATGCTCGAGAATCACCTGATGACCTCTCTCGAGCGAGCGATGGGAAGCAATCAGATACTGTCGACATCGAGGCTGCAAGCCACAGGCAATTAGAGCGGCGGCTCCGGCGATAAATCCGTCCAAGACGACCGGCACTCGGGCGGCGGCAGCTCCAAGGATAACCCCGGCCATGCCGGCGATCTCGAGTCCGCCGATTTTTGAGAGGACGTCGGTGGCACTGCTCGGATCAGGCCGGTGTCGCCTCAGCGCCCCCTCGATCACTGCCACTTTTTTCCTGCGACTCTGTTCATCGATTCCGGTCCCTTGACCGGTCACGTCGTTCACGTCCGATCCGGTCATGACCGCCGTGATCGCCGCGCTGGCTGTTGTATTACCGATTCCCATCTCACCCGTTCCTATCAACCCCATGCCTTCGCGGGCTGCATCGGTCGCCAGTTCTACTCCCACCGCCAGCGCTTGCTCAGCCGTTTCCTTCGACATGGCAGGCTCATGGGCCATGTTTCGCGTACCCTTCATCAGTTTGCGACTGATGAGTCCAACCATTGGGTCGAACTCGTGCGCGACCCCGATATCTACTACGCGAATCTCGACTCCAGCATGCCGGGCCAGCACGTTCACCCCCGCTCCGCCCCGTAAAAAATTCAGGACCATCTGTGCAGTGACGTCCCGAGGATAGGCGCTTACTCCCTCGTCTACGACACCATGATCCGCGGCAAAGGTGAACACGACGCTTCTGGGAACGGCCGGCTTGCGTTCTCCGGTCATGGTGCAATACTTGACGGCCAGTTCTTCCAGCCGTCCCAAGCTGCCCGGAGGTTTTGTCAATCGATCCAGCCGACGCTGTGTATCAATGGCAACAGCGTCATCCACGTCTCGAACCAGTGCAACCGCCTCAGCCAAGGTCATCGTATCCTCTCATTTCAAGCGGACGGAAAGACCACTCACCACCAGATACGCCTCGTCTGCCTCCCCCGCGACCAGACGATTGATGGCGCCTGCCAGCTCCCGAAACCGGCGCGAGGTCGCATCGACAGGAACCACGCCCATACCCAACTCATTGGCCACAAGCACGACTCGCGCTCTCATGCACTTGACAGCTTGAAGAAATGTCCGCATGTCTCGAATGATTTGCAGTTCCTTACTCCCTCGCTCCCAGTGATTTGAAAGCCACATCGTCAAACAGTCGACCACGATAACCCGATATTGCCGCCCATGCTTCTCAATCCATCCGGTCAAATCTATCGGCACTTCAGCGGTGACCCATGCCGATGACCTTGCCAATCGGTGTCGAGCAATCTTCGCCACCATTTCCTCATCGAGGCCTTCGCCAGTCGCCACAAACGCACAGGATGCCGTCTTGCCCATTCCATTCAGCGCAAGCTGAAGCGCCACATCGCTCTTGCCTGAAGAGGCACCACCGAGGACAAATACAAGTTGAGAGAGTCCCTTTCCTATTGCCATGCTAGAGTCCCTCTTCCAAGAGCCGATCAATCATCGGTATTGATAGATGCCGTTCGACAAAATCAGCCAACCGATCGAGTCGCGCATCGAGCGGCAAGTCCTGCGTCTCGGGAAGCGCCGGCCATCCCTTCGATATGCGGAACCGGTTTAGCCACCAGCGACGGAATGGGCTCTGATCAAAGAGGCCGTGAAGATAAGTCCCAAACACTTTTCCTCCGTTAATCGAGATCCCATCATCCAGTTTTTCTAAGCGGTTATCGTCAAATACATCAATAAATGATTGAGCATCCGAATCAGCGAGAGTCCGACCCATTCTGACATGGTATCCGACAAGAACCTTGCCGCTCTCGGCATGACGGCCGGACACATGCCGTACAATCTTTGGAGTGGCAAATGTCGTAGTAACGGGAAGCAGCCCGAGGCCCGTGACTTCGACCTCATCCGATTCGACGTGGTTCGGATCGCGAATCGTCCGTCCAAGCAACTGATACCCTCCACAAATTCCAACGATCGTCCCTCCGTTGGCCAGTACGCGATGTGCCAGGCGGTCCAATCCGCGGTCTCGAACGAATCGTAAGGCTTGCACCGTATGCTTTGACCCAGGGAAAATAACGGCATCCAGAGTGCGATCCGTCGACTCCTTCAGCGGGACCAGCTCGACATCCGGCTCCCGAGCCAACGGCTCAAAATCCGTAAAGTTGGAAATGGCCGGGACATCGACAATCCCGATCACGACGCGATCGGTGCGGGCCGAATTCCTCCATTGCCAACTGTCCCACCCAAGCCGATCCTCTTCAGGCACGTCCAAATCTTTCCAATAAGGCAACACACCGACGCATGTCATACCGGTTTCGCGAGTGACGCGAGCCAGTCCATGGTCAAGAAGCTTCGCCTCGCCACGAAACTTATTGATCATGAATGCTTTCAAATGCCGACGATCGCTTTGATCCAACAACGTCCAGGTTCCCACCAGCGAGGCGAACACACCGCCTCTATCAATGTCGCCGACGAGAATGACGGGCGCCTCGGCGTACTGAGCCATCTGCATGTTGACGACGTCGCACTCCCGAAGATTCACTTCGGCAGGACTTCCTGCCCCCTCCAGCACAATCAGATCAAATTCATCGCTCAATCGGGAGAATGCCTGTTGAACGCTCGCCCAATGGTCGCGCCGCACCAGACCGAAGTCCTTCGCGGACAACGACCCGGCAATTTCTCCGCCGACGACAAGCTGTGCCGACGTATCGCCCGCCGGCTTGATCAACACCGGATTGAAGTCAGCTCGTGGAGCCAGCCGGCAAGCCGCCGCCTGCACCGCTTGTGCTCGACCGATTTCCTTGCCGTCCGGAGTGACGAACGAATTGTTCGACATGTTCTGGGCTTTGAACGGCGCCACACGAATGCCGCGTCGCTGGAACAGGCGACAGAGCGCCGCCGTCAAAACGGACTTGCCCACATGAGAGGCGGTACCTTGAACCATGAGTCTGCGCGCCGCCATGCGTTACTCCTATTCGGACCCCTCGCTGCTCCGCTCCCACAGAAACTCCGGCTCTCCTTGAGTCTTGGCGGCCCATCGAGCCAGGACGAACAGCGCATCACTCAACCGGTTCAAGAACTTATTGATCTGAGGATCGACAGGTTCTTCCTTGGTCAAACGAATGCAGATCCGTTCGGCTCGCCGGCAGACGGTCCGCGCTTGATGCAGAAACCCCGATATTTTGCCGCCGCCAGGAAGGATGAACTCTTTCAGCGGCGCCAACTCTTGCTGGCTGCGATCGATCATTTTTTCGAGTTTTGTGACATCTTTCTCCCTGATTTTCGGCATATTCTTGAATGTTTGCCCCGGCGCCGTCGCCAAAATCCCTCCGATATCGAACAATTTGTTTTGAATCCATCGAAGGTCTTCTTCCAATTGCTTGGCCTGGACGTGAGTGCCGATCATATCGGCATTCATGACGCGCGCCACACCGATGGACGCGTTCAATTCATCGACGGTACCGTAGACGTCCACCCGAAGGCTATCCTTCCACACCTGCTGCCCTCCGGCAAGCCTGGTTTGCCCGGCGTCGCCCGTTTTTGTGTAGACTCTGGTGATGCGCATTGCTTCCTGAACTTACATCACTCAGCTTGCCTGGGATGTACTGATTTAAGAGGAGAAACCTCCAACGCACCGATGGCGACTTTATGCAAACACGCAGGACAGAGACAATCATGAAATCGAGCGGCAATCCAATCCATCTGCGACTGCGTGATGCCCAGATGGCCACACCAGCACTGGTACCCGCCACATTCGAAGGCCTCGCCGCAGGCCTCACACGTTTTCTGAACCGAACCCTTCAAAATTCCACTCCCGGCTGCGCCTTGATTCCCTTTCGAAAGGGATGTTTGATCTGTTTCATTTCGGTGACCAGATCCGCCGCTTCGATCAACTCCTCGTTCGCTCCCCGTCCGGTGATCACGACATGCTGCATTCGAGGGCGCGCCCGCAACACGGGCAGCACATCGCTCAGAGCGACATAACCATGTTGCAGCGCGATATTGAATTCATCGAGAATGACCATGGCATAGGAGGCATCTTGCAGGAACGTACAAGCCGTATGCCAAGCCTCGTTCGCAAACCTAGTGTCCCGCTCACGATCCTGGGTCTCCCAGGTGTAGCCTTCGCCCATCCGCAGAAATGTCACTCGATCGCCTAACAACTTGAGAGAGCGCTCCTCTGCTGTGTCGATTGCGCCTTTGATGAACTGCACGACTGCAACCCTCATCCCATGACCGATACAGCGTAGCGCCATGCCCAGCGCGGCGGTCGTCTTGCCTTTACCGGCACCCGAATACACGATCAGCAGGCCTTTTTCTTCTTGCGCGGCTTCAATCCGCCGATCTACCGACGCTTTGAGCCGCTGCATCTTGGCTTTATGCTCAGTCTGTTCCGTCATCTTCCGTCTCGGGTAGTCACCGGTGATCGTGGAGTCGATCGGCGCGCAGAGGCGAGCAGGGTTTTTGCGATCTGTGGCTGGCTGGCGAAGTGCAGGTGCGTGTAGAGGGCGAGTACGTTTCCTGTCACAAGACCATCCTGTCCCTTCACGAGCCCTTGGGCATCACTGAGGCGACAAGCATACTCGAGCGGTCCTGAGGGCACCAGCTTCGAATAATGAAATTCATGCCCCCGCGCTGTAAGGCCAACTTCACCGAGAATACAGTGTCTCGCACATTCGAGGGTCCGATATCCCAACGTCATCGACGACTTCTGCATTACCGCTTCAGCGGGAAACAACCCGACCATCTCGTGCGAGTGGCCATCGAAATCGTGGATGGCTCGCGTGAGATACATCATGCCGCCACATTCTGCATAGATCGTTCGGCCACAGGCGGCAAATGACCGAATTGCCTCTCTCATGGCGACGTTCTTCGATAATTGCCCACCAAAAAGCTCCGGATAGCCACCTCCCAAATACAGCATGTCGACATCGGGCAACAGTTGGTCATCCAACGGTGAAAATTTCACTACCTTTGCACCCTCACGCTCTAATAGGTCGAGATTCTCATGATAGTAAAAGCAAAATGCTTGATCGTATGCGACACCGATGCGAACCGGTTCCTGCGTCCTTTTCGATGAGAAATGACTCGAAGGGACAGTCCCCAGATTATCTGCAGATAAAGCTAGACGCTCGATACTTTCAAGATCAATCGTGTCCGCCGCAATTTTCTGGAATCGCTCATACCATTCAAGCGATCCCTGTTCGATGGCGGTGACGAGACCGAGATGCCGCTCCGAAAGCGTCACAGTTTGATCAGGCCGCAAGTATCCCACGACGGCTATATCTGTTTTCGACTCCACCGCTTCCTTCAATAATTGATAGTGGCCTTCGCTTGCCACTCGATTGAATAGCACACCGCCGACCCGCAGTTCTGCATCGAACTTTGTAAAGCCGAAAGCGATGGCTGCAACAGACCGTGCCATC
>Ga0114129_10015887_pt1 | contig 10706 bp, 9 predicted proteins | sample RhiMetdeltSRZDD1_FD_80071 | JGI IMG/M metagenome (GOLD analysis project Ga0114129, IMG submission 80071) | Populus rhizosphere microbial communities from Tennessee, USA - Rhizosphere MetaG P. deltoides SRZDD1 (version 2) (version 2) | ecosystem: Host-associated > Plants > Roots > Rhizosphere >... | reverse complement strand
TCGTCCACCACACGCGTGCCCGCAAACGCTTTCGTCAGCCGGCGGACTTCCAGCGGCGCGCCATGGATCTTGAAGTCGCTCATGCGCTCAGAACGTCGGCGGAATGATCGCCCAGATGCATTTCAGCTGACCGCGGCCGGGATTGACGATGCGATGTGGCACCGAGCAGTCGAACCGAATGCTGTCGCCCGCGCGCAGGCGGTGCACGGTCTCGTAGAGCGTGATCTCCGCCACGCCAGCCAGCACCACGCCGCACTGCTCGCCGGGATACGCAAAGGCCTCGTCGCCCGTGCTCACGCCCGGTGCGTACATGCTCACGATGAACTCGATCTGCCCCGAGAGGTCGGACGTCAGCAGTTCGTAGGTGATGCCGCGGCGTGGCGAGAGCCGCTGCCGCTCGCCGGCGCGGACGACGAGGCGATCGGACGGCGCAGACGAGGGAAACAGATGGCCGATCGTGGTGCCGAGGGTGCTGGCGATCGCCTTCAGCGTGCGAGCGTCGGGTTGGAATGATCGCGCTCGATCTGGCTGAGCGCGCTCGGCGTGATACCAGCCTTGTCGGCGACGGCCTTCAGCGTGAGGCGGCGCTGAAGACGCAGGCTGCGGATGCGCGGACCGACGGCGGCATGGGCCATGGGAAAGTGGCGCTGAATCTATGAAGCACAGCTGAAAATGTCAAGGCGGGCGAGCTTACCTGCTAGCGGCCGGGGGACGGACGCCCGGCCTGGGCGAGGCGGGCGATGCTCGCGACAACGTCGGCGGGATCGAACGGCTTCGCGTGATGAACGGCGAACCCCGCGCGCAGTGCGCGCGTGCGGTCTTCGGGGCGGGCGAACGCCGTCAACGCGATGGCCGCGACGTTTCCGCCGCGGACCTCGCCGAGCTCCCGCACCCGCTGGATCAGCTCGTAGCCATCCACCCCAGGAAGCCCGATGTCGACCACCATCACGTGCGGGCGCGCCTGCTCCACGGCCCGCACCACCTCCGCGGCCGTGGCGAAGGCCGTCACCCTTCCGCCCCGCTCCTCCAGGACGGAGCGCAGCAACTCCCGGACATCGGCATCGTCGTCGACGACGACGACCGTGATCCCCGCCAGGCTATCGCTCCGCCTTGCCGCCGCCGGCTCGCCCACGACGCCGGCGGGACCGATCTGAGCCGGCAGCACCACCGTGAACGTGGTGCCATGGCCGAGGCCGGGGCTCTCGGCGGCGATCGAGCCGCCGTGCAGCTCGACGAGATGGCGCACGATGGCCAGACCGAGCCCCAGCCCGCCGGAGTGGCGCGTGATGGAGCCGTCCGCCTGCCGAAAGCGGTCGAAGACGTGGGGCAGGAAATCGGGCGCGATACCCATTCCCGTGTCGGTCACGCGTAGCTCGACATGGCCGCCAACGTCGCGGAGGTGCAGGCGCACGCGCCCATTCACGCTCGTGAACTTGATCGCGTTCGAGAGCAGGTTCCAGACGACCTGCTCGAGCCGGGTGGCATCACCGCTGACCGCCAACGTCGACTGCGGCTGGAGCTCCAGCGTGATCGATTTCGCCTCGGCGGCCGGCCGGACCGTCTCCAGCGCCGCCTGCACCACGCTCTGAAGCCGCACCGGCGCGACGTTGAGGCGCAGCTGCCCGGAGGTGATGCGGCTCATGTCAAGCAGATCCTCGATCAGCTGGATCTGGTTGTGCGCGTTGCGCTCGATCACTTCCAGTCCGCGCTGGAGATCCGCCGGCGTGATCACGGGGCCGCGCAGCATCTTGACCCAGCCGAAGATCGAGCTGAGTGGCGTCCGGAGCTCGTGCGACAGCGTGGCCAGGAATTCGTCCTTCATCGAGCTGGCGAGCTCGGCCTGGCTGCGGGCCTGCTGCTCAAGGTCGAGGAGGCGGCGGCGCTCTTCCGCGACTGCGCGCAGCGTCGCCTCGACCCGGCGGTGGGCGGTGATGTCGCGCACGGACCACACGCGACCGGCGTCGCGGCCGTCGACACGCTGGACGCGCGAGTAGCGCTCGAGGACCCGGCCGTCCGCCAGCTCCAGCACGTCGAAGCTATCCCCGGTCGAGGCCTGGATCTCTTCGGCCCGGGCGATGAACTGCGCCGGATCGCGCGAGCGCTCAGCGATCGCCTGTAGCAGCACCGCGTACTGGCGGCTCTTGACGTCGGGCGGAAGGTTCCAGAGGCTCAGGTAGTTTTCGTTGAAATCCGCGATGCGGCCGGAACCGTCGGTGACCAGGATGCCGTCAGTCGTCGACTCCAGCGTGGCGCGTAGCCGTGCCAGCGACTGAGCGAGCTCGCGCGATTTCGCCTCGAGGTCATCCCGGGCGCGCTCAAGCTCCTCCTCCGCGCGCTGGCGCGCTAGCCGGATGGCCTCCATGTTGCGCAGCGCGGTCGACCGGAGAAGGGCGTCTTCGTCCGCGGGTATCGCCATCAGACCCCGAGCACCTCGCTCGCGAGCGCCGTCCCCCGCACGCGCGCGCGGATCTTGGCGAACGCGGTCTCGCGCGTCGTGGAGGTGTCGTCGCTGAACGGGGCAAAGCCGCAGTCGTCAGTCGTGCCGAGCTGAGCGACCGGGATGTGCTCGGCCGCCTCCAGCACGCGGTCGCGGACCTCCTCGGGCGTCTCGATGCGCGGATCGATGGGGGCAATGACCCCCACGAAGACCAGGTGGTCGGGCTTCATGTGCTCGCGGATGATACGGAGCACGCGCCGACGGTCGCGCTCGCCGGCCAGGGCCACGTAGAAGCGCCCGGCCCTGATTTGAAAGAGACTCGGCAGCAGTTCCTTGTAATCGACGTCCGCGCTGTGCGTGGAGTCGCGATCACCGCCGGGACAGGTGTGGAACCCGATGCGCCGGCGCTCCTCCGCCGAGAATCGCGCGAGCACGAGGTTGTTGAGGTCGACGAAGCTGCTCAGCAGCATGCCCGACGGGTCCACCTTCATGGCCAGGCGGCCCTCGGTGAAGTCGACCTGCACCGCGTGAGCGCCCTTGAGCAGGCAGCGACGGATCTCGGTCTCGTGCTCGTTCCGGAGATCGTCGATGAACTGGTCGCGGCTGTAGCCGGCGAGCGGCGTGGCCGGGTACATGAGGCTGAGGGCGGAGGCGGAGATGACGGCCTGCTTGACCGGAACGGACGCGTGGCGCTTCGCGACCTCCAGGAACGCATCGGCGTAGCGCTGGTAGCGAAACGGCCCGTGTGTCAGCCGCGGCATGCGTCGCACGTGGCCCGCCGCGAACGGGATCTGGAAACCGTCGGGATTGGTGTTCGGCAGGCCGTGAACTGGATACGTCCAGAAGTTGTGATACTTCCGCTGTTCGCCGTCGGTGACCACGGGCGAGCCCGTCGCCTCGAACTGCGCGATGGTGTCCCGTACGGCCGCCTCGTAGAGCGGCATCACGCTCGGGTCGTCGACGTCCTTGCGGCTCAGGACATCGATCAGCGCGGCCGGTCGCGGAATGCTTCCGATCGGTTCCGTCGGGATCGGCATGCCAACCCTTCTGACACGAGTCGTGTGGTCCGGATGAGGGAGATGCACCTCGATCATACATCCGGATCGACTCCTGCAACGGCCGATCGGGGCGCCCGCCGGGCCCCACACCTACGCGGTCCCGCCTCCCCATCGGTACAGGTAGAATTGCCGGGTGATGGCGAGCTGTTCCGGCTGCGGCCACGACGTCTCCCCCGGCTTCGCGTTCTGTCCGCGTTGCGGTAACCGGGTTCCGGCGCTCTGCGCCGCGTGCGGCCGCGCGTGCGACCCGGACTTTGCGTTCTGCCCGCACTGCGGCACGGCGCGCGCGGCGCCCGCCGTTCCCCGCCCTGTCGAGCGGCGCGGCGGCGGTGACGGCGACGCCGACCGGCGGCACGTCACGGTGCTCTTCGCCGACCTCTCCGGGTTCACCGCGCTCGCCGAGCGCCTGGACCCCGAGGACGTACGCACCTTTCAGAACCGCCTGTTCGAGACGCTGGCCGCGGCCATCGCGCGCTACGACGGGTTCGTGGAGAAGTTCGTGGGCGACGCGGTGCTGGCCGTCTTCGGCGCGCCGGTCGCGCACGAGGACGACCCCGAGCGCGCCTGCCACGCCGCGCTCGAGATGCTGGATCGCTGCGCCGCCATGAGTCTCGAGTGGGAGCCGTGCTTCGGCCAGCCCGTGCAGCTGCACGTCGGCATCCACACCGGTCCTGTGGTCGCCGGTCACCTCGGCGGCGCCGCGGGCGCAGCATATGCCGTGACCGGCGATACGGTGAATACGACTGCGCGGCTCCTGTCCGCGGCCGATCCCGGAACGATCCTCGTGTCCGAGGCGACGCAGACGCTCGTGGGGCATCGCTTCGCGTTCCAGCCGGCGGGGACGCTCGCCCTCCGCGGAAAGACGGCGCCGATCGTCGTGCACCGTCTGGCCGGTGCGCACGCGGAGCGTGGCTCCGCGCGCGGTCTCGCCGCCCTGGGCCTCGCGTCGCCATTCGTCGGCCGCGCGGACGAGCTCGAGCAGCTCCGCGCCGCGTGCGAGCGCATGCGGCGCGGGCGGGCGCAGGTCGTCAGCGTGGTGGGCGAGGCCGGCATCGGGAAGTCGCGCCTCATCGCCCAGCTCATGGCGCGGCTCGAAGGTGACGGATCGCTGGCCGACGTGGCCGTGCGCCGCGCCGCGTGCTCGTCGCTCGGCGAGCCGACGTACGGCGTCTTCGGCGCGCTCTTCCGCGAGGCATACCGCATCGAGCCCGCGGACTCGCTCGACGTGGCGCGGCAGAAGCTGCGCGAGGTGCTCCGAGGCCTCGGCGCCCGCGACGACGACGTGAACGCCGTCGCGCCGGTGCTTGCCTACGTGCTGGGGCTCGAAGGCGACGGCGCGCCCGACCTCGAGCCGGAGCAGCTGCGGCGCCAGATCCTGCTGGCCGCGCGCGCACTCATCGAGCGGCGGGTCGAGCACGCGCCGCTGATGGTCGTGATCGAGGACACGCACTGGGCGGACAGCGCGTCGATGGAGGTGCTCCGGCAGGTGACCGATCAGCTGGCCGACCGCAAGCTGATGCTGCTTTTTTCGCAGCGTCCCGACGCGAGTCCGCCGCACATGGCGCGCGCGGCGCAGTCCGTGATCCGCGTGCCGCCGCTGTCGACCGCGGAGACGCGGGCGCTGGTCTCGCAGTTGTTCAGCGGCGCGCCCGACGTGGTGGCCCACGTGCGGGACTTCGTTGCGACGCGGGCCGGTGGCAACCCGCTCTTCGTCGAGGAGATCGTGCGCAACCTCGTGAGCCGCGGCGTGGTGGTGCGCCAGGACGGTGGCTGGATGTGCACGGCGGCGTGCCAGAGCGTCGATGTCCCGCCCTCGCTGCACGGCCTGCTCCTCTCGCGCGTCGATCGGCTGTCGGCGGACGCGCGGCGAGTGCTGCAGGAGGCCGCCGTCCTGGGCGCCGTCTTCGACGCGCCGCTGCTGCGCGACGCGTCGAGCACGCCCGAGACAGTGCCGGCGGAGCTCGAGCGACTCGTCGAGGCGGACCTCATCCAAACGATGGAGTCCGGCGGCGGGCAGAGACGCCATCGCTTCGCTCACGGGCTCGTGCGCGACGTCGTCTACCAGAATCTGCTCCTGACGCGCCGGACGGAGATGCACGAGCGGGTCGCGCGGGCGCTCGAGCGGGCGGTGGGCCCGCGCCCCGAGCGGCTGAGCGATCTCGAGACGCTGGCGCATCACTGGAGCCTCAGCGCCGAAAAGCTCCGCGGCGCGCGCTACATGATCGTGGCCGGCGACCGGGCGCGCGCCGTCTACGCCAACGACGACGCGATCCGTCACTACGAGCGCGCGCTGGAGACCCTGGCCGCGTGCGCGGACAACTGCGAGGCCGAGGCCGCGAGTGCGCGCGAGCAGCTGGCCGACCTCGTGGCGCTCACCGGGCGGCGCGCCGACGCGCTGGCGCACTACGAGGCCGTGTTGAAGAAGGCCGAGCTCGCTGGCCAGCGCACGGCGGCCGCGCGTCTCACGCGCAAGATCGGCGGTCTGCACTGGGACGCCGGCGACCGCGAGCGGGCCGCGGCGTGCTTCACCGCCGGGCTCGAGCTCCTCGGCGAGGGCGGCGATCCGATCGAGCGCGCGCATCTCTTCCAGGAGATGGGACGGCTCGCGTTCCGCGCCGGCGACAGCGAGCGCGCCATCGAGTGGGCCGAGCGCGCGCTGGCGGAGGCCGGCCGCGAGCCGCACGGCGCCGAGGCAGCCGCCATGCGCGCGCAGGCCTACAACACGCTCGGCGTCGCGCTGGCGCGCACCGGCCGGGCCGACGAGGCCGTCGAGCAGATCGAGCGCAGCATCGCGCTCGCCGAGGCGCACGGCCTGCTCCCCGTCGCCTGCCGCGGCTACACGAACCTCGGCGTGCTCTACAGCTCGCTCGATCCCCGCCGGAGCGTCGAGACGTGCCTGCGGGGGCTCGAGACGGCGAAGAAGGTCGGGGATCTCGGATTCCAGTCGCGCCTGTACGCGAACCTCGCGGTCGCGTACTGCGCGCTCACCGATCGGTGCGAGGCCGAGGGCATCGAGGCGGCGCAGACCGCCATCGATCTCGACCGCCGGCTGGGCCTGCTCGATCACCTCGCCGTGCCGCTGATCGTGCTCGGCCAGATCCACCAGTGCCACGGCGAGCACCGCGAGGCCTTCACCATGTACGAGGAGGCGTTGGGCCTGGCCGAGGCGGTCGGGGAGCCGCAGCTGCTGTTTCCCTGCTACGACGGCCTGGCCACGCTGCATCTGGACAGTGGCAACCAGGAGATGGCAGAGCTATACCTTCAGAAAGCGCAGGACGTCTGCACGCGCGCCGGCGTTGAACCCGACGCGCTCATGGTGCTTCCGTTCCTGTGCTGAACCCCTGACACAAGGAGAGCTGCATGACGATGCTCGAGACCCGTCCGCCGGTCGCGCCGGGAGAGCGCGCGCCGGATTTCTCACTGCCCGCCATCGATCGGCCCGAGACGACGATCTCGCTCGCCGACTACCGCGGGCGGAGTCCGCTGTTCCTGGCCCTCTTGATCGGCCTCTGGTGCCCGTTCTGCCGCCGCGCGATCGCGCAGATGAGCGCGACCGAGAGCCGGCTCAAGGCGGCCGGCGTGGAGTCGCTCGGCGTGGTCGCGACGACGCCCGAGAATGCGCGGCTGTACTTCAAGTTCCGTCCGACGAAGCTGCGCCTGGCCGCCGATCCCGAGCTGACGATCCACCGCGCGTACGGTCTGCCGAAGCCCGCGCCGACGCCGGAGTTCATGAAGTCGCTCGAGACAACACGAATCAATCCCTACGGCGAGCTGCCGGAGCCGCGGCCGATCATGGAGGTGGCGCAGGCGGTGGCGAAGGCCGACGGCTACGTCGAGAACCAGACCGACAAGACCGAGATGGAGCGACAGTGGCCCCAGCTCAAGGGCCAGTTTCTCATCGACCGCGACGGCATCGTCCGCTGGGCGAACGTCGAGTGCGCCACCGAGGGTCCCGCGGGCGTGGGGAAGTTTCCGTCGCCGGAGGAGATCCTCGCCGCAGCGCGCGCGCTGAAGACCTGAGCGTCAAGATGCCACACCGCTAGCATGGCGCGGATCGTCGTCGGGCTGTTCGCAGCAATCCTTACGGCAGCGTGCGGGATGACAGGCGAAACGGCGCGTGCCGCGGCTACGAACGGCGTCGCGCTCGTCGGCGGACGCGTGCACCCGTCACCCGACAGCGCGGTCATTCCGGACGGTGTGGTGCTCGTCACCGCGGGACGGATCACCGCCGTCGGTCGCCGAGCTGACGTCGCGGTGCCCGCAGGGTCCACGGTCGTCGATTGCACCGGCGGCACGGTGCTGCCCGGCTTCTGGAACAGTCACGTCCACTTCATCGCACCGGCCTTCAGGCAGGCCGCCACCGCGCCGGCCCAGCAGCTCACCGATGGAGTTCGCGCCATGTTGACGTCGCATGGCGTCGTGCACGCAATCGACACCGGCTCGTACATCGACGACACCCTGGTGCTCCGCCGCCGCATCGAAAGCGGCGAGGTCCCCGGGCCATCGATCCTGACCGCGAGCTCGGGTCTCGCGCCGATGGGCGGCAGTCCTTACTACATCCTGCCGGCGCGCTTGCCCGAGCTGACCGATGCGGCCAGCGCGGCGCAGCTCGTCGCGGGGCAGATCGACCGCGGCGCGGACTTCATCAAGCTCTTCACCGGTTCCTTCGCGCAGCGGGACGCCATCGTGGTGATGCCTGTCGAGGTGGTGCGCGCGGCGACGGAGGCCGCCCACCGCCGTGGCAAGCTCGTCTTCGCTCACCCGTCGAACAGCGCCGGCGCGCGCGCCGCCATCGAGGGCGGTGTCGACGTCCTCGCGCACACCTTTCCTACCGAGCTCGACGGTCGGCCGTGGGATCGCGCGCTGCCCGGCATGATGCGGGAGCGCGGGATGTCGCTCGTCCCGACGCTCAAGCTGTTTCCGTACGAGCTTCGCCGACTGGGACTCCCAGCGAACGTCGTCGAGATCGTGCAGGGGAATGCGCAAGCTCAGCTCCGTGCGTTCGCGGAGCTGGGCGGTCAGGTCCTCTTCGGCACCGACGTCGGCTATATGACCGACTACGACCCCACCGACGAGTACGTGTACATGACGCGCGCGGGCCTCAGCTACGCCCAGATCCTGACGACGCTCACGATGGCGCCGGCGGCGCGGTTCGGCGCCACCGCGCGTACGGGGCGGCTCGCGCCCGGGCTCGACGCCGATATCGTCGTGGTCGACGGCGACCCTGCTGGCGACATCCGCGCGCTGGCGCGGGTTCGCTCGACACTCCGCCGGGGGCAGGTCATCTATGGACGCTGAACCTACACACAGCCGAGGATCGTCTCTATCGCCATCGCCGCGGAAATGAGCTGTTGAGCTTGCGCGCTGGTCAACTTCTTCTTGCCCTGTTGTGCCTTGACTTCGTTGATGAACGCGTTCAGCGCCGAGCAGGCGGTGGCGACGTCGCCGTCCGCCGCCGCCTTCTTGATCGAGTCGAGCGTCGCCTTGAGGCTTTGGCTCGTGCCTGCCGGGAGCCCGAAGCCCGCCAGCACCGAGGCGAGATCGTCGATCTTTTGGGTCACGGGCGACAAGACGTACACGGCCCCTTTGTCTGCGCTATTCGCAGCCAGCGCCCCGACGACGAGCGTCTCCCCGGCAATCGCGACGGCCGCTCCGAAGCGAGGGGCGTCATCGACGGCGCTCACGGTCGCCGTTTCGGTCGCGTCAATCCAGCCGCCGGCGGGTTTCGTGAACAGGTAGATGTCACCTCGCGCGAAGAGGTCAAAACCTGCGACGACCATGTTGCCGCCGATCGCAACTGAAAAACCGAACGAATCCGGTCACTCTCTCACTCGCAATGTCCGCAGAGAGTCCGGCGGTGCTCGATGGGTCCGATCGCATGACGGTCGGTTCGTCGCTCCGCTACGCAGGGTTGGTGGCGGTGGACGCAACCGGGCAGGAGTTGCCATCCGAGATGGAATTGCGCTCGGGGCGGCGGACCCGACCGCGATCCGATCTTCGCGGCCTTGAGACATCTGCGCGGCCGTCATGTGGTCCGCACGCGGAGGCAACTGCTCCCCGATGCTCTCTGGTACCGATCGGCAACATGGAACGAATACCACCGACCCATCAAGATCGATGATCAGCTCACGTCTGTTTATCAGGGCTCGGACGGCCGAGCCATCCACGTCATCGCCGTGCACCGGGCCGTGGGCGAGCGCGAGTTCTCGCCGCGACAGCAGGAGCTGTTGCGCTTGTTCCACGCGGAGCTCGGCCGACTGATAGGCCACTCGCTCACGAGTGCGACGGAGCCGTGCCCGGATGCCTTGTCACCGCGGCTGCGCCAGACGCTCGCATGTCTGCTCGAGGGCGACACGGAAAGGCACGTCGCCTCGCGTCTGCGTTTGAGCCCGGCGACCGTGCACGAGTACGTCACGGTGCTCTACCGGCATTTCGGCGTGCGAAGTCGTGCGCAGCTGATGGCGCACGCCATGAAGCGTCTCACGCGCCGCGAGTGGGAGGAGCTTCAACCCCGCTAGGGCGAGCTCCGTGCGGTGTGCCTAGTCGAAGCTGACGATCTCCACCCAGTTCGAGCCCTTGCCCGTCGGATACTTTCCGATCTCCCTCAGCGCGCCCGTCGAGGGATCGATCGCGTACGCCGAGATGGTGTCCGACTTTTCGCCCGAAACGATCACGAACCGGCCCGTGCGATCGATGGCGAAGCCTCGCGGTTGTTTTTCGGTGGGTGTGCTGCCGAGATAGGTCAGCTTGCCGGTCGCGGAATCGACGCTGAACGCGCCGAGCGTGCTGCTGGTGCGCTCGGCCGCGTACAGAAACTTTCCGTTCGGCGTGAGGTGCAGGTCCGAAGCCCAGATATCGTTGCTGGTGTCGCGCGTCGGGCCGCCGCCGGTGCCGGCGGGGACGCGCGGAGCGCCGGGGACGAGCTTGCTATCGGGAGGGAGCGCGGACGCTGAGCTCACTTCTGTGAGCAGTCCCGTCTTGTCGTCGAGGCTGAGCGTCGTCACCGTCGCCGTGAGCTCGTTCAACAGGTACACGAACCGATTGTCGGACGAGACGACGAGGTGGCGGGGGCCTGTTCCGCCCTTCAGCTGCAGCACGGGCGGCGTGTTCGCCGTGAGCCGGCCGGTCTTCTCGTCGAACAAGAACTGGAAGACCTGATCGGTGCCGAGGTGCGGTACGAAGACGAAGCGGTTCGTGTTGTCGGCGCGAAT
>Ga0114129_10015886_pt1 | contig 10706 bp, 9 predicted proteins | sample RhiMetdeltSRZDD1_FD_80071 | JGI IMG/M metagenome (GOLD analysis project Ga0114129, IMG submission 80071) | Populus rhizosphere microbial communities from Tennessee, USA - Rhizosphere MetaG P. deltoides SRZDD1 (version 2) (version 2) | ecosystem: Host-associated > Plants > Roots > Rhizosphere >... | reverse complement strand
CTCGGTGGCGCGGTCCACTTCCCGCTGCAGGGCGGCGTTGAAGTCGGCGACCCTGGCCAGCATGGCGTTCAGCCCGCCGGCCACCGCGCCCAGCTCGTCGCGGCGGAGCTGCGGGGCCCGGGCCTGCAGCTCGCCGGTGGAGGCGCGCCGCATGGTGTCGAGGATGCCCTCGAGCGGCCGGTGGATGAGGCGCCCCGCCAGCACGCCGATGAAGGCGGTGAGCAGCAGGGTGGCGAGAGGCGCGAAGATGAGCGCCGTGGTGCGCGTCTGCGTGCGCACGCGCTCCACGGCCTCGGTCGAGATCGAGACCACCACGGCGCCGTAGGGCCGATGGTCCCGCTCCAGAGGCACGGCCACCAGCCGCAGCAGGCCTGGCATCGGATCGGAGACGACGGGCTCGCGCCGCTCGATCGCCTGGCTCGACAGCGTCCTCACGCCGATGGGCGCGCGGGCGTCGGTGCTGGCGTGCACGGTGAGGGTGTCACCGTCCGGGCGCACGACGGTGAGGCCGCGCAGGGCGGGAACCGCCCGCGTGAAGTCGGCGAGGATGTCGTCGAGCGCCGACTGCGTCGGCAGCCCCTCCCGCTCCGTCAGCTCGGCGGCCACGCCTAGCGCGCTCGCCGCCGCGGCCTCGACGGCCTCGTCCTCCACCGCCTTCTCGACGATGCGCTCGAGCAGGTAGGTGGTACCTCCGACCACGACCGCCGTGCTGAGCGCGGCCAGCAGCAGGAGGCGCGCGCGGAGCGAGACGCCGGGCCGCGTCGCCGTGGCGAGGTCGGCCATAGCGGCCATACGATGATCCGGGGCCGCGGTGGACGTCAAATGCCCTCGCCGCGCGGCCATCCCGCCACGCTGTGGCCGTCCTGCGCGGCTCGGTCCGCCCTCGATCGCACCGCCTTCACCCACAACTCCTTACGTGCCCACGTGTTGCGCGCCCGGCCCCAACACCCCCGCGCCTGGCACGCCCCGTGGTGCCCTGCATGGCCGGGAGGTTTCAAGAACCATGCGCAAGCTGCTCACCGCCGGTTTGACCGCGATCGCGGCCGCCGCGTTGGTCCTCGCTCCGGTCGTCTCACAGGCCGCCAAGCAGAAGCACGCCAAGGTGGCTACCCATAACGTCAGCGGCACTCTTGAGTCATACGATTCCGGGGCGAAGACACTGACTGTCAAGGGCTCCCGTGATACCTGGACCTTCGCGGTCGGGGACGCCAAGGTGTGGCTGGGCTCGAAGAGCATGGACGCGGGCGACCTCGCGAACCACAACGGCGCGCGCGTGACCATCAAGTACAGCGAGAAGGACGGGCAGAAGGTCGCGAGCTCCGTGCGGGTGGCGGCTGGGCACAAAGCGAAGAAGTCCTAGCGCCAGATCGAGAACAGCCAGCAGGCGTCTCGCGGCGGTGCGGTGTCATCCGCCGCGGGTCGCGACTTCGCCTCGAGTGAGAGCGCCTCCCTTCTCGGAGGCCTTCGGGAGGACGAATGCGAATCGTGCTGGCCGACCTCCGGGGCACCGGCGGCTTCGTGCACAAGGACACGATCGTCGGCGGCTACGGCGCGCGGCTGCGCCCGTTCTCGGGCGTGACGTGGCTCATGTACGCGCTGAAGAAGCGGCTGAACGACGTGCCCAGCGTGCAGATGGCCACCCTCGCCGCCATCCTCGCCCGCGAGGGGCACGAGGTGCTCTGGACCCGCGACCGCCTCTTCGACGGCGACGTCGCCCTCGTGCTCTCGTCGCTGGTCGACCACCGGAACGAGACGCGGTGGGCGCGGGCCGCCCGGGCGCGCGGCCTCCGGGTCGGCTTCGTGGGGCTGGCGGCGTCGAAGCTGCCGTTCCTCTTCGCCGACTCCGCCGACTTCGTGATCGACGGCGAGCCGGAGGAAGCGGTGGCGCGCCTGGCGCGGGGAGAGGCGCTCGAAGGGATCTGTCGCAGCCATGAGATCGCCGACCTGGACAGCCTGCCTTTCCCGCGCTGGGACCTGGTGGGCGTGCAGGCCGCCCGCCGCACCGGGAAGCACGTCTGGACCCGTCCGATCGGCGGCTTCCCGGTGCTGGCCAGCCGCAGCTGCCCCGAGTTCTGCACCTACTGCCCTCATAGGATCCTGAGCACGTACCGCGCCCGGTCGGTGGCGAGCATCGTGGAGGAGCTGGGCCTCCTCTGCGAGAGCGCGCCCGAGCCGTTCGTCATCTTCCGCGACCCGCTCTTCACCCAGGACCGCGAGCGCTGCCTCCAGCTCTGCGACGCGATCGTGGCCGCCGGATTGCGCGTGGCCTTCGAGTGCGAGACCCGCCTGGATCGCCTCGACGACTACCTGCTCGCCCGCTTGCACGCGGCCGGATGCCGGACCATCGATTTCGGCGTGGAGTCGGTCTCGCCGGAGGCGCTGCGTCGCGTCGGCCGCCGGCCGATCGCCGAGGACCATCAACGGCGGGTGATCGAGACCTGCGAGCGGCTCGGCATCCGCACCGTCGCCTTCTACGTGCTGGGCCTGCCCACCGACACCTGGAGCACGGTCGCCGCCACGATCGACTACTCCATCGACCTCGGCTCGACGCTCGCCCAGTTCAAGATGCTCACCCCCTATCCCGCCACGCCGCTCTGGAAGCAGCTCGGCCCGCTGGTCTACGAGACCGACTGGGAGCGCTTCGACGGGTTCACGCCGACCTTCCGCCATCCCTCGCTCTCCGCCGAGGAGTTGCGCTTCCTGCTGGCCGCGGCCTACGCACGCTTCTACCTGCGGCCATCGTTCTACGCGCGTTACTGGGGAGCGCCGGACGGGTGGCTGCGCCGCCTGGCCGGCCGGCTCGATCCGGCCGCCTTCGACCTGCACGCCTGGCGGGAAGCCGCCAGGATGTCCCGTCCGGTCGCATGTTGACGGCCATCTCGCGCTACGGCGCGCGCTTCGTCCCGGAGACGGCGGGAATCGTCGACCGCTGCGAGCGGCGGGGTGAGCTGGTGCGGGGCCCGGAGATCGCCCTCTTCGAAGAGGCCTTCGCGCGGCGGCTCGGCGGGGGAACCGCCCGCACCGCGTCGTACGGGCGGATGGCGTTCCTCCACATCCTGAGGGCGCTCGACCTGCCCGCCGGGTCCGAGGTCGTCTTCCCCGCCCTGACCTTCTGGGTGGTGCCCGAGATGGCGCGGGCGGCCGGCCTCACGCCGGTGTTCGCGGACGTCGATCCCACGACCTTCAACCTCGACCCCGCGGCGCTGGAGCGCGCGATCACGCCGCGCACGCGCGCAGTCGTCCCCACCCACATCTACGGCCTGCCCTGCGACATGGACGAGATCCTGGCGATCGCGCGCCGCCACCGCCTGCGCGTGATCGAGGACTGCGCGCACGCGCTGGGCGCGCACTATCGCGACCGGCCGGTGGGCACGCTGGGCGACGCCTCGTTCTTCAGCTTCCAGCTCCTGAAGCCGCTGAACACCGGCGGCGGCGGCATGGCCTTCACCCGCGACGCCACATTGGGCCGGCGGCTCGACGAGATCGCGGCGGCCCAGCCCTGGCCGCCCGAGCCACGCGTGCGCGGGCGGCTGCGGCTCCTGGGCTTCGAGCGGGCGCTCATCACGCCCCGCATCTTCACCTTCACGGTGTTCCCGCTGCTGTGGGCCTCTGCGGCGCTCGGCGTCGCCCCGGACGTCTACCTCTGGGAGAAGGTCCGCCCCTTGCAGCCGCTGCCCGACGGTTACGCGCAACGCTACAGCAACGTCCAGGCGGCGATCGGCCTGGCCGGCCTCGAGCGGCTCGACGAGTGGAACGCCCGCGCCATCGATCACGCGAAGTACATGAACGTCGTGCTGCGCGGGGTCGACGGCGTGGAGCTGCCGCCGGCGCCGCCCGACCGGACGCACATCTACTACCAGTACTGCGTCTACGTCCCCGATCGGCCGCGGCTCGTGCGCGCGTGCTTGCGCGCCGGGGTCGACCTCGAGTACCACCACATGGACGTGTGTCCGGACCTGCCGCTGTTCCGCGAGCAGCGGATCGACGCGCCGGGGGCGCGGCGCACCCGCGACGCCGTCCAGGTCCCCATCCACGCGGGCCTCACCCCGCCGCAGCTCGAGGCGGTGGCGCGCCGCGTGCGGCGCGCGCTGGAGCGGGAGCAGCGCGGGAGCCGGCAGGCGGGACACGCGACGGTACACTGAGCCGGCCTCTTGGGCGGCGTCGTCCCCTATCTCGGTGTCTTCGTCGCGACGGTGGTCGAGGGCGAGCTCGTCTTCATCGCGGCGAGCGTGCTGGTCCACAACGGCAGGCTCAGCGCATGGGGCGTGTACATGGCCGCGGCCCTCGGCGGCTCGATCGGCGATCAGGCCTATTTCTATCTGCTGCGCGGCCGGCTGCGCTCCTGGCTCGACCGCTTCTCGACCTGGAAGCGCCGGCGCGACCGGATCCTGGCCCGGGTACAGCGCCACGCGGGGCTGATGATCTTCGCGTGCCGCTTCCTGCCCGGCCTGAGGATCGCCATCCCGGCGGCCTGCGCCTACGCCGGCATCCCGCCGCTGCGGTTCACGCTCCTCAGCTTCGCCGGCAGCTTCGCCTGGGCCGCGGTGGTGATGGGTTTCATCGCCTGGCTGGGCCCCGCATCCCTCGCGCAGCTCGGCGTGAAGGGATGGTGGACGCCGGTGGTGCCGGCCACCCTGGTGATCGTCTTCTCCTGGTGGCTCGGCCGGGATTAGGCCGCCAGCGCCGCCGCCACCGACGCCTCGACCGGAGGCGAGAAGAGGTAGCCCTGCCCGTAGTCGCAGCCCATCTCCCGCAGCGCATCGCGCTGCGCCTCGGTCTCGACCCCTTCCGCCACCACGCTCATCCCGAGGTCGTGGCCGAGGGTGACGATCGTCCGCACGATGTCGGCGTTCTCGCGCCGGTCACCCATGGTGCCGACGAACGAGCGGTCGATCTTCAGGGCGTCGATGGGCAGGCGGTGCAGGTGGCTCAAGGACGAGTGGCCGGTGCCGAAGTCGTCGATGCTCACCTCCAGGTCCAGCTCGCGCAGCCGCGAGAGGACCGCCTCGGCGGACTCTTCCATGATCACGCTCTCCGTGATCTCCACGTTCAGCTCCGGGCCCGCCAGCGCGGAGGCCCGGATGGCGTCCTGCATCTGGTCGACGAAGTCGGCCTGGGCCAGCTGCCGCCCCGAGAAGTTCAGGCCCATCATGACCTCGCCGGCCCGCTCGCCCTGGTCGCGCCAGCTCTTGATCTGGCGGCAGCCTTCCCCCACCGTCCAGTGGCCGAGGGGAACGATGAGGTCGGTCTCCTCCGCCAGCGGGATGAAGGCGTCGGGGAGCAGCAGGCCGCGCTGGGGGTGGTTCCAGCGGGCCAGGCCTTCCAGCCCGGCGATGTGGCCGTCGGCCAGCGACACGATCGGCTGGTAGTGCATCACGAATTCCTGCCGCTCCAGCGCCCGCCGCAGCTCCATCTCCACCCGCAGGAGCGCGACCGCGCGGTGGTGCATGGCGTCGTCGAAGATCTGGGTGCGCGCGCGGCCGAGCGCCTTAGCGCGATAGATGGCCGTGTCCGCGTCACGCAGCAGCGCGTCCGATCGCGCGGAGTGGTCCGAGGCCAGCGCGATCCCGATGCTGGCGGTGGTGAAGACTTCCTCGCCGCCGAGGTCGAACGGCGCCACCATGGCGGCGTGCATCCGCTCCGCCACCCGGACCGCGTCGCTGGCGTCGTCGATGCCCTCGACCAGCACGGCGAACTCGTCTCCGCCGAACCGGGCCAGGGTGTCCGACGGTCGCAGCGAGGCGCGTAGACGATCTCCCACGGCGCGCAGGAGCTGGTCCCCGTGGGCATGGCCGAGGCTGTCGTTGACGGTCTTGAACCGGTCCAGCTCGAGCAGCAGCACGCCCACGAGCTCGCCCGGGTTCCGGCGGGCACGCGCCAGCGCCTGCTCCAGGCGGTCGAGGAAAACGGTGCGGTTGGGCAGGCCGGTGAGCGGATCGTGCATGACGGCGTGGCGCAGCCGCTCCTCGGCCTCCCGGCGCTCGCTGATGTCGAGCGCGACGCCCACCACCCCCACGATCGCCCCGCGGCGCCCGCGCAGCGGCTCGACGTGGGCCTGGAACGTCCGCCCCCGCCGTTCGACCTCGTAATCGACGGCCTCGCCCCGCAGCGCTCGGGAGTGCGCGGCGACGGTGACCGGCGCGGTGCTGCTGTCGCCGAGGTATTCGGCCAGGTCCCGGCCCACCAGCTCGTCGGGCGCCAGCCCCATGCCGGCCAGGCCGGCTCCGATCGCGGAGGTGAAGCGGAACGACCGGTCGGTCGACCAGGCCACGGCCGGCATGTGCTGCATGAGCAGGCGCAGCCGGGTCTGGTCTTCCGGCTGCGTGCGACGACCGAGCTTCCGGCGCAGGCTGCGGATCAGCCCGCGCGAGTGTCCGCCACTCCCGGAGGTCGGCTTCATGTCCGCGCCCCCCTTCTCGCCTGATCTCCTGGCGGCTCGGCTGGCCCTCTGGAGGGGGAAGGCCCCGTGGCGTTGCGCCCCCGGGTCTCCCCGGGTTTGCCCTTGAGCAGGAGCGGAAAGGCCGGCTCCCGACCCGGCCTACAACGATCCTCAGGCGATTGCGCGGATCAGACGGTGAGCTTCATCACGCTTGTGACCCCGGTCAACATCCGTGACCCAAGGCCGCGGCCCTAGTCCCCCCGCACCGCCGTCCGCAGGGCGATCCAGGCCTTGCGGGGCCGGCCGAAGGTCACCCGCTCGTCGAGGGGACGTCCCCGGCGGGCCAGCTCCTCCAGCAGCTCACGGTAGATGGCGCCCATGATCCGCGCCGGCAGCATCGCCCGGTGGTCCTCCTGCGGCAGCAGGTCGCGGGCCCGATCGTGGTGCTCCCGCGCGCGCAGGACCTCGAAGGCGAAGAGCGCGGCGAGGCCCGGCCCGCACGCGGCGCCGCCCGCCAGCACCTCTCGCTCCGAAACCGCGAACCGCGCCAGGTCCTCGAGCGGCAGATAGAGACGGTCCTGCCGGGCGTCCAGCCGGATGTCGCGCAGGATGTTCGTGAGCTGGAGCGCCACCCCCAGCTCCGTCGCGTATCTGCGGGTGGCGGGGTCGGCGTACTCGAAGATCTCGATCGCCGCCAGGCCCACCGCCGAGGCCACGCGATGGCAGTAGACGAGCAGGTCCTCGAACCGCGGGTAGCGTCGCGTGGTCAGGTCCATCCGGCAGCCGGCCACGATGTCCTCGAAGCACTGACGCGGGATCGGGTAGAGGGAGAGGGCCTCGGCCAGCTCGTGGCCGAGCACCGTCGACGGCTGGCCCGCGTAGCAGCGATGCACCTCGGCCAGCCAGCGATCGAGTCCCTCCTCCCCCCCGCCGTCGGGCTCGTCGACGCAGTCGTCGACCACCCGGCAGAACGAGTAGAGGGCATAGATGGCGCGCCGCTTGGGGGCGGGCAGGACCCGGAACGCGTAGTAGAAGCTGGTGCCGCTCTGCCTGGTAACCCGCGCGGAGAGCGAGCCGCCCTTCACGCCACGCGGCTGCTCGGGTGCGGCGTCAGCCGCGGGCGCCACCGCCACGCGCCCCAGGCGATCGCGAGCTTGCCCGCGAGGCCGTGCCGCGGGCGGCGCCGGAAGACGTCGTGATCGGCCTGCTCGATGCGATCGAGGATGCGGCTGCCGCCGAGCCAGGTCATGCGCAGCTCGAAGCGCAGGTCTCTGCCCACGCGGTCGCACAACGGCAGCGCCTCGGCGAAGAGCGCGCGCGTCCGGCTGATGAGCTCCGCCATCAGCGCGCGGAATTCCGGGCTCACGCGGCCGGCGTTCAGGTCCCACTCCTTCACCGAGAAACGGTCGAGCAGCTCGCGCGGCACGTAGATGCGTCCCTTGCGCAGGTCGACGGCCAGGTCCTGCCAGTGGTTGGCGAGCTGCAAGGCGGTGCAGAAGGGGTCCGACAGGCGGGCGAGGTCCTCGCCGCGATGGTCGAAGATCATCAGCACCAGCCGTCCCACCGGATTGGCCGAGCGCCGGCAGTAGTCGATCAGCTCCTCCCAGCTCTCGTAGCGGCTCTTCACCGTGTCCTGGCGGAAGGCCGAGAGCAGGTCGAGCAGCAGGTGCTTCGGGATCTCCAGCCGCCGGACCGTCTCGGCGAGCGCCACGAAGATGGGGTCCTCCGCCTGTCCGCGGTAGGCGGCGTGGAGCCGCGCCTCCCACTGATCGAGCTTCTCCTGGCGCATCCCCTCGTACATCCACTCGTCGGCGAAGTCGTCGGCGGCGCGGGCGAAGGCATAGAGGGCGTGGACGTAGGGACGCTTGTCGCGCGGCACCCACCAGCCCACGGGGAAGTTCTCGTAGTGCGCGCGCACGCGCGCCTCGCAGTGCGCGAAGGCCTCCGCCACCGTGATGGCGTCGCTCACCGGACCACCCGCGGGCGGCTGTCCAACCGGCGCTGGACCGCGTTGTCGAACCGCACGCGCTCCATGGGCTGCAGCTCCACCTCCACCACCGACTCCACCCGACCCGCCGCGATCCGCGCGGGGACCGCCACCGCCGCGCCGCGATGGCCGTACTCGCCCTGCAGCAGCACGGCCACCGGCAGGTGGGTGGCGCGGGCGCCGCCGAGCGCGTGCAGCACGCGGACGGCAGCCGCAGCCAGCGCGACCGGGCCGCGAGGACGGGCAGCGGCCTCGACCGCCCGGCGCAGCGCGATCGGCGACAGCCGGTCGACCGCCACCCCGCCGACGGTGGCGACCGCCCCCGGCACCACGAGCTGGTCGGGCGGCAAGCCGAGGACCGTCAGGGCGATCTCCCGCGCCGTGGTCTGCAGCTCTTCCGCCAGCCGCCGGCGCAGCGCGGCCGCCACCGCCACCGGAAAGCTGCCGACGACCTGCTCGCGCGGCCGCCCGGCGTCGACCGCCGCCTCGATCAGCGCCGGCGCGTGCTCGGTGGCGATCAGGAGCGGGCCGCGGAAGTCGGCGGGCAACAGGGCGGCCAGCAGCTCGCCGGCCCGCGCGCCGGCGCGCGGCGCCTCCAGGTCGGGGTGGTCGGCCAGCACGACGGCGTCCCAGGGGCCGCCGCCCGTGAGGTCGCGGCGGCCCTCGACCCGCGTGTCACACGCCTCGACCGGTCCCGACTGCGTGATGTCGAGGGCCTTGCCCCGCGCGCGCCCCTCGTCGGGATCGACGAGCGTCACCCGCTGGGCCAGCTCCATCTCCGCGATGCGCCGCGCGAGGGTCGCGCCCAGGTCGCCCGCCCCGACCACGGCCACGGCGCGCATCGCGCGGATTCTAGCCCGCCGCCAGGCTGAGCCCGCGCAGCCGCGCCGGGCGGTCGGCGACCTGGTCGAGGCGCAGGAGCAGCGCGACCGCGGGCGCCGCCAGCACGAGCAGCAGCGGCCAGAACCGCGCCTCGCCGAGCCGGGCGTGCAGCGGCAGGAGCAGGACGGGGTTCAGCGCGAAGGCCAGCCCGAAGGTGGCCTGGTAGAAGCTCAGGTAGCGGCCGCGCGCCGCCGGCGGCGCCCAGTCCGCCACGAACGCCATCTGCTGCGGCGTGTAGAGGATCTCGCCCGCCGTGAAGACGAGGACCGCGGCCAGGAAGCCGGCCCAATGCATCGCGACGCCGACCATCGCGAAGCCCACACCGGTCAGGGCCATGCCCACCGCGGCCACGCGCAGCCGCCGGAATCGCCGGAGATGGTCCACGATCGGGACTTCGAACAGGGCGATCAGCAGCCCGTTCACGCCGATGAGCGCGCCGAAGACGCCCGCCGGGTAGCCTGCGGAGACCGTGATGGTCAGCGGCAGCACGCTGATGTGCACGAAGAAGACGAGCGCGAAGTCGAAGGCCACGGCCGCCACCAGCAGGAACACGCCGTCGCGCCAAGGGGTCTGCGCGGCGGCCTGGCGCCGGCGCTCCGTCGCGGTCCCGGGCGCCGTCTCGGTCACGTATCGCCCGACGAGGGCGCCATAGCCGATGGTGGTCAGCCCGTCGAGGACGAACAGCAGCCGCCAGTTCCAGTCCGCGATCAGCCCGCCCAGGGCCGCCCCCAGCGCGAAGCCCAGGTTGATGGCAGTGCGCAGGGCCGCGAAACCGATCACGCGGTCCGCCGACGGGAGCGCGTCGCCGATGATCGCGGAAGCGGCCGGACGATAGAGCTCGGCCACGAAACCGGAGAGGACCAGCAGCACGGCGAACGCGGGCAGGGACGGCGCGAAGGCCATGGTCACCGCAAGACTCCCGCCGCCGAAGAGGCTCAGCATCAGCGTGAAGCGGCGGCCCATCCGGTCCGTGAGCTGTCCGCCGGCCAGGATCGAGCCGATCGAGCCGGCGCCGTAGGCGAACAACAGCGTGGCGACCGTCTCGTCGGAGGCGTGGAACTCGCGGTGCAGCACGATCGCCAGGAACGGGATGATGAAGGAGCCCAGCTTGTTGACGAACGTGCCGAGCACGAGCACCGGCACCGGCCGCGGCAGCCGTTTGATGCGCGCAAGCGAGCCCGGAAGCATTGGAGGACTGTACGATGCTCGCGTGGGCACGCGCATCTCGGCATGGTCGCTGGCGGCGTCGCTGGCCTTCGCCCTGGCCTGCGCCGGCGTCCGCAACTACCCCGACCCGGCGGGCCCGCGCTTCACGGGCGGCTTCGTGGCGCCGTCCGAGCGCACGATCAAGATCGTCTCCTTCAACGTGAAATACGCCCGTCACGTCGACCGCGCGGTGGAGGCGCTACGCGAGACGGAGGCCCTGCGCGGCGCCGACGTCATCGCCATGCAGGAGAT
>Ga0114129_10015885_pt1 | contig 10707 bp, 4 predicted proteins | sample RhiMetdeltSRZDD1_FD_80071 | JGI IMG/M metagenome (GOLD analysis project Ga0114129, IMG submission 80071) | Populus rhizosphere microbial communities from Tennessee, USA - Rhizosphere MetaG P. deltoides SRZDD1 (version 2) (version 2) | ecosystem: Host-associated > Plants > Roots > Rhizosphere >... | reverse complement strand
GTCGACCAGCACCATGTTGGCCCCGCCGATCACGCCCTGGGCGGTGACGTGGAAGATGTCGAGCAGCCCGTCCGGTCCCACCGTGCGCCGGCCGACGGAGTGGGAGGGATCCACTCCCACCGGCAGCCGTGTCAGCCGCTTCACGACCGGCACGTGCGCGAAGTCCACGAAGTTGCGGTGGGGGTCGCCGAGGTTGGTCTTCATGCCCCGCAGGCAGAACACGATCTTCCGGTTCCCGGACGAGGCCACGTACTCGCAGGCGTTGAGCGATTCCTCGAGCGTGATGCCCATCCCCCGCTTGAACAGCACCGGCAGCTCGGTCTGCTGCCCCACCGCCTTCAGCAGCTCGAAGTTCTGCGCGTTGCGGGTGCCGATCTGCAGCATCACGCCGGTGGCGCGGCCGGAGGCCTCGAGCGCGCGCAGGATCTCGCCGATGTGCGACTCGTGGGTCACCTCCATCGCCACGATGCGGATGCCGTACTTCCCCGCCAGCTCGAAGACCCACGGGAGGCAGGCGGCGCCCAGGCCCTGGAAATCGTAGGGGCTCGACCGCGGCTTGTAGGCCCCCGCCCGCGTGGTGGCGATGCCCAGCTCCTTGAGCACGCGGAACGTCTTCTCGACGTGCTCGCGCGTGTCCACCGCGCACAGGCCGGCGAAGACGTGGAAGCTGTCCTGCGAGATCTGGACGCCGTTGTACTGGAAGCCCACCGCCTCCAGGCCTCCGTCGTGGCGGCCGATCGCGCGGAAGCTCTGGGTCACGCGCACGACCTTCTCCACCGACTCGAACTCCTCGAAGGGAGCGGAGGGCACGACGCCGGTCGGACCGAGCAGGTAGACCTCGGTCACCGACCGGGTGGCGCCCTGGATCCGGTGGAGCTGCGTGGTGATGCCGGGATAGCTCTCGGCGAGCGCGATCACGCGCCTGAGATCGGGCGAGTCGGCGGCCACGTCGGCCTTCATCACGATGATCACGCTCGGGGCACCTCGAGAAGGACTCTAACCGATCTCACCGTTCAGCACGCGGCGCAGCGTCGGCTGATCGATGTTGCCGCCGGAGATCACGACCGCCACCGTCCGGCCCGCCAGCTCCTCCCGCAGCGCGAACACGCCGGCGAGCCCGGCCGCCCCCGCGCCCTCCGCGAGGTTGTGGGTCGTGCGCAGGAGCAGGCGCAGCGCGGCCGCGATCTGGCCGTCGTCGACGGTCACGAAGCCGGCCAGGCCTTCCTTCAGCGCGGGGAAGGTCAGCGCCGGCGGCTTGCGGGTGGCGATGCCGTCGGCGAAGGTCTCGGCCGACCGCGTCTCGCGGACCTCGCCCGCGTGCCAGGAATCGTGGCTGGCCGAGGCGCCCCGGGCCTGCACGCCGTAGACCTTTAGGCCCGGCCGGCGCTCGCGGGCCAACGTCAGCGCGCCCACCGCCTGCGAGCCGCCGCCGACCGCGATCACCATCGCGTCGACCGACTCCGCCTGCTCCACGATCTCCAGCGAGAGCGTGGCCGCGCCGGCCAGGACCTGGGGCGTGTTCGAGGAGTGGACGAGCCGCAGCCCGCGCTCGCGCACGAGGCGGTCCGCGACCTCCACCGCCTCGTCGTAGTCGCGCCCCTCCTCGACCAGCTCCGCGCCGAAGCCCCGGATGGACTCGTTCTTCTCCGGGTTGTTTCCGACGGGCACACAGACGGTGACCGGCGCTCCGACGATCCCGCCCGCCCAGGCGAGCCCGGCGCCGTGGTTGCCCCGCGTGGCGGCCACCACGCCTCGGCGCCGCTCTTCCGGGCCGAGGGACGTCATGACCGCCAGGCCGTTGCGGGCCTTGAAGGCGCCCGTGGGGCAGTGGTTCTCGTGCTTGACGAGCACGCGGATGCCGCCCCCCACCGCCGCGTCGAGCGGCGCGTACGCGCGCAGCGGCGTGGGCGGGATGTGGGGGCGGAGGCGATTACGGGCGTCGACGACGTCCGCGAACGTGATCGGCCAGAGCGTCACCCCGCAATTCTACGCGCGAGGCCGCCCCGGCCTTTCTAGCCGTTCGCGGCCTTGCCCTCGGCCGGCGTCTCCCAGACCAGGTTGCGGATGCCGGTCAGCGAGCTCGACACGCGGAGCGTGCCCTGCGCGACGAGCTGCTGGGTGCCGTGGCAGATCGCGCCGAACAGGCCCTGGATCGGCAACGCGGTGATGCCGGGGTGGAAGCCCACCCAGTTGTTGCGGCCGCTGGCCTTGGCCACGTACAGCGCGCGGTCGGCGACGCTCACGACCTGCTCCCAGCTCAGCGCGTCGAGCTGCTCGCGGAAGAACGGGTAGGTCGCGAACCCGATGGAGCACGACGTGCGCACCACGCGGCCCTCGCCGATGTCGAACACGTGCTGGGCCACGCGGGAGCGGATGCGCTCGGCCAGCTCGGCCAGGCGCTCGCCGTTCTGGTCGCGGCCCACGAGCAGGAACTCGTCCCCGCCCCAGCGCACGATGATGTCCGAGCTGCGGCTCACGGACTTCAGCAGGTCCTTGAGCTGCCGGAGCACCGCGTCGCCCGCGGCGTGGCCGGCCGAGTCGTTGATCGTCTTGAAGTGGTCGACGTCGATCATCACGAAGGCGAGATCGAGCATCTCCGGCGTCAGCGGCGTCTCCGTGGCGCGGTGGTACCGCCGGTGCAGGAGGGCGACCTCCTTCTCGATGTACTCGGTCAGGAAGCGGCGGTTGGCGAGCCCGGTCAGCGAGTCGGTGATGCTGGCCTGGGCCAGCTCCTGGTTCGCGCGCTCGAGCTGGTGCTGGCGCTCGGACAGCTCCCGAGTCCGCTCCTGCACGCGCGACTCGAGGACACGGGCGTACTCCACCTCGCGATCGAGCTTGCGCTGCTGGATGCGGACGAGGCCCATGATGCCGCCGGCGAAGAGCAGCGTGTAGGCGCCGAAGGCCCAGCGCGTGGCCCACGGGGCCGCGGCCACGTCCACGCCCATCGACAGGCCCTCGTCGTTCCAGCGGCCGTCGCTGTTGGCCGCGCGCAGGCGGAAGGTGTAGTGGCCGGCGTTGAGGTTCGTGTAGGTGACGCTGCGCCGCTGCGCGAGGGGGACCCACTCGGGGTCGAAGCCCTCCAGCTTGTAGGAGAAGTGGTTCCGCTCCGGCGCCGTGTAGTCCAGCGCCGCGAACTCGACGTTCAGGACCTTGTCCCGGAAGCCCAGCGAGATCCGCTCGATCTGGTCGGGCGGACCGCTGAGCGGGCGATGGCCGACGCTCACCGACGTGAGCACCACCGGCGGGGGCTGGCTGACCCGGCGGAGCCGGTCGGGCATGAACGCGTTGAAGCCGTAGATCCCGCCGAAGAACAGCTCGCCGCTCGGGCTCTGGTACCAGGCGCCGAAGTTGAACTCGCTCGCCTGCAGGCCGTCGCTGACGCCGTAGTTGGTGAACTGGCCGGTGCGCGGATCGAAGCACGAGAGGCCGTTGTTCGTGCTCAGCCACAGCCGGCCGTGGGCGTCGCTGCGGATGCCGTACACGACGTCGCTCGGCAGGCCGTTGCGGGTGGTGAAGGTCTCGAAGGAGTTCGTGCCCGGGGCCCGGTGGTTCAGGCCGCCGTGCGTTCCCACCCACAGCCCGCCCGCCGCGTCCACGAAGAGCGTGTGCACCGCGTCGGAGGAGAGGCTGCCGGGGTCTCCCGGCCGGTGCTCGAAGCGCTGGAAGCGGCCGGTGCGCGGGTCGAGCAGGTTCAGGCCCTTCTCCATCGTGCCGACCCACAGCCGGCCATCCGGCGATTCGGCCAGACTCGACGCCCGGTCGCCGCTCAGGCTGGAGGCGTCGTTGGCGTCGTAGCGGAACTGTGTGAAGCGCTCGGTTTCCGGATCGAACCGGTTGAGGCCGCCGCCGTACGTCGTGAGCCACAGCCGTCCGTCCCGGTCCTCGAGAATGGCCGTGACTCCGTTGGCGCTGAGCCCGTCGGGACGATTGGGGTCGGTGCGATACTGCTTGAACTGGCCGGTGCGGGCGATGAAGCGGTTGAGGCCGGCGTCGAGCGTCCCGATCCAGAGGTCGCCGCGATGGTCCTGGCGCAGCGCCATGACCTGGTCGCTGCCGAGGCTGTGCGGGTTCTTCTCGTCGTGCCGGTACGAGGTCATCTCGCCGCTGGCGCGCTCCATCACGTAGAGGCCGGCGTCGTAGGTCCCGATCCAGAGGCGCCCGGCGCGGTCCTCGGAGAACGACGTCACGTGTCCGCTGCCGAGGCTCCCCGGGTCGTCGGCGTCGGGCGCGACGTGGCCGAACTGCCAGCTCAGCGGGTTCCACTTGTGCGCGCCGCCGAGCCGGGTGCCCACCCACAGCACGCCGCCGCGATCCTGGGCCAGCGAGAGGACGTGATCGTCGGCCAGGCTGAACGGGTTCTTGGGGTCCTGCCGGTAGTGCGTGAACGAGCGCCGGCTGGAATCGAACAGGTCGAGCCCGTCGTTGGTGCCCACCCAGAGCCGGCCGTCCGCGTCCTGCAGGATCGCCTTCACGTGGTCGTGGGCGAGGCTGGTCCGCACCTTCTCGTCGTGCCGGAAGTGATCGAAGCGGCCGGTCGCCGGGTCGAGCCGGTTCAGCCCGCCGTTCGACGTGCCCACCCACAGGGCTCCGGTGTCGTCCTGCAGGATCGCCCGGATCTTTCCGTCGCTGATGCTGGCGGCATCCGCGGGGTTGGTCACGAAGTGCGTGAAGCGGCGGCCGCCGCCCTCGAGCAGATCGAGGCCGCCCTCGGTGCCGACCCACAGCCGGGCCTTTCCGTCCACGTAGAGGGCCGAGATGCGGTTGTCGACGAGGCTCGCCGGATCGGCGGGATCGTGGACGAAGCTCGTCCAGCTTCCCGTCGCCAGGTCGAGCCGGAGCAGGCCACCGTCGCGGGTGCCCACCCACACCGCGTTCTTCTTGGCGTCGAACCTGACGACGCGGATGTGCCGCCCGGCCGTCTTCTCCTGCGCGACGACGCGGTCGGTCGCCCGCTCCCACATCGCGAGGCCGCTCGTCGTCGCCGCCCACACGTTGCCGGCCGCGTCCTCGTCGACGTCCCAGACGAAGCTGCTCGGAAGCGACGACGCGTCGGCGGGATCGTGCTTGTAGACCTTGAAGGACAGCCCGTCGTAACGGTCGAGGCCGTCCTCGGTCGCCAGCCAGATGTACCCCCGCCGGTCCTGGAGGATGTCCATGACCGACGACTGCGACAGCCCCTGCTCGAGCGAGAGGTGGTCGAAGCGGATCGGGCGGAGGGAGGCGGCCGTCGCGGGCGCGGCCGCCGTCACGGCCGCCAGCGCCAGGGAAGGCAGGATCGTTCGCGCTTCAAAGATTCTCATCGTGTCGCTCTTCAGTGACGAGTCAAGACGGGAGCCCCGTGCCGAGCCCGGTCCGCAGCATCGCCGCGAAGACCTCCGGCGGCACCGCCGGCGAGAACAGGAACCCCTGGTATTCGCGGCAGCCGTTGCGGCGGAGGAACTCCATCTGGTCCTCCTCCTCGACGCCCTCCGCCACCACCCGCAGGCCGAGCTGCCGCGCCATCGCGATGGTGGCGCTGGTGATGGCGGCGTCCTCGGAGGAGTTGCCGACGCCCCGGACGAACGACTGGTCGATCTTGAGGACGTCGAGCGGGAACTGCTTCAGGTACGCGACCGCGGAGTTGCCGGTGCCGAAGTCGTCGATGGCCAGCCGAACCCCCATCGCGCGGATGGCGCGGAGCTGGCGCAGGATCTCGGGATCGTTGCGCAGCACGCCCCGCTCGCTCAGCTCGAGCTCGAGCAGCGACGGATCGACGCCGGTCTCGCCCAGCACCTCGCGCACGACCTGGGACAGGTCGCCGCGGACGAGCTGGCACAGCGACACGTTGACCGCGATGCGCGTCGGGGGAAGCCCCTGATCCTGCCAGGACCGCGCCTGCCGCCATGCCGTGCGCAGCACCCAGCTCCCGATGCCGACCATCAGCGCCGCTTCCTCGGCCAGGGGCACGAACTCCGCCGGCGACACCGTCCCCAGCTCGGGAGACTCCCACCGCAGCAGCGCCTCCGCGGCGGAGACGCGCGGGGCGGCGTCCTCGACGAGCGGCTGGTAGTGGAGCTGGAACTCGCCGCGGGCGAGCGCGTTCGGCAGCAGGCGGGTGATCGCCCGGCTGCGCTCGGTGACCCGGTGGTTCGACTGGCCGTAGAAGCGGATGGCGATCCCGTTGGCCACCGCTTCGCTGGCGGCCAGCTCCGCCTTCTGCAGCATCGTCTCGGCGGTCAGGCCGTCCGTCGGGGCCACCGCGACGCCGACGCTCGCCGTGAGCGAGATCTCCTCCTCGCCGGCGAAATAACGACCGGAGATGCGATCGAGGAGCAGGCGCACCGTGGCCTTGGTCTCCTGCCACCCCGGCAGCCCGGTGAGCATGGCCGCGAAGAGGCCGCCCCCGACCCGGGCCGCCATCGACATCGACGGCCCCGCGGCCGCGTTGAGCACCTCGTCGCTTCGCAGGCCGCCGATGAGCCGCTGCGCGACCTGCTGGAGGAGCGAGTTGACCCGCGCCCGTCCCAGCCGGCTATTGATGAGGACGAGGTGCTCGATGTCGAACAGGGCCACCGCCACCTGGCTCTTGTCGCCGGCGGTGACGAGCGCGCTCTCCAGCGCGCGCTCCAGGCGCTCCGCGTTCGGAAGGCCGGTGAGCGCGTCGAACTGGTTGAGCCACGTCCGCTCCTGGCGCTCCTCCTCCAGGACGCTGCGCAGCCGCTCGGTCTCCTTCTGCAGGCGGGCGAGCTGACCGGCGGCCTCGGCGAGGCGCACCAGGTGCTCGGCGCGGCGCGAAGCGACCCGCCAGTCGAAGGGGCGCTCCAGCAGCTCGTCGGCCCCGGCCTCCAGGGCGGCGGCCCCGTCGCGGCGGGTCGAGCACAGCGCGATCAGGGGCACGTGCCCGCTGTCCGTTTGCGGCCGGAGCAGCTCCCCGAGGCTTCGTCCGCCTTCGCCCCGCAGGCCCATGTCGGCCAGGATCACGTCCAGCCGGCAGCACCGGACGACCTCGAGCGCGGTCGCGGCGTTGTCGGCGACGACCACGTCGAAGCCCGCGCTGGAGAGCCAGCGGGAGGCCTCCTTGCGGCTCGAGGCGTCCAGGCCGGCGACGAGCGCCCGCAGGCTCGAGTGGGCCGAGGCGAGGCTCGGCGCCGGGTCGGCGCCGTCACTGACTGGGATCACCGGCATTGCTGGTAGTGCCACGTGTCCTCGCCGTGTTTGCGTACTAGGGGTCGACGACAGGGCCTGTGCTGAGGATCGCGATGCTGGTGTCCTCGTCCGGCCAGAGGACGGCTTCGCTCCAGAGGGTGCTCTCGGGCCAGAGCGTCGCCAGCGCTTCCGTGTCCGGCCACAGCGTGGCCAGCGCCCCGGTCTCGCTGTCCGGCCAGAGGACCGCGTACGACGAGACCGTGGCCGCGTCCGCGGCCGCGTCCGACCACAGGACCGCGGCCCCCCACAGCGTCTGGAGCGAGCAGCTTGCATCGGCCCAGAGGACGGCGGTGTTCTCGATCGTGAGCTGTCCGTTCGCGGTCGACACGACCAGAGGCGACGGGGCGTCCGCGACGGCGGCCGTGGTCGTCGTCAGCGCGGCCTCGATGTCGAGCGCGCCGGCGCCGACCGCGAACGGGTCGCCGACGGCCGCCTTCCGCGCGGTGAGCATCAGCCGCGCCTTCACCGTGGCCGGGTTCAGCGTCGGGTCCTGCTGCAGCATGAGCGCGGCCGCCCCCGATACGAACGGCGCGGCCATGCTCGTGCCCGACAGCTCGAAGTACTCGAACACGTCGGGCTGGGTGGAGTCGCCGGCCACGCGATTGCCGGGGAACATCTGGTCGAGGTACGAACCGGCCGAGCGCGTCGAGATGATGCGGTTCCCGGGCGCGATGAGGTCCGGCTTGGCCACCAGGTCGAGCCGCGTCGGGCCGCGCGAGGAGTACGTGGTCACGGTGTCGTCCAGGAGGTTCTCGGTCCGGCGGTCGTTGAGGGCCCCGACCGTGATCACCTTGCGCGAGTTACAGGGGCTGGTCACGGTGCCGTGGCCGTCGCGGCCCGAGTTGCCGGCCGCGCAGACCACGACCACGCCCGCGTCCCACAGCTCGTTCACGGCCTGCACGAGCGGATCCACGTCCATCGGCTCGTAGACCGGGTGCCCCAGCGAGAGGTTCAGGACGCGGATGCCGTACTGGTCCTTGTGCTCGAGCACCCACTGCAGCGCGGCCAGCATGGTCGAGGTCGATCCCCGGCCCGTGTCGTCGAGGACGCGGAGCGAGACCAGGCTGGCCTCCGGCGCGACGCCGGCCAGCCGCCCGTCATCAGAATGGCTGCCGTTTCCGACGATGATCCCGGCCACGTGCGTGCCGTGGCCGTTCGGATCGACGCTGCCCGCCGGGGCGAAGGTCGGGTCGTAGGTTCCGACCAGATCGACCGAGGCCACGATGGTCTGGATGTCGGGATGCTGGGCCACACCGGAGTCGACTTCCGCGATCGTGACCCCCGCGCCCTTGAGGGCGCTCTCGGGCATGACGGCCGAAGGTACGCCCGCGGTCTCGCGGGAGACCTCCATCGCGGCGGCGAGCGGAGAATCCGTCGCCACGAACTCGACGTTCGGGTTGTTGGCCAGGCCGTCGAGCGCGTTGGCGGGAACGCGGATCGTCATCCACCGCGACCGATGCTCGCGCTTCACCTGCCCGCCCGCTGCGGCCACCAGCGCACGCTCCGCCGCGCCCGGGGCGCGGCGGAACCGCACGATGACGTCCACCTTCGACTTGCCCTTGCCCGTCGCGTCCTCCCGGGCCTTCGCGCTGAGCTTTCCGTGACTCCGCTGGCCGTGCTGGGCCGCGGAGGCCGGGACGACCCAGGCGAGCGCCAGCACAAGGCTCGCTACGACCGGACGCGACTTCGTGGTGTAGACGTTCATGGTTCGCTCTTGGGGGCGCCTACATAGCAACCGCGGTGCCAGGCCTCTCGCGGGACGAAACAGACTCCGGATCCTTTGTGTAATCAATTGGTTGGACGCCTTGGTCGTCTGCGGTCGCAGGTGCCGAAGGCCTTAGGAACGGCGCGCCGCCATTTTTCTGGCGCGCCGATTTTTAGAAGTGGCGCAGCTCAGCCTTGCGGCGTCGCGCGGTGGGCTCGGTGACACCGAGAAGCGCGGCCGTGGCCGGCGCGTCGCCAGGCACGGCGGCTTCGATCTCAGCCAGTAGGCAAGCCTCCGCCCATTGGCACACGTCGACGTCCCCCTGACGGCTGCGGATCAGGTCCTCGAGCGTCGCGAGCACGCTCGGCCAGCTCGGCGAGCGAACGGCCATGCCGGTCGCTTTCTGCCGCTCTGCGGAGCTGAGCTGGCGCCGATAGGTCGTGTCGGGTATGCCGAGCAGGTCGGCGCCCCGGCGCGAGACGCCACCCGCCAGGCGATCGGCGGCGAGGATCAAGTCGGCGGCCAGCCACTTGCCGAGGGGAACCAGACCGGTCCGATCCGGTCCCAGGACGGCCGCGATCTCGGCCGCGAGCGCCTGTCGCAGCCGCACGGCCGGATCCGTCCCGGCGGCGGCGGTCGTAGCGGCCGGCGCGGGCGGCCGGGCGCCGAGGGGCGGGCGGGGCGCACTGGTCGGGTCGGGCGCCGAGGCCGTGGCCAGGGCCTGGAAGCCGCCCTGGAGATCGTCGACGTCCACCTCGGGCGCGTCGCAGAACAGCACCGAGTTGAGGATCACGTTCTGCAGCTCGCGGACGTTGCCGGGCCACGCGTAGGCCTCGAGCTGTCTCTCGGCCCCGGCGGTGAAATGGTGGGCCGGCCGGCGGTAGAGCGCGGCGAACTGCTGGAGGAAGATGCCCGCGAGGTGGACGATGTCGTCCTTGCGCTCCCGCAGCGGCGGCACGTGCACGCGCACCACGTTCAGACGGTGGAAGAGGTCCTCGCGAAACCGGCCCTCGCCCACCCTCGCCCGCAGGTCCACGTTGGTGGCGGCGATGATGCGCACGTCGACCCGGCGCGCGGTCACGCTGCCGACGGGCGTGAGCTGCTTCTCCTGCACGAACCGCAGGAGCTTGCCCTGCAGGTCGAGCGGCAGCTCGCCGATCTCGTCCAGGAACACGGTCGCGCCGTCGGCCTGGGCCAGCTTGCCTGGCTTCCGGGCGTGGGCGCCGGTGAAGGCGCCCTTCTCGTGCCCGAACAGCTCGCTCTCGATGAGCGTCGGCGAGATCGCGCTGCAGTCCACGACGACGACCGGCCGCTCGCGGCGGTCGCTCAGCTCGTGGACCGTGTGGGCGAGCATCTCCTTGCCGGTGCCGCTCTCTCCCGTGATGAGGACGGTGGTGTCGGTGCGGGCCACCTTGCGCGTGGTGGCCAGGATGGACTCCATCGCCGCCGAGCGGTAGGCGAGACGGGAGCCATGAACCACGCGCCGGAGGTCCGTGACCTCCGCCTCCAGCCGTGCCTTCTCTTCGCGCTGCCGCTCCCGCTCGCGCTCGATGAGCCGCGCGCGGTCGAGGGCCACGGCCATCTCGGAGGCGAGCGCGTCGAGGAAGCGGCGGTCCGAGCCCTCGAACGAGACGTAGGAGGTCGTCACCTCGAGCACGATGCTGCCCAGGCAGCGGTCCTGGAGGAAGAGGGGCAGCGCGCAGAGCGTCATCTCTCCCGGCTCGGCGGCCGCCTCGGCCACGAAATTGCCCTCCCGGCACGCGCGCTCCGCGACCGCGACGTCGCGGTCGGTGAGGCCCAAGGCGTGCGCCGCGCCG
>Ga0114129_10015884_pt1 | contig 10707 bp, 9 predicted proteins | sample RhiMetdeltSRZDD1_FD_80071 | JGI IMG/M metagenome (GOLD analysis project Ga0114129, IMG submission 80071) | Populus rhizosphere microbial communities from Tennessee, USA - Rhizosphere MetaG P. deltoides SRZDD1 (version 2) (version 2) | ecosystem: Host-associated > Plants > Roots > Rhizosphere >... | reverse complement strand
GTCGACCGGACGAGCGGGCGCGTTCGTGTTTCCAGGATCGTCATTGCGACGGCCTGTGGACGAATCATCAATCCGCAGGGGCTACGGCACCAGATTCAAGGCGCCGTTCTTCAAGGGATCAGCCGCACTCTTTTCGAAGCCGTGAAATTCGACCGCTCTCACGTGACCAGCCTGGACTGGCGCTCCTATCCGGTGTTGACGTTTGCGGACGTGCCCGACATCGAGACCGTGCTGGTCGATCAGCCCGGCGTCGAGCCGTCAGGCGCGGGGGAGCTGGCCACCGTTCCTGTGGCGGCCGCTTTGTGCAACGCGATCTTCGACGCCACTGGCGTGCGACTGCGCCAGCTGCCATTCACGCCCGAGCGCGTCAAAAGCGCTCTCTGAGAGCCGGCCGGGCATCACCGGCGGAAGTCCAAGCTGGACAGCGGCTTAGCGCACCGCCGCCCTCATCCCAATTTCCATCCGTCTCTTCCGGCACGCTTTGCCTCGTACAAGGCCGCATCGGCGCGCCGCATCATGTCTTCGACCGAGGCATCGGTCTCGGCCGCTTCCGCCACCCCGACGCTGCACGAAAACTTCAGGCGGCCTTTCGGCGTCGAAATGTCGAGACCCCGGCAGGTCGTGACAATTCGCCTGGCGACTTCTTCGGCCCCGGCGATCGGTGTCTCGGGCAACACCACGGCGAATTCCTCGCCTCCCACGCGGCCGGCGGAATCCGACTGCCGGGACGCCGCGCGAAGCACGGACGCAAACTGCCGGATGACTTCGTCGCCAGTGTCATGTCCCCAGGTGTCGTTGATTCGCTTGAAGAAGTCCAGATCGAGCATCAGGCACGCAAGGGGGCGGTGATAGCGTCGATGCCGGGAGAACTCGTTGGCGGCGAGCTCGAACCATTTCGCCCGGGAATACAGGCCCGTCAGCGAGTCGGTGCTCACCAGACGAGAGAGCTCGTCACGCACCGCCTGCAACTCCTGAATCCGCTCCGCCAGCTCGGTGTTGCTGACAACGAGTTGCCGCTGGCTCTCGGTGAGGCTCCGGTGCGCCTCGTCCCGCTGAATCTGCGTCAGGTACGCCGTCGAATGTAGATGGATGCGGGCCACCAGTTCGATCTTGTCGGGCAGCTTCACCAGATAATCGTTGGCTCCGCCCTGGAAGGCGTCGCGCTTGATCGCCGGGTCCTCCTTGCTCGAGAGGACGATGACAGGAATGGCCCGGGTCGTGGAGCTGGCGCGGTAACGGCCGAGGAGCGTCATGCCGTCCACATCGGGCATGACCAGATCCTGCAGAATCACTGTTGCGTTGACTCGCTGCGCCGCTTCGACCGCCAGGCTGCCACTCGAGCAATAGTGATAATCGATATCCGGTTGATCGTGCAGTAATCGCCGGATGGCCTCGCCGATGATGGGTTGATCGTCCACCAGCAGCACCACCGCGCGTTCTGCCCGGACGATGGCCGGGGCCCCGGGCTCCATTTCGTGCATCGTCGCCTGGTGATCTTCTACTTTGCGCATGTCACGATCTCGAGTAACTGTGGCGCGATCCGATCCACTGGAAGGATGTCGACCGCCGCCTGGAGTCTCGCGGCCGCCTTGGGCATGCCGTACACGACGCTGCTCGCCTCGTCCTGCGCGATGGTGCGATGCCCCTGGTTTCTGAGCGCCCGCAGGCCGACCGCACCGTCGCGGCCCATCCCTGTCAACAACACACCAACGGCTTCGCCCGGCCAATGGTGGCTGACGCTCTGGAAAAAGACGTCCACGGAAGGGCGATAGGTGTACTCGCTCGGTTCCTCGTCGTAGCCGACGCGATCCGCCCCTTTGAGGACCAGATGGTTGTTCGTGCCGGCCAGCAGCACCGTGCTGGGAGCCAGACGATCTCCTTCGACCGCGACCCTCACCGTCAACGCGGTCTGCTGGCCAAGCCACGTCGCCATCCCGGCGGCAAACTGCGCGTCGACGTGCTGAATGACGACTATCGCAGCCGGAAAATCCTTGGGCAGTCCGCGCAACACGGTCGCCACTGCCGCCGGCCCGCCGGCGGACGCGCCGATGGCGACCAGCCGATCCGAGGCGGTGAGCTGCCGCCGCGCGTTCGGGTGCCGCTCGAGGCGGCGAACCCCGCGCTCGTGATTGAGCATTCGTCCGGCGGTCTCGATCTTCGTCAGCAGCGGTGCGGCGCTCCGTTCCGGATCGGCGGACCCGAGCCCGGGCGTATCGACCGCATCCAGCGCCCCGTATCCCATCGCCTCGAAGGCACGCCGTGAATTCGCGCCGACACTGGCCGTCACGATGAGGATCGCGCATGGCGTGCTGGCCATGATCCGCCGTGTGGCCTCGACGCCGTCCATCTCCGGCATGATGAGATCCATCAGCACGAGGTCCGGCGTGGTCTTCGCGCACAACTGGACGGCCTCGCCGCCATGCCTCGCCACCCAGATGACATGATGCTCGGGTCTCAGAGCGACCGCTCGCCGGAGTGCTTCCACCGCGAGCGGACGGTCGTTGACGATGCCGATCCTCACGAGTGGGCCTCGCCAATCAGGTCCACGACCACCTGCACCAGGGTTTCATCGTGAAAGCTGCCCTTGGTCAGGTAGTAGGCGGCGCCGGCCTCGAGTCCCCGCCGGCGATCCTGCTCACGGTCCTTGTAGGAGACGATGACCACCGGGACTGACTTCAGATTGGCGTCCTTGTTGATCAAGGACACGAGCTCGATGCCGTCCATGCGCGGCATGTCGACATCCGTCACGACGAGGTCGAAGTGCCCCGCGCGAAGGGCATTCCAGCCGTCCATGCCGTCCACCGCGACCTCGACCTCATATCCGTGATTCCCCAGGAGCTTGCGCTCCAGCTCGCGAACAGTGAGCGAGTCATCGACGATCAGCACCCGCTTGCGCGCCTTCTCGTGCCCGGTCGCGGACGCGCTCCCGACGCGATCCGGCCGCCCGGCAGACACGAGCCTGTCCATCGAGCGAAGCAGATCCTCGGAATCCACGATGAGGACTGGTGAGCCGTCCTCCATGAGCGCCCCCGCGGCGATGTCCTTCACCTTGCCGAGCTGACCGTCGAGTGGCTGGACCACCAGCTCGCGCTCGCCGAGAAAGCGATCCACGACGACGCCGTACGTGGCAGCGTGGTCACCGAGAACGATCACCGCCAGCGTCTCGCCCATCGGTGCGGATTCACCGACGCCGAACAGCTGCTGCGCCGGAACGAGCCCGATGTGCCGTCCATCGAAATCGAAATGTTGACGCCCCTCGAGCAGCGCGATCTGTTCTTTCGGGACTTTGAGCGTGCGGAGAATCGAGCCGAGCGGAAACGCGTACGGCTCGCCGCCGACCTCGGCGAGAAGCGTCCGAACCACCGAGAGCGTGACCGGAAGCTGCAGGAGAAATGTGGTGCCCCTGCCGACCTGGGACGAGACGCGCACGGTGCCGCGCACGCGTTTCACCATCTCCTGCACGACATCGAGGCCCACCCCGCGGCCGGAAATGTCCGTCACGGTGCCCTTCATCGAGAAACCCGGCAGGAAGAGGAACTCGAGCAGCTCGGCCTCGCTGAGCCGCTCGGCGGCTTCACGATTGATCAGGTCTCGCGCGATGACCGCCGCGCGCATCTTCTCCACGTCCACGCCGGCTCCATCGTCAGCGACGATGACCTGGAGCCTGCCTGCGCTGTGACGCGCTTCGAGGCGTATCGTGCCTTCCGCGGTTTTGCCGCTGGTGCGGCGTTCGTCCGGCGACTCGATGCCATGGTCGACGGCATTGCGCAGGAGATGCCCGAGAGGCGCTTCGAGTGTCATCAGAATGTCGCGGTCTACCTGGGTCGACTCGCCGACGATGTCCAGCCGTACCTGCTTGCCGAGCGAGTGGGCGACATCGCGAACCAGCCGTGGAAATGCCTGAACGCCATCGGCGAACGGCCTCATTCGGCAGGCCAGGGCCTCGTCGTACATCCGGTGCGAGAGGTTGACCGATCGGCTGTCGAACATCTCGAGCTCGACGAGCCGCTCGGACAGGAATTGCTGACACTCCAGAACGGTGCGTCGCATCCGGCTGAACGCGGCCTCGCTTCGCTCGTCGAGGGCCGGGACGGAGATGGTCTCGCGAAGGCCGTCGACGAGGTCGGCGCATTCGTTGTGCATGCGTTTGAGGCGCCCGAGTGATTCGCCAAAGGACTTGAGCCAGCGCGAGTCGACGAGCGATTCGGCCGTCAGACCGAGCAGCCGGTTGAGATGCTCCGCCGTCACGCGCAGGACGCGATCGGAATTGTCCGGCGCCGGGCCAGCACCTTCGCCTTCGCCCAGGCTTCGGCGGACAGGCTGCTGGTTGCCTGTCGCTGGAGGGATTTCGGGACTGGCTTCGTTGAGCGCCGGCGCTTTCTGGCCGCCACTCTCGAGCACGCGCGCGAGCGCGGCGAGGCACGCCTCCACCTCCTGCTGCCCGGTCCCCGGGCCGGCGCCCTGGTCGCCGGTGCCGGCAATTCGAGCCATCAGGTCCGTCGCGCTCAGGAGAATGTCGATGTGGTCGCGGCGCAGCACGAGGCGACCGTGCTGCGCGGCCACGAAACAATCCTCCATCGCGTGAGCAACGCGCACGCCGTCGGCGAGATCGACGATTCGCGCCGCTCCCTTCAACGAGTGCGCCGCGCGCATGCATGATTCGAGCTGGTCGGCTGCGGCGCCGTCACGTTCCAACGCAAGCAGGCCCGACGTCAACACCTGCACCTGGCTCTCGGCCTCCATCCGGAACAGGTCGAGCATCGAGAGCTGACTGAGATCGTGTGTGCTCATCCTACGGACCGATGCAGCGTGCGAAACAACAGGTGATCATCCAGCAGGCCGACGACGTGGCCGGACCAGGACAGCACGGCCTTGGAATGAGCCGTGGCCGCCTTGCTCACTGTTGTGGGGACTTCCTTCAATTCGCTCGTATGAAACCGTTGAACGCCACTGACTTCATCCAATGGCAGCACAACACGGACGCCATCACGGCGGACGACGAGCAAGCGGTCGTGGCCCGTGCGGTGCGCGCCCGGAGTCGACTCGCTCGGCGATTCCAGGCCGAGCAGACGGCCGAGCGACACACACACCAGCAATTCGCCGCGCACATTCACCACGCCAAGCACGATTCCCGCGCGCCGGTGTGGCAGCGAGTGGATGACCCGGCGTTCCGCGACTTCCGCGATGACCGACGTCGGCAGGGCAAACCACTCCCGTCCGATGCGAAAAATGACGACGGACTGCGTCTCGCGATCGTCGACGGCCTTGGGCGCTCCGAAATGACGCGTCCGGTCGATCGTGAATTCCGCCGGGACGGGCCTGTCGAGCAGCGCCGCGGCCGCGCCGGAATAGACGGGACAGTTCCGGCAATGAACCTGAACGTCCAGCTCCGGACAGGAGCGGTCGCCACGCACGCCAATCGTGTTCCAGCACGACGCGACAGAGGGCGTGCCTCCACCTGCCTGGTCAGAGTGTGGATGCATCCGTCGGACGGCTCCTCTCCTGCAACCGATTCGTGCGTTTTCGAAGGAGCTGCGCCTCCGCCCTCTTTCCGACCTTCTCCAGCAGCAGCGCCAGGTGGATCAGCACTTCGCCATGATTCGGATCGAGATAGAGCGCCTTGCGATAACAGCTCACGGCTTCTGCCGGGTCGCCGCTCGCTTCACGGACGAGGCCCATCAGATGAAAGGCGTCCGCAGACGGCCCTGATCGCCGGAGATGCTGCTCGCAGCGCTGGACGGCTTCCGCAAAACGGCCACGGTTGGCGAGCTCGGCCGCTTCGTCGAGCGTGACGACGGGGTCGGCGCACGCATTCGTGTGTACGGAATCAGCGGCCGGGGCAAGCTCGGATACATCAGCGGGCCTGGCGACCGGAAGCCTCGGCGGCGGCACGACGCGGGATCTGCCCGGGCGACCGATGTTCGGCTTCGGCTCACCGGCAGCCGCGCCCGCCTTACGAAACGCAAACGCGAACGGCGCTTTCACCGGCGCGAAGCCGTAGTTCAGCAGCACGTTGGTTTCCGATGGCGCGACGAAGACGACGCCACCCGGCGCCAGGAAACGCTCGAGCGCAACGATGGCGCGGTCCTGCGTCGCACGATCGAAATAGATCAGGAGGTTGCGACAGAAGATGGCGTCGTATCGTGTTGGCGAGGCATCCGGCGCCAGCAGGTTGCCTTGCCGGAACTGCACCTGGGCGCGCACTCTGTCGGCGATCCGGTGCCCGGTTGCTGTCGCATCGAAATAGCGTGCCCGGAATCCCAGCTCGCGGCCTCGAAAGGAATTCTTTCCATAGGTCGCTCTCCGGGCCACCGCGATGGCATGCACGCTGATATCGATCGCGTCGATGGAAAAGCGGTCGGCGGGCACGCCGGCGTCGAAGAGCGCCATCGCAATCGAGTACGGCTCTTCACCAGTCGAGGACGGCAGACTGAGGATGCGGCGCACGCCGTCAGCCTGCGCCGTCAGCGATGCGTCCCGGACCAGACGAGCCAATGTCGAAAATGCCTCGCGATCGCGGAAGAACCAGGTCTCGGGAACGACGACGGCCTCGATGAGCGCCTGGAGTTCAGCAGAGGAAGCACCGACGCGCTGCCAATACGCGCCCGGCTCGACCAGGCCGCACGCCGCCGCCCGCTCGAGCACCGCCCGCTCGACCGCCGACGGGCCAATCGAGGCCGGGTCGAGGCCGATCGACTCCTTCAGCAGCTTTTCGAAGCGGGCGAAGGCCATGCTTGCTCCTCGGGCTGCTCGAGCAACGCCTGGTGCCGTGCGGTCAGGAGCCTGGCGATGTCGACACGCTGGACCAGGCCCCGTGCGTCCGTGGCGACAGAACCGAGGTACGGCGCACGATCGTTGAGGACTCCGGAATCGACAAAGTCAGATGGCTCCCGGCGGATGGTCTCCGTCGCCTTTTCGGCGATGAGTCCGAGCACGCGTGTGTCGCGGCTCCCGCCCGGGTACTGGACGATGATGACGCGCGTGCTCAACCGGCGCTCGGCCGGCCGACCCTCGAACAGTTGGCTCAGATCGATGACCGGTACCGGCGCACCCCGGTAGACGAAGATGCCCGCCACCTCCGCCGGCGCTCGCGCGATCGCATTGATGGCGACGAGCGGCAGGACTTCGGCAATCTGACTGGCGTCGATCGCGTAGCGATGCGCGCCGAGCTGGAAGACCAGGAACAGCACTAGGCCGCCACGTTGAACCGCGACACGCTGCTGCGCATTCCCTCGGCAGCCCGGTTCAGTCCATCAATGACCTGGTTCGATTGGCGGAGCGACTCCACGGTTTGATGCGCGGCATCGCTCAGCTGGCCGAGCGACTCCGTGATCTGCTCGGCGCCGGTCGCCTGCGCGTGCATGCCTTCACTCACCGCTTCGAAGCGCGGCGCCAGGGCCTGAACCTGCTGAATGATCTGCGACAGCTGGTTGCCAACCTCCTGGACTTCCTGCATCCCGCGACGGACCTCCTCGGAGAACTTGTCCATCCCCATCACCCCGGCCGTCACCGCGGACTGGATCTCCTTCACCATGCGCTCGATGTCGTAGGTCGCCACCGCGGTTTGATCGGCCAGGCGCCGGATCTCGGTCGCAACGACGGCAAAGCCGCGCCCGTACTCGCCGGCCTTCTCGGCTTCGATGGCGGCGTTCAGCGAGAGCAGGTTCGTCTGATCGGCAACCTTCGTAATCGTCGTGACGACCTGGTTGATGCTCCCGGCCTTTTCGTTGAGCACGGCCAGCTTCGCGTTGATCGACCCCGCGGCGTCCATGACGTGGCGCATCGTCTCCTCCATGCGCGTCACGCCGGCCTGCCCGCTTCCGGCCAGGACCGCCGACTGCTCGGCGACCTGCGACACTTCGTTCATCGTCTTGACCAGCTCTTTGGAGGTGGCGGAGATCTCCTTCGAGGTCGCGCCGATCTGGGTGGTCGTCGCGGCAATCTCGGTGGCCGTCGTCTGCTGCTGCCTGGCGGTGCCGGCGATCTCGTTCACCGAGGTATTGACCTCCTGACCGGAGCGCTGGACCTCGCCGACGAGCGACGACAATCGCTTGACCATCTTGGCGAGGGCGTGACCGAGGACATCGCGCTCGGACCGCGGGTTGACGGCCACGACCAGGTCGCCGGCCGCAATCCGCTCGGCGACATCGGCCATGTCCTTGAGCGCGTGGACGTTCCTGTCGAAGGCCTGTGCCAGGATGCCGATTTCGTCGTGGCGTGACGTCGGGAGGGCCTGAACGGCAAGGTCACCGACCGCGATCTGATTGGCGGCGTCGACGACCCGCCTGAGCGAGGCCGTCATGTCGCGAGCCATGAGCAGGCCGACTCCTGACACGATGAGGAGACCCAGTCCGGCCCATTCCAGCGTCGCGGCGACTTCCCAGGAGAATTTCGAGATGCGGTTCTGCAGCAGCACGTTCAGCGAATCTGTTCCCCGCTGTTGCATCTCGAAGAGCGATTTCACGCTGCCGGTCAACGCGTCGAAGTACTCGGCGGCGTTCGCGTCCCGCCCGCGGCTCCTGACCAGTTTCGTGGCGCGATCGGTGGCCGCGTGTACGGCGCCGACGGCACTCCGTGACTCGGCGTCCATCTTGGTCTTGAGCGTGGGGTTGGCCTGCGAGATCTTGCCGAGCGAGTCGTCGACTTTTTTCTCCAGAAATCCCATCAGGATGGCAAGCCGATTCAGTTGGTCGAGCTCGTCGGGGTCACTCCCCTTGTTCGCGGCGATGCGGCTTCCGAGACCACGCGCCTGAGCGACGACCTCCGACAGCTCCGGTCCCTGGAAGATGAGGATATTCATCATGTAGTAGCTGTCGAGGTCGGGATCGAGCGTCAGATTCGACGCGTCGCCGACGCGCGTCAGCAGCGCGATGGTCTTTTCGATCGTCCTCGAGTGGCGCTCGAAACTTTCCGACGGGGTGACGTTCGACGTCTTGCTGGCAAGGTTGCGGATCTCGTCGCTGAGCTCGGTCCATCTCGCACGGGTGTGCAGCGCGCCGTCCAGGCGTTGATCGATCTCATCGACGATCCTGACGTCTTTTTCGACGTCCTCGTGCTTGGCATCCACGCGAGCCTTGAATGAGGCGTCGCCGCTCAGCCAGATGGACGTCAGGCCTCGCTGCTCCTGCAGGTCGTTCAGCAATACGAGCAAGGGGGCGTAGTACTCCAGCCCGCGACTCTCCTGACGAGCGAATTCGGTGCCGAGCGCGTTGATCGACGACACCATCCTCCATGTCACTGCGCCAAAGGGCAGCATGAGGATGACGCCAACAACCAGCAGTTTTTGCCAGACCTTCAGGTTCTTCATTCAGTTCGCCTTTTGCATCGACTATCGCCGGTCCGAGCGGCCTTTCCGGCCTCGGGCGCAAACACGTGTCTCTGGTTATTTATCGACACGAATCGGCTCGGACTTTCGCGAAAGACCTGACCCCGTTGAGTGAGCAGAATCGTGCAGCCGCGGGATTTACCGTTGAGGTCACCCCAACTGGCAGCGCTTCGCGATGACGTGTGGCTCGCCCGGTGCCGAACTACGCGGGTCTGGCGCTTCCCATGAGCTCGGTCTCGAACGGTCCGCGCGCGGGGTGGTCGAGGAGAGGCGTGGTGCCAACCGGTGTATGGACGGTGAGCTCGTTCCCAATCCCTTGGCGATTCCGTTCGCCGTAGTCCCCAGAACCTTGACTGTGTGCACAGTGTGCACAAAATGTGTCTATGCGCACGGCCTATGTATCCGGACGAGTGCCCGCTCGTTACGAGCGACTGATCGCCAGACAGGCACGCGCGGCCCGAACGTCGAAGAGCGATCTGGTCGCGCGGTATGTCATTGAGAAGAGCCTCGAAACCGAATTTCCCGGCATCTCTTTCCGAGATTCTCTTTCAGGACGTGAAGCGTACCTGACTGGTCATCGCGTTGCCGTATGGGAAGTCCTGGCGGTCTACGAGGAAACCAAATCTGTGGAAAAGACAGCCACCCACTTCCACTGGTCGCGCGTGCTCGTTACGCGGGCTCTGGCCTATGCAAAAGCCTTCCCCGATGAAATCCGTGCGTCGCGTGAAGGAGAGACCAACACAGTCACGGTTGCTGGCTGACGAGAACACCTCCCATCGGCTCGTGTCGGCGTGCCGCCGACTCGTGAAAGAGTTTCCCATCGTCCACATCGCCGGCTGGCAGGACGGGTCATGGCTTGGCCTCGATGATGCGGCCCTTCTGATCTCGTGCGCGCAGGCCGGACCGGTGCTCGTCGCGTTTGACCGCGCAACGCTTCCTTGGCATGCGGGACAGGTGTTACGCGCCGGCGAGAATCACGGCGGACTCGTGCTCTTCCGCCGCACGGTTCGGAGCACCGCCTACGGCGACCAGGCTCGGCTACTGACCGACTTCTGGGTTCATGAAGGTCACGCGTGGGACTGGGTCAATCGAATCGTCTATCTGCCGAAATCACCTTGAGCCTTAGCGCTGATACGATTCGGAACAGCGCCCGTAAGCGACGCGCCGCCAGGGATTTGGATTCACGCACTTGGCGAAGCGTTCCATGTGGAATATTTGGAGCCGATCAGCCACGTCTTCCCCTGCGGAACTGGGGAGGTTCTTCAGAACCGCACGCCCGCGCCGGCCACAAGGCGGAATTCGTTACTCCAGAACGCCATGCTGTGCGCCTCGCCGCTTGCGTCGATTGTGGGACCGGGATAGTTCGTCAGCCGATCGCCAAG
>Ga0114129_10015883_pt1 | contig 10708 bp, 7 predicted proteins | sample RhiMetdeltSRZDD1_FD_80071 | JGI IMG/M metagenome (GOLD analysis project Ga0114129, IMG submission 80071) | Populus rhizosphere microbial communities from Tennessee, USA - Rhizosphere MetaG P. deltoides SRZDD1 (version 2) (version 2) | ecosystem: Host-associated > Plants > Roots > Rhizosphere >... | reverse complement strand
TTGATCGCCGGGATCAGATGCGTGAAGGCAGAGTAATTACGCGACGACGGAATCTCGGCGACCGTCTGGCCGCTGATCACCTGCTGGTTGCGCGCGCTCGTCACATCGACGATCGGCGCCTCGCCACTCACCGTAATCGTCTCCGCGACGCCGCCGACCTTCAGGTCCGCGTTCACGGTGGCGATGAAACTGCCGGCCAGTTGGATCCCTTCGCGCTTGACGGTGGTGAACCCGGACAGCGCAAACGAGACCGTGTAGGTACCTGACCTCAAATCTTCAATCGAATACTGACCAACGCCGTTCGTGACCACCGAGCGCGCTTTCTCGATGAGCGCGGGACTTGTTGCTTCAACTGTGACACCGGGCAACACTGCGCCCGAGGCGTCACGTACCGTGCCGACAATCGAGGCCTGCGCAAACGCCGTGGCTGGCATCAGCGCCACCGACGTGAGTACGATCACCCGTAGTAGTCGCTGCATCTCTATCCTCCGAGGGCCGAAACAAAATTGGCCACCCCGCTGTTTGCTTTTCGTGGGATTGTGCTCCTCTCGTCCCGTTCAAGCGGCTGCCGGCCCATTCGGGCCGGCAGCTGGATCGAGAGGGCCAGGATGTGTCCTGACCCGTTACCTTCGCAATCTCCGTCGCCTCCGATCAGAAGTCGAGCTGCGCGCTGATCTTGAAGAAGCGCCCGACCGTGATCGACAGCGGATACAGATACGTCGATGTCGCCGACGGAGCTGAGTACGTCGTCTGATACACGTCCGGCGTGTTCGAGTTGAAGACGTTGAAGATGTCGAGCGCCACCAGCGTCTTCGTGCGGCCGAATCGCAGGTTCTTGCCGACGCGCATGTCGGCCTGGCTCAGTCGCTCGTATTTCAGCTTGCCCGGCTCGACGATGTTGAAGAACTCGATGGGCAGTCCGCTGGAGAGCGGACGTCCAAGGTTGGTTTCCGCGATCGGCACCGCCAGCACCTGCCCGCCGAGGCTTTGGCTGGTGACGCTCGGGAAGTTGTTTCCGGGATACGGAACGCTGTGCCACGTTCCGCTGAGCAGGACGTCGATCTTGGGCACGTTGTACGACGCCAGCCCCTTGATATTTGTGTTCCATCCCGACTCGCGATGGCAGAAGGACTGCGGCCACTGGCCGAGAGACGGGTTGAACTGCTTGAAGAAGTCGAGCGATCCGCCCCAGCCGAGGCCTGAGATGTACATCTCCGGATGCTGCGCCACCACGCCGCATTCGTCTTCGACGACGTTCCCGGTGCTGGTGCCACCCTGGACGGTCACGTCTCGCAGACGCGCGGTGACATTGAAGTCCACGCCGTTGTAGTCGTTCGAGGAGCCTCCGATGTTGTTCGTGAAGGTCTGAAAGTTGTCGAGGATCCCGAACTTGCCCGGCTTCACGTCACGGAATGTGAGCGGGTATCCGCCGCCCCCGGGCAGCCGGCTGTCCTGCGGCACGTTGTACACGAACGTATCGAAGTCAGCGGGCGTCAAGGCGCGGTTGATGGTGGTCTTCAGGTTGCCCCAGGTCCTTCGGACGTAGTTCACCTCCAACGAGACCCTCGGCGCGACCTCCTGCGTGACGCCCAGCGTCATATCCCAGCTGTACTCGCGCTTGTTCCATCCGCTCGTCGTGTCGGGATCGATCGTGAGCGGATTGATGCCCTTCGCGAAATTCGGATTCGACATGGCGCCGCACTCGCCGTTGGCGGCCGGATTCAACAGGTCGCACTGTGGGACGTAGTCGCCGTTGATCCCCAGCCCGCCACGGTCGTTCCACGGTCTGTTCGTCGTCGTGACGAAGTGTCCGTTGCCCGCGGGACTGTAGGACAGCCATTCGTCCACGGTGTTGGTCGTCGTCACGTAGCGGCCCATGAAGAACTTCGCCGCCGTCTTGCCGTTGCCGAATACATCATAGGAGACGCCGAACCGCGGCTGCACGTCCTTGAGGCTCAGCGGGCCGTCCTGATCCGGAAACACCACGGGGGTGGGCACGAAGCGGTTCGCGACAATCGTCTGCTCGGCGAAATGATCCGAGAGGTGCTCGAAGCGCAGCCCGCCCTGGACAGACAGCCGGTTGATCGTCCAGCGGTCCTGTGCATACACGGCGAAGATCTGCTGCTGCTGGTGCTGATCCGATCCCTGATCGGCGTACATCGTCAGCTGATAGGGAACGCCGCCCTGGAAGTTGTACTTGAGCTGCGCGTCGTTGTAGTAGTTCTTCGGGAACGTCGAGTCGTTCCGGTGGAAGCGGGCACCGAATTTCGCTGAGTGCGATCCGGTGACGTAGGACAGGGCGCCCTGATAGACCCGAGTGAACCCGGTGTGCCCCGACCAGTTGGCCGACCGGTAGTTGAGGCCGGGATTGCCGAAGGAGACCGGACCGTCCGGGGTCTGGATGGTGAGCGCGTCGTCCTGCACCGGAATCGTGTTCGTATCAAACGGATTCTTCTGCTGCGCCCCCCACCAGAAGTTCGGCCCGATCTGCACGTTGGCGTCGAGCAGCAGGCGATTGGTCATCGGCGACGTCCAACTGATCTGCGTCAGACTGCTGGGATGATTCTCGTTCCGCTGCAACGCCTCTCGCGTCGCCTTGAGCCCCGTGAAAGTGGTTCCGGAGCTCGAGCCGCCAGCGTCGCAATGCAGGCAGTTGTAGTGCAGGTCCGTCCAGCCAACGATCTTGTTACGCGGCGTCACCTGCCAGGTCAGACGGATGGAATGGTTCCTCCATTCGCCGTCGTCTTCGGACTGCTTGGTGAAATCCGGATCGTAGGTCCACTTGGTGTTGTCGCCGGCATTCTTGTTGTCCCACAAGCTGGCGACCGACTGCCGGTTCATCTGGTAGCGGTACGTGGCGAAGAACCACAACCGGTCACGCATGATCGGGCCGCCGAACGACGGATTGATGTCCCAGAGCTTAATCGGCTTGAGCGGCGTCGAGAGCCCCTTGGCCTTCTGGTCCGCACTGAGGTTGTCGTTGACCAGCGCGCTCCCCGAACCGTTGATGAAAAAACTTCCGGCAAACCTGTTTCCACCTTGTTTGCCGATGATGTTCAACTGTGGCCCGCCGGTGGTCGCTTCGCCGAGGCCGCCGCTGAGGGAGAACACGATTTCCTGGGCGGTGCCGACCTCGGGCGCGTACCCCGACACGCCCATGCCCTGATACCCGCCGCTCATGCCATCAACGAGGACCTGCCCTTCGTTGCGGCGTCCGCCGTGAATCTGGAACACGCTGAACACGTTTCCCTGCGAGCCGCCGACGTCGTTGCCCTGCACGTTGAGCGCCGGGACGAGCTGCGTGAGCGAGGAATAGAGGCGCGAGGTCGGAATCTCGGTCACCGTCTTGCCATCGATCGTCTGCTCGGTGCGAGCGCTCGTGACGTCCACGACCGGCGCTTCGCCGCTGACAGTGACCGTCTCCTGCAAGCCGCCGATCCGCAGATCGGCGTTGACCGTGGCGATGAAGCTGCCGGTGAGCTCGATGCCGTCGCGCTTGACCGGACTGAACCCGGTCAGCGTGAAGGTAACGGTATACGTCCCCGGCCGCAAATCTTGAATCGAATACTGACCGACGCCATTGCTGATCACCGAGCGGGTTTTCTCGATGAGAGCGGGGCTCGAGGCTTCGACGGTGGCGCCGGGCAATACTGCACCCGAGGCGTCACGGACGGTGCCGACGATCGAGGCCTGCGCAAACGCCATGGCCGGCATCAGCGCCACCGATGTGAGTACGATCACCCGTAGTAATCGCTGCATCTTCAACCTCCGGGACCGAGAAAGCTCGGCCACCCCGCTGTTAGTGTGTTGGGGATTGTGCTCTTGTCCCTCGGTTCGCGCAATCTCTTTCGGAGCGCGAAATTGCCTTAAAACTGCTTAAGCTTTGACGTGGATAGCCGACCAAGTGTTGGGAGCGGATCGAGATGAACGTGGCATTCACTGACGGCGTCGAAGCGATCGCGCGCTTTGTCGTCAACACAGCCATATCAGAGAGAGCTCGGCAACGAGCGTCGATAGCAGTCATTGATACCTGTGGCGTGATGCTCGCCGGCATCGGCGAGCCTGCCGCGCGCATCGCGCAGTCGATGGGGGCTGAGGACGGCATCGGTCAGTGCCGCGTCGTGGGCACGTCGATCGCGACGAGCCCTTCGCTTGCGGCGTTCGCCAACGGCGTCGCCGCGCACGCGCTCGACTACGACGACATGTGCTTCGTGTCGCTCGCGCATCCGAGCTGCGTGCTCGTGCCGGCGATACTTGCCGCGGGCGAGCTCGCGCACGCGGACGCACGCACGCTGCTCGATGCGTACGTCGTCGGGTTCGAGATCGAATGCCGGCTCGGCGTCGTGATGAACCCGCGCCACTACCATCAGCGCGGATGGCACTGCACCTCGTCGATCGGCACACTCGGCGCCGCGGCCGCTGTAGCACGCGTGCTCGGGCTCGATGTGCAGGCGGCGCGTCACGCGCTTGGCATCGCGGCCTCGTCGGCGTGCGGGCTGAAAGAGAACATGGGCAGCATGGTGAAGCCGCTGCATGCCGGCATGGCCGCGCGCAATGGTCTGATCGCCGCGCAACTGGCAAGGCGCGGTTTCACCGCGAGCCCTCACGCCATCGATGGACCGCAGGGTTATCTGGCCGCGATGGACAGCGAGCACCGATCGCTCGACGCCGCAGTCGCCGATCTCGGAACGCGCTGGGAGATCAACGAATCCGGCGTGACCGTGAAGCTGTATCCGTCATGCGCCGCCACTCACCCACCGCTCGACGCGTTGACAGAGATCGTGAGACGCGAACGGTTCATGCCCGATCAGGTCGCCGCGATTGGCGTCGAGGTCGATTCGATGACGCCGCGGCTGCTGATTCATCCGAATCCATCGACCGGCCTCGAGGCCAAGTTCAGCATGCCGTTCTGCGCTGCCGCCGCGGTCGTCTTTCCGCGGATCGGCATCGACACGTTCACGCCCGAGTCGATCCGCCACCCGGACGTACAGGCGTTGATGCCGCGAGTCACATTGCGCGCACACGCCGCGTTCGACAGCGCCGCGCCGCTCTCGCAGGCGCGAGTGACCGTCCGCCTGCACGACGGCCGCGAGTGGTCGCAGCACGCAGACGGCGCTCGCGGTTATCCGGGACGGCTGACGGACGAGGAGCTGTCAGCGAAATTCGCGGACTGTGCGGCGCGCACCTTGGGGGCATCGGCTGCGCGTGACGCATGGAGCGCGCTCACCGCGTGGTTCGCGGGAACGCAAGGCGGGGACGTGCGAACAGTGACGGCAATTATCGCAGAGCGCGTGCCTTCAGCTCATTGAGCGGGATACGATCGCGGCCGGAGTCACCTGACGATGAACACTGCTGACATATCACCAACGCTGACCACGCTGTTCAGTGAGCTGGTCAACGGCGCGCCGAAGGACGGCGCCTACATGCTGAACGCCGGCGACGAGGGCCTGCTCCGCTCGCTCGACAAACTGTCGGCACAAGCCGCATCGGCGCTGACATCAACGGGATCGTCGATCGCCGCCCACGTCGATCATCTGCGCTACGGCCTGTCGCTGATGAACCGCTGGAGCACGGGCGAGAACCCGTTCGCCACAGCCGACTGGAGCACCAGTTGGAAGAAGACGACGGTGTCTGATGAGGAATGGCGGACGCGGCGGACAGAACTGCGAGCGGAAACCTCGCGTTGGCTCGTGGCGCTGCGCTCGCCGCGCGACGTGCAGACGATTGAATTGAACGGCATCATCGGCAGCATTGCCCATCTCGCGTATCACCTCGGCGCGATCCGGCAGATCGACCAGGCGACACGCGGCCCGAAGGAGGTCAGTCGATAGTGCGTTCGCACGCTGACTTTCCTGAGCACACAGACGAGAACCGCCGGATCTGGAACGCCAATGCGCGCTGGTGGGACGATCGCATCGGCGAGGGCAACGACTTCCAGACCCTACTCATCGAGCCGGCCACCGAGCGCCTGCTGAACGTCTCGACTGGCGACACGATCCTCGATGTCGCCTGTGGCGCCGGTCGATTCACGCGCCGGATGGCGTCGCTCGGTGCGACGGTCGTGGCCATCGACACCAGCACCGAGTTCATCGCCCGCGCCCGCGAACGCACACCGTCCGGCGCCTCGATCGACTACCGCGTGCTCGACGCCGCGAGCCTCGAGGACCTGCGGTCGCTTGGAGACAACCGCTTCACGAAGGCTGTCTGCACGATGGCCGTGATGGACATGCCCGAGATCGCCCCGCTGTTCCGTGCCCTCGCCGAATTACTGCCGCGAGACGGCGCATTCGTCTTCTCGGTGACACATCCCTGCTTTCATTCGGCAACGATGCAGCGCTTCGCGGAGATGTACGAGGAAGGCCCGGGCCGGCACGTCATCCGCACCGGCGTGAAAGTGTCAGCCTACCTGTCGCCATCGGCGCGAAAGACCGAGGGCATCGTCGGCCAACCGGAGCCGCAGTTCTTCTTTCATCGTCCACTCAGCCGCTTAATGCAGCACGGGTTCGATGCCGGCTTTGTCGTCGATGGGTTCGAGGAACCGGGCTTCCTGCCGGCGGACACTCCCAAGGCCGGCGTGAAGTGGAACGACATGCCGGACATTCCGCCGATTCTCGTCGTGCGGATGAGACGCGGTTAGTCAGCGGGTCACGGTTGTGTCGTGCGCGCGCGCGCGTCGCTGACCTTCTGCAGGAGCGCGGCAATTTCCTTGGACCGGTTGTCGGCGCGGCCGCCGCGCGCACCCTCGACCAGATCGATCGGCGAGCGCCCCATGTCGTCGACGAGGTCGGCCTTCGCGCCGTGTTCGAGCAGATATTTCACGACCTCGGTGCGGCCGGTCTCGGCCACAACGAACAACGTGGTTTGTCCCTGACGGCCGGTCAACGTATTCGCTCGCGCGATGCGCGCCGTCAGGCTCGTGACATCTGTAATGCGCGCGTTCACATCCGCGCCCGCCTGTCGCAGGATCTCCATCGTCTCCAGCGAGAGCGAGATGACATTGTCTGGAACGCCCGGCCCGAGCACACCGCCGCCGGTGCGTGTACCGACGCCAGCGGCGGCCATGAACGGCGTCACGCCGGAGGCATTGGGCAGATCCGCGAGCGCGCCGCGCTCGAGCAGGAGCCGCACGACGTCGTTGTCGAAGGTCTGCGCTGCACGCAACAGCGGGGTGGCGCCGGTGGTGAGGAGATCGTCCCTGAAGCGGTTGTCGCGTCCGCCGCGGCTCGGCTCCTTGAACGCGAGCTGCGCGTTCACATTCACACCGGTGGCCAGCAGTGCTTTGATGAACGCCAGTGATTCCGGCGATCGCGATCCCGCACGGCCATCCAGACCGCCACGCATCGTGATCGCGACGTACAGCGGCGTTCGTCCCCACCAGTCCCAGGTGTGCGGGTTGGCGCCGCGATCGAGCAGCTGCTGCGCGACAGCGGGATAACCGTTGTCGAGAGCCATGATCATCGGCGTCATGCCGTCGGGATTGGGACGATCCTTGTCAGCGCCGGCGTCGAGCATTGCCTTCACGCAGCCAAGGCATCCGGCGCGTGCCGCATAGAGGAGCGGGGTCAGACCGCCAGTCGGCCGGTACTGCACGCGCGGCTCGCTGGAGATCTGTGTTTCCCAGTCGTTGGCCTGCGCCCGCACGGTGAGGTCAGCGCCTTTGGCGATCAGAAACGCCACCATCTCTGGATGATTCTGTGCGGCCGCCCACATCACGGCCGATTGCTGACGGAAGCGCTCGCGGCGATTGACGTCGGCGCCGCGCTGCACGAGCCGCGTCGCCAGCGCGACGTTGCCCGTACGCGCCGCAAGCATCAGCGGCGTCTGTCCGTCTTCGTTCTCGACGTTCGCGTCGGCGCCGGCTTCGAGCAGCATCTCGGTGATCTCGACGTTCGCCACGCGCACCGCCTCACTCAGCGGGCTCGAGCCATAGCGGTTGACCGGGTTGACGCGGGCGCCCTTCTTCAGCAGCGTCTGTACCAACTCGCGGTCGAACCGATACACCGCCCAGTGCAGCGGCGTCGTTCCGTCGGCCTGGGTCTGGTTGACGTCGGCGCCCTTGGCGAGGAGTTCCTGCGCCGCTCGACGATCGCCGGACTGAATTCGATCCGCGAGCGGAGACTGGGCCTGGGCGCTGGAAGCCAGAGCGAGCCACAGTAAGGTCGCGGCGGACCAGCCCACCGTTGACCCCACCTTTGACCTTTGACCTTTGACCTTTGCTCTAAACGACATTGGCATCCAGCTTGTTGTGATGGGCCCACAGACCTTTGTGAAGGTCGTGGAGAAACTTCTTCGGATCTTTCCACGTGCGCGCCAGGCCGTTCATCACGCCAGCCTTGAGCATGTCTTCGACGTAGTCACCTTCCCGCACGCGATCGACCGTGCGGTCGTAGATCGTCTTCATCACGTCGCGCTCGACCTGCAGCTCGGTACGCGTCATCACGGGACCGAACCCAGGCACGATGCGCGTGTTCGCGTCGGCGAGCTTCAGCAGCCGATCCATCGCATCGACGCGGCCGCCAATCCACGCGCCGGTGAGGTAATCCAACTCGGGGTCGCGGGCTGGCGATGCGACGTCGCCAACAGCGAGCACGTTCGAATCGCGGAAGAAGACGTAGATGTCGCCGCTGGTGTGCGCTTCGATGAGATATCCATACTCGATGCGCTCGTTCCCGGCGGTCATCGCGCCATCGGCGTAGAAAGTCTTGTCCGGCTGCGCCTCCTTCGTGCGAGGCGGCCGATAGCGATCCTCGTCGGGCAGCCATGTCGGCGTCGCCATCCACAGCCGCGTGTTCTCATGGGCGACGACGGCCGCGCCGTTTTGACGAAAAATTTGGTTGGCACCGGTGTTCTCCGCATGCCAGTGTGTGTTGAATAGTGTTCGAGCGCGAACATCGGGCGTCAATGCTCGCAGCGACGCCATCAACGCGTCGCTTCGATCCGGAGCGCCGCTGTCAACGAGCACGAGACCGTCCGACGACGCGAAGGCGAGGACGTTGGTGCCGCCACTGGTCACGAGCGACAGTCGATCGGTCAGAGTGAGAAGACCGGTCTGCTGCGCAGCACTACGACGTGGAAGAACCAGGCTACCGAAAAGGCTGGCGACAACGCCGGTCATGAGCTGTCTGCGGTCGAGCATCACGGAACCGCGGGTAGTATGCGACATTTTTTCGCCGCGGGAGCCATCGATACGCCATCGATACGGAGGGGGTGTATGCGTCGTGTCCGCCTCGGGGTCGTCCTCATCGCGATCGTTGCTCTACCGGCAATCGGCGTTACGCAATGGCTGCGCTATCCCACCGCCGACGTGCCCAGAAAGGGCGACGGCAGTCCGAATCTGACCGCGCCCGGGCCGCGACTGGCCGACGGCAAGCCTGACTTCTCCGGCCTCTGGCACGTGGCGCTGCGCAACCCGTGCAACCCGGCCGTCAACCGGCTCACGTCCTGTACCGAAATTGGCGGGTCACCGCTGGCGCGCAATATCGGTGCGAGTCTCCCGAGCGGCCTGCCCTTTCAACCCTGGGCGGCGGAGATCGCCAGGCAACGAACGGCCGACGACAGCCGCGACGATCCGCATGTGCGGTGCCTCCCGGACAATCCGCCGCGTCATTGGGGACTGCCACACCTCAACAAACTGGTGCACACACCAAAGCTGCTGGTCGTGCTCTACGAGGTGAACGCCATGTACCGGCAGATCTTTACCGACGGACGGCCGCTGCCGGAGGATCCGACACCCGGCTGGATGGGGTACTCGACGGCACGTTGGGAGGGCGACACGCTCGTCATTCAGACGGCGGGCTTCCGCGACAACCTGTGGATGGACCTGGGCGGCACTCCGATGAGCGACGCCGCGAAGATGACCGAGCGCATTCGGCGGCCGAACTACGGCACGCTCGAAATCGAGATCACCGTCGACGACCCAAAAGTCTTCACGAAGCCGTGGACGGTCAGGATGGATCAGACCATTGAGCTCGACACCGAGTTGATCGACGAGTTCTGTCTGGAGAATGAGAAGTCGTACGAGCGGATGATCAGATCGCGCACGGCCAAGTAGTCGGTAGCTGATAGCCTGTAGCTGGTAGCTTGTAAACTCGTAGCTGGTGGCACGTGATGCGAGCTACCGGCCACCGGCTACCACGGAGGGACCATGCGGCGCGTCCGGCTCGGGCTCATCTTCATCGCCATCATCGCGCTACCGGCGCTCGGTTTCAGCCAGTGGCTTCGCTATCCGACTGAGGGCGTGCCCAGAACGGCGGACGGCAAGCCGGATCTGAAGGCGCCAGCTCCGCGGCTACCCGACGGCAAGCCAGATTTCTCCGGCCTCTGGCACGCCGCGAATCCCAACCGCTGCGTGCCAGGCGTCGGCCAGTTCGTCGCCTGCGGGACCGAGATCGGCGGGTCGCCGCTCGGCGGCAACCTGGGGCGGAATCTGACTGGCGGTCTGCCCTATCGACCCGAGGCCGCCGCGCTGGCAAAGGCACGTCGCGCCGACGACAGCCGCGACGATCCACACGTGCGCTGCCTGCCCGACAACCCGCCGCGCGCGTGGACACTGCCCCACCTCACCAAGGCAATCCATTCGCCGAAGCTGCTCGTGCTGCTCTACGAAGTCAACGCGATGTACCGGCAGATCTTCATCGACGGCCGGCCACTGCCCGAGGATCGCAATCCCACCTGGAACGGCTACTCTATCGCGCGCTGGGACGGCGAC
>Ga0114129_10015882_pt1 | contig 10708 bp, 9 predicted proteins | sample RhiMetdeltSRZDD1_FD_80071 | JGI IMG/M metagenome (GOLD analysis project Ga0114129, IMG submission 80071) | Populus rhizosphere microbial communities from Tennessee, USA - Rhizosphere MetaG P. deltoides SRZDD1 (version 2) (version 2) | ecosystem: Host-associated > Plants > Roots > Rhizosphere >... | reverse complement strand
CAGGCTGCAGTACGACTTGCCGTGAAGCCACCGTCCGACTTCACGATCACACACCGGCGAACTCGACCTCGGTCCGCCGCGTCCGCCAGTAATTGCGGATGCACACCAGTTCCGGTTCCGGGAGCGGTTCAGCGCAGATCGCCCGATAGGCAGTCTGACGCTGTTCGGCGGTCGACCCCAGTCGCAGATACACCGGGTGATGAACGAGCCAATTGGGTTGATGGCCGAATGCATGGAAGCCGTAACTGGACCATCGGTGCGCATCCGGCGTAGCCACGATACCGGCGCGCACCGGATTCTGTTCGACGTATCGCAAGCAGGTGAGCCAATACCGTTCGTCGGTGATGTGCTTCGCGCGAAATCGGCCTTCCCAGAGCGTACCGGTGCGGTGGTGTTTCCGGTTGTAGTAGCCGACGAAGCGTTCGCCCAGCTGCTTCATCGTGCCACTCAACGCGGTCTTGGTCTCGGGTGTCGCGATGAGATGAAAATGAGTGGTCATGATCACGAACGCGTGCACAACCAGGCCGTGCCGGGCCGCCGCCGTTTTCAGCATCGTGAGAAAGACTTCGCTGTCAGTCTCCACGCTGAAGATCGCCAGGCGATTGTTGCCCCGGTGATAGATGTGAGCACTGATCCCGGGAAGGTAGATTCTCGGCATGAGACGCCTCCTGCCCGAGACACATGAGCAAGAGTCGATCTCATCGCGATATCGAGGAAAATGCCGTTATCGACAAAAAAGCGGGAAATTTCTTCAACGTGCGTTCATCTCTCACCCTCGAAGATCTGCCCACCCACGAATCCGCGCTCGAAGTCGTACTGTTGTCCGACTTCATCAGGTCAGACTGCAGTCAGACTTCATTGAGTCAGACTGCGGTACGACTGGAGTACGACTCGTTACAAGTAGAATTGAGTATGGTCTACATCTTCGGCAAAGACACGTGACCCTACACGCAAGCCGCCCGTGACGACTACAAGCGGCGGCACGTCTCGTTCGAGTACGTCAACGTGAAAAAGAATCCCGCCGACCTGACGCGGATGCTCGAGTTCAGCAAAGGGCGCCGCGCGGTGCCAGTGATTGTCGACAACGACACCGTCACTATCGGCTTCGGCGGCACCTGAGGAGTCTAGGCGCCGCGGTCTGCGGCACACTGTCGATGGCTGTCGTCGCTGCGGCCACCATGATCGAGCTCGATCGCGTCACGCGCAACTTCGCCGGCAAGCGCGACGTCGTGGCGCTGGACGACATCAGCCTCTCGATTCCGCGCGGCGAGCTCGTCTCGATCATCGGACCGTCGGGCTCCGGCAAATCGACGCTGCTCAATCTCGTCGGCGGACTCGATCGTCCCTCGTCCGGCGAGGTCCGCGTCGACGGCGAGGCGCTCGCCGGCCTGGCAGACGATGCACTCACGCGCGTGCGTCGCGACAAGATCGGATTCATCTTTCAATTCTTCAACCTCCTGCCGACGCTGTCGTGCCTGGAGAACGTCGGCCTCCCGCTCCACTTGCGGGGCTGGCCGCGCACGAAGGTCGACGAACGCGCGCGTGAGCTGCTCACGCTCGTGCAGCTCGGTCATCGCATGACGCACCTGCCGGAGGAGCTGTCCGGCGGGGAGCGCCAGCGCACCGCCATTGCGCGCGCGCTCTCGATTTATCCACCGATCCTGCTCGCGGATGAACCGACCGGGAATCTCGACACGCACACCGGCGAGGAGATCCTGCGGCTGCTTCGCGACCTCCACGCTCGTCTCGAGTCCACGGTGGTCATCGTTACGCACGACATGGACGTCGCGCACAGCTGCGATCGCACGATCGCGCTCCGCGACGGCCGCATCGTCGAGGACATCAGGAAGTCCGGGCGGCAGGGGCCCCCGGAGTAAACATGATTCTGCTCAGGTTGATCTCCTGGCCCTACTTCAGGAAGCACGTCCTGCGGACGATATTGACGACCGCGGGGATCGTGCTGGGCGTGGCGGTGTTCGTCGGCATGCACACGGCGAATCAGAGCGTGCTCTTCGCCTTCTCGCAGACTATCGATCGCATTGCGGGCAAGACCGAGCTCGAGGTGACCGCCGGCGAGCCGGGATTCGACGAGAGCGTGCTCGAACTCGTGCAGGACGCGCCGTCTGTGCGGGTCGCGGTCCCGGTGATCGAAGCGGTCGTCGATACGAAGACGATCGACGACGGCGGGCAGGGCAGCCTGCTCGTCCTCGGCATCGACATGACCGGCGACCGCAGCCTTCGCGACTACGAGCTGGAGAGCGGGGACGAAGCGATCATCGACGATCCGCTCGTATTCCTCGCGCAGTCCGATTCGATCATCCTGTCGAAGGAGTTCGCCGATCGGAATCACTTCGTGTCGCGTCAACGCGTGACGTTGGGCACGGCCGAAGGCGCGAAGGCGTTCACCATCCGCGGGATCATGAAATCGTCCGGCCTGACGAGCGCCTACGGCGGCAATCTCGCGGTGATGGACATTTACGCGGCGCAGAAGATGTTCGGGCGCGGGCGCACGTTCGACCGGATCGATCTCGCCGTCAAGCCCGGCGTCGCGCTCGCGGACAGCGCGCGCGAGCTGCGCGCGCGGCTCGGGCCGGGATTTCAGGTCGACGCGCCGGCCGGCCGCGGCCGTCAATTCGAGGCGATGCTCGCGGCCTACACGATCGGCGTCAACATCTCGAGCGCGTTCGCGCTCTTCATCGGGATGTTCATCATCTACAACTCGTTCGCGATCGCCGTCACCGAGCGGCGAACCGAGATCGGCATCCTGCGCGCGCTCGGCGCGACGCGCCGTCAGATTCGGTGGCTCTTTCTCGGTGAAAGCGCGGTGACGGGCCTCGTCGGGTCGATCGCCGGTGTCGCGGCGGGCGTGCTGATCGCAAACGGCATCGCGGCATCGATCGGCACGCTCATCACCGACGTGTACGGCGTCGCGCAGCACACCGACGAAATCGCGCGGAATCCGGCGCTGCTCGCGCTGGCGCTCGCCATCGGCGTCGCGACGAGCCTCGTGGCCGCGTGGATTCCGGCGCGCAGCGCGGCGCGCGTCGATCCGGTGCAGGCGCTCCAGAAGGGCAAATACCAGGTGCTGTCGGCCGGCGAAAGCGCCGCGCGCGCGGCGATCGCCGCCGCGCTCGCGGCCGGCTCGATCGTCTGCCTCACCGGCGGCCGATCGCGGCCGATCTTCTACCTGGGGTACGGTCTGACGATCGTCGCCTCGCTCCTGCTCAGCCCGCTGCTGTCGCTCGCGCTCGCGAAGGCGATTCGGCCGGTTCTGAAATGGATCCGTCCGGTCGAAGGCGCGCTCGCCGCTGACAGCCTGATTCAGGCGCCGCGCCGGACTTCCGCGAGCGTCGCCGCGCTGATGCTGTCGCTCGCGCTCGTGGTCGCGTTCGGCGGCTTGGCGCGCGCGAGCTACGCGTCAATCGTCGACTGGATGAACACGGCGCTCAATCCCGATCTGTTCGTCATCCCGTCGCAGACCCTCGCGATCCGGACGATTCGCTTTCCAAAGGAGATGGGCGCGCAGATCGAAGCGGTGCCCGGCGTCGAGCGCGTGCAGATGGTGCGCGACGCGCGCATCGTGTTCCGGAATACGCCGGTGATGCTCGTCGCCGTCGACGTCCGGAGCCTCGAGCAAACCGTTCACCTGGCGCCCGTGGCCGGCGACCCCGAGGACATGTTTCGACGCAACGCGGCCGGCGAAGGGCTGCTGGTCTCGGACAATCTCGCCGAGCTGCACGGGCTTCACCTCGGCGACGTGCTCGAGATCGCGGCACCGAGCGGTGTCATCCGGCTGCCGATCACCGGCATCATCGTGGACTACTCGGATCAGCAAGGGACGATCTTCATCGATCGGTCGGTGTTCATCCGCTACTGGAACGACGACACGGTGAACGTGTTTCGCGTCTACGTGAAAGCCGGCACGCCGACGCCGGAGGTGCGGCAGCGGATCCTGCAGCGCTTTGGCGCCGAGCGGCGGCTGTTCGTGCTCACCAACGACGAGGTCAAACGCTACATTCTGAAGATCACGGATCAGTGGCTCGGTCTGACGTCGGTGCAGATTGCCGTGGCGGTGCTCGTCGCGATTCTCGGGATCGTCAATACACTCACGGTCTCGATCACCGATCGCCGCCGCGAGCTCGGCGTGCTGCGGGCGGTCGGTGGATTGCACGGCCAGATCCGGCGAACGATCTGGCTCGAGGCGGTGAGCATCGGCACGCTCGGTCTCGTGCTTGGATATCTCCTGGGCGCGCTCAATCTTTATTACATCCTGCAGGTCGTGCATCACGACATCGCGGGCCTGCGGCTCGACTATCAGTATCCGGTTCGCATGGCGCTGTCGCTCGTGCCGGCCATTCTCGGCGCCGCGTTCGTCGCGGCAATCTGGCCAGCCGAATCGGCGGTGCACGGGTCTCTCGTCGAGGCGCTGGAATATGAATGATCGAAATGGAGCGCGAGGCGTTAGCCGAGCGATCAGTTTGCTCGCGAGCATGCTGTGCGTGCCACTGGTGTCGAGCGGCGCCGACAACGCGCGCCAGATCATCGAAGAGGCCCAGAAGCGCACCGACGCGAAGTCGCACCGCTACGAAGGGCTCCTGCAGGTCTTCGACACGAAAGGGAACATCGGCGACAAGCGGTGGTCGTTCGAGCGGCTCGGGTCGCATGGCACCAGCAAGGCGGTGCTGCGGTTCACGGCGCCGGCGGAAGTGAAAGGCGTGGCCCTGCTCGTGGTCAATCATCCCGATCGCGCGTCCGATCAATGGATGTGGACGCCGGCGATCGAGCGGGATCGCCGCATTGCGCTGCAGGATCGGTCGACGCGCTTCTTCGGCACCGACTTCAGCTTCGAGGATCTCGAGGAGCGCGACGTCAACCAGTACGACTATGCGCTCGCTGGCGAGGAGGCTGTCGACGGCGTCGCGTGCTGGAGAATCGAATCGACGCCGAAAGAATCGAAGTCGTCGCAGTACTCGCGCTCGATCGTGTGGATCCGCAAGGACACGTACGCCTTCGTGCGGATCGACAGCTACGTGAAGAATCAGCCGGTGCGGCGGCTCACGTACAGCGACTATGAGAAGGTGCAGGGCATCTGGACGGCGAAGCAGCTCGAGATGGCCGACCTGCGGCGCGGCAGCCGGACGCGTCTGACGCTCGACAAGCTCGCCTACAACGTGCCGTTCAAGGATGAAGATTTCACGCTGCAGGCGATTCGCAGGCAGTAGTCGCGCGAATGCGTCCACGGCCACGGCTCTTCACGAAGCCACGAAGACACACGAAGAACCTTTTGTACAAAACGTGTTTGGTGATCTTCGTGTGCTTCGTGGCTTCGCGAAAAGACGTCTGCGCGCAGTTGTGGTCGCAGCGTGGCTTCATCGAAGGCTCGACGTTCTTCTATCCACAAACCGCGCCGAACGATGACGTTCGCGTCGTCGGCGACGGACTCCTGCGCGCAGAGGTGTTCGTCAAACCGGCGTCGTGGATTCAGTTCGCGGGCGGCCTCGACCTTCGCGCGGGGTCGCACGATCACGTGGACGATTCCTGGCATCTCGACTTCTCCGATCGGACGCGCCGCCGCCCGCGGCTCTCGGTCCGGCGGCTCACGGCCACCGTGACTCGCCGCGCGCTCACGGTCGATGTCGGCAAGCAGTTCATCCGCTGGGGCAAAACCGACATCGTGACGCCGACCGACCGCTTCGCGCCGCGTGATTTTCTGACCGTCGTCGACAACGAGTTTCTGGCGGTGACCGGCGCGCGCGCGGTCGTCCAGGCCGGTCGCGAGACATTCGAAGCCGTATGGGCGCCGCGGTTCAGCCCCAGCCGCGTGCCGCTCGTCGACGAGCGATGGACCGCCGTCCCGCCTCGCGCGGCGGCCATTCCTGTCCTCGAGGCGAACGCGACGCTTCCCGAGGGTTCGCAAACAGGTGTGCGCTGGGGACACACCGGCAGCCCGATCGAATTCTCGGCGTCGTTCTACGACGGTTTCAACCATCTGCCGAACATCGACGCGGCTGTGACGACGAGCGAATCCCCATCGATCGTGATCCGTCAGCATCATCCCGCCATTCGGATGTACGGTGTCGATGCGGCAGTGCCGTCACGCTGGTTCACGATCAAAGGCGAGGCGGCGTACTTCACGAGTGCATCGGGCGAGACGGACGAGTATCTGCTGTACGTTCTGCAGCTCGAACGTCAGACCGGCGAATGGGTCTTCGTCGGCGGCTACGCGGGTGAAGCGGTCACAACGAGACGCGCGGCGCTGACGTTCGCGCCCGATCGCGGCTTGACGCGCTCGATCGTCGCGCGTGCGTCGTACACGATCGATCCGAATCGCGGCGTCGCGTTCGAGACCGCCGTACGCGAGAACGGCGACGGCGTCTACGCGAAGACCGAATACTCACAAGCCCACGGGCAACACTGGCGCGCGACCGTGACCGGCGTCGTCATCGCCGGACACGAGGACGATTTTCTCGGCCAATACCATCGGAATTCTCACGCCACCGTCACGCTGCGCTACAGTTTCTGAGCAGCGTGGAAGGCACGAAAGACACGAAAACACGAAACCAACGAAGCGCACGACGCCGGTTGAGCTGAGAGAAAGAGGCTTTTCGTGGTTTCGTGTTGTCGTGTGTTGTGGTTGGATCGGTCGATCGTGTTCGATCCACTTCTCCTGCACGCCCACAATCCCGGGCCGATGACGGGCGGCGGCAACAACACCTATCTGATCGCCGCCGAAGGCGGGCCGGCGGTGATGATCGATGCGGGCGTGGGGGATGCGCGGCACCTCGCCGACATCGAATCGGCGTTGAGCGCGCGGCGCGCGCGGCTCGAGCGCGTGCTCGTGACGCACGGTCATCGCGATCACGCGCAGGGCGCGGCGGCGCTTGCCGCGGCGTATCCCGATGTGACGTTCTCGAAGAAGCCATGGCCCGGACACGACGAGGAGTACGCAGTGAACTGGTCGCCGCTCGGCGAAGGGGACGTGATCGCGCCTGGCGAGGAGACGCTCATCGCTTTGCACACACCAGGACATTCACCGGATCATCTCGCGTTCTGGCACGAGGCGAGCGGGACGATCTTCACCGGCGATCTCGTGACGGCCGGGAGCAGCGTGATGATTCATACGAGCGGCGGCGGGAACCTGGCCCAGTACATCGCATCGCTCGAGCGGCTGTTGACGCTCGAGGCGCGGCGCCTGCTGCCGGCGCACGGAGCCGCGGTCGACGACCCGCGCGCGCTGCTGAGCGCCTATCTGGAGCACCGCCGCGTTCGCGAGCGTCAGGTGATCGCCGCCCTGCGCGCCGGCCATTCCGACGTGCCGGCGATCGCGGAATCCATCTATGATGGTCTCGACCCGGCGCTGATGCCCGCCGCCCGCGAAAACGTGCGCGCGCATCTGGAGAAGCTCAGATCTGATGGAGCGGCCCGTGAAGTCGATGGCCGCTGGAGTCTGACGTGATCGCACGGCGCCGGGTGCCTGGTGCTTGGTGCCTGGTGCCTGGTGCCGTGCTGGGTGCTGGGTGCTGGGTGCTGGGTGCTGTGCAGGGTGCGGCACTCACGGGGCACCGCGCACCATGCTCCGCGCACCATGCACCGCACCTTGCACCAAGCACCTTGCAGGCACCAAGCACGCGGCACCCGGCACCAGCCACCCGGACATGGCACGCAGTCGCGCGTTAGAGGGTATATGGATACAGTCATCGACTTCATCAACGTCAATCGCGATCGATATCTCGACGAGCTCAAGGCGCTCCTCGCCATTCCGAGCATCAGCGCGCTGCCGCAGCACGCGGCCGACGTGAAGCGCTGTGCTGAATGGTGCGGGGACGAGATGCGGCGCATCGGCCTGCAGAACGTGCGGCTCATCGACACGCCCGGCAACCCCGTCGTCTACGGCGACTGGCTCGGCGCCGACGGCGCACCGACGATTCTGTTCTACGGTCACTACGACGTGCAGCCGGTCGATCCGCTCGAGCTGTGGGAATCGCCGCCGTTCGACGCGACGATTCGCGACGGCGAGATCTACGCGCGCGGGTCGGCCGACGACAAGGGACAGGTCTTCATGCACTTCAAGGCGATCGAAGCGCACCTGAAGCAGAACGGCCGTCTGCCGGTGAACATCAAGATCATTCTCGAAGGCGAAGAAGAGGTCGGCAGCGCGCACCTCGACGATTTCATCCGCGCGCACAAGAGCGAGCTCGGCGCGAACGTCGTCGTCATCTCCGACTCGGCGATGTTCGATCGCGGCGTGCCGTCGATCTGCTACGGCCTTCGCGGCCTCGTGTACTTCCAGATCGATCTCCGCGGCAGCAAGACCGATCTGCACTCGGGATCGTTTGGCGGGGCGGTCGCGAATCCGGCGATGGTCCTCGCGCAGGTGCTCGCGCAGATGAAGGATCGCGGCGGCCGAGTCAAGATTCCGGGCTTTTACGACGATGTGGTGCCGTTGACCGACGAAGAACGGAAGGCGTGGAACACGCTCCCGTTCAACGAGAAGAAGTACAAGAAGGACTTCGGCGTGCCGAAGCTGTTCGGCGAGAGCGGGTACACGACGCTCGAGCGCACGTGGGCGCGGCCGACATTCGAGATCAATGGGCTGCTCTCCGGATTCACCGGCGAAGGGGCGAAGACAGTGCTCCCCGCGGTGTCGATGGCCAAGGTCAGCATGCGGCTCGTGCCAAATCAGAGTCCGGACACGATCGCGAAGCTGTTCGAGGAGTACTTGAAGAAGATCACGCCGAAAACCGTGGAGCTGAAAGTCACGCGCATGCACGGCGGCAAGCCGTGGATGACCGCGTACGACAACCCGTTCGTACAGGCCGCCGGACGCGCCATTGAAAAAGGTTTTGGCAAGGCGCCGGTCTTCACACGCGAAGGCGGATCGATTCCGGTCGTCTCGACGTTTCAGGAGGAGCTCGGCCTGCCGTCGGTGCTCTTCGGCGTCGGCCTGCCCGACGAGAACGCGCACGCGCCGAACGAGAAGCTCGACGTCTCGAACTTCCACAACGGCATCATCGCGTCGGCGATTCTGTATCAGGAGATCGCGTCGATCGCAGCGCCCGCCTAGAGAGACCTCTCCACCAGTGTCACGACTCGACGGTCTGCTCGACGCTCTGCAGAAGTTCTACGGCGCGCTGCCGAAGCCGCCGCGCGATCCGTTCACGCTGTTCGTGTGGGAAGTGCTCTCGACGCACTCGACGCCGCAGAAGCGCGATGCAGCGCTCGGCGCGCTGAAGCGCATCCCGGCGCTCACCCCCGACGCGATGTGGCGGGCTCCGAAGAAAAAGCTCGAGGAGAGCGTCAAGCTCGCGGGACCGTATGGCGAGCAGCGGCTGCACGCGCTGCGAACCGGCGTGGACATCTTCCGGCGGACGCCGAAGCTCGCGTCGATCATCCGCGGGCCGATCACGTCGGCGCGGCGCGCGCTGAAGGGGCTGCCGCAGATGGGCGAAGGCGGCGCCTATCGCATGCTGCTCTTCGCGGCCGATCAGGCGGTGCTGCCGGTCGACGCGCGCGTGAGCCGCGTGGCGCGCCGCCTCGGCTACGGCGACACGCAGGGCGACTTCGCGAAGACGGCGCGGTCGGTGCGGGAGGCGGTCTCCAACCAGCTGCCGCCCGACATCGAAGCCTACCGCCGCGCGTTCCTCTACTTCTCACATCACGGCGCGGCGACGTGTACGGAAGCCGATCCCCATTGCGCCGTCTGTCCGCTGCTGTCTGATTGTCCGGAAGGTCAGCGACGGGTTACCCGTCATGGCTGATGGCTGATGGCTGATGGTTATGGTCGATGGACCATCAACCATGACCATCAGCCATTAGCCCTCAGCCATGACAGGGCGAAGCGTCAGTCGGCGAAGCCTCAGTTCAGCGAAGCTACCCGACGGCGGAGCATCTTGACGTGCTCCCAGATTTGCGCGTGTTCCTCGCGCTCCTCTTCGTCGAGGTCGGCTTTCGCTGACTGCTCCAGATAGTGCTGCAGGTCGCGGAGCGCCGCTGGAAAGTCCTTCAACTGATACGCCAGCAGCCCTCGGTCGCGCAGCTCGCTCGTCGCCGATGGATCGACCGCGAGCAGCAGCTCGGTGATGTCGCGCGCCTGCGGAAACGAATGCATGCTGACGTAGGTCCGCTTCAGATTCACCAGCATGCGCACGAGGATCTGCGGCTTGGTCGCGTGGCGAAGCAGATGTTGCTCGAAGACGTCGTCGTGCTCGACTTCCTCTCCTCGGCGGTCCGCGATCGTGTGGCGCCGCAGCAGCTCGCGGCACGCCTCCTCGCTGAGCAGCGCGCCGCCGTGAAACGCGTCGATGATCAGATCCTCGGAGTACTGCAGCCCGCGCCTCGCGGGGCATCGCAGCAGGAAGTGTCCCGGAAAGTTGATTCCTTCCACGTGGAGCCCGGCCCGGCGCGCGACCTCCATGTACAGCAGCGCGAGCGTAATCGGGATGCCGGTGCGGCGGTCGAGCACTTCGTTGAGAAAGCTGTTCCGCGGATCTTCGTACTGAACGTCGTTGCCGACGAAGCGCAGCTCGCCGAAGAGGTAATCGTTGAGCGCGAGCACGCGCGCGTAACGGTCGGGGTCGACGCGCGCTGGCGTGTCGCCCGGGATGATCGGCGCGGCCGCCACGCGGATCTTCGCCTCGCGGCCGAGCTCGTCGAGCTGATCGAGGTACGGCCCGGCGTCGAGCCGCGGATGCTCGATGCGCGCGATCAT
>Ga0114129_10015879_pt1 | contig 10709 bp, 6 predicted proteins | sample RhiMetdeltSRZDD1_FD_80071 | JGI IMG/M metagenome (GOLD analysis project Ga0114129, IMG submission 80071) | Populus rhizosphere microbial communities from Tennessee, USA - Rhizosphere MetaG P. deltoides SRZDD1 (version 2) (version 2) | ecosystem: Host-associated > Plants > Roots > Rhizosphere >... | reverse complement strand
GGCGGATCCGAGGCTCGAGAAATCGGGGTTGTATTTGATGGTTGTGTTCGAGCCGGCGCCGGAGCCGCGGACCGCTCTCATTCTGCCCGCTTCGTCTCTCCACCTGAGCGACTTGCCCGGGGCGACTGCGGCGCGATAGTTGTCGGGCCGCGCTTCGTTCACCCTCGATGAGAAAACGACCGTGGCGTTCATCCCTCTTGATGCCAGACTTTGCAGGAGGCGTCCGCCCATGGGGACGCGGGCGATCTGGTCTAGATGCGATTTTGCCTTCCCGACGAAATCTTTATCGCCTTTGATGACGATTCCTGGCTGATACTCGACCACCACCAATTCCGTCGCCGGTATTTTCTCAAGCAATTCCGCAGTCAGGATTTTATCGAGCGCCGCACGCTCCTTTACAGGCGCATAGCCCAGGCTCAACGCCTCACGCAATCGATGGCGGCTCTCGGCGGCTAAGCGACGGAGGGCTTCGACCGAAGACGCCGCCACGATCCGTCGAGCGATTACGCTGCTATCGCGCGCCCCCACGCCGTCGAACCGCCGTCCGACGCATAAACCGCACAGGCACGTCATAGGATGTCGAGGATCGAGGATCGAGGATCGAGAATCGCATCGAATATCAATGTTCGATCCTCGATCATCCATCTTCGATCCTCGATCATCCATCTTCGATCCTCGATCATCCATCCTCGATCCTCACTCATGTCTGAGCGTCTCCATCGGTTCAACTTTTGTCGCGCGCCTCGCCGGGATGTAACAGGCCAGGAGCGCCACCGCAGACAGCAGGAGGGAGACTCCTATGAAGGTCGCAGGGTCGGTCGGCTTCACTTGATACAGCCACCCCAGCCATCCAGAAAGCAGCCGCGTCAACGCGAAGGACAGCGCCAATCCGATGCCGACGGCGATCAGTGTCAAGGTCATTCCGTGCTTGATGACGAGCTTAAATACGTCGCCCGAATTCGCCCCCAGCGCCATGCGGATGCCGATCTCATGTGTGCGCTGCGAGACCGCGTAAGACATCATGCCGTAAATCCCCGCGACGGCCAGCTTCAGCGCGACGACGGCCAAAGTGGTGAGCAGTAGTGTGTTGAATCGCGGCCGCGCGGTGGAGCGCCAGAGCACATCATCCATCGGTCGGACGTCGCTTATCGCCACGTCCGAGTCCATCGCGTAAATCTCACGCATGACGGCGGGGGCCAGACTGGCCGGTTCGACGGTTGTGCGCGCCACAAGGGTACTGAAAGGGAAACCCCAACTGTGCTGTGGCCAGTAGACGGTCGGCTGCGCCTCGCCGTCGAGATCGGTGGTTTTGATGTCGCCAACAATGCCGATAACCTCATCCCAGGGTTCCATCCGGTTGAGTTTGATCCGGCGGCCCAGCGGGCTTTCGTCGGGCCAGAAACGTCGGGCCATCGTTTCATTGATGATGATCACCCTGGCGTCAGGCTCTATGATCTCACGCTCTGTGAAATCCCTGCCGTCCAACATCGGAATGCCCATCGTCTTGAAGAAGGCGCTGTTGATCATGCGGACATCGGCCCTGGGCCTGGCTGCCAGGTCCGGGTTGGTAACCCCCTCGAACGCAACAGGCGCGGTGAAGGTGGCCGTGGCCAACCCCCTATTGAGGGGTAGCATGCTGACTGCGCTGGCCTGTTGGACTCCGGGAATGGCCTCTATCCGTTTGACCGCCTCCTGGAAAAACTCCGCCCCCTTCCTTCTATAATCGCCGACCTTATCGGAGGCAGGATATTTGTCTGTAGGCAGAAGCATCCGTACCGTCAGCAAGTTCTCCGGATTGAAGCCCGGATCGGTCATCTGCAATCGCAGAAAACTCCTGATCATCAGTCCGGCCCCGACCAGCAGCGTGAGCGAGAGCGCCAACTCCGCCACGATAAAGACGCCGCGCAGACGGGCGCCGCGCGCCCCCGACGTCGCTCCCTTTCCGTTTTCCTTAAGCATTTCGTTAAGGTCGAGATTCGAAGCGTGCCAGGCGGGCGCGAGGCCGGAGATGATCCCGGCCAGCATCGAGACGCCCAGCGTGAAGGCGAGCACTCGGCCGTCCACCGGCATGGCGTCAAGTTCCACCAAGCGTGGGATGTTCGCGGGGCGGAGCGCGACGAGCAGTTTTACCAGCGAGAACGCCAGCAGCAGACCCAAAGCGCCGCCCATCGCGGCCGGGATGAGGTTTTCAATCAGAAGTAAACGGATCAACCGAGCGCGGCTCGCGCCCATCGAGGCGCGGATGGCGATCTCCTTCTCTCTGCATGCTGACTGGGCCAGTCGGAGATTGGCGACATTGGCGCAGGCGATCAGCAGAACGAACCCGACGGCTCCGAGCAGGGCGAGCAGCGTACGGTCAATTTCTCCGATCACTTGCTTTTTGAATGGCACTATTTCTACGCCGATGTTGGAGTTGAGGGCCGGCCTTTTCTGCCGCAGTTGGCTCATAATGACTTTCATATCCTCACGCGCCTGGTCGAGCGTCACACCCGACTTGAGTCGCGCGGCTACCCATAAGAAAGTCCCAAAGCCGTTGGTGTAATAATCCTTCGCCGGGTCCAATCCCAATGGAATCCACACGTCCGTCGGCTCTTCATTGAACCGGAAACCGGACGGCAGGACTCCGATCACTGTGTGGCCCACGCCGTCGAGGTGGATTGTCTTTCCGAGTACACCATCGTCGCCGCCGAATCGCCGCTGCCACGTACCATGACTCAAAATTGCGACCCGTTCGCCATGCGGCGCCTCTGTTTTCCCCATGGCTTGCGGCATGTCCTCTTGCTCCGAGAAGAACCGGCCCAGCGCGGGCTGGACTCCGAGCATCGGGAAGAAATTGGCAGAGACTTCATGAACCTGAACCTGTTCAGGGGCTGCTGCGCCGGTGAGGGTTCGCTGATCGAGAGCGAAGATTGCGGCCATCTCTTCGAAGACGTGATTATTCTTCCGCCAGTCGGGGAAATTGTCGGGCCATACTCTTCCTTGGCGGCCCGTTTTGAGATTCTGCTGCCAGACCATCACCAGGCTCTCAGGCTCGCGGTAAGGGAGGGGCCGTAGCATCACCGCGTTGACGACGCTGAAGATGGCGCTGTTCGCCCCGATCCCCAACGCAAGGCTCAGCGCGATAATGGTTGTAAACATCGGCTTGCCGCGCAACATCCGCAGGCTGTAACGAAAATCTTTCCAGAGTGTCTCCATCGATCGGTCAGCCTCCTGGTAATGAGCGTAGGAGCGGAAAATGCGAAACACGCGAAGCAGACAAAGGACGCGATGGGCGCTAAGTATATCGAAGCAGACGAAAAACTCACATCCCGGCCCGCTTTTTTTTCGCCATACTCCGCGTGTCTCGCCTGTCAATTCCATGGCTTATTGAATTTTAGGGAGAAACAGGGATCATAGACGTATACTGGTTTAAATCGGGACCACAGGCTCAAGATTTATCCTCGCCAAGCAACCCCATCAGCCATTCCCATACCACCGAGCCGAACGTGGCTACTTCGCAAGCCGTCCCCCCACCATAGCCGGCAACCGGCAACCCGAGTCTCTCCCCGCCTGCGAAATACCACATCCGTTCAGGTTTAGGATCCACGATGTTATAGAAGTATTTGAAGTGATGGCCCGTATTCGCCACTGCGCGGTTAGCTACCTCCACCTCGTAGTCATACCCGCTACGGAATGTGAAATCATCGGTTCCATTGAAGAACCGCAGCCTGGCGTATCCGTTCTCAGGAATCTCGACATCGAGACCGCCATTATTCGTCACCTTCGTTGGCGCGTGACCACACACCTGGCCGGTCTTCACGTCGGCGTAGTGCGCGTTGATAAACTGGCCGCTAGAGTAAATCTCCCCATTTCTGAAGTAGAGCCGCGCGCGGCACAACCTCGGATTGATCTGCATGTTCTCCTGGGGGTGCAGGTCATTCTCGATGTCAACGAGCATATTGAACGGGCGACGCTGATCGCTAGGCGATTCTGGCGTGTAGCGGCTGAGCGGCTTGCCCTCAGGAAATACCTCCAGGCAAATGTCGCCGTTGATTTCAGCCCAGGTGTGGTATTCGCGTTCAACTACCCCGTCCCGTTTGATGATGATGTGAGGTTGGTGGACGTGTTCGGGCGCTTCGCCTTCAGTCGAGATCATGCCTACCATCAGCCGTGAAGAGTAGCGGCTGAAAAACGCGCAAAGGTCGTCAAAATTGAATCGAATAGTGTTCATTGTCGTTCTCCTAAGGAAGGTGGATCCTGGTTCGAAGGATCGGATTGCGTAATGCGACCAGTCGTCGCGCCGGGTCAAGCGTCGGAGCGGAAGTAAAGTGGCGCCTCGCGAGTCATTTACTCGCGCCTGGCGCCGGGGCCAGGGCGCGAGTAAACGACTCGCAAGTCTTTTCTATACAGCAATACTTTTCCCCAAGCGCTTATTTAGGTAGATAACCGCTAGGGTCGGGGGAAGCAGACGGGTTCTGTTGTTTTACATCTATACATTCGCTTATGTGAAGTAGATTCAGACACTTTGCATCGATAATAGGTTTATCGCGTTGGAAGAGCCCCCGTGAAAAAAAAATCTCTTTTTCGAAAAACGAAATCGGCAAGTCGCGGGTTGTTTTGCGTCTTTATGTTGTGACGGGCGTAGTATAGCCACACTCGCCAGTTGTGGCGGGCTATGAATACCCTGTCTTTAATCTGGTTGTAGTTGCTCAGCGGAGAAGGCGGAACACGCGGAAAAGGACGGAAAGCGCAGAACTCCCCATAGATCTGCCAGTGCCTTTCCCGCATGTTTCGCTTCCTTCCGCTTTTTTGGGAGCTTTTCGGCCCGAAAGCTCGGGGGTCGGGCAGGTGTCTTTGGTATTTGCCATTGGTCGTTGTTTGAGGCTCTCAGGCAACGTTCAATGAAGATTGGGCGGTTTCTGAGCGGCGATGACCAATGACAAATATCAAACAGTAGTAGCGCAAAACCCCCAATTTGCGTTGCCATCTTGCTCGGCTATCGGTGAAAATTGCGCGAACTCGGCAGTTCTCGGGTTCCCTTCAAGATCTCAATGGATGAGAGATGCAAACTGGACGGTTTGCGGTACTCTCACCGCGTCCCTGAAAAATTAAAGATCGCATCCGAGCAATATGAAAGACCATGTTAATGGAAATGGAAAAGGAATCTATCCTGACGGAAAGATGAGAGAGGCGGTTAATGGAAATGGGAGTCATACTGACGCTCATCTCGCCAGACGGATGATGGTGGCTTATTTGACCGGCGGTTGTTCGTCGGAGGAAAGAGAGGTCGTCGAGGATCATTGTGTAGATTGTCAGACCTGCTGTGCGCAACTTGCCGCCATGCTTCACCTGGTTATTTCTTCTGCGCATGAACGTGAGGATAAGCGGCGCGAGTTGGATGCGCTATTGCCACTCGGGGAGCTGGCGGCTGCGCAGGCGCGCAAGATTGTCAGACGGCAAGAACAGTGGGATCCTCAAAGAGTCTCTCCCTGGGCGAATTTGTGGAAGGGGCTTCAGATCTTCCGTCCGGTTCTAGCGCCTGCCCTGGTTGTCGTCGCGTTACTCGGCGGCGGTTTGATCACTTATCTTTCCTTGTGGCGTCAATCTGCGGAAGAACGCACGCTAGCGCGCGTGCGAGATATCTACCGCGACGCCCGAGTTCTCCAGGCCCGTGTGACGGGCGGCTTCTCCTACCAGCAATATGTGGCGACGCGCGGTCCCGGCGATCTTGCCGGAGTCGATGAGAGCCAGCGTGTCGCGCTGTTGACGGAATTGAATCAGGAGGTCACCGCCTATCAGGATGTCGCCGCCCGTCACAACCTGGGGAGACTTTTTATACTGCGGGGAGATCTGGAGCCTGCCGAGCGGCAATTTGTTCTGGCGCTGAAGGATCGCCCGCGCGACGCCAGACTACTGGTCGATCTAGGCGCGCTTTACTACGAGCGTAGCCTGAAGGAAGGGAGCGAAGGCAATGCTCTGCTGGAAAATGCCTTAGAGCATACGTCAAAAGCCACTGAGGTTGATCCCAGACTGCCCGAAGCCTGGTTCAACCGCGCGCTCTGCTACGAGCGCATGAATCTCTTCCTGCAGGCCGAGAGCGATTGGAAACAGTATCTCACGCTCGACGGCGCTTCGGCCTGGGCCGAAGAGGCGCGCGAGCATCTTGATAAATTGCGCGAACGCGTGACGCGCCTGGAGAAGCTCGAGCAAACTGTACGAACTGAATTTCAGGCGGCCGAGGCCGCCGGCGATGAAATCAGGATGCGCGAATTGGCGACCGGTCATTTCGTCCCGATTCAGAATCTCGCGATGGATCAGCTCTTAGATCAGTATCTGAGCGCGGCCATAGCCGGGGAGAAGAGACAAGCCGATCAACGCCTGCTGAGTCTCAAACGAATCGGGCGGCTGATCGGCGAGATCAAGGGAGATCGCTTCGTCGCCGACGCAGTCGATTTTGTGGCGCGCGGAGACTTCACTGTTAAAAGGGAGGCGCAAGCCATCCACAAGATGTTACAGCAGGCCGGGCAGGAGCAAGCTCGCGGTAATAAAGGCGCTGCCTGTGAACTCTACGAGAAGGCGCGCAATATCGCCGAGCGTATAGGAGATCACCCCCACGCGGAGATGGCCGCGTTGGGGTTCGCCCGTTATAACCACAATAAGGGCGAATCCAAGGAACTTGTCACTCTCAGAAACAAACTCCTCGGCGACAGCAAACGTCGCAGTCACCTGCAAATACACGCCAAGGCGCTGCTTGCCATGGCGAACGCCGAAGGGGCGGCGCAGCGACATTCGCAAGGCCTCGAACACAGCCGGCAGGCGGTCGAAATCGCGCGAGGCTTGGGCGACGCGGAAACGGAGATCAACAGTTCGCGATTTGTCGGGTGCGCCTATTCCAGCCTTGGCGATCACGACTCCGCCCTCAAGTGGCTCTCCGAATCCGCCTCACTCCTGCGGGATTCATGGATCAAGCCGATCCAGGCCGCTGTGACCTACAATGAAATGGGTGACATCCTTTTTCGCAAGGGCAAGTATCTCATCGCGCTTCCCTATCAACTCGAAGCGGTGCGGATGTGTGAGCAAGCCAGCAACGCGGTGTTCTTAGCTTATGCGACCCAGAGACTCGGGCTGACCTACGGCATGTTGGGGCGCCCGGAGGAAGCTGCGCGCTACCTTAAAGACGCGGTCGCGCGCGCCGAGGCGATCCCGGATAAGATGGCCCGCCTGCAGTTGCAGATAGACATGTATACAAAGTCTGGAGATGTCTACCTGCAAAAAAAGAAGTTTAACGAAGCCATCGCCACTTACCGGCAAGCCCTTGAGAGCATAGACGGAGCAGACAAGCGCTTCCACCTTTCGACCATTCGCCAGGGGCTGGCGACAGCTTATATGGCTAACGGGCAGGACGCTGAAGCCGAAGCCCAACTCATGGAAAGCCTCAGGCTCGCGGAGGAGGCGCGGGGGCAGATCACCGACGCGCAGGGCCGGGGCTCTTTTCTCGCCAGCCAGCAGGGCCTCTATCGCGCGATGGTCAGTTTTCAATTTCTCAACAAGAGCGATCCGGCGGCGGCGTTCAAATACGCCGAGATCGCCAAAGGGCGCGACCTGCTCGACGCGTTGTCCGGCGCGCGTCAAGTGACCGTCAATGACGGTCAGGCCAAGCTGACTCTCTCCGGCAGCGCGACCCCGCTCACGCTGGAGCAGGCGCAGCGCGCGCTGCCTGCCAACGTCCAACTCGCGCAATACGTCGCCGGAGATGATCGATTGATGATCTGGCTCGTCACGCGCGACCGGGTAATCACCGCGAAATCGAATATAGGCGCGGACGGTTTGCGGAAGAAGGTGACGGCTTATTTGGAAGCGCTGCGCGCGCGCGCGCCACTCGAACAACTCAACCGCCAGGCTTCCGATCTCTATCAATTGCTGATCGCGCCGATAGGCGGGCGTCTCGACCGGAACCTTACGCTTTGTGTCGCTCCTGACGGCGTGTTGCAGGATTTGCCGTTCGCCGCGCTGTTCTCGCCCGAGTCTAAGCGCTACCTGGTCGAAGATTTCACGCTCGTCGTCAACCCGAGCGCGAGTGTGTTTGCGCGCGCCATCGAACTCTCGCTCCGCAAACAGAAGAGCGAGCAGGAGGCGTTTCTCGGCCTCGGCAATCCTCGCTTCGATCAGCAACGTTTTCCAAGACTTCAGGCGCTGCCCGCCTCGGAGCAGGAGCTTGAACGCATTCAATCGCTCTATCCACATCGTCTGACCCTCCACCGAAGGCAGGCCACAGAAAGCGCTCTCGTCAAACAAATCGGCGAGTACGAGATCGTCCATCTGGCCACCCACTCGCTTAGCGATAAACAGTCCTCAATGCTCTCCACAATCGTTCTGGCCGAAGAGTCTGACTTTGCTAAGAGGGCCTCCGCAGAGGGGAAAACCGATGGATTCAACCTCGACGGCGCGCTTCAGGCCCAAGAGATTTACAATCTCAAGCCGGAGCGAACGCGGCTTGTCGTTCTATCAAGCTGTCGTTCGGGGCTTGGCGACGAGAGGCGCAACGAGGCTCTGGGCGGTCTGGCGCAAGCGTTCCTGGTCGCCGGCGTACCGGCGGTGGTGGCCAGTCTTTGGGACGTAGACGACGATAGCGCGGCCGGATTGATGGAAAAATTCCACATCGCGCATCGCATGAATAAGTTGTCCTTCAGCCAATCGTTGCGACAGGCGCAACTTTCATTCCTCCAAACATCATCCGTCAAAAGGCGGCATCCGTTCTTCTGGGCGACTTTCATAGTCACGGGCAACGGGTTAGCCGATTGATGAATAAACTCAAGTCTGGGATTGCAAGGTTCGCTCGTTTCATAAGGGGTGTTTGAAAACTATGAAGACAAAACCAGTTGAGGGCAAACCTGCCTCACAGGAGCCCTCTAAAGCTGAGGTGCGCGAGACGATGCGCCGGATTCTCGCCAGCAGGCATTTTGTCAACGCGCCGACGAAGCAAAGATTCCTTCGACTAATTTGTGAGTCTTACCTCAACGGGCGCGCATCCGAATTGAATGAGTATATGATCGGATGCGAGCTTTATGATCGGGATGAGAGTTATAATCCCGCACTCGATCCTATCGTGCGAGTCGGGGCGCACGGGCTGCGCAAGAGGCTCGAAGCTTACTACAAAGGGGAAGGGAAGGATGATGAGATTATCCTGGAGATTCCTCATGGAAGCTACGCCCCCAATTTTATCCGTCGCGCGTCGCCGCAAGAAATCTCTGAGCCGGCGAACGGCGTCACCGACGCGCCGGCATTGGTCGCCTTCATCGAAAAAAATTCGAAAATCCTGCTCAACCTGATCGTGTTATCTTTGGTGATCATCACCATCACGCTCGCCTATTCCAACACGCAGTTGCGCCGCCAAACCAAGGCGAGCGCTCAATCGAGAGAGATGAGCGGAGTATTTGAATCGGTGTGGGGGACCTTTCTGACAGACGGGAACCCGGCCTTACTCGTTTTGGGAAACCCCTCGGTCTACCGGTTCTGGCATCCGACCGATCCGACTTCGCTGTCCAAAATGCGCATCGATTTGACCCTCGAAGAGTCCAAGGTCATGGGTGACACGCTCGGCCGCGAGCGACTTGTCGTCAATAAACAGCAGGCGTCACAACTAATGCTCGCCTATGACGAGTACGCTTGTCTGGGTGAGGCCATCGGACTCTATCGGCTCACGGGGCTTTTCAATAAGATGGGTAAAAATCTCACGCTCAAGCAGAGCCGCCGGCTGGTCGCGGAAGACCTCAAGAATCATAACGCCATCCTGTTCGGTAACAGTTGGGTCAAAGAGTGGGTTGGCAACTCGCCTGTAAGGAAATGCTTCACCACCGGTCCCGCCGCGGCCATCAGCGGTGAGAACCTCCTTCCGGGAGATGAACGGGAATACGTCGCCAAATATGACGAAGAGACCGGGAAGTTGATAGAAGATTATGCGCTCATCGTCGTCAAACCCGGGATTTCCGAAAGAAAAACTGTGATGATAGTGGCCGGCACACGCAGCGAGGGCACTCAGGCTGCGGTGGAGTATTTAACGGACGAGAATTATCTGATCGATCTCAATCAAAGGTTTCATCGTACTATCGGGGCCTTCCCGAAGTATTTCCAGGTCCTTCTCAAGGTCTCCGTCGACAACGGCATACCCACCGACATCTCGGTCATAAGAGTCCGAGAACTCCGTTTCAACGCCGATCATCTGTAAGGGATATCAGCCACGGATGTGTTCATTCGTGGCTGAAATTCATATACTGACGGCCATGTCATTGCTCGAACATTCTCCCAATTTCAACATTGAAGAGGCGTCGGCGCTCGCGCGCGATCTTTACGGCCTCGACGCGTCGGCGTCCGCGCTGCCCAGCGAACGCGATCAGAACTTTCTGTTGAAAGACCGATCCGGCGGGAAGTACGTTCTCAAGATCGCGAACGCGCTGGAAGACCGCGCGCTGCTCGAAGCGCAGCAATCGGCGATGGCGCGCGTCGCCGAGCGCGCGCCTCAGGGGCAGCGTACCGCGCCAACGCAGTCCGGCGATCTTTTGGCCGAAATCCGGTCGGCGTCCGGGATGAGGCATTTCGTATGGATGGTCGATTGGCTGCCCGGCGGCGCTCTCGGCGACCTGAAACGTCATTCGCCGGAGCTGTTGCGCGATCTCGGGAGGCGCGTCGGCCAGATCGATAGCGCGCTCGCGGATTTCGATCATCCGGCCATT
>Ga0114129_10015878_pt1 | contig 10709 bp, 5 predicted proteins | sample RhiMetdeltSRZDD1_FD_80071 | JGI IMG/M metagenome (GOLD analysis project Ga0114129, IMG submission 80071) | Populus rhizosphere microbial communities from Tennessee, USA - Rhizosphere MetaG P. deltoides SRZDD1 (version 2) (version 2) | ecosystem: Host-associated > Plants > Roots > Rhizosphere >... | reverse complement strand
CCCTGCTTAACTTCGCCGCTAATGTTACTAATCACATCGGCAATACCAACAGCAATCTTTTTAGCGATTGATTCAGCCGTATCCAATGAACCTTCGTTAATAATCACTTTGCTCTGATTAGCCAATTGCTGCGCTGTATTATTTATTGAGGCCATCGTACTTTTTAAGAGGTCTGAGGAATTAGCGCCTGTCAATTCTGTCAGGCTTTTGTTAATTTTGTCAGAAACTGATTTTATGTCATCTTTCGCCGACTGATTATTAATTTGTGCATTTGCTTTGAGTGAGAAGCAGAGGACTATAACAAGAAGAATGAGACCAGAATATAAGCCTATTCGCAATATATTAGTGAGTAGGCGGTACTATGCTTTTATTCGTTTGCGTGTCAAAGTCCATATGTTGCACAAAACATTTTGCGTAACATGAATGATCTTTAACTGATTACGAAATGTGAAAGCATGGCAAGTTGCAAATATCAGATCTACTCTATTTCATAATTTACTTGAGCATAGCCTTGGATTACTTACGTGCAATGAATGATATCTGAGGCATCCACTATAGTACCTATATATTTTCCTCCTTCCTTATCGTCACTTATTCTAAACTTGCCGGCGCCTATATGATTGACTTTGGCTCTAATAGTTGATCCCTTTACATCTATAGCACACCAAGCTGATCTTGCCTCTATATTGTTGCGCTCTTTGAACACAGGGTGACTGAATAACACCCTAAATTAGAGTTTCTTGTGCTCAACATTGAAAAAGCTTCGAGCTTTCCTTGGGAAGACAATTTCTATACTATTTCCATCTTCGAGAAACAAAAGATATCGTACTCGGCTTGGTCTAGCATATCATTCGCCGCGGCTGTGCGATCACAGATTCAACTTGTATTCGTTCGTTCGCCTGTATAAAAAAAGAAATATTTATAATAAAAAATTGTACTAAAGTTATTTTGATATGTCTTCAACATCGAAATTGGTAGGGAAGAGTCTAAACTCTCCTGATGAGGTTAGAAAATTTGAAAAAGGAAAGATTGAAACTGTAACTCTTGCTGATAGTGGGATTACAATTGGCAGAAGTACATTTGAACCAGGCTGGAGTTGGGAAAAATGTGTTAAACCTATTGTAAAAACGAACAGTTGTGAAGCTCCTCACACAGGTTACATAGTCTCAGGAAGAATTAAGGTAGTAATGGATGATGGCTCTGAAATTGAAGGTGGACCTGGAGATGCTGCCATAATACCGCCTGGACATAACGCTTGGGTTGTCGGAGATGAGCCTTGTATTATGATCGACTTCACGGGCGCCAAGGATTATGCAAAAAGTACTTGATCAATAATTCCCAAAGTGTATTCTCATCAAATGAACTAATTAGTCTTGCAGTCATTTGATGAGAATCAGAAATCTTTGTACTATTAATTTTATCTACTAACAATTCCAAATTGAAAGCACCAAAAATAGAAACTTGAGCGAATGTCAACCAAATTTGACTAGTTTGGTTTGTGTCCCAACGTTAAAACATTTAGTTTAGTAACTGAATGCAATATGCAAAGGAGTACTCTCTTGATAAGGGACAGTATAGTTGCTCAGATAGCCTTGACGCACTAAGGTTAGCTTGTAGGATGTATAAAGTTGGCTAAGCCTCAAGGTCCAAATACATCTACCTGGGAAATTTGCGCAAATCCTGTAACACTTTGAGTTACAGTTATCTTAACTCGTCTTGCATCAACGGTTTGATTAAGCAAGTATTTTTCGGGTGATGTGGTTTTACCTGCACTTGTTCCAGAAAATACATCAGTGAATACATCTTCTGTTAAGCAACCTAATCAATGATTTTTGTATCCCTTTATGTTTTCTTCAACACAATTTCCTTAAAAAATATCGGGAGTTTATATTTACTATGTTAGCCATAGGTAAGCTACCGTGGGGCCACATTCCGTCGTTCAAGGTGCTTTTTAGATGGGTTTGAATGAATACAACAGGAAGAGAAAATTTTCTAAAACTCCAGAGCCTGCAGGGGTTTCTCGGGTGGCCCGGCAGGTGAGTAATAGAAAAATGAATAGCCCAACAGAAGGAAAAGCGTTTGTGTTTCAAAAACACAGAGCGACTCGATTGCACTATGATTTTAGATTGGAAGATGAAAGCGGAGCTCTCAAATCATGGGCAGTGCCCAAAGGTCCTTCTCTTGATCCACAGGTTAAAAGACTGGCAGTACTTACTGAAGACCATCCTTACGATTATTTACTATTTGAAGGAATTATACCAGAAGGCAACTACGGGGCAGGAACAGTAATAGTTTGGGACCATGGCACCTACACTACAGCAAAACCACTTTTGGACCAGTTCAAGGAGGGGAAGATTTCTTTTGAATTGCACGGCAAGAAATTACACGGAAGATTCTCTTTGGTAAAGACAAAAAAGGAAAATCAATGGCTGTTAATCAAGACTAGGGACGAGTTTGCGACGTCGAACGATTTGACAAATACAAGCCCCTACTCGGTTCTTAGTAACAGAAATAATGATGATTTGGAGAGGATACCTAGTCAAAAAGTTGTTGTCTCGACAAGATCACCTAGTAATGGCAGATCTACAGCCATTCCTTTACTAATAGCAACAAAGTGGAAGAAAAACAAAAACATGGATAATAATCCCAAATCGATCTCCGCACAGCAGTTACCATCTAAGGTGAGACCTATGCTAGCCTATCCAGTGGATAATTCATTTGACAGTAAAGATTGGGCTTTTGAAGTAAAATGGGATGGTGTACGAGCCATATCGTACGTCAAAAACGGAACTGTACGAATTCAATCTAGAAACGGAAATAACATAACTCAAAAGTATCCAGAAATTTCAATTGCTCTGGAGACACTAACCACTAACATTCGATCTGCAGTATTCGACGGTGAAATAGTAGTACTTGACGAAAGGGGGCTTCCAAATTTTCAGGGCCACCAGCGCCGAATGCATGTCAACGACGAGCAAGAAATAAAGACTCTCTCTAAGGAAATTCCAGCAATTTATTACTTGTTCGATATTTTGTACCTTGACGGTAATGATCTCAGGACCCAATCTTACCTGAGCAGGCGAGAAATACTAGCGCAAGCTATGTGTGCTGCGCCCAACGATCTGCTAAAAATATCTGACTATGTTGAAGAACGTGGGCGCGAAATGCTGAAGCATACATTGAATTTTAATCTAGAAGGAATTGTTGCCAAACGTAAAGCAAGTCACTACCATGAGGGCATGCGTTCGAAAGAATGGTTAAAGATCAAAAACATAAGAACCCAGGACTGTGTAGTTGTAGGGTTTACGGAGGGAGAGGGAAATAGAAGAAATGCTTTTGGTTCGTTACTACTTGCCGTTTATAATACCAAAGATAAATCATACGATTTCGTAGGGCACGTCGGTAGTGGATTTGATCATCAAGCAGTTCGTGATATCTATTCCAAGTTACAAAATATTCGAACCGACACAATGCCGATTAAAACTTTACCATACAAGAACAGGCGCACAACATGGGTAAAACCAGTTCTTGTAGCAGAAGTAAAATTCACCCAGTGGACCAAAGATGGTATCATGCGAGCCCCCATATTTCTCGGATTTCGAAGTGATAAATCTCCTCAAGAATGTATTCTGGAAGCAGATCAGCCCGTACCTAGCGAGACGATCTTAAAAAGTGCGACGACAAACGATGAGAGTCAAACAGAAAACGATCCTTCAAAAGGGAATCAATGCAACACTACTTCCGCCACTGACACCCTCACAACAAACAAGACGACAAGAGCAAAACTAGAATTCTCAAATCTCGACAAAATTTATTGGCCTGCTATTAACGGCCAGAAGCCTATTACCAAGGGAGACTTGATATCATATTACGAATCAATAAGTGAACTGATTTTGCCACATCTGAGAGACAGGCCTCTTTCGCTAAGCCGTTACCCAAATGGCATTCACGGAAAATCTTTCTACCACAAGGACTGGAATCAGTCAAGGCCTTCGTACGTAAAAACAGCAAAGGTGTATTCTGAACAGAGAAACGCTGCCATAAACTACCTGGTATGTAATAATATTCAATCGTTGCTTTGGATAGCAAATCTGGGAGCCATCGAAATGCATCCTTGGTACAGTCGAATCGAAGATCTTGAGCACTGTAAAACTTCCAGGCTGCTATATGACGAAAAGTGCGGCTTAAATCTTCCTGATTTCGTCGTTTTGGACTTGGACCCGTACATTTACTCTGGAAAAGAGAGGGCAGGAGATGAACCAGAATTCAATTTGAGGGCCTTTAGGGCGGCAACAGAAGTTGCATTTGACCTTAAGGATGTACTTGATCAACTACATATAATCTCTTTTGTAAAATCTTCAGGTAAGACGGGATTGCATATTTACATTCCCACGATACCAAAGTTCAGTTACGATCAAACAAGGTCTTTTGCAGAAATATTGGGCAAAATACTGATGTCAAAAATTCCAAATAAAATAACAATGGAATGGAGTACTGCCAAAAGAAAAGGCAAGGTATTTTTCGATTATAATCAGAACTCTAGGGGCAAGACAATAGCATCCATATGGTCTGTTAGACCGACTCCGTTGGCAACAGTATCTGTCCCTATAGGATGGAAGAACTTGGATAACTTCAACCCTAAAGATTTTACATTAAGAACGGTACCGAACATTTTCAAGTCCAGAAAGGACCCATGGCGCGGTGTAATAGATGACAAGCAAGACCTGACGAAAATCATTACTGCAATGAAAGCCTTGGCCTGAGGTATTGCCCTTTATGAAAATCAATGTTACGTATTTTTGTCGTGCGAGCCCGGGGGATTAGCATTTCAATAATCCATTAGAAGCACTAGTTACCATCGTCCTTTAACATATCGTTCATTTTTCTGTATAGTTCTAGGTATTGATGTCCTTTTGCTGTTATCTTGTATTTTCTTTGCCCATCATCGAACGAGAGAAGAGAATTTTCTGTGAGTGCTTGCATGTACTTGTCTGCTTGCAAATAAGACAAGAAGGAAATATACATTATTTTTGTAAGACCTATTCCTTGCCTGTAATGAGCAGCAGATTGCAGGATAGTTGCGACTATATCGGATCTACTTCGGTATCTTGTCTTACGCTCCTTTACTATATGATATAGGTACTTTATAGATCTTAACACTTAATTGTCTATAGCCTATTTCGGAATTGCTCAAACGCGAGCAAAGTACATTGATAGGATGGGGAATAGAAACGTGCTCTAGTTAGCGTTCTCGTATATAAAGATCATGTACTAATAGCTATATGCATTATAGAACAAGAGATCAAATTATTGGCTCAGTTCCATGATCCATAGGTGTACAAGGAGGTATCACTCAAACTAAAATAAAGTACACTTCCTTCCTCTCTTATTAGCAACTTGAGTACGTTCAATTCCCGCATTAACTTTTTTTACAAACCCACTTATACTATATTTCTTAGTTTAGATCGGTAGCAATAATCATTGCCTGAAGAATCTAGCTATAGTGATACCCCTGACGCAAGGGGGCACCAAGCATTTCATATGGCCGATAAGATGGGAAACCCAAATACGAAAGTTAACGTGTATATAGAGGTAATGCTACTTGCTGAAAATCAAGTAAGAATCACTTATAGACAATTTAGCAATAACAGAAAAAGTGTAATCATTTCTGATGAGAAGTATCATATAGTAGAATCCGTATTTGGCGAGAGATCGGAAGAAAACTCTACAACACAATTAATCCGGTCACTGTTCAACTTAGAGTCACACAAGATGCTTGAAAAGGTCTGAAGACGGTTGTCAATAATTGATCTTTAATGTTGGGCGGGTACTCTAGAACTCGATTTAGACCATTTATTTGTTTGGTGAATAGGATCGAACCTGTGGACTGGACCTGAGTGCATTAAGCAACCCCTACCATGACTAAACTATTGTAATTTGCAAGAGCCAATCCGAATTCACAATGTTAATTTATATATTCTGACTCTTACATCCAAACATGATTGTGCGTCCGAATCATTCTTTCCTTTTGTTTTTCAGATAGTTTCTCCAAATCACTTCGTAAATATGCACATATCGGAACAAATTGAAAGTCGAACTTGGGAGATAAAGCGCTTTCATAGTCAACCAATTCTTCAAGTAGATTGTGTTCAAAAAAAGTGTCCGTCATGCAAAATGCTCTCAAGCCTTTTTTACCTTTACTCACACAACACTTCACTAGCTCTATCCATTGATTTTTTATATTATCCTTATCGACCTTTCCATCTGGAATATACCAATCCTTGCTCTCCTTGAAAATTAGTGAACCGTCGGATAATAGTCTGTCAACATCAATTCCGTTTGTTATGAAGGTCTCCTTTAATAAATCGAGATTAGTATTTTTGCCAGTAACTAGCATAACGCATTCATTATTCATAATTCCATTTTTAAAAAAACGAATACTCTCTGTAATTTCTTCAGTTACAGAATTGTAACTAGCCAGTATATGGTCTTTCAACCCTACTTTGCTAATTCCATATACAGCTTCCCTTACCGCTGACAACAATGTGATTAGCTTAAAAGGTTTTAACAGAATATTTTCAGTTTCAATACCAATCGTTATTGCTTGTGTTTTTAATTCTTCACTGCTATTCGCAGTAGTAACGATTATTTTCTGGTTGGGATTCAACTGAAGAATTGTTTTGGCGACTTCCAGTCCATTAATATCATGTAAGCCGATATCAATGATAATTACGTCAAAATCTTTAGTTGCCCGCTCGACCTCATCCAGACATCCGGTACCACTAGTTGCCAGAGTATGATTTAATCCCTCCGAACTAAGGTAGGCATCTAAAAGATTCAACATTTCCTCGTTTTGACTCGCTACCAGCAACTGCAAAATGTACAATTACAAGCGCACCAAATCATATATAAGGCTTAAATCTTTTTGTTCTTGATAATCAGTTTATGTTTCGCGTTGTATAATGTCACTTGATGGAAGTTCAAGAATAAACATCTCTAGGTTAAGAAGGCAACAGGGATAGGCATTACTGAGTTAATGTTAAGAATGATGGCCTGGCTATGCACTGTGAGTAATGGCGACCATTTGTGGATGCAAACGGACAGTCAAGTGTGCATAGTCACTGGGCCAAATATTGAGATGGCAACCGAACTAATACGTCGTTTGAAGAATATATTCGAAAGAAAATTAGTGCTCATATTTCAGAATAAAGTAACGGTTATATGTTTTTCATGATGTGTCTATTCCTCTAGTCGTAAGTGCCTAAATAACTCAGTCCTCCCTCTTATGATCATCAGCCTCACAAAGATCGTAGTCACAGACTCCGCGAGCTTCTTCTTTAGTACTTTGCCCCACTTAATATTTAGATTACTCAGACTGCTTTTACTATGGCCGCATTCCTAATAACCATCAACGCACAGTATTTAATGAAATTTAAAGAATACTTACGTGAGAATCTCCTTTCATGGTAATAATAATTAACGTATATTTTTTCATCTGGTCCCCACACTGAAAAAATGCTGTGGGGGGGAAGGTATTTACCCTTAAGAAGTTTGCTTCAAAATCAGATTCTTCACTAGACACAAGCACATTAATCTGGTTCCATGAAATACTGGCAATTATCACACGACGATCACCTTTTAAGATGCATAATCAATAAGCCTAGCCAAATGAGTGCGGCTTGTTAAATCTTGTATTGAAGTTTCAGTAATTTGTTCCTCAAATAAGCGTCAATGTTTTTCAACACCTGAGGGCTAGATTCGACTTGTCTCTCTAGTTGCGAATCACTATACTGCACATCCAGGTACTCTATCTTCATACTGGAGGGTGTAAATCGCAACTCTATTGTCAGGACCCCAGATCTGGAGACACCTTTTTCATCGGGGTACGTAAGCGAAATCATATCCATAAATGTAAAGTCGTCGCTATCGTGAGAGTACGACTTTTCGCGACCGCTTTCAAATTTTGGGTTACTTGCCAACACTTCAAACCCTCTGGTAAGATCTGGATAATATTCTATTTAACTGTCTGGTCGTAATTCACAGTGAAAACGAGGTATATTAACTGTCCTTATGAAACAATTAGTGGTTAAAGCCGGGGAAAGCTTGATATCGTTACTGACAGAACTATAGGTGGAAAAATGTGTCTACCAGTACTGCTAATGATCGAATTTCGGCCTATTCAACTATGACAAAGAGTGTTGAAATATAATTATGACCAATAATAAAAAGAGCTACAATCAATCATTAACCAGATCTAATCTTATCAATAATTTTCCTTTTACATCTCAGCGGTTTAATCAGGGATCAGTACTTGACCAAATATGCGATGCTTTCAATTCAGGCTATAAATACATTATATTAGAAGCTCCTACTGGCTTTGGGAAGAGCCCTGTTGCAATAACAGTTGCACTGACTTTGGGCTCAAGTTACATATGTACTTCAACCAAAGATTTACAGACCCAATACTCGAGGGATTTTCCATATCTGAAGGCAGCAAAGGGCAAGAATAATTTTCCTTGCTTGGTAAAGGAAGATTTTATTAAGAATAATTCATATCAATGTGGAAACTGTATAACACATAACGCAAACGAATGCTACCACACAACGGTAGAATATGGTCCATGTATGACAAATGAAGCCTTCAAGGAAGGAGGCTGTAAATACAGATCCTTTCTTAAGGATTACAAAATAAGTAACAAGGGAACAAAGGCTGAACATGTATTCATCGATGAGGATACTGAAAATTATTATCAAAAGGAATATTCACAGTGGTTGCACCTACTGAATCTGAAGGAAAAAACTACTTGGAAGCCATGCGAGTACTTTAACCAGTTGAATATGGCCCTAACTTCAAGTCACTCTATATTCAATTATTCAATCTTTTTAGCACTTTTACCTAACAAGAAAAGTCTACCTGAAAGAGAGTTATTGGTATTGGATGAGGGTCACCTTTTAGAGACTGAGATCGTAAAATTCAGAGGATTAGCTATATCCAAAAGGAGATGGAAAAGGTATATTCATGATTTTAAGATAATTGATTATGGTTATGATGATATCCGGAACTGGATTGATTTTCTTATCGAAGTTGAATCAAAGCTGCTTTTCCTAACTGGCAACAGTTCCCTGGCAGAATCCTTAGCTCTTGAACGAAAAGTCAAATACAATTACCGAAGGGGGAAAATGACACCAAAGGAAAGTAATAAGAACATCAGGAACGAGAACAATAACAGAAACAAAATAGTTTCCGCATCTGATTTATTTGAAAGTGATGAAGATATAGAACAAGTATATGCTAATGATGACAGCATAACAAGAAAATCAGCAACAAGTCTTGGAGAAGAGCTAGCTGTTGATGCACTCAGAGATATCGAGCGACTTACAAGAACAATAAATAATATTCTCTCTAATCAAAAGAACTGGATAGTATCTGAAATAAAGAAAGAAAATTATGAAGTTGTCAAAGTTGAATTAAAACCACTAGACGTGTCAGTCTTTTGTAAGGGTGTATTCGAAAAATGCTCAAAAACACTGATAATGAGTGCAACAATACTAGATCATAAAGTATTTTGCAAAAATGTTGGATTAAATCCAGAACTAGTTAAATTTATACAAATACCATCGGACTTCCCGTTAGAGCACAGATCTATCATTCCTCTCAATGTCGCATATCTTAACTACGACAACTTACAATCTGACGAAGTAAAATTGGCTCTTGCAAAGACTGTCGACAATTTAATGACACTTCATAAAAATGACAAAGGAATAATCCATACAACGTCATATGAACAGCTGAATTTCATAAAGGAAAATTTATCACAAACCAATGCAAGAAGGCTGTTAGTAACGGACCCCGAAATACAAAGAGATGAGGTCATATTTGAGCATACGCGCAGTTCTGCTAAATCAACAGTGCTCATCTCACCTTCATTGCATACAGGTCTAGATCTGAAAGATGGACTATCCCGGTTTCAAATAATAACTAAAGTGCCTTATCCTAACAAAAGTGATAGATGGACCAATGCAAAGCGAAATATAGATGCAGGATGGTATTATTGGCAAACTGCATTGAAGTTGATGCAGGCTTATGGGCGATCTGTAAGGTCAAAGGATGACTGGGCAAGGACGTACATTCTGGATTCAGCATTTGGGTATTTTGTAAAGAAGAACAAGGATATACTTCCAAGCTGGTTTATAGAAGCAATTAGGCAGCGGTAATATTATAACTGAACCGTAATGCTAATTCATCCTCCCGTAAATCAACAAAGTAGCCTAAACAAGTCTAGAACAAAAACTCAAAGAGTATTAACATAGATGTTCATGTATTTTTTTGATCAATCTAAAAAGAAAGAGTTGTAAAGTGATCAAGTGTGCGATTATTACAGTCTTTGAAAAACAGATTAGGGTTAAATAAGCCGGCCCAAATGAAAATGACAAAGCAAGAAATTAAGATATTACAGCTTATCAAACAATTGCTGGACCAAACGAGACAATAATTTTCCGTTCTAATTTGAACTTAGCAAATTCTTGACGAAAGAGGCGGTTGGAAGAATATGCGATTAATTCCGCTCCAAATGACTCACACTGAGAAGCAATTACTAATGCTATTCAATTTTTTTTGTTAGTCTTAAAGCTAATTACTAATTGACTTATGGAACTAGAATGCGTACCCTGTTGCTTAGTCCACTCTTCAACTCTATCCCAGATGTCAT
>Ga0114129_10015877_pt1 | contig 10709 bp, 12 predicted proteins | sample RhiMetdeltSRZDD1_FD_80071 | JGI IMG/M metagenome (GOLD analysis project Ga0114129, IMG submission 80071) | Populus rhizosphere microbial communities from Tennessee, USA - Rhizosphere MetaG P. deltoides SRZDD1 (version 2) (version 2) | ecosystem: Host-associated > Plants > Roots > Rhizosphere >... | reverse complement strand
GGACTCCGGTTCGCCGGCGTTCCGCGGTTCCTGCCGTCGATGAGCAACCGGGGGCTGGCCGAGCTCCCCGTACTGTTCTAGCGGATCTGTCTACAGGAACCAGACGCGGTCGTGCGCGACCCATAGGGCGGTGATCTCGTCGTCGGACACCCGCCGGACCCCGGGCACGAGCGGGTGGCCGGCCAGCCGCAGCTCGTCAAGCGAGGCGGCGCAGACGAGCAGTTCGCCACCCTCGTCGGCGAGGCTGCGCAGGCTGTCCCGGTAGTCCGGCGGGGTTCCCCAGCCAGCCGGCCCGGCTGGGGCCAAGTCCAGCGCGTACACGCAGGCCCGGCCGCGCAGCAGCAACGTCATCGGCGACTGCCGGCGCAGCGTACGCACCAGCCAGACGACGTGCGCGTACTGCTGCTCCAGCGTGCCGCGGTGCGCCCGCTCGACGATGACGAGGGTGGTGGGCACGCCTACTTGACTCCCAGGATCAGGCACACGGCGGCCGCGTTGGCCCGCCGCAGGAAGTTGCCCGGCGGCTGCATCCGTACCTCAGGGATCTGGTCCACGGCACCCCGTTCCTGCGCGCAGTACCGGCACACCAGCCACTCCAGCCGACCGTCGACCGATCCGAGCAACTGCCGCACCTGGCTGGCAGTGGAGGGGCAGGTGACATCCCAGGCCCACGGGTTGCGGGGCTTGGTCTCGCCCGTGGCGCACAGGGTCAGCGTGGTGGCGTACCCGCACGCCCAGACGGTGACCTGGTGCCGCTGCCGGACCGCGGCCTCGGCCACCCGCACCGCCGTCGTGAACAGGTCGGAGGCGTACGGTGTCCCGACCAGGCCGAGGAACAAAGCCCGACCGTCCACAGTAGAGCTCAATGCCATACGGTCACGACGTCCGGGGTCATGGCGATCGAGACCAGGTCCGCCGCGCCGGCCATGTGCACGCCCGGCACGAGCCGGTGCCCGCCCACCGCCCGCGCGGCGCTGGACATGTCGTCGACGAACACGGGTACGCCGAGCCGGGCGAGGTCGGCCACGAGCGGCTCCCGGCCGGCCATCACGACGGCGTCCTGGATCAGGAACAGCCGCACTTGATGCCCGCGGCGGCGCAGCGCGATGGCTCGGCGCAGCAGAGCGTCGACGTCCGGACCGTCGAGATCGCAGCGGCTCTCGACGAGCAGGTACGACTTCGCCGGCACCGGTCAACCGCCGCTGATCGCCGGGAGGATCAGGACCTCGTCGCTTTCCCGTACGGCGGTGTCGGTGTGGTCACCATGGCGTATGTCGACACCGTTGACGTAGATGTTGACGTACCCGTGCAGCCGGCCATCGCCGTTGACCATCCGCGCCAACGAGCCGGGAAGCTGCCGGTCGATCTCGGCTAGGACCGACCGCACTGTCGCACCGCTGGCCACGTCCACCTCGATGAAGCCCGCCTGGCCGCCGCGGCCCAGGGAGGCGGGCACCCGTACGCGCATCGCGGCCGCCTCAGGCCGACCAGAACCGGTTGACGAACTCGTCGTCGTACACGAAGATCCGCGCCTCGACCACCAGGTTGCGGGCCGGGTCCAGACGGAACGTCTGCACGCCCGGCATCTCCAGCGTCATCCCCTTGCGCTCGCCGCGGTACGTCGCTATTGCCGCGGCGTGCCGCCGGCCGCCGATGATGCGGTGCAGGTCGACCCGGAACGTGCCATTCGTCATCTCCGCACTGGACCGGATCCAATCTTTTACCGCCTCGATGCCCACGCGGACGCCGGAGAGCGGATGATTGCCCGGCGTATGCCATTTCACCTCCGGCGCGAGCCCGTTCTCGATGGCCTGCATCTCGAGGCCGGCGAAACTTCGGTAGCCGACCCGGAGGAAACTCGTCAGCTGTGCCTGAGTCATCGGTTCTTATCCCTTCCCGTTGTGAAAACTGACGGTTCAGAATGACCAGAATTCGTCGGCCGCGGCCGGATCCTCCATAAAGAGGTCGCGTTCGCTGATCTTGCCTGAGGCATTCAGCCGCCACAGCAGGACGGCGTGCTGGTCGAGCACCTTCGTGCCGCGCTGCGCCGACAGCTTCATGCGGCAGAAGATGGTGCCGCCGTTCACGGCGATGTCCAGCGGTTCGGCCGAGAACGTCCCGTTGGTCTCGGCGCGTACCCGCCGCATCAACTCCAGCACCCCGTCGACGCCCACGATGTCGGCGGCGAGCGGGTGGGTGTGCGGCACCCGCCAGACGATGTCCTCGGCGAAGAGTCCACGCATGAAGTCGACATGGCCGGAGTAGAACAGCGCGATCACCCGCCGCACCCGGTCCAGTTCCATCGGTACGGCGGTCATGCCGCACCGCCCCGCCCGTTGGCGCCGCCGTTGCCGTTGCCACCGAGCGCCGCCGACGTGGGCCGGTCGAACCGGACCAGCCGCCACTGCGGCCCGACCACCTCGGCGTACCCGTGGGTGATCCGTCCGGTCGCGGTCGGCACCAGCCGGCCGTCGCGCCGCACCGAGCAGTCCATCCGCGCGGTGTAGGTGACGTCCTTGAACACCTCCTCGACGGTGAAGACGGTGTGCAGCTCCTCCTCCATCAGTGCCTCGCCGAGCACCTCCACCCGGGCCTGTGGCACCACCGGGATCCACTGCTTGCCGGCCAGCATGGTACGGATGGAGATGCCCCGGTCGGCCAGGAACAGGTCGACCACCTCCTCCATCAGCCGGACGTATCCGGAATGCTGCAGGCGCTCGGAGAAGTGGCAATAGAAGTAGGGGACCCGCCACCGCCACACGAAGCCGCCGCCTGAAGGTCCCGCGCCGCTCGCCGCCGCACGGGCTATCTCGGGTACGGCGAGCGCCGCCAGCCCCGGCGGCAACGGTCCCGCGCCCGCGTGGCGGCGCAGCACGACCCGTACCCGCGCGGATACCGCCTTGACCGGACCGGTGGTCCCCGCGTCCGGACGGTCCACATAGGACGTCACGGTGAACCTCAACTCGCCGCCGTCCGGTGACTCGGGCACCACCCGGCACCGTACGACGTCGTCGAGCCGCAGGGCGTGCAGGATCCGTACGTCGGAGTCGACCAGCTCGACGCCGAGGCCGCGCTCCTCGTAGAGCGACCGGGAGCCCAACCCGTTGCGCCGCAGGTGTTCCAGCACGCCCTCCTCGACCAGGTACATGACATGCTTGAAGCCGATCCAGGTGCCGATGTTGGCTCCCTCGAACCGTGGCCGGAGTTCCATCTCCGTACCGGGTGCGGCCGGCGATCCGGTCGGGCCGGGCGTACGGCTGTCCACTGTCACAGGTCACCTCGCAAAGTCAGGCTGGCGTAGCTTTCGCCCCAGCAACCGCCGCTGCTCACCAGTGCCCGCTGGCCGGGCCGGCCGGACAGCCACGACACCGCGGCCGCGCACTGCACGACGCCGAGGGCACCGCCCGCCTCACCGGTCACCGCGGCCAGGTCGACCCGGCGCGGCCCACCGGAGAGCGCCGGATGGCGGCCGGCGGCATCCACCTGCCGGTGGGTGTCCGGATGCGCCAGGCACGGCAGCAGCCACAGGCCGACCGGCTCGACGAACTCCGCCGGGTCGGCGGGACGCTCATCGGGGGCGGTGGCCAGGGCCGAGCTGGTCGCCGCCGCGAGGCTGGCGTCGTGCCCGTACCCGCCAACCACCGCGCGTACCGCCGCGCCGCGCTCCGCCGCGCTCTCGACGGCCTCCAGCACCAGCGCGGCCGCCCCGTCGAACAGGCGGGTGGACGAGGGATCGGCACCGGACCCGCGGGCGGTGTCCCGCACGAGCCGATGTGCCGCCGGGCCGCCCGGCTCGACGCCGACCACCAGCATCCGGCGGGCCCGGCCGGCCCGGATCGCGGCGGCGGCGAGGTACACCGCGTCCAGCCCACCGGCGGGCCCGGAGCCGACCGTCAGGTTCAGCCCGCTCAACCCGTACCGGATGGCGACGGCCGCCGCGGCCGCGTTGGCCGAGGCGTTCGGTAGGTCCATCGGGCTGATACCCCGTACGCCGTCCGCGTGCAGGGCCGCGGCGGTCTGGCAGACCGTGTCGACCACCGCCAGTGTGCTGCTCACGATGACCCCGCAGGCGGCGCCTTCCGGATCCGGCCGGGTGTGTAGGCCGGCGTCGGCGAGGGCGCGGACGGCTGCGGCCAGCGCGAGCACGCTCGCCCGGTCCTTATAGCGCAACCCCCGCGCACCGAGCACGGCCACCGGATCGGACGGCGGCCCGCCCGCGGCCGTGACCAGCAAGTCATCCACAGTGGACAGATCACCCGCGGCGAGGTCGAGCCCGGTAACCACGATGGTGGCGGCCGGCATGACGATGGCCGGGCCTGGCTGGGGGCGCGGGTCCGGCCGGTCGACGACCGCCACCGCGTTGACCCCGCCGAAGCCGAACGCGTTCACCTGGGCCGTCCGTACCCCACCCGCCAAGGTCCGGGTCACCACCGGGAACCCGGCCAGCTCCGGGATGGTCCGGGCGTGGTACAGCGTCGGCGGGACCCGGCACTGCGCGATCGCCTCGACCGCGGTCACCAGGCTCATCAGGCCGGACGCGCCGGACGTGTGGCCGATCATCGCCTTCAGCGAGGTCACGGCCGGCCGGCGCCCGGCGTCGCCGAACACGTCGCCGAGGGCCTGGGCCTCGGTCAGATCGTTGAGCACGGTACCCGTGCCGTGCGCCAGAACGACGTCGATCTGCTCGGCGTCGACGCCGGACCGGACGTGCGAGTCGACCATCGCCCGGCGGATCCCCGCCCGCAGCGGCGCGGTCACGTGGTACGCGTCGCAGCTGAGCCCGACCCCGCGCAGCAGCGCCAGGACCGTCGCGCGCCGGCCCGCGGCCGCCGCGAGCGGCTCGACCACGACCGCGGCGGCTCCTTCGCCGAGTAGCACGCCCCGCCGGTCCTCGTCGAACGGGCGTACCTCCTCGGGCTGCTCCGGAGTCACCCGGTCCAGCAGGCCGAACATGCTCTCGGTGAGCGAGTCCGTGGCCGCCACCACGACCGCGGCCGCCTCGCCGAGGCTGAGCAGGTCGGTGCCGACCGCGAGCGCGTACAGGCCCGCCGAGCAGGCGTTGACGAACGTCATGGTGCGTACCGGGCCGAACCGGCGGGTCACGGCGCCGGCAAAGTGCAGGTCGGCGAGCGTCAGCGGGGTGCCGTCGGTCCACCACAACTCGACCGAGCGCTGTTCGGCCAGCCCGGTGCCGACCAGTACCGGGACGCGGGTCGCGTCCGGTGCGATGCCGGCTTGCGCGACGGCCTGCGCGATGGCGTCACACAGCCAGGTCGAGGCCCGCCCCGGAGCGGGTACCGCGCCCGGCATCTCGTACGCGACGCGCACCCGGTACGGGCGCGGATCGAAGCTGCGTAGCGGACCCAGGCCCGACTCGGCCCGGCAGTACGCGGCGAACGCCTCGGCCGTCCCGTGGCCGAGGCTGCTCACCAGTCCGGTGCCGGTGATCGCCCACATCAGGGCACCGCGAGGATGAGGACGGAGTTGTTGCCGCCGAAGGCGAACGCGTTGTTCTGCGCGACGGACAGGGTGGCCGGACGAGCTTCGTTCGGTACGCAGTCCAGGGCACAGTCCGGATCGGTACGGCGGTGGTTGATGGTCGGCGGGATGAACCCGTACTCCAGCGCCGCCACGCACGCGAGCGCGGCGAGTGCGCTGGCGGCGCCCATCGCGTGGCCGAGCATGGACTTGACCGACACGGTCGGCGGCGCCGGATCGCCGAAGACCTCGCGGATCGCGGCGGCCTCGGTGAGGTCGTTGGCCTTCGTACCGGTGCCGTGCGCGGATACGAAGCCCACCTCGCTCCGGTCGATGCCGGCATGCTTGTGCGCCCGGCGTATGCAGCTGACGATGCTGGCCCGGTCCGGCGCGACCGGATGCTTGGCGTCGCAGCTCAGGCCGTACCCGCGGATCTCGGCGTAGACGTGGGCACCCCGCTGGCGCGCGCTGTCCAGCGTCTCCAGGAACAGCATGCCGGCGCCCTCGCCGGTGAGGATGCCTCGTCGGTCGGCGTCGAACGGCTGGCATGACTCCTCGGCGATAGCGCCGAGCCGGTAGAAGCCCGCGAACGTCTTGCGGCACATGGCATCCGCACCACCACACAACGCGTACTCCGCCTCGCCGGAACGCAGCACGTCGAACGCGTAGCCGATGGCGTAGTTGCCGGCCGCGCACGCGGTGGGCAGCGTGACCGCCTCGACCGCGGCCAGCCCGAACTCGTGGGCCACCCAGGCGGAGATCCAGCTCGCGGGGTACCGCCGGATCACCTCGACCGGGACGGCCCGCACGCCGCCGCGCAGGCACAGCTCGGTGGCCTGGTCGAGATCCTGGGACTCGCCGTCGGTGGTGCCGATGGAGACCAGCCCGCGACGACCGGCCAGGGAGCCCGGGGTGACACCGGCCTTCCGCAACGCCAGCGCCGCCGCCGCGACCGCGAACTGTGACGCCCGGCCGAGATCGGCGGGGGCCAGCCGGCGGATGTACCGCTCCGGCCGGAACCCGCGCACCTCGCAGCCGTTCGCGTGGGCGAAACCCGTCGTGTCGAAGGCCGAGATCGGCGACACCCCGCTGCGTCCGGTCCGCAGGGCCGCGACGAAGCGCCACCAGCCCGTGCCGATGCTCGACACGGGTCCCATCCCGGTGACGACGACGCGGTGCTCGGTCACAGCCGCCGAGGTTATGGCCGGCCCCGCCACGCCGAGGAGAGCATCCGGCGTACTCACGCGCGAGGCCGTCGCCGCGTGCTACCCACGGCTGCATGGCAACGCACACACCCAACCCGGTCATCGTCGGCTGGTCGGTGCTCTCCCCGCTCGGCACCGGCCGCCGGGAGTTCGCCGACCGGCTGCGGCGGGGCGGCCGACCCCGCCGGCGGTTTCCCGCGCTCGACCTCACCGAGCTGGTCGGCGGCAAGGGCACCCGGGTCCTCGACCGCATGACGCTCATGGTCATCGCCACCACGGACATGGTCCTGCGCGAGTACGCGGGCGACCTCGGAGACACGGTCGGCTCGGTCGGTCTCGTGCTCGGCACCAGTACCGGTAGCGTGGCGAGTACCACCGCGTTCGTACGGGACACGTTCGTGCAGGAGCGGCCGTACTTCGTCAACCCGACCCTGTTCCCCAACACCGTGATGAACGGTGCCGCCGGACACACCGCGATATGGCACGGGCTCAGGGGACTCAACAGCACGATCTCCAGTGGTCACCTGACCGGACTGGCCACGCTGCGGTACGCGTCCCGCATGATCCGGTCCGGCTACGCCGAGACGCTGCTCGTCGGCTGCGTCGAGGAGCTCTCGGAACCGGTGGCGGTGGCGGCCGGCCGGCTGCGCCGGGTCGATGGCCGGGCGGGCGGCCGGGCGCCGGGCGAGGGCTGCGCCGTGTTTCTGGTCGCGGCGGCCGGATCGAGGCTTGCCACCGGCCGGAGCCCGCTGGCGGAGTTGCTCGACTTCGAGTTCCGGCTGTACCCGAGGACCGGTCCGGCCGGCCCCGGCGGCCATCGCGGGCAGGCCGACGAGCTCGCGGCCGCGATCCGGGAGCTGTTGCGGCGCAACGGGTTGACGGCGGCGGACCTCTGGTCGGTCGGCGTCGGCCACGGCGGCGTGGACGACCTCGGTACGGCGGAGCGCGAGGCGGTCGACCGGGCACTGGGCGGGCCGGACGGTCCGGCCCGGTACGCGATCGCCGCGCAGATCGGCGACTGCTACAGCGCCGGCGGCGCCTTCCAGCTGGCCGCGTTGCTTGCCTCGGCCGAGTCACAGGCCGGTGCGGCCGGGCGGTTGACGCTGCTCACGTCGCTCGGCACGGACGGCGCGGTCGCGGCCGCGTTGGTGCGTACGTGGGCCACGGCAGGTGCTCCGGCCACGCCCGCGCGGCGTGAGTACGCCGCCCGGTAGGGCCACCGCGTGGGTACCGTCGATGCTCTGCCCCGGCCGGTCCGGGCGGCCGTACGGTGCCTGGCATGCCACGCGGCGAACGCACTCCGGCCAAGCCCGGAGAGGTCTGCGTGATCCTGCCCTGTGCCGGTGCCGGCGTACGGTTCGACGCGCCGTACCCGAAGGAGTTGCACTGCCTGTCCTCCGGCACGACCGTGCTGGACCTGTCCCTGGCGCCGCTGCTCGACCTGGCCTCCGAGGGGCTGCGGATCCGGATCGTCGCCGTGCTGAGCGTCTGCAAGATGGATACCGCGCGGTACCTGGCCCGGTTCGCCGACCGGTGCACGGTCGTGATGACCTACCAGACCGCGCGGCACGGGTCGGGCCTGCGCGGCGCGCTGGCCGCCGCGGCCCCACTGTGCACATCGGACACCGTGCTGGTGCTGCCGGACCAGTTCTGCCGGTGGGACCCGGCGGACAACCCCTTCCGGGCGGCGCTGCGCCTCCTGCGCGACGAGGATCGGGTCGTACTGGCCGCGCCGACCCGCGATCCGGCCGTGCTGCGCACCGACGGGGCGCTGCGCATCGAGTTGGTGGACGGGGTCGAGCGGGTGATGGCAGCGGCCGAGAAGCCGGCCGATCCGGGACCGTACAACGCGGTCTGGGTGTGTGTCGGGGTCACGGCGGGCGCGGTCGCGCGGCTGCCCGAGGTGGTCGGTGCCGACCGGCCCGACCTGGTGGGTGCAGCGGTGGTCCGGGTGGTCGGCTACCGCAACGTCACCACTCCGGAGGCCGCCGCATGACCCGGGCCGGGCGCCCGCCGCGCCTGCTGATGGACGCCGGGCCGTACTCGCTTGAGGCCACCGGCATCACCGGCATCGGGCTGCGGATCGCCGAGCTGGCCGAGACCCTGGCCGCCGACTTCCCGGTACGGGTGATGGTGGACGACACCCACGACTGCGTACGAGTGGACGGCGCCGAACTGGTGTCCACATCGGACTGGCCGGCCGTCCTCGTCGAGTCGGACATCGTCTTCTTCTTCGACCTGCCGGACATCCGGCGGCTGGCCGAGGCCGAGCGGCACGGCGTGCTCATCGTCAGCGAGAACGCGCCGCCGGTGGAGCACCTCGAGTACCCCTCGGTGTTCGGCGCGCCCGACCCGGCCGGCGCACACCGGGACCTGGTGGCCGCCTTCGTACGGCAACTGCGGGTGTCCCACCATTTCTTGTGCCGTTCGCGGGTGGAACGCACGACGCTGATCGCCAGCCTCTGCGTGGCCGGACGGCTGACCCCGGCCGACGTCCAGCGGTCCCGGACGCTTGCCCACCTGGTGTCCACGGTACCGATCGGGTTCAGCGCGGCCAGTGCGTACGCGGCCGCGGACGTGGCCCCGCAACCGCTCGCCGATGTGCTGTGGACCGGCGGCCTGTGGTCGTACTTCGATCCGCTGCTGCTGGTCGAGGCGGTCGCCCGGGTCCGGGCCGCCGGGACGCCGCTGACCGCCGCGTTCCTCTACGCACCGGCCACGGGCGACAGCGCGGAGCAGGTGCGCCGGGTGGCCGACCGGGTTGACGCGCTGGGTCTGGCCGACGCCGTACTGCTGTGCGACAAGCCGATCCGCCATGAGGAGCGGGACGCGGTCATCAAGGGTGCACGTGCGCTGGTCTGCGTGGCCCGACCCGGCATCGAGAACGACACCTGCGTACGGTTGCGGGCGCGGGACAGCCGGCTGTACGGCGTACCGACGGTCGTGGATCCGTACGGTCCCACCGCCACCGAGCTGACCGGTGACGGTCTGGCCCGCGTACTGACCTCGGCCACGCCGGATCGGCTCGCCGGCGTACTCGCCGGCCTTCGGGGTGCCGGCGCGGCGGGACCGCGCGAGGAGTACTGCTACGACCGCACCGTCGGCGACCTCAGGGCCTGGCTGAGGAGCGCGCGGCATGAGACCTGACCGGGACGAGACCGTAGCGCGCGACGCCCGCCACGTGTGGCATCCGTGGAGTCCGGCCGTACCGGTCGTGCCGCGCGTGCTGCTCGACCGCGGCGACGGCTACCACGTCTGGGACATCGACGGACGGCGGTACATCGATGGCATCTCGTCGGCGCTCAACGTCACCTGTGGCCACCGGCATCCGGTGCTCCGCCAGGCGATCGCCGATCAGCTCGATCGGCTCTGCCACGTGGACCTGAGCGTCAGCGGGCACGAGCCGGCGGCCCTGCTCGCCGAACGGATCGCCGGCCTGATGCCGGACGGGCTGGACCGGACGCTGTTCGTGAACAGCGGCTCGGAAGCGGCGGAGGCGGCGGTACGGATCGCCACCGACTACTGGCGGCACGTGGGGCGGCCCCGCCGCCGCATCGTCACGTTCGCCCGCGGGTACCACGGCACCACGGTGCTCGGCCAGAGCCTGTCCGGCCTGCCGCACACCGCGCACCCGATGCGCAGCCCCGTGCCGGTCAGCCGGGTCCAGCTGCCGTGCGACCCGCGCGACCTGCGCGGCATCGGCGGACTGGCCGACCTGCTGGACGAGTTCGACCGGGCGCTGTGGGCCGGCACCGGGCCCACTGACGTGGCGGCCATCATGGTCGAGCCGTTCCTCAACGTGGGCGGCGGGGTCGTGCTGCCACCGCGGCTGCTGCGCGGGCTGGCGGAGCGGTGCACCGAGACCGGCGCGTTGCTCGTACTCGACGAGGTGTTCACCGGCTACGGGCGGACCGGCCGCATGTTCGGCTTCGAGCACGACGGCGTACGGCCGGACATCGTCATGACCAGCAAGGGCCTGTGCGGGGGCTACCTGCCGCTCGGCGCGGTGACCGTCACGCAGCAGGT
>Ga0114129_10015876_pt1 | contig 10709 bp, 9 predicted proteins | sample RhiMetdeltSRZDD1_FD_80071 | JGI IMG/M metagenome (GOLD analysis project Ga0114129, IMG submission 80071) | Populus rhizosphere microbial communities from Tennessee, USA - Rhizosphere MetaG P. deltoides SRZDD1 (version 2) (version 2) | ecosystem: Host-associated > Plants > Roots > Rhizosphere >... | reverse complement strand
TGGCCTGGCGGAGGACGGCGCGCTGGTCGGCCTCGTCGTAGATCGCGAACGAGCGATCGATCCCGGCGAGTGGCCCATCCCGGCGGAGGAGCCGCGCGCAGAACGCGTGAAACGTTCCCACTGTGAGCTCAGCAAGCCGCTCTTTGCCGACCAGACGGTCAAGCCGCTCGCGCATCTCCTTCGCGGCTTTGTTGGTGAACGTGACCGCCAGGATCGCGTTCGCCGGCACCGCGAGGTCGCGGATGAGGTAGGCGATGCGGTGCGTGAGAACGCGCGTCTTGCCGGACCCCGCGCCGGCGAGGATGAGGAGCGGCCCGTCGCCGTGGGTCACGGCGGCGCGCTGCTCCGGATTCAGGGGGTCGAGGATCGGGTCGGGCATCGCTTCCATCGTATGAAGGAAGCGGACTGTTGATTCGCAGTGGATAAGCGGCCGAAATCGTGGACAAGATGCAAGGCGCCCGTCTCGATTTGGTGGATAAGTTGATTGCTCAGCAGGTGGGCGCACCGTAGATTTCCTCTTGTCCCGAGGGGTCTGCTAAAGGAAACGAGTCCGAGATTCCATCAAGGGCATCGTTTCCCGGGAGCGCAACCGGAGATAGCATCAAAGGCGGTCCGAGAGGATATCGAGGATCGGCTCCACGGCCAGGCCGCAGAGCTTCGAAGCTGCGGTAGGGCACGGAGGCAGGTCGCTCGGGACGCTTTCTTTTCCCCCTTCATCCACCTCTGTCCGTCGACCGTACATTTCGGTAGTGGCTGAGCCGCAACCGTCCGACGACGCCCTCCTGAGCTCCCTTGCCGCGCGGGATCTAGGCGCCCTCGCATCCCTCTACGACCGATACGGACGCCTGGCGTACTCCCTCGCGTATCGGATCCTCGGCGAGAGCGAGGCCGCGGAGGACGTCGTCCAGGACGCCTTTCTGTCGGCGTGGCGGGGCGCCGGCAGCTACCGGCGCGACCGAGGAAACCCGCGGGCGTGGCTCCTATCGATCGTCCACCACCGCGCGGTCGACATCCTCCGGCGCAAGACGACGTTCCGCCCCGCGCCGCTCGAGATCGCGGAGTCCCATGCAAGCGACGACGACACCGCGCTCTCCGCCGAGAAGAACGTCGAGCATCGGACGGTGCGCGAGGCTCTCGAAGCCCTGCCGCAAGCCCAGCGCCGGACGATCGAGCTCGCCTACTTCGGGGGATACACCCATGTCGAGCTCTCCGCGCTCATGGGCGTTCCGCTCGGGACAGTTAAGGGCCGGATGCGGATCGGCCTCCAGAAGATGCGACGCGCGCTGGAGCGGACACGGTGACCGAACACGTCATCGACGACCTCGAGGCGTACGCGCTCGGTGCGTTGGACCGTGCTGACGCTGAGCGCGTCGCTCAGCATCTCGGGATCTGCGCCTCGTGCCGCCAGGAGGCTGCGTCGCTTGCCGACGTCGTGGCCACGCTGCCGGACACCGTCGCGCCGCGGGTGCCGCGGCCGGCGCTCCGGGAGAGGATCCTGACCGCAGCTGGGCAGCCGGCGGACCGCCGCGCTCCGACCGCCCCGCGCAGGTGGTCGCTCGGCTCGGTCCGGCTCGCGCCCGTCGCGCTCGCGGGGCTTTTCGCGGCGGTCATCGTGCTCGGTGCCGCCGACGTCGAGGCATACCGGCGGATGTCTGAGATCGGCGCGCAGCGCGACCAGCTCTACGCCCTTGTCGAGAGCATGCGGCAGGGCGGGCGCGAGTGGTACATGGCCGGCAACAACGAGTTCGCGGGAGCCGGCGGAACGCTCATCGATCCGCGCGCCGAAGGGAAGCAGCCGTTCGTCCTGTTCCACGACCTGCCATCGATCCCCTCGGGGAAGGTCCTCACCATCTGGCTGGTCAGCCCCGACGGCGCCTGGGCGCGGGCGGCGACCTTCCAGCCGAACGGGCAGGACATCCAGGCGGTTCACATCAGCTTGGAGGTCGCCGGCTTCGACCGCTGCGCGGTCACGCTCGACGATTCGCCGTGGGGAAAGCACGGCATCGTGGTGATGGAATCGCGCATCGCTCCACCACGGCCGTGAGCGCGGTCTAGATCCTGTCGCGCTGCCGAATGCCGGACTCGATCCGCTGGCGGTCGACACCGCCCGTTGGAATCCACTGGTGCGACGGCGCCTCGCGCCCGGCCGCGCAGTAGGCCCACTGATGGTCGTGAACGAAGACGCGTTCTTTCGCGGCGCTCCTCATATGAGTGGGATGAACGCACCGGTGTTGGATAAGGTGGTCGAGATTTGCGCGCACACGCAGAGAATCGGACCGTTGCTCTATCCGAGCGACACCCGAAAGAGGGATAGGGGCTGCAACTAGCACCGCACAACGTCCGGCGCGGCGCGTCGTTAAGCGCAGAGTTGATACGGCTTCTGTCCGCCCTCGCGCTGGTGGCGAGCGTCCTTTTCGTAACGATCTCGAGCAGGCCGGCAGCGGGGGCTCCCGCCGCGCTTCCCGGGTTGCCGCCGGGCTGGTCGAGTGCCCTCGAGCTCGGTATGTCGAGCAGTCCCGGAGATGCCTCGACGATGCGAGCGACCGCGCAGTTCGGTCTTCGCTCGCAATATCTCGCGGGCGGGGTGAACACCGGCAACGGGTGGGCCACCTGGAACAGCAACGGGACGTTCGCGAGCAACTACGCGACCGAATCCGCGGCGCAGGGAATGAAGTCGGTCTTCGACTACTACATGCTTCTGCAATCGCTTCCGGCGACCGGCGCGGACGAGTCGGCGAAGACCGCATCCAACCTGAACAACGCCTCGACGATGAGCGCGTACTACTCCGACCTGAAGCTCTTCTTCACACGCACGGCCGCGTTCGCCGACGGATCGGTCGTGCTGCACATGGAGCCCGACCTCTGGGGCTACATGGAGCAGCACTCGCAGAGCGACAACGCGGCCACGGTGCCGGTCAAAGTCGGAGCGAGCGGGATGGCCGACGTCGCCGGCCTGCCCGACAACGCATCCGGCTTCGCGCAGGCGATCCTCAGACTTCGCGATCGGTACGCGCCCGGGGTCCTCGTCGCCTACCACCTGAGCGTCTGGGGCACGGGGAACGACATCCTCTATTCGAAGCCGAGCGATGCGACCGTTGACGGCCTCGGCGCGCGCGCGAGCTCGTTCTACCTCTCGCTCGCTGCGAACTTCGATCTCGCCTTCAGCGATCCGAGCGATCGCGACGCCGCGTTCAAGCAATTCCAGTACGGAGACGGCGGCGCCGCCTGGTGGGGCGCGGCCGACTACGCGAGGAACGTCCGCTTTCTCACGCGCTTCGTCGCGGGCTCCGGAAAGCGGATCGTCGTGTGGCAGACGCCTCTCGGCAACACCAGGATGCGCGCGATGAACAACACGTGGGATCACTATCAGGACAACCACGTCGAGTGGTTCCTCGACGATCCGTCACGCGCGCACCTCATGGATCAGGTGAATGCGGGCGTCATCGGAATCATCTTCGGACGTGGGGCCGACGGTGCCACCTGCGCGTGCGACGCCGCGGGAGATGGAGTCACCGATCCGGGCCCGATCAACGGCAACGTCGGGGCATCGCTGAGTGCAGACGATGACGGCGGCTTCTTCCGCGCGAAAGCCGCCGGGTACTACGCGGCTGGAGCGATCGCGCTCGGCGGAGGAGGGGCGCCTCCGCCACCGCCCACCGTGCCACCGACGCCGACACCGCTCCCATCGAACCCGAGTCCAACCGCGCCGCCACCCGGCTGCGTGGCCTCGGTCGGACCCGGGATCCCGCCTCCGGGGAGCGTGCCCAGCGGCGTGCCCGGATTGCATGCCGCGTGGTACGGGCAGAGCGGTTACCCGACGCTATGCGGCGGACAGCGCTCTACCGCGACCGTTGCCTTCTACAACTCCGGTTCGATGGGGTGGGTGCGCGGTCGCATGGGCGAGGTCGCGTATCTCGGCACATGGGGACCGGAGCCGGGACAGGATCAGCCGACGCCGCTCGGCGGCGATGGTCAGCTGAACACACCGAACACCGGCTGGCCGCGCTACAACCGGATCGCGATACAGCCGGCGAGCTACGTGGGTCCCGGTCAGGTCGCGTGGTTCCAGTTCACGATCCAGGCGCCCTCGATCCCCGGAACGTACCGCCTCTACCTCCGTCCGGTCATCGAGGGCGCGTCGTGGCTCGAGGACTACGGCGTGTTCTGGGTGGTCACGGTCCGCTAAACAGCGATCGCGAGCGCACGGCGGTGGACACGATCGGCCTCGCCGTGGTTGCCCAGGCCGAGATATGTTCGCTCCAGGTTCAGCAGCGTCTCCGCGACATCGGCGTGGTCCGCACCCAAAGCCCTCTCGCGGATCTCCAAAGCACGGAGGTAGAGGAGCTCGGCCTCCGTGAGCCGCCACTCGCCGCGATACAGGGTGGCGAGCTCTTGGATCGCCGTCGCGATCGCCGGATCGTTCGCTGGAAGGCGCCGCTCCCGGGTCGCGACCGCCGCACGTAGCAGCGCCTCGGCCTCGTTCGACTTGCGACGGTCGCGATAGACGGCGCCGAGCGCGATCTCTGGTCCGGTGAGCGCGATCTCGTCCGCCCCGCCCTTGCGATGCGCGTCGAGCGCCCGTTCCAGGACCGCTTCGGCCTCCTCGAGCTCGCCCTCCAGGTGGAGCGCGCGACCGAGGCCGTCGAGCGTGGAGACGCGAAGGCCGCCTGCCGCGCTGCCGCTATCCGCAACCGCGAGCGCTCGCCTGAAGAGCTCGATCGCCTGGCCCACGCGGCCCTCGGCGACGAGCACGTGCGCGAGCTCCGCGGCGACATCGGCGGCCCGCGCATCGGTCGCGCCGTACGTGGCCTCGAGCGCGTGGAGAGAACGCTCGAGCAGCACGGCCGCTTCGCCCGTGCGTCCCGCCGCCGCGAGCGCGAGGCCGAGCTCGCGCGCCGTGTCCGCGACTCGCGGATCTTCGCCGCTGAGGCTCCGCTGGCGGATGCGGAGGGCATTGCTCAAGGCATCGATCGCGCTTGCGTTGTCGCCCGCCCGCCGGCTCGCGGCGCCAAAGGCGTGGCTCGACTCCGCGACAGCCGGGTCATCGGCACCGAGGGTCGTCACACGAGAGGTCAGAAGCCTCTCGTGAAGCTGCGCCGCCTCGCGATGCAATCCGCGCTCGCCGAGGAGCCCGGCGAGTCGGGCGAGCGTCTCGTCCACTTCACGGGAGCGCTCACCGTGCCACCGCTCGCGGATCGCGAGCGCCTGCCGATAGAGCGCTTCCGCGGCCTCGCTGCGTCCGAGCGCTTCGAGCGTCTGGGCCAGATCGTGCAGCGCGCGCGCGGCCTCGGGATGCTCGGATCCGAGCGCACGCTCGCGGATCGCGAGGACGCGGCGTCCGAGCGGCTCGGCGTCGATCGCGCGACCCGCGTCACGGCGGACCCCGGCGAGACCAGCCAGCGAGTTCGCGACATCCAGATCATCACCACCGGCCGCACGCTCGCGGATGGCCACCGCACGCCGGTAGAGGTGATCGGCTTCGTCGGTCCTGCCGGTCCGAGCGCAGATCGACGCGAGCGCGTCGAGATCCCCCGCGGCGACCGCCTCCTCGTCCTTCTTGAGGCGTGCGCGGGTGGCGACGGCGCGTCGCAGGAGAGGCTCCGCCCGGCCGTCGTCTCCGTTCCGCTCGTAGACGGCGCCGAGGGCACTCTCGAGCGCGATGAGGTCCGGGTGACCCACGCCGAGCGCCTTTTCGCGGAGCGCCAGCGCGCGAGCGAGTACGGGCTCGGCGTCCGCGAGACGGCCCTGCGCGGAACGCACGAGACCGAGCTCCGCGAGCGCCTCGCCGACATCGGCGTGATCCGGACCGAGCGCGCGCTCGCGGATCGCGGCAGCCGACGCGAACGCGTCTTCCGCCTGCGCGAGGCGACCGACGCGGATGCGAACGCGGCCGAGGGCGAGATCGGTGCGTGCAAGATCGAGATGATCGGGACCGGATGCCGCGAGCTGCTTCTCGCGCGAACGGACGAGAAGCTCTTCGGCCTCGACCTCTCTGCCCTGCGATTCGCGCACGGTCGCGAGCGTTTCCAGCGTATCGCCGATCCGCGTGTCCGCCTGAGCGCTGAGGCCGTCGACGATCGCGGAGGCACGGAGGGCGGCGCGCTCGGCATCCGCCGTGCGGCCCGCGAGCTGATAGGCGTCCGCAAGCGCTGCCAGCAGCTCTGCATCGTCGGGCTCCGCCTCGCTGCTCCCGAGCGGCCGTGTCGCGAGCGCCTTCTCGAGAAGGATCGCCGCGTCGGCGAAGCGACCGCTCTCGCGGTGAACGGTCGCGAGCTTGCGGTAGCCAAAGGCGACGTCCGGATGGGTCGCTCCCATGACCACGAGGCGCGCCTCGATGACGCGCTTCAGCAGACGCTCCGCCTCGTCGAACCGTTGCTGCGACGTGCAGAGGACGGCGAGATCCTCGGCGATCGTCGCGACCGCCGGATGGGTCGGGCCGAGCGCGCGCTCGCTGAGCGCCAGTGCACGACGCAACAGAGGCTCCTCCTCCGCGTAACGACCCAGGCTGTGGAGGTGCGCGGCGAGGATCGCGAGCGCGGCGGCGACGTCTGGGTGATTCGGACCGAGCGCCTCTTCGCGGACCGCGACGACGCGACGGTAGCGACGTTCAGCCTCGTCGTCGGGAGGCGCTGGAGGCCCGGCGATCGCCTCGAAAGAGCGAAGCGGCGGCTCCGCCGGCGCCACCGTCCTGCGGCGGCTCGCGAACAGGGCATACGCGAGCACAACGCCACTCAGAGCAAGCGCGAAGATAGAGAGGTCTAGCCCACCCGACACTCTGTCGCTATTTGACTCCGCCGCCGGTACGCACCGCTAGTCCCCTCAACCGCATCTCAACCCGATGCCTCCAGCACGCCAACGCATGTACTCAAAATCGGCACCTAGGGGTGGGTGGTATGGGAGCGAGGGGCGAGCCCGAGTTTGCGGTGCGTGAGACAGCCGACGCTGCCCCTCGCTTCCTGCTGGTGGAAGACGAGGGCTCGACGGTCGGCGCGCGCCTCGAGGCCTTCGGGCTCCGCGCAGAGACAAGGGCTGTGGCTTTGGGAGCGATCGGATCGCTCGCGATCGGCCGCACCGATGTCGTGGTCATCGTGTGCACGGAGCGCGCGCTGTTGACACCGTCGTTCCAGGCGGACGTCCAGCGCGTCAGCCAGCGAACGCCGCGCGTCGCGGTCATCGTCGACGGTGGACCGGACGCCGGGGCGTATGCAGCTCGGCTCGGCTGGCAGGGCTTCGTCGCCGCAGACAGCGCGGACGCGTCGATCGCGGCGACGATCGCGGCAGCGTCGCGAGGCGAGCTCTCTTTTCCCGCGAGTACGACGTCGGCCCTCGTGCGCGCGCTCGCCCGGATCGCTCCGGTCGCGCATGGTCCGGCGGCAACGCTCACGCCGCGCCAGCAGCAGATCGTCGCGCTGATCGCCCAGGGCGCGACCGACGCCGAGATCGCCACGGTCCTCGGGATCAGCCGTTCGACCGCCCACAAACACGTCCAAAACGCGCGGCGCCGGATGCGCGCGAAGACCCGCAGCCAGCTCGTGGCGGCCGCGCGGACCGAACCCCTGGCATGGCAGCCGACATGAGTGCACTCGACTTCTTCGGCGAAGATCGCGGGCAGAGCCTCGTCGAGGTCGCGCTGACTTTGCCGCTCCTCCTCCTGATCGTCATCGGCATCGCCGACATCGGCCGCATCTACGGATACAAGGCCGCGGTCACGAACGCCGCACGTGAGGCCGCGATCCACGCCGCGCGCGATCCGCAGGCGACGCAGGATGACATCTGCCAGCGGGCACGCGACGAGCTCGGTGCGGGATCCGCCGTGGACCCGTGCGCCAGCACTCCCGTCGTCGTGACCTGCACGCGAAACGGATTCCCCTGCGGCAATGACGCGGCGCTTCCTCTGTATCAGGCCAACGAAGCCGCCACGGCGAGCGTCTCGGTCACGGTGCGCTACGACGTCCAGCTGCTGACGGGATACCTCGTCGGCCGCGCGTTCACGACGAACCCGGTCCACGTGTTCGGGACCGCAGCGTTCGGCGGACTCGGACAGTGAACGTGCGGCAGGCGTTCGTGCACGGCGAGGGCGGCGCGACGCTCGTCGAGTTCGCGATCGTGGCCCCGGTGCTGATCCTCACGTTGGTCACGTGCTTCGACTTTGCGCGCGCCCTCAACGCGTACGTGATCGTGGCGAACGCCAGCCGCGAGGGCGCACGCTACGCATCGATCCACCCCGGGGCCACCGACACGGAGGTCCACGACTTCGTGTCAACGCGAGTCGCGCCGCTCGACCCTGACGCCGTCACCGTCGAGGTCAGTGCGTACTCCCGGACGAGCGATCCGCGTTGGGCCACGTCGGCTCCGGCTCCGGGGACGGTCACCGTCACCGTGCGGTACTCGTGGACTTCCGTGACGGGCCTCGTCGGGGTGTTCTTCGCCGCGGGCGGGCCGCGGCCGTGTGGGGCCGACGCCTGCTTCGAGATCTCGTCCGCGATGGAGTCGATCCAGTGAGAGGACCGTTCGTGGCGTCGGAAGATGGCCAGGCCCTCGTGATCGTGGCTCTCGCCATGGTCGTCCTGATGGGCGCGCTCGCCATCACGCTCGACTGGGGATACGGCTTTGCCGGGCGGCGGGCCGCGCAGAACGAAGCGGATGCCGGCGCGCTCGCGGCGGGCAGGCTCCTCGCGACGTCCTTCGTGGACAGCACGCAACCGTTCGACGCCAGTCGCGCGACGCAGGAGATGGTGTGGGCGGCGGCCTGCGACGCGGCGCGGAGGAACTCGAGTGGCGGCCCGTCGACCCAGACGCACACGCTCAGCGTTTGGTTCTCGGCCGATCCGCCGACCACGCCGTTCTCGACGGGCCCGACCTCGACGTGGACGGGCATCTCGGCCTCGAGCGACGACTGCACGATCGTCCCGTCGGGCACGACGGCGGTGAGCGGCGACACCGCACTCCTTCGGGTCGTGTCATCGGCCAGCTACACCACCCTCTTCGGCGTCGCGACGCGGCAACGCGTGGACGTGGCCGGCACGGCACGTGTTCGCCTGACCGCAGGAGGCACGAGCGGTGACGCGGTGGTCGTTCCGCTCGCTCCGGTCGGCGATTCCTCGGTCGGCGTTCCCGGCCTGGGACTCTCGGGCTACTCGACCGCGCCCAACGTGGCGATCTGGCCGATCGTCCTCCACTACGCCCCGTCGATGTGGACCGCGGCCGGTGGGCAGATCACGCTCGTCGACTACAACTCGCGGCAGAGTCCGCCTCAGGCCGACACCGACCTGAGTGCGTTCGTCTCGTACGCGCACTTTTCGCCGATCGAGCAGACCGACTCCGCGAGCCTGCAGGTTCACCAGCCGATCACGGAGTCCGATTACACCGGCAGCGGTCCGACGACGGGGTTCTATGGCCAGCGTCACGGGCACCCCGAAACGACGCTGTTCCCGAGCGCGCCCGGTGCGTGCGGCGGGTCGATGTGGGACACGCGTGGCTTCCCCGACCCGTCCGACGCGAGGACATGCGATATCCCGAACTGGTTCTACTACGGGTACCGGGGGAGCCTGTCCGCCGGGACACCGTGGGACGACGCCTCGTGGACCAGCTCATTCGAAGGCGTGCCGCAGACGGTCGAGATGCCCGACCCGTTCCCGGGAAGTCGCGCCAGCTGCACGAGCGCGGCCGGGTATCCGTTCTTCAGCGCGCCGTCGTGCCCGGACCGGGCCGGATCCTCGCACATCGGCGATTGGGTCGAGACCGTGGGCGGCGTGGATCGCGTGCTCGTCGCGAGACGGATGCTGGACTTCATCGACCGCTACGGTCGGATCCTGCCGGCGACCGGCGAGAAGGCCGTCGTGGTGAACGTCTTCCTCTGGGATTGCGGCGAGCGGTTCACCGCCGGGTCGTTCTCGGATCCTGACAACCGAGACCGCTGGCACCTGGTCGGCGGGACGGACTGCTCGAATCTGTCGATCGCCGATATGCGGTCTGCGGATCGGGTGCATCTCTTCACCGTCGTTCCGGTGACCGTGCGCGCGAGCGACGTCGACATCACACAGCGGCGCAGGAGCTCGGATGTCTATGTCACGGCGACCTGGGGAAACGCGTTCGGTTCGGCCGGTAACTGCGGGACGACGCCGACGCCGCCGGGTTGCGGTCTCAACCCACTCATGAACTCAGCGTTCCTGGTCCCGGACGAGTAGCGGGGACAAGAAGGGGGTTTCGATATGCGTGAGCTTCGATCGTGGATCTTTCTGGGGCTGGGATTGCTCCTCGCCGGGTTGACCGGGCTATCGCTGTACGGGGTGGCCCAGGACATCGGCTCCCGGCAGGCCGCGGCGGCGACCGAGACGGCCACCGTTCTGGTGGCGAAGGCGGATATCGCGACGCGTGCCGTCCTGACCGCCGACATGCTGTCTCACAAGACGTACCCAATCGCACTCGTGCCGTCCGGTGCTCTCACGAGCGAGGCCGATGCGGTGGGTCAAACGACGCTCACCGCGATCCCGGCGGGCGCCGCGGTCGTCCGTTCGCAGCTCGTCTCCGCGAACGGGCGCACCGGAGCCTCGGTGACCGTCGAAAAGGGCAAGGTTCTCGTCGCGTTCCCGACGGTCGATCCGCTCACTCTGTCCGGCCTCGTCCGACCGGGTGATCGCGTCGACGTGCTCGCGACCGTCACCTCGGGTACGGGAGAGACCGCGCGGAAGACCCAGACGACCCTTCAG
>Ga0114129_10015875_pt1 | contig 10709 bp, 8 predicted proteins | sample RhiMetdeltSRZDD1_FD_80071 | JGI IMG/M metagenome (GOLD analysis project Ga0114129, IMG submission 80071) | Populus rhizosphere microbial communities from Tennessee, USA - Rhizosphere MetaG P. deltoides SRZDD1 (version 2) (version 2) | ecosystem: Host-associated > Plants > Roots > Rhizosphere >... | reverse complement strand
GACCTGGTGCTTGGTCTGGCCATGGATACAGAGATGTTCGTCAACCTTGCCAAGGAGTTCCCGGATCAAAAGTTCGCATCACCCTCCGAAATCTTCCTCGATGAGCTGCGCCCGAACATGGTCTCTTATCAGATTGACGTGCACGAATCCAGTTTCCTGGTGGGCTTGATCGTCGGCTCGCTCACTCAGACCAAGACGGTCGGCGCAGTCGTTGGTGGCGACGCACCGGGCCTGAACCAGTTCTTCTATGGGTACAAGCAGGGTGTCTTGGAAGTCTGCCCCGACTGTGAGGTGCTGGTCAGTTATCTTGGATTCGATTTCTCCAACCCGACCCTTGGGCTCGAGACCGCTCTCGGGCTCTATGACCAGGGTGCCGATATCATCTACCAGGTGGCCGGCCGCTCGGGCGAAGGTGTATTGGAGGCCGCCGCTCAGCGCGATCTTTACGCGATTGGCGTGGACTCAAATCAGGATGACATCCAGCCCGGGCATGTGATCGTCTCGAGTCTCAAGAAAGTGGAGTCCACTACCTTCGACCCGATCAAACTGGTTGTTGACGGTACGTTTACAGGCGGCTTTCAGAAGCGCGGCCTAAAGGAAGGCTTCGCCGGTCTTTCCTGGGACGAGGGCTCCACCACATTCGAAACTCAGGGTCCGGCTGAACTCACTGCAAAAATACCGGATATCAAAGCCCTTGTGGAAGAATATCGCGCGAAGATCCTCAGCGGTGAATATAAAGTCTGCGATGCATTCGTGCCCGATACTCCCGAATGCGTGGAACTGCTCGCCAAGTAAGTTGAACAATATTGTGTGTAAATAGACCTCGGGGCGAATGCCTCGAGGTCTATTATGAAGGATGTGCCGATGACGCCTGCAATCGAAATGAAGGGCATCACCAAATATTTCGCATCTACCCAGGTGCGTGCCAATGAACACGTCGATTTTTCGGTGGAGAGCGGCGAAGTGCACGCACTGGTCGGTGAGAATGGCGCCGGAAAAACAACCCTGATGAATATCCTTTACGGTTTGATCAAACCCGATTCCGGTGAAATTTTTATTGACTCACAAAAAGTACAGATTAATCACCCGGATGATGCGATCAGGCAAGGCATCGGTATGGTTCACCAGCACTTCAAGCTTGTGCCCTCTTTCACCGTGGCACAGAACATTCTCCTGGGAATGGAACCCAGTCAGGCGGGTTTCTTAAACCAGCAGAATGAAAACAAGCTGGTCGATGAATTGGCCAGAAAATTCAATCTACCGGTGGATCCGGCCGCGCGTATCTGGGATCTGCCGGTAAGTATGCAGCAGCGGGTGGAAATTCTGAAAGTGTTGGAACGCAGGGCAAAAATACTTGTTTTGGATGAACCCACCGCCGTGCTTACGCCTCAGGAAGTCAATGAATTGATTACCGTAATTCGCGGGCTATCCAAGCAGGGCTACACGATCATTTTTATCACCCATAAACTGATCGAGGTAATGTCAGTGGCCGACCGGGTCAGCGTCATGCGGGCCGGGAGAATGATTGGCACGAAAAAAGTTTCGGAAACTTCCATTCCTGAACTGGCGCGGATGATGGTCGGCCGCGAGGTTCTATTGAGGGTGAAGAAGAAACAAGTTCATCCAGGTGAGGCAGTCCTCGATGTAAGGGATATCAGCCTCTCGGATGTGAATGGCCTCGCAGCCATTTCACATGTTTCATTCCAGGTTCGCAAAGGGGAGATCGTCGCCATCGCGGGCGTAAGCGGCAACGGGCAGACGGAACTGGTGGAAGCGATTTCAGGTATGATCAGCCTGGATGGTGGCGAGATTCTATTCAAAGGCAAATCCATTAATGAAGCTTCGGTGCGCGAAAGACGCGAGTTGGGCATGGCACACATCCCCGAAGACCGCATGGTGGTCGGATTAAATCTTCAGACGACTCTGGATGAAAACCTGATCGTCTCCAAATACAACCGTTCCGAATTCAGCCGTTATGGATTCTTGTTGATGCAGGCAATTTCTCAATTTGCTGAAAAGGTGGTGAAGGCATTTTCGATCGCGGCCGCCCGCCCCGGGGAAGGCATTGCGATGCTATCGGGCGGCAACCTCCAGAAAGTGGTTGTTGGCCGCGAGTTATCCGGCAACCCGTCTTTTATTATTGCCAACCAACCCACGCGCGGTCTGGATGTGGGCAGCATTGAATTTGTTCATAAGACCTTGGTGGAGGAACGCGATAAAGGCGCGGGCGTTCTGCTTGTCTCCGTGGAGCTGGATGAAGTCATGGCACTCTCTGACCGCATCCTGGTGCTTTACCGCGGCAAAATCCAGGGGGAACTCGAGACTGCCACAGCCACCGAGGAGGAAGTGGGCATCCTGATGGCAGGCGGAACGCTGGAAGATCTGAAACAATACAGTGAAGATAAAGAGCAGGGTGAGAACCGGGAGGTAAAGTCATGAAAGACGGACGATTCAGGAAACTGCTGGATGCCATCCTTGTGCCCCTCCTGGCAGTCCTTTCTGGTCTCGTGCTGATGGGGATCCTGATCTTATTTTTGAGGAAACCACTCTTTGAATCCTATGCCGTTCTTTTTGCCAATGGATTTGGTTGCCGGGAATACGGTAACTGCATTTTCATCACGGCACTTGAGCGCGCGACTCCCATCATCCTCACCGGATTGTCCGCCGTCGTAGCATTCCGTTCTGGAATGTTCAGCATTGGGCAGGAAGGACAGTATCTGCTCGGCGCTGCAGCGGCCGCCTGGCTGGGATATGCCATTCACCTTCCGCCCATTCTGCATGCGCTGGTGATCATCCTGGCTGCAATGCTGGTGGGCGCAGGGTATGGCTGGATTCCCGGCGTTCTCAAGGTCAAACTGGGAGTCAACGAATTGCTGGCGACGATCATGCTCAATTCGATTGCCGCTTTAATCGTTGAGTATCTGGTGCAATTCCCCATGCGTGCCGACACCAGTGCTGTCGCGCATTCGCCGGTCATTGATGAATCTGCGCAACTCATGTCATTCCTCCCAGGTTCCAAATGGGGTGTGGGGTTTGTGATCGCGGTCATTGCTGTGGTCGTTGTTTACTATTACTTATGGCGAACCAAACCCGGATACGAACAACGCATGGCCGGCCAATCCAGGAAGTTCGCTCTGTTTGGAGGCATCCCTAGCGACAACTCAGCCGTCCGTGCCATGCTCATCAGTGGCGCGCTCGCGGGCCTGGCAGGCGCAATCGAGGTGATGGGCGTGCACCGAAGAATCATGACGGGCTTCTCCGTTGGGCTTGGTTTCGACGGGCTTACATCCGCTATCCTTGGACAGGTACATCCGATTGGAGTATTCATCGTCGCGATCCTTTTTTCCGGGCTGAAACTGGGTGCGCAAATTGGTTTACAACTGAAGCTTGACATCCCGCGCGAGCTGGGAGGCACCATTATCGGATTTATCGTGCTCTTTGTTGCCGCAGGGAAGTTTTACGAGCAAAGCATCGTTCGAGCGCGGGCGTGGTCTACACGGAGGCAAGGCAGTAATCTGAAAGGAGACAGCGGCTGACATGGAAGGTTTTTTCAGCGTTTTTACAGTCGAATTACTCAATAGCGGAATCCGTCTTGCGACGCCAATTCTGTTGGCGGCCCTCGGCGGAGCTCTCTGCAATCAGGCCGGGGTACTTAACCTGGCACTGGAAAGCAAGATGCTGCTGGGAGCTTTCGTCGGTATTCTGGCAGCTTATTACCTGGGTAATTCCTACGGCGGACTTTTGGTCGCGATGGTCGCCGGTGGTTTGCTCGGTCTGCTTTTTGCATTCCTCTACCACAAATACAGGGTGGACCTGGTGATCCTGGCAATTGCTTTCAACTTGATCATTGTCGAACTGACGGTGTTTGTCATGCGCGCTATGTTTGGCAATGTGGGCACATGGTCCGATCCGAGCATTGCTCGCATTCCCGATATCGAGATTCCCTTCCTCAAAGATATCCCATTCTTCGGCCCGCTCCTCAGCGGATATAACATCATCGTCTATTTTTCATGGCTTGCGACAATCGTTATGTTCGTGGTGCTGTATAAAATGCGTAGCGGCCGCCATCTGCGCGCTGTGGGCGAAAACAAAAGCGCGGCTGAGACGGTAGGCATTAATGCGATTCTCCTGCAAACCCTGGCGCTGGTGATCAGCGGAGCTCTGGCTGCCCTGGGCGGCGCCTTCCTTTCCATCGGCCATCTGAAACTCTTTACTCGCAACATGAGCAACGGACGCGGATGGATCGCGATTGCTGCGGCCATGTTCGGTGTGAACCATCCGGTGGGAGTTTTCCTCGCCAGTTTGTTCTTCGGCTTTGCCGATGCGTTCTCGGTGCGGATCCAAAACGTAACCGACCTGCCGCCTAATCTTGTAAAGTTGTTGCCGAACGTCGCAACCTTACTCGTGCTGATCATCATCGGGCTGCGCAGCAAGCTCGCGCTTAGCATGGCCAGACGTCGTTTCCGCGCTCAATTGCGGGCCGAGGAAGCCGCGTTGCCTGGAGAATCATCTACTTAATTTACACATCGACTGATATATGCAATAAGGAGTGCAGTCGGATTGCACCTTCTTCATTTAAAGTGTTGTGAATAAGAAACTCGTTTACGTGGATACAGATGTTGGTTTAGGTACGCCTGGCGCAGAGATTGACGATGGCGCCGCGTTAATTTTCCTTTTGCACAATAAATCGATTGACATCGTTGGGGCCGGTTCAGTCTTCGGCAACGTCCCGCTTCCGGATGCAACGCTGAACCTTGACCGGCTGCTGACGTGGCTGGATGGAGAGCACATCCTACTTGGTCTTGGTGCAGAGAAACCACTCGTTACGGATACCGCCTGGTCTGAAGACTGGCAGTCTGCTTACGGAAAAACGCTCGCCTGGAATACCCGCCCCGTAACTTATCTAGCTGCCAACTTGATCATCCACACAATCCGTTCCCATCCAGGGCAGGTTTCGATTCTCTCGTTGGGCCCCATGACGAACCTGGCGCTGGCTGTCCGCTTGGAGCCAGCCATCATTTCCATGGCTCGCGAGGTTATCGTCATGGGCGGTTCGTTCAACGCACAGAATCCGTCGCCAGAATTCAATGTCCGCTGTGACCCTGAAGCTGCACAGATCGTCTTCCGCTCTGAATGGAATGTACACGCCCTTGGGCTAGATGTCACCCGCCGCGTCCATTTTTCGCGTCGCGATTTCGCATCCCTGCCAGATGGAGATCCCGCTGTGGAGCTGCTTCGCACGCAGGCGCCCGGCTGGATCGACCGCATGGAAGGGATGGGTTGGGACCAGGATGGCTGCGCGCTGCATGATGCCATGGCAGCCGCTTATTTGGTTGATAATACGATTTTTCAGACGGAGCAAACCGGCATCGAAGTTGAACTCGCTAATCCGAATTCACGCGGTATCACGCGGTTTTCTGCCCCAAAAGAAAACCAGCCTGCCGTCAGGGTGATCACCGGTGTGGATTCTGGAAAGTGCCATGATCTGATCTGGTCGCACCTGGAACAATAGGATACAAAGTCCAATGGATGGTTGTGAAGTCTTATGTTACGGCGAGATCGGCGTTGATAATATCATCCAGGCGGACGGTCTGCCATCCCCTGAGAATGCAGTGTTTCCAACATCGGATAGTTATCATCGCGGCGGAGCCGCATCGAACACCGCGGTCTGGCTGGCAGCCCTGGGCGTGAACGTGAAATTGACTGGCAATGCATTGGGCCGCGATTCCTATGGGGATATGATCATCGATGGGCTGCGGAACTATTCCAAAATTGACTTAAGCCTGGTGGAGCAACGCGAAGGAGTGACTACTCCATTCACCCGTGCAATCGTTACCCCCGATGGTGAACGGTCGTTCCTGATCTTCGGTTATCCCCAGGCACCTAAAATTCGGCTCACGAAAGAAATGTTGGAGGGAATCAAATATCTTGCTCTTGATCTCTATGGCGGACCAGAGCGACTTGAAACGGCGCGGTTAGCTTTCGAGTCCGGCGTATCCACTGTCATTGGCGATGTAATTTGGCCGGATCATCCGGCACTCCCTTTTGCTGGTATCGCCAACAATTCCGCCCCCTTTATCCGTCAAAATTTCCCAGGCGTGGATGTTCGCCAGCATACACGTGAGCTGCAATCCATTTCCAAAGGAATGATCATTACAACAGATGGCTCCCAAACCGTTCATGCGCTTGATGAACACGGAAATGGATTCAGCGTCCAGCCACCCTCTGTGATCGCGGTGGACGCTACGGGTGCCGGAGATGCCTTTCGCGCCGGGTTGCTCTATGGACGGTTGCGCGGTTTCGATCTATCGCGTAGCGTCTGCTGGGGGGTAGCCGCCGGGTCGCTGAAGGTAAAAAATTTGGGCGCGGCCACCACCTTGCCTGACTTTCGTGAAATCGAATCCGTGGCGAATAGCCTTCAGGTTGAGCCGGCGCTTTGAGCTTGTCACCAAAAACTTTATCATAGGTCTCATTGCGAATTGATTCACTTACTCAATCTCTGAAAGGTATCGCCTGGCTCCTGTCCCCCATCGTTCTGAGTCTATTCGCAGGCGCACTACTGATTCTGGCTGCCGGTCAAAATCCCTTATCGGCGTATGCCAAACTTTTCGTGGCAGGTTTCGGATGTCATGCTGGTGCGGGGCGCTGCGCCCTGGTGACCGCGCTACAGTTCGCCACTCCCCTCATCTTCAGCGGGCTATCGGTCACGGTGGCAGTACGCGGCGGCTTCTTCTCGGTAGGTCAGTTAGGGCAAATGCTGTTCGGCGCTGCGGCGGCGAGCTGGCTGGCAGGATCTGTGTCTCTGCCGCCAGTTATCCATTCTGCGGTCGCACTGATCGGAGCCGCGCTGTTGGGAGGGCTGTGGGGATTGGTCCCTGCGTTTCTAAAACAGATCGTCGGAGTGAACGAGATCATTTCCACACTACTGCTCAACCCGATTGCCAGCATATTAGTCGGATTGGTCTGGTTGCCGGGCGTTGCTATGAGCGCGCGTCTGTCTCCCTTGATTCCAAGTACTAAGCTTTCCATAGGACTCTTTATTGCTCTCGCGGCGGCTCTCGTGGTCCACATATTTCTTTGGCGAACAACACGCGGCATGGAAATACGCGCCACGGCAAGCACGGCTCGTTTTGCGCTGTACGGCGGTATACCGATTCAGACGCCGGTGTTTCTGGCGATGGCGCTCAGCGGGGCCCTGGCCGGGCTGGCGGGAGGCGTCGAGGTTTTGGGGGTGCACTATCATTTTGTTTCCAACTTCTCCGCGGTCAATGATTTTGACGGTCTGATCATTGCATTTGCGGGAGGACTACATCCCGCGGGTGCAGTTCTGTTCGCCATCCTGGTGGGAGGACTCCGCACAGGCTCCCTCATTGGATTGCAGATAGGCTCCGGTATCCCGCGCGAGCTGGGAAGCGCCCTAATTGCTCTGATGCTGCTCTTCACTGCCACAAACCGGTTTTTCAGCATAAATATCCTGAAACCCGGTAGCAAAGAGATACTTCCGCAATAAAACGAATCCTGTTCCGGTATAGGAATGGGATTCTGATTCATTTTATTTGATTTGATTCATCTTGCCGGGTCTGACTGGGCGATTTTCCACATCGCTTGCAATGCAATCGTGATCGCGTCCATTTCTCCACGACGGAAATCTGCTTCGCCCCAATCTGGCTTGATCGCGCCTGGGGCCCCATCCGAGGCAAAGATGGCGCCCGTCCGCCAGCCACGCAGCGCACCTACAATAAAAAGGGTATCGCTTTCCATCTCAACAAAAACGAGACCCGCGTCTTTCAGCTGCAGAAATTGCTGGGCATCTCCGGGTCCATAGAAGGAGTCGGTGGCAACACCCACTCCTATGGTCATCGGGATCGTAAGTTGCTCACCCGCCTCGACCAGCGAACGCAAAACCGTAAAGCTCGGCACCGCCGGGAACGTGGGCGGCAGATAGGCATTACCCGTGCCGCCTAACCGCACTGTGCCGCTGGCCGCGATCACATCACCCGGTTTCTGTCCTTCCTGAAAAACACCGCACGACCCAACGCGTATAAAAGTATCGCCACCCATATGCGCCAGCTCCTCGAGCCCGATGGCGACGGCCGGACCACCCATCCCCGTTCCGCAAACCGTCATGAACACACCCTTGTATTCGCCCGAGTACACCGTGTACCCGCGGCTTTCCGTCACCAGATGTGAGGCGTCAAATTGATCAGCTATCTTTTTGGCGCGTTTCTGGTCACCCGGGCAAAAGATGTAACGAGAAATTTCGTGGGGATCACACTTGATATGCCATTCCATAAGATTCTCCAATGCAAAATAATTCACCCAGTCCGAGGCTCTGTATGATTTTGAGGTTGATGTATACTGATTGTATCGTACATACTTTGCGAATATGAATCATAGACGTGAATCAAGGAACAGAAATGAGCAGCTTATTACTGAAAAGTGATCTGATCGTTGCACTGGACTCGAATGAAAATATTCTGTCAGAGGGTTACCTCGTTGTGGAAGACGACAGAATCATCGAAATGGGGCCACAAAAAGATTTAGATTCTCGCAGGAAGTTCGACGATATCCTGGAGCTAAGGGATCGCCTGTTAATGCCGGGATTGATCAACGCTCACACCCATACACCGATGACTCTCTTTCGCGGGCACGCGGAAGGGCATAGCCTTTTTACGATGGAAGGTTGGTATAACACCATTCGTGTTTTGGAATTGGAGATGGAGCCCGAAATGATTCCCGGCGCGGTAGCCGTCTCCTGCGCCGAAATGATCCGTACCGGAACGACCTGTTTTGCGGACCAATATTTCTGGATGGACCAAATCGTCCCGGAAGTGCGCCGAAGTGGTCTGCGCGCCGCGCTGGCGTATGGTATCGTGGAACTGGGTGATGAGCAGGCCCGGCAGCGGGAATTGGCAGCCACGACGGCCTTCCTCGATCAGTTACAGGGCGATCCACTTCTCGATGGCTGGGTCGGACCGCATGCCTTCTTTGTGGATAACAGTGAGATTGCCATGCAAACGGAGCTGGAGCTGGCGAACAAATACGACACTGGTTTTCACACGCACTTTGGCACCGGCGATGAAGAAGAAGTCTATTGTCAAAAAAAGTATGGGCATTCTGCCATTGAACAACTGAGGCGAATGGGTTTCCTCGAACGCCCGATCCTGGCCGCTCATAGTATTACCCTCCAGCCTGCGGATTTTTCGACGGTGGCGCAAACTCCCTTTACGGTGGTGTTTGCCCCATCCTCAGATATGCGGAATGCTGCAGGTATCCCACCTGTGGTGGAGATGCAGGCGGCAGGCATTAACGTCGCTTTGGGAACGGATAACGTTACCAATAATAATAGTTATGACATGTTCAAGGAGATGACACTGACCGGCAAGCTGATGGCATTGCTTCGCCACGAACCGGCCGCAATCCCAACTCGCTCGATTTTGGAAATGGCGACCCTGGGCGGTGCGCGCGCACTGGGCAAGGACAGGGAAATTGGCTCGCTCGAACCTGGCAAGAAAGCTGACTTGATTGCCCTTGATTTGGACGAAATCGGCTGGTCACCGCGCGGTGGACAGGATATCTACACGGCGTTGGTATATTCCGTTACCGGGCAACATGTGCGCGACGTGATGGTGAATGGCCAATGGCTCTTCCGCGATAACCGCTGGCTGACGTTGGATTTCAATGCGGCGCGGCGCGAGCTTGAAGAACAACATGCGAATCTGATGAAAGGCGTACAAAATTAAGAGCAACAAACAACATGGATATTTCTGCCCTGATATCTTCGGCCAAACAACACCAATCAGATCTTACCGAGTTCCTGCGTGAGCTGGTTCGAATCCCATCTGTAAATGGGCGTGAGACCGAAGCCTCCCTTGCGGCGCGCATCCAAAGTGAAGCAAAGAAACTCGGGTTGGAATCACAATTGGTGGCTCTTGACCCTGAGCGACCAAACATCCTCGCATATTACGGCACAGGTGACCACAGGTTCGCGTTGATCGGCCACATGGATACCGTGGCAGAAGGAGACCCGGCCAGCTGGTCCAGTCCGCCGTTTGCAGCCGAAGTAAGGGACGGGTACATCATGGGGCGTGGCGCAGCGGATAACAAGGCGGGTATCGCCTGCAGTCTCTACACCCTCGCCCTGCTGCGAGATCTCAACCTCATTGACCCTGCTCGCCAGCGAGTGATCCTTGCCGGAGTGGTGGATGAAGAATCAGGTGCGTGCAGTCCGTTGGGCGTACGTCACCTGCTCGATTCGGGCGCGTTGCAAGCCCGGGGCGCAATCTATAGCTACACAAGCGATATCGTCTGCATTGGTCACCGGGGCCTGATCCGCCTGGAGTTGAACGCACTTGGTCAGTCGGTACATGCCGGAGTGAGTGAATGGCACAACAAGCTGCGGGGAGGCAATGCGGTAACGGCTCTCGCAGAGCTCCTGGTCAGGCTGGAATCTATAAGCGTATCATCCCTCCCTGTGCCGGGGTTTGAGCACCTGGGCCTCACAGTTACCCCAGGCACGATTTTTCGCGGTGGCAGTTTTCCGAGCATCGTTCCCGATTCCGCCACAGCGATTATCGATATTCGTCTGTTGCCAGGTCAATCTTCGGCCAAAGTTCTCGAGCTCATCCGTGAACAGATTCATGAAGTGGAAGAAAAACGTCCACGGATAACTTTTGAAATGCAAGTGACTGTGGATATCCCCGGAGCAT
>Ga0114129_10015874_pt1 | contig 10710 bp, 10 predicted proteins | sample RhiMetdeltSRZDD1_FD_80071 | JGI IMG/M metagenome (GOLD analysis project Ga0114129, IMG submission 80071) | Populus rhizosphere microbial communities from Tennessee, USA - Rhizosphere MetaG P. deltoides SRZDD1 (version 2) (version 2) | ecosystem: Host-associated > Plants > Roots > Rhizosphere >... | reverse complement strand
GCGAGAGCGCTTCGGAAGAGGGTAATACCCAGGAGATCGGCAATTTCAATGATGCAGCAATACACGGACAAGAATCTGACCTGCGTTGATTGCGGGACCACGTTTCTATTCTCGGCGGACGACCAGGAGTTCTACGCCCGGAAGGGATTCACCAACGAGCCGAAGCGGTGCAAGGTATGCCGCGACAAGCGCAAGTCGGCTGCGGGCGAGGGACGGGAAAGGACGCTCTACGACGTCACCTGCGACGGCTGCGGCAAGCAGACCCAGGTTCCCTTCAACCCCACGAACGGAAAGCCCGTTTACTGTCGCGAGTGCTATTCGGCGCGCCGCGCGCAGCAGGCCTATTAAGAGTTTCGCCACAACGAAGTCTTTCCAGCCCCGGCAACCGCCGGGGCTTTTTTTTGGAAATGGGGACAGACCCCTTTTTCAAACGGCCGTACCGAATTCCGGCTTTGGTATCGTGCTCCGGTTTTGAACCTCGTTCGGTCCGGCCCCGGACTCCTCGAAGCCATCGGTTCCACCCCTCACGCGGAGCTCTCCCACTTCTCGGCGGGCGCGGCGCGCATCTTCGCCAAGCTCGAGTTCCTGAACCCGGGCGGGAGCGTGAAGGACCGCATCGCGCTTTCGATGATCGAGGACGCGGAACGGCGAGGGCTTCTCCGGCCCGGGGGAACGATCGTCGAGCCGACGTCGGGGAACACGGGCGTCTCACTTGCGATGATCGCGGCGATCAAAGGCTATCGGTGCATCGTGGTGATGCCGGAGGGATACGGTCGCGTCAAGGCAAAGCTCATGGAGGCCCTCGGCGCCGAAGTCGTTCGCACTCCGGCCGGGGAGCTCATGAGCGGCGCGATCCGCCGCGCCGAGGAGATCGCCGGGAAGACCGGCGCATTCCTACCCAACCAATTCGCGAACCCGGTCAACCCGAAGACCCACTACGAGACGACGGCGCCCGAGATCTGGGCGGATCTCGGAGCGTCGATCGATGCTTTCGTCGCCGGCGTCGGGACGACCGGCACGTTCACCGGAGTCTCGAGATATCTCTCCGAGCGCATTCCCGGAATCCACCGCGTCGCGGCCGAGCCTCAGGGCTCGATCCTGGGCGGCGGCGAGAGAGCGCCCCACCAGGTCGAAGGGATCGGGCTGTCGTTCCTGCCGCCGATCCTCGACCGCAGCGTGATCGACGAGATCGTGACCATCGGGGACGAGGAGGCGTTCGAGACCTGCCGCGCGCTCGCCCGGGAGGAGGGCCTCCTCGTCGGCGGGTCGTCGGGCGTGGCGGCGGCGGCGGCGCTCCGGATCGCCCGGCGCCTCGGAACCGGCCGGACCGTGGTGACCATATTTCCCGACGGGGCCGAGCGGTATCCCGGGCAGGGAATCTTCGCGTGATTACCCGGGCTCCCTGGAACCTGGAACCGGGAACTTGGAACTGAGGTAGTGATGGGTTTTTCCACCGACGCGATTCATGCGGGAAACGCTCCGGATCCCACGACCGGGGCGGTCGCCGTGCCGATCTACCAGACCTCCACGTACGTTCAGGAGGCCCTCGGAAAGAACAAGGGCTTCGAGTACGCACGGACGCAGAACCCCACCCGCGCCGCGCTCGAGGAGAACCTGAAGGTTCTCGAGGGAGGAGCGGGCGCCCGGGCCTTCGCTTCGGGAATGGCGGCCATCACGGCGATCTCGACGTTCGTCAAGATGGGCGACCACGTCGTCTGCTCGAACCTGACCTACGGCGGCACCTACCGTTACTTCACGAAAATCCAGGCACGCTACGGCGTCGAGTTCACCTTCATCGACACGGCCGACGAGAGCGCCGTGCGCCAGGCATTCCGGCCGAACACGAAGCTCCTCTTCCTCGAGACGCCGACGAACCCGATGATGACGCTCTGCGACATTCCGCTCCTGTCGAAGGTCGCGCACGATCGGGGCGCGCTCGTCGTCGTGGACAACACCTTCGCCTCCCCGTATCTCCAGAGGCCGCTCGATCTCGGCGCCGACCTCTCGGTCCACTCGACGACCAAGTTCCTGAACGGGCACTCCGACTCGGTCGGAGGAATCGCCGTGGCAAAGAGCCCGGAGCACGTCGAGTGGCTCGCCTTCGTGCAGAACGCCTCGGGCGCCATCCTGTCGCCGTTCGACTCGTGGCTCGTCCTGCGCGGGGTGAAGACGCTGGCCGTCCGGATGGAGCGTCACGAGCGGAACGCGCGGGAGATCGCCCGCGTCCTCGCGACCCATCCGAAAGTCCGGAAGATCTACTACCCGGGCCTGCCCGATCACCCGCAGCACGCCCTCGCGAAGCGTCAGATGAGAGGCTTCGGCGCGATGATCTCGTTCGACCTCGGATCCTTCGAGGCGGCGAAGGCGATGCTCGCGCGCGTCCGGCTCTGTTCGCTCGGTGAGAGCCTCGGCGGCGTCGAAACCCTGATCTCGCACCCGGCGACGATGACCCACGGCTCGATTCCGGAAGAAGAGCGGGAGAAGCTCGGGATCACGATGGGGCTCGTCCGGATCTCCGTCGGAATCGAGGACGTCGAAGACCTCGTCGCCGATCTCTCGCAGGCCCTGGAGGCGGTTGGCTAGCCGGACGGCGGCGTCCCTCGCCGCCGCGCTGACACTGGGTCTCTTTCCGCGGGTCGCGGCTGCGGACGAGTTCGATGCGCTTCGCGGCGACTTCCTCGCCGCCATCAACGCGGAGCGCGCTCGGGACGCGGTCGTCCCGCTCCGGCTGTCGCACGTTCTCGGCCGCCTGGCGCAGGAGCTCGCCGAGGAGCTCAGCCGGAGAGGCGAGCGCGATTTCGGCGACGTCTCCGAGGCAGAAGTGCTCTCCCGCGCGGAGAAGGCGGGCTATCCGGTCAAGACACTCACGGAGATCTACACGCACGTCGACGGGAGCATTCCGGAAGTGATCGCTTCCTGGCCGAAGAGGGACGAACGCACGTGGAGGACCCTCGTCCGCGGAAACGGTCGCGACCTCGGGATCGGAGCGGCGATGCTCGAGGACGTCCCGCTGTACGTCTTTCTCCTCGGCCTGTCGGCGGACGACTTTCTCGCGGGCCGGGCCGCCGAGTACCGCGACCTCGCGGACATGCGGCGTCAGATGCTCGCGCGCGTCAACGCCGAGCGCGGGCGCCGATCCCTTCCGGCGCTGGCTCCCAGCGCGAGGCTCGACCGGGTCGCGCAGGTGTATGCCGACGACATGTTGAAGCGCTCTCACTACGGACACGTGGATCCGGAGGGATTGACGGTGCGCGAGCGCGCCTTCGCGGGAGGCTATCCGTTGCGATTCATCGCGGAGAACCTGGCGAGCGGCCAGGCGACCGTGGACGAAGTCATGGACGGGTGGATGGGGAGCGAGACGCACCGCGAGAACATCCTTTCGAAGATCTACACCGAGGCGGGATTCGGGCTCGCGATCGGAAAGAACAAGCGCGGATACCAGATCATCTGGGTCCAGGTCTTCGGACGCGCGCGCATCGAGTAGTCCCGCGTCTACCGGACGAGCTCGATCCCCTGCGCTGCCGAGGACAGCGCGATCTGCTGCGGAAGATGGCGCCCCTCGATCCAGACCACCTGCTGCGAATCGAGCTCCTGGCGCAGCTTCTCGAACGCGCCCTTCAGCTTCGCGAACGACGAGACGTCCTCGACCGGACCCCACGCCGCCGCGATGCGATCCGCGGTGCGGTTTTCGAGCGACCAGACGAAGAGAGGGACCCGCATTTTCTCCAGATAGGCGCGCACCGCCGAGGGCGCGTACTGGCTCGAATCTGCGACCTGCCGGCCGAGGACGAGGAGGACCGCCCTTCGCGTGTAGCCGGCATAGGCCTGCAGCCCGGCGACCGCAACCGCGTCGGCGAATCTCTCATCGGCCACTTTCTGGATCGGGTGGGAGATCCTCGTCAGGAGAAAGTGGATCCCGCCGAAACTTCCCGGGAAGTCGCGTGAGGCATCGAAGAGCTCGGTGGGCGTTCCCGAGCCGGCCGTCCGGTTCGCGCGCGGCCAGATGAACCGTACCCGGTCGTCGTCGGCGAGGCGCATCTCCATCCGCGATGCCTCGGGATCGAACTGCGGCAGAGTCCCGCGCATGTCCTTCTGGAACGTCGTCCGGCCTCCGCTGCCGAGCTTTCCGAGAGCCTCGGTGTGATCGGTGTCGCGGACGACGATGAGAAGAACCGGCCCCTTCTCCACTGCGACCACGCGAACGGCATCGTCTCCCTTCCGGAACCAGCTCTGGAGATCTCCGGGCGACGGAACCGAGCCCCTCCGGACGCGGACGGGCACGCCGGTGAGCTCGCTCGAGACCTCGCTTCGGGACGCGGCGCCGAGAACGAGACCGGCGCGCGAGCTGACGGCAGACGAGAACTCGACCTCGGCCGAGATCATGTGCGTCGCTTCAGGATCGTAATCGGGCAGCTCGATTCGCGTCGGGTCGCGGACGTCGAGAGGACGGCCGTCGAACGTCACGCTGACCCTCCGCGGAGGGGTTCCGAGGAGGCTCTGCCACGTGACCCGCGCGGCGGCGGCGCGGCCCAGGGCGTTGCGCTCGATGAGGATCTCCGCTTCCGCCGGCGGCCGCGGGACGTTCAGCCATTGACGCGTTCGTGCGAGCTCTCTTCCGCCGGTATCGAGGGCGCGGGCGACGAGCTCGTGCGGGGAAAGATCCCGGCCGAGGTCGACGTCGAGCGCCCAGGGTTGCCGGTCAGTGCGGCCGATCGGCGTCCCGTCGAGCTCGAACGTGACGGCGGCGGCGGGCCCTTCGACGGCGACCCCGACGGGCTGCGTCCCGAGCACCAACCCGAGGAAGAGCGACGTGAACGCGATCGTGGTCACCGGACTGTCCCGAGAGTGGAAGTCTAAGCCCGCTGCCGCCCGGGCGAACGACTTCCCTGGGCCTTGGGACTCGAGACCTGGGACTTTTAACCGGCGGGCGGGACGGCGGCGGTCGATCCGCGTCGGGCCTTCGGGCGGGCGGCGCTGATCCGCCGTTTCGGCCGCTCGGTCATCCGCGCGATCCAGTCGCCGAAGAGGTCACTCGCGTGGTCCACCCGGTACGCGAGAACCTCGGGGAGCTCGTAAGTGTTGACCTTCTGGATGGTCTCCTTGACCCCTTCGAACTCGCTCGCGATCGTCTTGATGATCAGGAGCATTTCCCCGTCCGAGCAGACGCGGCCTTTCCAGCGGTAGATCGAGTGGACGTTGGGGATGATGTTGACGCACGCCGCCTGGCGGTTCCGGACCAGCGCGTGGGCGACGTCGAGCGCCTGGTCTTCGGTGCCGACCGAGGTGACGACGACGATGAGATCCTTCGCGCTCATTCGAGGGGAGGCATTCCATTACGCGACGGGGGCAGTGTCAAGCGATCGTCGCCCTTCCGGGGAATCACCCGCTGAGCTGCGCTGTTAACATCCCTTCCGGATCTTTGAGAGCGATCTCTTCGTGGGGGCGAAACGGCTTCGACGGGGACGATTGCGCGAGAGGTTGCATGCCGAGGTTCACTCGCCTCGTAAAAAAGGGTGAAAAACAGTAGCTGCGAACAACAGCAACTTCGCTCTGGCTGCCTAATTAAGTAGCCACGTTTGTCGGATAGCGCACCCGCCGCGCTCCGGCTGACGTCGCGAAATGCGGGTGTAGCCGCTCCGGATCCCCGGACGGAGCGGCGAAACGAATTCGGGGTTGCCGCGCCGCCGTTTTGCCTCTTCTCGAGGCGGCGTGGCGAGAACCAAGAAGAGGCTGAGCATGGAGTAGCCTCTCCCGTAACGCTTCCGGACGCGGGTTCGACTCCCGCCGCCTCCACCATTGCTCATCTACCCACGTCACTCAACCTGCTGAAACGACGCGATCTCGGTACCTGTCGAATTCGCGTCGGTAGACGTCCGTACTCGTACACTCTCGGACAATTTCTCGGACAGTCCCATCACGAAGCAGACCTGCTCGGCCCTGGCGAAGAGAAGGTCCGGTCGGTGTGCTCTTCCTCCGACGATGATCGAGCGGTCCGGAGGTGCCCGCACTCGATTGTTCCCGCTGAATGAGCTCTCGGGCTTTTCAACTGGGCCAGATGCCGTAACGAGACCGGGTTCGATCGCAAGGGCCGCTCCGCTCGGAGCGGCCCGATCTCTATTCGGCGAGTCGCGCGATCGAAAGACGTCCTCGCCTCCGGAGCTCGGCGCGCATCCGGGCCGCCTCGTCCCGTCCGAAAACGAGCTGACCCCAGGAGACGCTCTCGAGGCTCTTCTCGAAAAGTTCGGGGCGCATGATCCCGAAGCTCGAATGGGACTGCGAGCCGAGCAGCAGGTGTCCGACCTCGTGCGCCGCCAGAAGACCCAGGATGCGGAACGTCCACGCTTCCGTTGATCGACCGGCGGCGCGGCGGGCGCGGTCGCGAAAGACTACCGCGACGACACCGGGGCTGCCATCGTCGGGGACGATCGAGAAACCAGCCGTCCTGTCGGACTCCGTCGAGCCCGGACCCGGCTCCGGCAGGATTCTCAGGATCACGTCGAGCGGGCCGGCCGGTTCGCGGCAGATCGCGTCCGCCGGCGGAGCCCCGCCGCAGTCGTGCCACACCGCGTCAATCCCGGCGCGGCGCAGAATCCGGATGAGCTCCTCGCCCGCAAATGACAGGGTTTCCCGAGATGAGCGCGTCGTGTCGTAGAACCGAATGACGAGCCGCGGCGGCCTGCCTTCTTCGGCCGCCGAGATCCGGGCGAGGCAGATGACCGCCAGCGCAGAGAGCGCCCGGAATCGGACGGCGCGATCGAGCGATCGCGGCATGGCGTCGATGCTCGATCCGCGTGACAGAAGCGCTCAATGGACTGCAGATGGCCTGTAAAAAGCATTTTTCTAACCGGCCAAGGCGATTTGTTTCAGAGGCTTGCGGCATCGGATAACCGGCAGGACGAGCGAAGGTCGAAGCGGCGCGCGGTGTTAGTCTGACTTCGCGATCGGCAAATCTTGGAAGAGCAGTTCCGAGCCTCGCGGGTCCTTCGTTTCGGAGTCTTCGAACTCGACCTTCGCACGGGAGAGCTCCGCAAGAAGGGGTTCGCGGTCAAGCTGCAAGAGCAGCCCTTTCGAGTCCTCGCCCTTCTTCTGGAACACCCGGGCGAGCTCGTCACGCGCGAAGAGATCCGCCGCAAGCTGTGGCCCGACGACGTGGTCGTCGAGTTCGACCAAAATCTCAACAACGCGGTCAAGAAGCTGCGGCACGCGCTCGACGATCCGGCAGAGACCCCGCGCTTCATCGAGACACTGCCCCGCCGCGGCTACCGGTTCATCGCGCCCGTCGAGGCGGCGACGGCGGGCCCGACTGACTTCGTACCTCGATCGCAGCGCTGGCAGCGTGCAGCAGTTTCAGAGCGGCTCGCCCGCGTCAAGCTCGTCGTCCTTCCCTTCGAGGACCTCACCGGCGATTCGCAGCAGGAGTACTTCAGCGAGGGGATGACCGAGGAGATGATCGGCCAGCTCGGTCGGCTCCACGCCGGGCAGCTGCGCGTGATCGGGCGCGCGACCGCGATGAAGTTCCGCACTGGCGAGAACGACATCGGCCGTTTCGCGCGCGACTGGAACGTCGAGTACCTCTTGAAAGGCAGCGCGCGACGCTCGGGCGAGCGCGTGCGCGTGACGGCCGAGCTCATTCGCGCGCAGGACCAGACTCAGCTCTGGACCCGGACCTACGACCGACGGCTCCGCGACATTCTCGGTCTGCAGATCGAGGTCGCGCGGGCGATCGCCCGCGAGCTGCCGATCGGGGCCCCGTCGACGGGAGCGCCGGAAGGCGGCGACGTGACGCGCCCAGTGAATCCCGAGGCCTACGAGGCATACCTCAAGGGACGGTACTTCTGGACCAAGATGACGCCCGAGGCCGAGCAGAAGGCGCTCGGCTACTTCCAAAAATCGATCGAGCTCGATCCGGATTACGCGCCGGCGCACGCAGGCCTATCTGCCGCGTACGCCCTGCTCTCGGTGCTGGGCGCTGTCCCGGCTCGTGAGAGCCAGCCGAAGGCGGGTGCCGCCGCGCGCCGGGCTCTTGAGCTCGACGACACGCTCCCGATGGCCCACGTTCAACTCGGCTTCTACCAGCTCATTTACGAATGGGACTTCGCGGGCGCTAAGAGGTCGTTCGAGAGGGCGCTCGAGCTCGATCCGAGCTCGTCCGCCGCGCTCCACGCGCATGCCCACTCGCTCGTCGTCGACGGACGTGTCGACGAAGCCATCGCGGAGATGAGGCGAGCCATCGAGGCCGACCCGCTGTGGTTGTACGGAAGCAGCGACCTCGGCTTCTTCCTCTATCTCTCGCGTCGCTACGACGATGCGATCGCGCAGTGCAACCGGACCCTCGAGCTCGATCCGAATTTCCCATCTCCCCACTATTACCTGAGCCAGATCTACGAAGTCCTGCGACGGTATCCGGAGGCATTCCGGGAGGACCAGAAGATCATGGCTCTTACGGGAGCGCTCTCGAGTTTTCTCGACCCGCTCGAAGAGGCCTTCTCGAGCTCCGGATGGGAAGGCGCTCAGAGAAAGCGCCTGGAGCTCCAACTCTCTTGGCAGCGGAAGGAACACGTGCCGGCGTTCTACTTGATGCGCACCTACCTCCTCCTCGGCGACAAACAGAAGGCACTCGACTGGCTCGAGAAAGCCTGCGACGAACGGCACCAGGAAGTGGTGTTCCTGAAGGTGTCCCCGATGTTTGACTCGCTGCGCTCGGATCCGCGTTTCCAGCGCCTGCTCGATCGGATCTGGGAAACGTAGCCGGGGTCAGCGCGCGGGCCGGGAAATCGCGCAGCCGTGTAACTCGGACCAAAACGGCTCAGGAGCAGTCCGGCGATAGGATTTTCTCCGGCCCTATGATCGTTTCCACGCGTTCGCGGCTCGGCCCGTACAAGCTGCTGGACTTGCTCGGAGCCGGCGGGATGGGTGAGGTTTACCGAGCAAGAGACACATGGCCTTCAGCGCGAGGTCGCGGTCAAGATCCTACCGGCCAGGCTGTCTTCTGACCCGGCTCGCCTAGAGCGCTTTGAGAGGGAGGCGCATTCCGCCTCCGCTTTGAACCACCCCTACCTCCGCGCCCTCCGCGACCGTCCTCTTTCTCGCGTGCAGGGCGAAAACACCGGAGCCGAAAAGCCCAAAAAATGAGGAAAAGGCCGGTGTTCTCTTGCTGCATCCTGCCGTCCGCAAACCAAAAACCCGAAATCATCAGGGTAGGCCCCCTCCGGACAAACGGTAGCACTGCCGTTCGAGACATGGTGCGCGCCGGCGTTCGCAGTCCGTCGCGATGGCGATTTCGAGGCATCGGACGGTCTCGGTCTTCATGAGATACGACATCTCTTCCGAGAGAGACAAGCGCGCGGCTCTGCGCGCGACAGAGGCGCATCGAGATGAGCAGACCGCAGAGACCAATGTCGCTCCATTTTCGCGAGAACTGACACGGAACTGACACGGAGTGCGCAGCCAGAACAGAGAGCCAGCCGTAAGTGACTGAAAGATTTGGTGCGCCCGCCGCGATTCGAACGCGGGACCTTTAGCTCCGGAGGCTAGGGGATCACCCAACCCACCGCCACCCAGTAGCACCCAGCGTAGACAGGACGAACGACGGTGGGCGGCTCGGGAGTACGAGTGGCGTCCGGGCGAGTCGGGGCTGTCGGCATACGTCTTCCACCGCGAGGGGAAGCCGCTAGGCAACTTCTTCCGGGCGTGGACCGCTGCGTGCAAGGCGGCTGGCGTTTCCGGGAAGCTCTTCCACGATCTTCGGCGCACCGCGGTCCGGGACATGATCCGCGCCGGAGTCCCCTCAGGCGGTCGCGAAGAAGATCAGCGGTCACGAGACCGATTCAGTTTTCGAGCGGTACAACATCGTCTCCGAAGAGGACAAGCTCGAGGCGCTCCGGCGCCGGCGGCGCTACCTCGAGAACCGCGACACGAAGCTCAACGTCCTACCGCTCCGGTCGGCAGCCGGCGGACCACTCTCGGACAAAGACTCGGACAGATGAGCGCAAAGGAGCGGTTTTGCTGGGGTTTTTGCTCGCTCTCAGCGGGTTCGACTCCCGCCGCCTCCACCACACGTCGCGCGAGCTGCGCTCGCGCTCCCGCGGCGCGAGCCTCCTCCCTCGATTATCTCGGGAGACGTCTCGCGCCGCGAATTACTCAGCGCCCCATCTATCCCTCGAGCTTCGCGTCCATCGTGATCTTCGCGTTCAGGAGTCTCGAGATCGGGCACCCTTTCTCGGCGGCTTCGGCGGCCTTCCGGAACGCGTCGGCCGAAGCGCCCGGAACCTTTCCGGCGACCTCGAGGTGGGATTCGGTGACGGTCCAACCGGCGTCCAGACGGTCCATGGTCACCGTGGCCGTCGTCGCGAGCGACTCCGGCACGAGCCCGGCCTTCCCGAGCTCCGCCGAGAGCGCCATCGTGAAGCAACCCGCATGCGCGGCCGCGATGAGCTCCTCCGGGTTCGTTCCCTTCTCGTTCTCGAAGCGGGTGGTGAACGAGTAAGGAACGCGTTGGAGCGCTCCGCTGTCCGTCGAGACCGCGCCCTTCCCGGTCTTCAAGTCGCCCCGCCACTCTGCCGATGCCTTGCGTTTCATGCTTCTTCCTCCTCGCATCCGAACCGTCTTCAAGACTCGAGCCGCCGCCGTCGCGCGGACCTCCGACGGGATCGCCGGCGGCCTCGCCTCGATCTGCGCCGGATCAGAACATACACGCCGACCCCCAGGGTC
>Ga0114129_10015873_pt1 | contig 10710 bp, 10 predicted proteins | sample RhiMetdeltSRZDD1_FD_80071 | JGI IMG/M metagenome (GOLD analysis project Ga0114129, IMG submission 80071) | Populus rhizosphere microbial communities from Tennessee, USA - Rhizosphere MetaG P. deltoides SRZDD1 (version 2) (version 2) | ecosystem: Host-associated > Plants > Roots > Rhizosphere >... | reverse complement strand
TGACCGCCCGCTCGCGACCGACGGCCACCGGGCCCGCAGCGCTGCCCCCCACTCAGCCGCAACATTTGCCGGCGCAGGCATACAGTATGATCGCCAGTCGCAACCTCTTCAGCCCTACGCGGTCCGAGACGCCTGGGACGGGGCTGGCGGGCGGATCGAGCCCTAACGTCGTCAGGCCGAACCTGCATGGTGTCGTATTGCGGGAAGGAGCGCCGATCGCGTACCTCGAGGATCCACTCACCAAGCGCATCGCAGGCTATCGGATTGGCGATCCAATTGCCGGGGGAACGGTACAGACGATCTCAGCCGATGCGGTGATCATCGCGCGGCCGGACGGCGTGGTCGACGTGCGCCTGCGCGACCCGTCGAAGCCAAAGCCGCCGGCTTCGGCACCCGCCGGCCAGCAGCCCGTTCCGGGCCAGGGCCCGGTCCCCGGCCAGCCGCCCCTGCCGGGGCAGGTCCCGGTGCCCGGCGCCGTTCAGCCGCCGGCGCCAATCCCGCAACCGACCCCCGGCGTTGCCCCCGCGCCCCGCGTGCTTCCACCGGGGGCACAGCTGATACAGCCCGGACAGACGACGCCGGGTCTTCCGAGCCCCGCGCCGCTCCCTCGACTCTCGCCGAGCCTCGGCCGACGGTTCCCGGCAACGCCCGTGGACCCCAACAACCCGCAGCCGGCGCCTCAGAACTAGCGTGAGACGCTTCGTCGCCATCGTCGTCCTGCTCGCGCTGGCCTCCGGGTGCGCCGCGCCGAGGCCTCGACCGCCGGCGCAGGTGACGCCGCCGCCCGTCGCGGTGACGCCGCCGCCGCCCGGCCCCGAGCCCCTGCCGACGCTTCCGCCCACGTCGGTGGGCCCGCGCACGGTGACGCCCGCCCAGCCGGCCGTCGAGCCCAAGCCGCCGCCCCCAATCCCGCAGCCGCCCACGGCGCCACCGGTCCCGCCCGGCCAGCGAGGCCGCTTCGTCGTCCTCAATTTCGACAACGCCGATGTCGAGACCGTCATCCAGGCGGCGAGCGAGATCATCGGCTTCAACTACGTTCTGTCGCCCGACGTCCGCGGCAAAGTTACAGTGCAGACATCGGGCCGCATCGCACAGGAAGAGGTGTTCGGCGTCCTGCTGGCCATCCTCGAGGTGCACGGCTTCACGGCCGTCAAGTCGGGGAATCTCTACAAGATCGTCCGCATCGAGGGTGCGCGCGAGCGAGCCGTCCCGACGATCGTCGGCCCGACCCCTGATCCGAACCGCACGACCGACGAGATCGTCACCCAGATCGTCGCCATCAAGTACTCGTCGGTCAACGATCTGAGCGCGCTCCTGCGCCCACTCATCTCGACGCGAGGCACGCTGATCGCGCACCGCGAGACGAACGTCCTGATCATCACCGACACCGCATCGAACATCACGCGGCTGCTCGATATCATCCGTCTGGTCGACGTCCAGGTGGCGCAGGAAGAGCTGCAGATCATCCCGGTCACGTACGCCGACTCGGCCGAGCTGGCGACGATCTTGACCCAGCTCTTTGCCAGCGGCCGCATCCGTACGACGGCGCCCGGCACGCCGCCGGCGCCTGCGGCGCCGCCACAGCCGCCGGGTGTGCAGCCGCCCGGACCGGCCGGGACCCCCGGCGGCTCCACAGAGCGGGCGCCGCTGATCATCCCGGAGCGCCGCTCGAACTCGCTGATCGTGCATGCCAAGAAGCACGAGGTCGAAACGATCCGGCGCCTGGTCTCGCAGCTCGACGTGAACATCTACGGCGGTCGGCGCGTGTTCATCTATTACGCCGAGAACGCCAAATCGAAGGACCTGGCGGCCACGCTGAACTCGATCTACGGCGCGCGCGATACCTCGTCCGGCGGCGGAACGAGCGCGACCGGCGGGCCCGGCGGCCCGTCGCCCACGACGTCCGGACGTACCCCGACGCAGCCGCCGCCCGCGCCGCCGCCCGTCGGCGGCATCGGCACCGGAGCCTCCGATACCCTGGCCGAGGGCCAGGTGCGCTTCATCGCCGACGAGATCACCAACGCGGTGATCGTCACGACCTTCCCTCGGAGCTGGATCGAGATCGAGAACACCATCAAGCAGCTCGATCGGATGCCGCGCCAGGTGCTGATCGAGGTGCTGGTGGCCGAGGTCACGCTCACCGACGAGCTCCGGCTCGGAATCGACTGGGCGGTCCGATCGGGACGCTTCAACGTGTCCAACGTCAACACCGGTCCCCCGGGGCTCCCGACCTCGACAGGCCCGGACGGCGGCTTCATCACACTCCCCGCACCGGTCGCCGGCCCGTCGGCCCTCGTCGGTCCCCTGGGTCACGGGCTCACGGCGTGGACGTTCGCGACCGATCAGTTCATCGCGATGCTCAACGCGCTGGCCAGCGAGAACAAGGTCAACATCGTCTCGAACCCGCACGTGATGACCTCGGAGAACAAGAAGGCCGTCATCAACGTCTCGACCTCGGTGCCCATCGTCACCAGCCAGACCACGGGCCAGGTGGCTGCCGCCACGACGACCACGACGACCACCACCACCACAGCCGGCCTCAACCAGACGGTCGAGTACCGCGACGCAGGCGTGATCCTCACGGTGACGCCGCGCATCGGCGAGCGCGGTACGGTCGCCCTCGACGTGAAGCAAGAGGTGAACAGCGTCGGCCCGAACGTTCAGCCCACGAACTCGCCCTCGTTCATCAAGCGCGAAGCCGAGACGTCGGTCGTGCTCCTCAACAACATGACGCTGGTGTTGGGTGGGCTCATCCAGGACACGGTCACCCTGGACAACCGCGGCATTCCGTTCCTCCGAGATATCCCGGTCTTGGGTTATCTGTTCCGCTTCACGGGGCGGAAGGTGGAGAAAACGGAGCTCCTGCTCCTTGTCACGCCGCGCGTCGTCGGCACCGCCATCGACGCCGCCAAGATCACGAACGACATGCGGAGGTCCACGCCCGAGCTCGACGAGGCGGTGGACAAGGCGCCCCGCGCGCCGCGCTACACGCCGACGGTGCCGCCGCCCAGGCCGCCGCTCCCAGGCTCTCCGCTGCCGCCGAGCTCGCCGCTGGCCCCCCAGAACCAGCCGCCGCCGCCGGGCGGCATCTTGCCGCCGCCCGAACCGCGGTAGCGGTCCAGTTCAGCGCCGTCCGTTGTCGAAGCACTGCATGACGCCGCGTCCGTCGGGGCGCGGCCGCTCGTCGTAGCGGCCGCCGGTGTACTCGCCGATCACCCGCCGCCAGAAAGCCTGCGCGTCGACGTTGCGCGTGAGCTGGGTGACCTCCCACTTGCCCGGATAGCGGTCGAACACGCGGCGGGCGACCTCGGTGCCGACGCCCCGGCGGCGGTGGCGGCGCAGGACGAAAAACTCGCTGATGTCCCGGGTGCCCTCGCCCGCGAAGTAGGCGCCGTTGCGGACGAGCACGAAGCCGGCGAGGACGCCGTCCACACGCACGAAGAACGACATCATCTGCGGGTCCTTCCAGAAGCTCTCGATCGTCGCCGCGTTGCCGTACCGGCCGTCGTCGGCGATCGGCCAGTTGTCGATGGCAGAGAAGTCGTAGAGGTAGAGCTGCATGAGACGCTCCAGGATCGGAAACTCGTGCGAGCGCGCCTGACGAAGCTCGATCTTCATCGTCGTGCTAGGCTACCGCTGATGCAGTTCCAGCGCACAGTCATCGGCATGGTGCACCTGATTCCCCTGCCCGGCAGTCCGCGCTGGGCCGGCTCGATGCGCGCCGTGCTCGCTGCGGCGCTGGCCGACGCCCGCGCGCTGCTCGACGGCGGCGTCGACGCGCTTCTGATCGAGAACTTCGGCGATGCGCCCTTCACGCCCGGCCGCGTCGAGCCCGCCACCATCGCGGCCATGAGCGTGGCGGCCGCCGAGATGCGTCGAGCCTTTCCCGGAACGCTCCTGGGCCTCAACGTCCTGAAGAACGACGCGCGGGCGGCCCTGGCTGTCGCCGCCGCGGTCGGCGCCGAGTTCATCCGCGTCAACGTGCACGCCGGCGCGGTGCTCGCCGACCAGGGCATCGTCCAGTCCGACGCCTACGGCACGCTGCGCGACCGGCGGCTCCTGGCGGTGGACGTGGCGATCCTCGCCGACGTGGGCGGCAAGCACGCCGTCCCCCTCGCCCCCGTCGAGGTCGAGCAGACGGCGCGCGATCTCGTGCATCGCGGCCTCGCCGACGCGCTGGTCGTCTCGGGCGCGGCCACCGGCCAGGCGACGCCGCTCGGCGAAGTCAAGCGCGTGCGGAGCGCGGTTCCCGATGTCCCGCTCCTGATCGGCAGCGGCGTCACCGCAGAGACGGCCGCCGAGCTCCTGTCCGTCGCCGACGGGCTCATCGTCGGCACGTCGGTCAAGCGCGACGGCGACGTGCGGCAGCCCGTCGATCGCGCGAGGGTGGAGAAGCTGGTTGCCGCGGCTCGTCGCCGCTAGCCTCCTCGTTGTCGTCTTCGCCGCCGGCTGCCGTACCGCGATCGTCCCTGATGCCGCTCGCCTGGCCGCCCTCGAGCCCGAGCTGGGCTCGCTTCTCCTGGTCGGGATCGAAGGCACCGACGGCGCAGCGGCCGACGTCGACGGCCTCCTGTGCGGCGCGCGCGTCGGCGGCACGGTGCTCTTCGCGCGGAACATCGTGGCCCCCGAGCAGCTCGCCCGCCTCACGGCCGCGCTGGTCGAGCGCGCGGCAGCCTGCACGGGCCAGAAGCTCCTCGTGGCGGTCGATGCTGAGGGCGGCAGCGTCATGCGCCTGGCGCCGAGCGCCGGCTGGCCGGGCACGCTCTCGGCGCAGGAGCTCGGCGAGGCGAACGACTTCGTCCTGACCGAGCTCGAGGCCCGGCGGATCGGGCGGATGCTGCGGGCCGCCGGGATCAACTGGGACCTGGCGCCGGTGGTAGACGTCGGCTACAACCCCGCGAATCCGGTGGTCGTCGGCACGGCGCGGAGCTTCAGCGCCAATCCCCGGCTCGTCGCCGAGCACGCCCGCGCCTTCGTCCTCGGCATGCGCGCCGAGGGTGTGCTGACCGCGCTGAAGCACTTTCCCGGTCACGGCTCGAGCTACGGCGATTCCCACCGAGGCTTCACCGACGTCACCGACACCGCGGCGCCCGAAGTGGAGCTCTTGCCCTATCGCACGCTCATCGACGCGGGGCTGGCCGATAGCGTGATGACCGCGCATGTGTTCAACCGCCGGCTCGACGATCGGCGGCCGGCGACGCTGTCGCGCCCGACCATCAGCGGCCTCTTGCGCGGCGAGCTCGGCTTCGTGGGGCCGGTCGTCAGCGACGACCTTCGCATGGCAGCCATCGAGCAACAGTACGGGCTCGGCGAGGCGGCGGTGCTGGCGATCGATGCGGGCGTCGATATGCTGCTCATCGTCGACGATCGTTTGCCGGACGGCCGCTCGGCGGCCCAGGTGACGCTCGCCGCGATCCGCAACGCGCTCGCGAGCGGCGCGCTCGACCCCGCCCGCGTCGAGGCGGCGCTCGATCGGATCCGCGCCTTCCGCTCGCGCCTTCCCTAGCGCGTCGGCGGGTCACGGTCATGCTTCTCTTTTCCCTGCTTCCAGCAGCTGATCGACCTCGGCGCGGGTCGGCAGCGACGGTTGGGCGCCGCGGCGGGTGCAGGCGAGCGCGGCCGCCGCGTTGGCGAACCGCAGCGTGCTGTCGAGTGTGTCGTCGTCGCCAAGCGCCGCCGCCAGTGCCCCGTTGAAAGCATCGCCGGCCGCCGTCGTGTCGACCACCGACACCGGCAGTGCCCGCGCATGGATCTCGCCCTGCTCCGTGCCGGCCAGCGCGCCCTCGGCCCCGAGCGTCACGATCGCCGTACCGACACCGCGCGCGCGGAGCGCCTGTGCCGCCGCGGCCGCCGAGCGAAGATCGCGCACGTCGGTGCCAGTGAGCCGCCCGGCCTCGCCCTCGTTCGGCGTCAGATAATCCACCAGGCGCCAGATGTCGGGAAGGCCGTCGCGGACCGGAGCCGGATTGAGGATCGTGGCGGCGCCGCGCCGGCGCGCCTCCTCGAGCGTCCACGCGAGAGTCTCGAGCGCCGTCTCGAGCTGGCAGACGACCACCTGCGCCCACGCGAAGTCGTCGGCGCGCGAGCGGAGGTGCTCGAGCGAAAGACGCCAGTTCGCCCCGGGCGCCACCGCGATCTGGTTGCGCCCCTCGCGGTCGACCACGATGAGCGCGGTGCCGGTCGCCGCTTCGCGCGTGACGCCCACGCCCTCGACGCCGATGCCCTCCGCGGCCAGCGCAGCGCGGATGTCCCGCCCGGAGCTGTCGTCGCCGACGCACGCGACGAACCGCACTTCGGCGCCGAGACGGCGCGCCGCCACGGCCTGGTTGGCGCCCTTACCGCCGTGGTTGACGAGCAGCGTGCCGCCGGTCACCGTCTCGCCGACGGCGGGCAGGCGCGGCGCGGCGACCGTGAAGTCGACGTTCGCCGAGCCGACTACGAGGACGCGCCGCGCTCTGGCGTGGGCGGACACAGGCGATCCAGGAACAGGCGAATGAAACGGTCGCGATCGACGCCCTTGGCGATCCGGCAGTTCGGCGCGCCGACGGCGCGCTGTGTCTCCCCGTCCGGGCCGATGGCCAGGCGCACCGCCTCCCACATCACCAGCGACGGATCGATGGCAACGGCGACGGCCAGGGGATCGTGAAGCGCCATGCCCGCTTCGCCATCGGCGTGGGAGATCCGGAAGCCACGCTCGCTGAAGGCCTGGATACGCGTCGCGACCGGCCCCGGCGACCGCGCCAGCGTGGCTCGCATGCCCGCGCGCGGCAGCACCGCCTGGCGCGTCGCGTCAAGGGGGACGATGTCGAGCGGGAGACCGGCCGCAAGGACACGGTGCGCCGCCTCGGGATCGACGTTCATGTTGAACTCGGCCGCCGGGGCCACGTTGCCGGGCACGTCCACGGCGCCACCCATGGCGACGACGCGGCCGACCTGCGCGATGGCCTTCGCGTCTTCCTTGAGCGCGAGCGCCACGTTCGTGAGCGGGCCCAGAGCGATCAGTGTCAGCTCCTGCGCGTGACGCCGGGCCGCGTCGACGATGACGCCGACGGCGCCTGGCGACTGCTTCAGGGGCTCCGCCGCCGTCCAGTCCGGGAGGTCGCCGAGTCCGTCCTCACCGTGGTAGCGGGTGGCCGTACTCAGCGCCCGAGCCAAGGGTCCGGCCGCTCCGGGCGCCACAACCGGTCGCGGGGTCGGGCGCCGGAGCGCCAGGAGGCGGGCGACGTTCGTGTTGGCCGCGGCGACGGGAACGTTGCCCGCGACCGTCGTGATGATCTCGACCCGGATCTCGGGCGAGCTCCAGGCGAAGAGCAGGGCGAGCGCGTCGTCGATTCCCGGATCGGTGTCGATGAGGACGGGCGTCAAGGAATCTCCTCCCGATGGTCGCTCATCATATTAGAATGTGGATCACTTCTCAGGGAGGAGGCGCGAATGAAGATTCAGATCCGTTATTGCGGGGAGTGAAACTACCTCCCCCAGGCCTCCAGTTTGCAGGCCTCCATCAAGACGAAGTACGGGATCACCGCCGTTCTCAAGGAAGGGCACAGCGGCATCTTCGAGGTCTCCATCGACGACGACGTCGTCTACACGAACGAGACGACGTACCGGTTCCCGACCGACGAGGAGATCTTCGCGAAGATCGACGAAGCTAAGAAGTAGCACGCTGGAGTAGCTCCTCCCGAAACCGGGGATGGGCGACCGCGATCAGCGCCTCGGCCCGTCCCCGTTCCCCTTTGCCCCTGAGCCCCGCCGCTCCGTGCTCGGTCACGACCCAGTCGGCGAGCGCGCGCGGATTGGTCACGGCCGCGCCCGCCGACAGCCGCGGGACGATGCGCGACACCGCGCCCTCGGGTCCGGTCGACGGCAGGGCGACGATCGCCGCGCCGCCGCGCGAGCGGGACGCGCCGAGCACGAAATCGAACTGGCCGCCGATGCCCGCGACCTGGCGTGGCCCGAGGCTCTCCGCGGTCACCTGCCCGGCGAGATCGATCTCGAGCGCCGAGTTGATGGCCACGAACCGATCGATCTGCGCGACGATCGCCGGATCGTGCACGAAGCCGGACGGCTCCATGTTCACGAGGGGATTCTCGTGCATGAAGGCGAAGAGCCGGCGGGTACCCATGCCCTCGGCGATGTCCAGCCGTCCGCGGTGAAGACGCTTGGCCGCGCCCGTGACCACGCCGCGCTCGACGAGCGTCACCGCCGCGTCCACCAGGAGCGAGTGCAGCGAGAGATCGCGATGGCTCCCCAGCGCTTCCAGCACTGCCTGGGGGATCGCGCCGACCCCCACCTGCACCGTCGCCCCGTCCGGCACCAGCGCGGCGACGTGACGGCCGATGGCGCGCTCGACCTCGCCGATCGGTGTGGGCGGATACGACGCGAGCGGCTCGTCGACTTCCACCCAGCAGTCGATCTGGCTTCGATGCAGGAAGCCGTTGCCGAGCGTGTGGGGCATCGAGGGGTTCACCTGGGCGATCACGAGCGGGGCGCGCCGAGCCGCCGGAAGCGCTACGCTCACCGAGACGCCGAGACTCACGTAGCCCCGCGCGTCCGGCGGCGCGCAGTGGACCAGCACGCAGTCGGGCGCCCAGACGCCGCCGGCGGCGAAGTGCTCGACGAGATCGAAGTAGCGCATCGGGACGAACTCGACCCGTCCCCGCCGGTACGCGTCGTCGAGGCGAGGCGACATGTGCCACGTGGCGAAGCGGAGCGCGGCATGCTCAGGCCGCGCGAACGGATAGTCGCCGAGGTGGATGCCGCCGAGCAGCGTGAGGTCGCTCAGCCGCTCGGACTGGCGGCAGATCTCGGCCACGAGCGCGCGGGGCTCGCCGGATCCAGGCGGCAACAGCACCTTCATGCCCGGCCGCAGCCTGGCCACAGCGTCGGCGAGCGAAGAGCGGGCGAACGCGCGCGGCATGAATCGCGAGCCTATATATACTCGATCCCGCGCTAGAATGGCCGCATGAAATGGGTACGCCGCTCGGTCGCGCCGCTGGTTCTGCTCGTCGTACTCACCGGATGCGAGACGGTCTCGGGCGGCGGATCGTCGTCGGGCCGGGCGTCGTCACCGAGGGTGCGCTGCATGACGGATCCCAGCCGCGACTACCAGTCCACCAGTAGCCCGATGATCTTTCTCTTCTGCGCGGAGAGCCCCTGACGCCGTCGGCAGCACGCGTCGCGCTGGTCACCGGCGCCGGGCGCGGTATCGGACGAGAGATCGCGCTGGCGCTGGCTCGTGAAGGCTGCCACGTGGTGCTCGCCGCCCGAACGCTCGCGCCGCTGGAGGCCGTGGCCGGCGCGGCGCGCCGAGTCGGCGTCGAGGCGCTGCCCATCGCGCTCGACGTGACCGACGCCGCGGCCATTACGACAGCGGTCGGCGAAGCCCGGACGAAGCTCGGCGCGATCGACGTCCTCGTCAATAACGCTGGTGTCGCGGAGTCGGCCCCGTTCGCGCGCACGGACCCCGAGTTGTGGGACCGTCACCTGCGCGTCAACGCGACCGGACCTTACCTGCTCGCGCGCGCCGTTCTGCCCGCGATGCTCGAGCGGCGGTGGGGACGCGTCATCAACATCGCGTCGCTCGCCGGGCTCCACGGCGCCCCGTACGTCGCCGCGTACACTGCGTCGAAGCACGCGCTCGTCGGCCTCACGCGCGCGCTGGCCGCCGAGGTGGCCGGCAAGGGCGTGACCGTCAATGCCATCTGCCCCGGCTTTGCCGCGACCGAGCTCACGTGGGCGAGCGCGCGCAACATCGCGGCCCGGACGGGACGATCGTTCGAGGAGGCGGTGGAGGCGATGGCGCGGCTGAATCCGGGGCAGCGGCTCGTCGAGCCGGTCGAGGTCGCGAGGGTGGCGGCCAAGCTGGTTCACGACGATACGACCAACGGCGAAATGCTCGTGCTGGACGGCACCCAGTGAGGAGGCGCCCATGACCCGCCAGATCACACTCCACAATCCGCCGTCGCTCATGAAGCCCAAGGGTTTTTCGCACGCCGCCGAGACCCGCGGCGGCCGCACGCTTTTCCTCGCCGGCCAGGTCGCCAAGGACCGCGACGGCCGCGTGGTCGGCAAGGGCGACCTGGTCGCTCAGTTCCGGCAGGTCTGCGAGAACTTGAAAACGCTCGTCACCGCCGCCGGCGGCCAGCTCACCGACGTTGTGAAGCTGACCATCTACGTGCTCGACGCCGGGGAGTTCAAGCGGCTGGGGCAGCCGATCGGCGTCGTCTACCGTGAATATTTCGGTAAGCACTTCCCGGCGATGACGCTCGTCGGCGTCCGAGATCTCTACGATGCGTCGGAGGGCTGCCTGATCGAGGTCGAAGGATTCGCCTGCCTCGCCGAATAGCGCGACCCGCGGTGGTTTGACATGAGCCTCTCGGGGCCGCGCGTCCGTCATCCGCTACCGGCGGCGCGCTGGCCGACGCGCGAGGAGGCCACCGGGTCTCGCTGGTTCTCGCCGATCCGGATCGGGCGGAGCCTGACCGCCGCGGAGCGCACGTGGGTGCCGGCCATGGTGCCGTGGCGCGCGACCGACGACGGGCTCGTGACGCCGGAAGTGCTCGACTGGTACGCGCGATTCGCCGACGGTCAGCCCGGCGTCCTCGTCGTCGAGGCCACCGGCATCCGCGACATCGCGAGCGGGCCGCTCCTGCGCATCGGCGACGATCGCTTCGTGCCCGGGCTTCGGACGCTCGTCGACACGGTGCGCGA
>Ga0114129_10015872_pt1 | contig 10710 bp, 13 predicted proteins | sample RhiMetdeltSRZDD1_FD_80071 | JGI IMG/M metagenome (GOLD analysis project Ga0114129, IMG submission 80071) | Populus rhizosphere microbial communities from Tennessee, USA - Rhizosphere MetaG P. deltoides SRZDD1 (version 2) (version 2) | ecosystem: Host-associated > Plants > Roots > Rhizosphere >... | reverse complement strand
GAGCTCTTCGGCGCGTTTCTGCGCATCGGCGGCCGCGTTCGAACAATCCGACGAGGATGGTTTGATATCCGGACCCAGTTTGCCGTCGCTCCGCGCGACGATCAGCGCGTAGGTCGGCAGTTCACGCGTCTCGGTGTGCATCTTGAGCTTGAAGCGCTCGGCGAGCAGTGCCTTCATCATCGGCAGCAGGTCTTGCGTGCCTTTTGTCGTCCCCTCAGGAGCTTTGGCCGTGATGTCGAACTTGCTCGACATCTGCCACGTGGGACCGCCGACGAGCTGAAAATCCTGTACGCCATAGGCCATGCGGACCAGCAGGCGCAGCGGCATGTTCGAGACGGCGATCCCGCCGGCGCCCTGCGGTCTCATCGCCGGTATCGAGCCGAAGACGCCAGACGAGGCATTGGGATCGCTCGGCTTCACCGACGCCACCTCGAAGCGGACCGGCGCGGTAGCTGTCGTCGTCGCTTGCGCGAACGCGTTCGTGTGCCCGATGCCCAGGGTCACAACCACACATGCGACAAGAGGTGTCTTCATACGCTCAATTCTGCTTTCGTATTCCTGTGAAGGTGCCGTTGCCGAAGTCTCCCGCAGACAGCGTGCCCTTCATCGAATCCTTGGTGTCGACCGCGCCGGTGTATTTCAACTCGATCGGCGTGCCCTGCACCGTCGCCGAGACGAGGAACTCGATGGCCTGACCTTTGACGGTGCCGGTGAGATCGGCTTGTCCCATCAACTGCGACGAATACTGGCCCGTCAGCTTCTCACCGTCCTGCTTGAAGGTGAGTGTCGGATTGCTCTTGCCGGCCGGCGACTCGACGGTGAAGATCCAGACGCCCGTCACGTCCACTTTGTTCGACTGCGCCAACGCCACAGCGTTGATGCATGAGAGGAAGACCGCCGCCGCGAGTGCCCTCAGCAACATAGATGTCTTCGTCATAGCGCGATTATCGACCCTTTTCACGTCAGAAACGAGATGGCAAAAACGGCGTACTGGCGCGTGTCAGATTTTGGGACTTGCTGCGACTATCTGACGTGAATGGAAGACCGCTACGCCGAAGTGGCGCGCACCTTCGGCGCCGCGCTCGAGCGGCTGGCCGGGGGCTACGAACGCGACCCGGACGCCCGACGCGACCTGCTGCAGGAGATTCACGTCGCGCTATGGCGGAGCCTGGCTCGCTATGACGGCCGCTGCTCGCTGCGCACGTGGGTTTATCGCGTCGCCCACAACACCGCGATCTCGCGAGTGGTCCGGCCGCGGGCGGTCGCGCCGACGCTGGTCGCGATAGACGAGGACCTCGATTCAATGGCGGAGGTGGTCGATCGCGAGCATGGCGTCGATCATCGTCGCGCGCTCGACCGGCTCTACGCGTTGATTCAGCGCCTGCGTCCGCTCGATCGACAGGTGATGCTCCTCTACCTCGAGGAAGAGGACGCCGCATCGATCGCTGAGATCACCGGTCTGTCGGCGGCCAACGTCTCCACAAAAGTTCGCCGGATCAAACAGATCCTCGTCCGGCAGTTTCATGAGGGCACTCACCATGGCCAATGAACACGACCCCGACCGGGCGAAAGCGCCCTCGGTCGGCGAGATCAGGCAGATGTGGCGGCAGCAGTCGCGGCAGGATCAGACGATGTCGGTCGAAGAAGTGCGAAGACGGGCCGCGGATTTCGACAGGAAGGTCGAACGGTGGAAGCACGTGGGCACTCTCACGGTCGCTCTGCTGATCGTCAAGAACGTCTGGGAGGTCTGGGTCGATACCGACATGCTCGAGCGTGCTGGTGACTGTTTGATGCTGCTCGCGTTGTTGTTCATCGCGTACCGGTTCTGGCGACACTCACTGGCCGAGGTCGTTCCCTCAACATTGGGTCTGGCGAGCTGTATCGAGCACTACCGGGCGCGGCTGCTGCGGCAACGCGAGCTCTCGCGCGACGCATGGGCATTCATTCTGCCGTTCGTGCCTGGCTTCGGACTGATCATCGTGGGGCGGGCGTTCGAGGGCCGCCCCACTTCGCAGGTGGCGTTGCTGATCGCCCTGGCCGCCGGCATCTTTGCCGCGGTGCTCTGGACGATCGCTCGCGGCAGGCGCACGATCGAACGGGAAATCGACGCGCTCACCGGGGAGTTATCCTTTTTCCGCTGCGGCCCGTCTATCTCATTAGCAACGATCCGATGGTCATCGGGCGGTGACACCCGCCTGCACTCGCTTCGGCCGCGCACAGATCAGCGTAGCCTGTGCGCCATCATCGGCGTGGTGCCCGCGGGGCATGTATCTCTCCTGACAGGCCGACAGATGGATGTCTGTCGGGTCGTTGCCACCCCTCGCTACAATGCCCTCGGTTTCCGAGCCAACCCCTGACGGCCGTCTCTCGTCAAAGGCAGCGTTGGCAAGACATCGGTAACCGAGGACATCGTCCGGCTGAAGCCGGACACTACGCGATGAGCAAACCACCCGACCTCGTTCAGGGCACCCTTGATCTGCTGCTGCTCAAAATCCTGGCGCTCGAGCCGCTGCACGGCTGGGCCATCAGCCAACGGCTCAAACAGGTGTCAGGCGACGAGTTACAGGTCAGCGACGGGTCCCTGTATCCGGCGCTCCACAAGCTCGAGCTCGCCGGATGGATCACCGCTGAATGGAAGACGAGCGAGTTGGGCCGCCGCGCGAAGTTCTACTTTCTGACGCGGGCCGGCCGGCGTTATCTGGATCAGGAAACCGCACACTGGCATCGCCTGACGACGGCGATCAGCCGTGTCCTCGCCCTCAAGGAGATTTAGTGGTATGTCCTTCCTGAATTACTACCGGCCGCTCCGTTGTCGCGCGGACCACTAGTGATGCGCCGCTGGATGCATGCGATCCCGGCTCGCCTCAAGGCGATCTTTCTCCGGCGGCGGATCGAGCGGGATCTCGATGATGAGCTCGCGTTTCATGTGGCAATGCAGACGCGGGCTAACGCCCGCGAGGGCATGGCGGAGACGGAAGCCTATCGCCGGGCACGCGTCGAGATCGGCGGCGTCGAGCAGGTCAAGGAACGCTCGCGCGATGTGCTGCCGCTGCGCTGGGCGCGCGACGCGATGCAGGATGTCCGATACGCCCTGCGCGGACTGCGCAAGACGCCACGTTTTACTGTGGCGGCGGTCCTGACGGTGGTCCTCGGCGTCGGCGCGAACGCCACGATCTTCAGCGTCCTCAATCCGCTGCTCTTCAAGCCGCTGCCCTATCCCGAGCCCGAACGCATCGTCAATGTCTTCCGCACGTCGCCGCAGTCCGATCGCTGGCCGCATTCAATGGCCAATTATCTCGATCACCGCGCGCGCAATACGGTCTTCGAGCAGTTGGTGGCGCTGACGTGGGAGAACACCAGCTTTGCCGAGCCGGATCAGCCGGCCGAACGGCTCTTCGAACTCCGCACCACCGGCAACTTCTTCGCGCTGTTCGGCGTCGCGCCACTGATGGGGCGCACCTTCAACGACGCCGACGATCAGACGGGTGCCGAACCAGTGGTGGTCCTTTCATATGGATTCTGGCAGCGACGCTTCAACGGCGACGCGGGAATCGTCGGACGCTCAATGCGGCTGGACGGGCGCAACGCCACCGTTGTCGGCGTGATGCCACGCGATTTCGAGTACCCGCTGTTCTGGGGAACGATCGATCTGTGGCGTCCGTTCGCGGCGTCAGCCACGCTACGGCAGGACCGCGGCAACAACTATCTTCGCGAGTTCGGACGTCTCAAGCCTGGCGTCACCCCGGATCAGGCGGACGCCGCAATGAAGGCGCTCGGCAAACAGGTGCTCGCCGAGAACACCCTTTTCGATCAGCGTGAGGGGCTTCGCATCGAAGCCCTCAGTCTCGTCAACCCGGTGATGCGCCGCATGTCGGCGTATGCGTTCGGCCTGACCTTCCTCGTGCTGCTCATCGCCTGCGTCAACCTGGCCAACCTGCAAATGGCGCGGACGGCGGCGCGCGCGCGGGAGTTTGCGATTCGCGGAGCCATCGGCGGTGGCAAGGGACGGCTGCTCAGGCAATCGTTGACTGATAGCCTGGTGCTGTCGCTCATCGGCGGATCGATCGCGATTCCCCTGTCGTTCTGGTGCACGCGACTCATCGCCGGCCAGCAGTTTGCCGATCTGCCAGGTGTTCGCGTCACGCTGGAGCCGGTGACGCTGGTATTCGCGTTCGCATGCGCAGCCGTCACCGGACTGATCTTCGGCGCCGTGCCGGCGTGGCTCGCCTCGCGCGCCGACATCAACGACGTGCTGAAGCAGAATCCGCAGAGCATGACGGCGGGCCGCGGGCCGCAGCGTTTCCGTCAGGGGCTCATCGTCGCCGAGATCGCGTTTGCATTGATCATCCTCGCTGGGGCCGTGTCGCTCGTTCGCGGGCTGCAGCGCATCACTGCTGTCGATCCCGGGTGGCGGGCCGAAGGGGTGTTGACGGCGCGACTCGGTCTTGCCGGACCGAACTACACGCAGCTCGACGCGCGCCGCGCGTTCGTCGACACGTTGCACGATCGTGTCGGCGAACTATCTGGATTGAGTTCCTTTGCGATCGCGAGCTCGACGGTGCCGACATCGCCGTTCGGATCGAGCACGACGTTTCGTGTCGAAGGCCGGGAGGATCCCGTCCTGGCGTACAACGAGCGGGTGTCGCCGCAGTACTTCGACACGCTGCGGATCCCGCTGCTGCGCGGTCGAACGTTCACGCCGGACGATCGCGCCGGCCGCACGGCGGTGATGGTCATCAACGAGACCATGGCCCGCGTACTCTGGCCCAGCGAAGACCCGATCGGCAAACGAATCGGGTTTCGGGGCGGGCAGAATCCCAACTGGCGCGAGGTCGTGGGAGTGGTTGGGGATGTGACGTTCCCGTCTTTCGGTGCGTCTTCGAGCGTTGACACTCCATTCGAGGTGTATCAACCGCTCGCGCAGACGGGCACCGGCGCTATCAACATTCTTCTGCGCACGACGCGAGAACCTGAATCGGTCGCGTCCGATCTGCGCCGCATCGTGTCCGCGATTGATCGGGATCTGCCTCTGTACGGTCTCATCACCGGCACAGCCGCCGAGCAGCGGCAGACGGCACAGCTGCGACTGCTGGCCAACGTCCTGGGCGGCTTCGCGCTGCTCGGTCTGGTGCTCGCCGCGTTGGGAATCTTCGGCGTCGTGTCGTACTCCACCGCGCAGCGCGCCGGTGAGCTCGGCATGCGCATGGCGCTCGGTGCGCGGCAATCCGTCGTGTTGTGGCTCGTGCTCAGACAAGGGGTCGGCCTGACCATGGTGGGCGCGGGTGTCGGGATGGCCGGAGGACTTGCGCTGGGTCGAGTGCTGTCGTCACTGATGCCGAATCTTCCAGCGCCGGAGTTCTCGATCGTGCTCGGCGCCTTCGCGTTCATGGTGTTCGTGGCGCTCGCCGCGTTCTCGATCCCCGCGTGGCGCGCGTCGAAGACCAATCCCATGCTGGTCCTGCGTCACGAGTAGATCGGTTCCGTGAACGGAACAACAACCTTCGGAACTCCTGGAACCCTCGGAACGCTGAACCCTTCTCGCTTCCGACCGATACGTGGATCAGTGGATCACACGCCGTGAAAGACCGCGAAGAGGGAAGCCAAATGAAGAAATCTGCCATGCTCCTGGTATTTGCCGTCGTCGTGTCGGTGGGAATTGCTGTGAAGCTGTCGACAGGCGATGAGGTCATCGGAGCGACTACGCCGGCGGTGCCGACGCGGATCAACAAGGAGTTCGACCTCGCGGCCGGCTCAGTGGAGACCGTGTCGTTCACGGCGCCGGGGCGGCCCGGGACGTTGTCGGGTAAGTGGCACGCGAGCGGGAAGGGCGGCAACGATGCGCTCTCGGGATTCACCCTCACCGACCCCAGCGACGCGGTGCTCGACTCGGCGTTCAAGGGTTCGTCGGGCAGCTTCCAGGTGAAGGTGTCGGCCGCTGGCAAGCACACGTTCTTCTTCGAGAACGCGGGCAAGAAACAGACGCCGCGGCACGTGACGCTCGACGCCGAGTTCACACCCGACAAGTAGAGGCGGGTCTTCAGACCCGCCTGTTCCTCCTTCTAGGACTGTTTGCGGGTTTGCTCTCTGGGCGGCGCTTCAGCCTCCCGCGTAAACGCGCGCGATCGGCGTCGGGCCGTGATCGTGACTGTGTTATTGACGTCGGTGATGCCCGGGATCGCCCAGGCGAGCTCGCCGGCGTCGCGCTTGATCCGTTTGTGCGCAACTGACCCGGTCAACGAGACCCGGCCTCCTTCACACCGGACTTCAACATCCCCGGCGCCAGACAGCAGCTCGAGGGCGTCGTAGATGAACTCTTCGACATCCTGATCGCTGGTCGGGCCTTGAGGCTGGCCGCGCCGCATCGCAACGGCGGCCAGCAGCGCGTGAGCGGTGACGCTTCCGGGCACGGCGAACGGAGTGCTGAGCGGGCCGGCGTTCAGCGGCCCTGCGCCGAGGCCAAATCCGCCGAGCACCGTACCCGGCGTGGGTACGCTCTCGACGCTCGGCATCGACGACGCACCGAGGCCCGGCCATGTCAGTGCGGGCGACATGCCAGTCCAGTTCGGTGTCACCGAACCAAAGACTGCTGGAATCATGGAGGTCTCCTTCCCTGCTACATCACGTATCCGGCGTGTCCACCGAACACCTGTGGTTGGACACCTGGCGTGCCCGCGAGCCAGCCCGCCGGTCCGCCGAAGGCGGAGATCGGGAAACCTGCTTGAGGCATGAACGTCTGCTGCTGCTGCTGTGCCACGACTTGGATCAGATACTGAATCTGCTGAAGTAGTTGAATCCGGTGCGGAGCGAATTGCTGAAGCTGTTGCTGCTGGAGGTATTCGAGCTGCACGAGCTGCTGCAGCGACTGCAGGAGCTGCTGTGGTGCATGTACGCCGTGCGCGCCTGCGGTCCACGGTGTGCCGATGCTAAACGACTGCGTTGGATTGAAAGCCGGTGTTCCGAACCCTAGTTGAGTTCCACCCATCAGTATCTCTCCTTGATGATTGTTTCTGCCGAGTCCCCAAGCGTCCATCGCGTGTTATCCACGATCGAAGACGTCGAAGCCCGGGGTGCGATTGGCAACTGTCGTACCCATGGACACACGCCACATGCGTTGCACGCGACGCGGTCGAGCGCAATTAGTACCGTGCAGGATGTCAGCGCTGAGTAACCGGGGACTACTGAACGATGCGGCTGCTCGAGGATGGGCTACTTGTTGAAGTCAGTCTGTAATAACTTCTCGAAGCGCTGAATGTCTTCGTTGTTCTCGATGCATTCGTACTCACGGATGCGCTCGCCCGGTCGCAGCCTCAGCGTGGCGTACTGCTTCCACGGCTTCGTCAGGACCTCCGGGTCTTCCATGGTCGCTTCGTAGATGATCGTGTCGTGCGTGTCTCGAGTGTAACGCTCGGTGACGCGCAACTTTTCGCTGTGGAACGTGCCGACACCGACGAGCCAGGTGTTGGTGTTGAACCCGGTGACGTCCACGACGAGCGTGTCGCCTTCCCAGCGGCCGACAGAGTCGCCGAGGTACGACGGCTCCATGTCGTCAGGGTGTCCGCGGCCGTCGGTCGGAATGAACCGGAACGCGTGATGCACTTCGTAGATGATCACCACGCGATGCGGCTGCTGGATGATCTCGAAGGGCAGCGGCCTTACCGTGATGCGCGGCACGCCTGAGAGCAGGCAGCGCGCCATGGGATCGTCGATGCCTTTTCGGGCGAGGAACTCCTGCCGCTTCTTCTCGGCCTCGGGCTTGTAGGGCGGAGGCTCGGACGGAGGCAGCGGCTTGCGCCCCGCCGCCGCGTCATACTGCTTGATCGCCTCGAGCTCGGCATCGCCGAACAGCAGCGCGAATCCGCCGCCGACCCACACGCCCGAGAGATCCGGTTTGCCGTCGGCGGTCCGCGGCACCGGCTTCAACGTCGGCTTCTGCGTTTGCGCGATGGCCGATCCGGCCAGCAGCACCGCGATCCCAATCGCCATGAAGGACGCGAGCACACGTTTCACCGCAATCGCTCCTTCGCGCCTATTGCCCGCCGGTACCGGCAGGCGGCCCGCAGTTCAACTTTTTGCCGTCGGCGAACGTGACGTCGCGTCCGGCGGCCTGCGTCGGATTCGCCCGCGCACGCCAGCCGAACACCTTCACGGTGTCGCCGACCTTCATCGTCTCGTCCTTCTTCCAGCCCTGCCGGACGAGCATGTTCGGCGGGTAGCCCTCGACCTTCCATTGGGTGACGACACCCTTGGCATCCTTCACGTCCACGTAGAAATAGATGTGCGGGTTGTGCCAGTCGATCTTGGCGACGGTTCCAGTGATGGTCACCGGCTTGTCGCCCTCGTACTCGGCCGCGAAGGAATGGTGGGCCGATACAGCCGACGTCCCGGCGAGGAGGCTCAGCGCGATGACACAGGCGAACTTCATCGATGTACTCCTCCTGGCGTAACGCGACGGCATTGTAACTGCTTAGCGCGCGATCCTGACACCCCACTCAAACGGCACAGATGCCGGAAGAAAGCAGACCTTGTCGTCGCAGGCCTGATACGTGAGCTGGCCTTTGATCGTCAGACGGTCTTGTGTGCGGAGGATTTCCCGCTGAAGCGGCGTCCACCCCGGCGTGATCTCGAGCGTCAGGCGGAAGGGTTTCTCATAGACCAGCACGTCCTCGTTCAGCGGCCTGAAGTGATAGGAAGTGGGTGGCGGATAGATGGTTTCGTGAATCTGAAGCGCAGAGTTCGGCTCGATCGCGATCGCGACAGGGCGATACATCGTGCCCGGCGCGTAGACGTGCATGCCTTTCTTCGGTCGCACATCGACGGCGAGGGACATCTTCATTCCTGGCGTGACGATGTCCGGCGCGAGCGTCGCGGTGAAGGCAAGGTGACGTGTGGATTTCGAGATGGCGCGCGCGGCACCGTTGGCAAGGCCGGTACCGGAGCCGGCGATCAGCAGCGCGAGGGCGCAGGCGAGGGGACGGATGTTCACTCTTTCGAAAGCGCCTGTTGGATCCGGCGATCGATCTCTTTCTCGTCGCCGGGCTTGTAGCCGGCGTGCTTCCACAGGACCTTGCCCTTCGCGTCGAGTAGAACGTGCGTCGGCGTCATGCGCAGATCGTAGTCCTCGGCGACCGATCGGCTGCCCAGCAGAATCGTGGCCGTGTAGCCGTGACTGGTGCGCCAGTCGGCGATCAGTTTCTGCTCATCGGGGATCACGTTGATCCACACCATGGCCAGACCGCGATCCTTGTTGGCGTCATAGATCTTCTGCACCAGCGGAAACGCGGCGTTGCAGTACTGACAGGTGGGGAAGAAGAACGCGACCAATGTCGCCTTGCGCCCCAGCACCTGCTGCAGCGAGCGCTCATCGCCCTCGAGCGCCTTCAGCGTGAACGGCCTGAAGTTTTCTGCCAACGCGGTTCGCGGCGCCAGCGCGATCGCGCACGCCAGGACGAGGGCGGCGACTCTCACTGCTGCTCTTCCCGCGCGCCCGGGAACGGACGTGACGCGGGCTGGTCGGTCACCGTCGGCGCTTTCGAGGCCCGGCCCAGGCGCATCGAGTAAGTGGCAATCGCGACGTATTCAGGGAACGTCGAGTCGCCGCGCGTCGCCGTGTTCGGATTGCGGAAGCGATTGAAGTAGTAGCCCATCGGCACGTTGAGCGAGATCGCGTGACGTCCGCTCATCACCGTGATGCCCGGCTCCCAGTACATCTCCACACCCGGACGGCGGAAGCCCTCGGAGCGGCCGATCAGATCGTAACGCGGCACACCTTCCATGCGCCAGGCGAGCGAGGCTGAGATGCGACGCGTCACCGCGACTGAGGTGCCGGCCCGGAAAATGAACTGGTCGGAGACCGTGTTGACGTTGGTCGGGCTCGTCGTCGTGGCCACGTTGCCACGCGAGGGTGCGCCCGTGTTGCGCGGATTGAGCAGCCACGTGCCCGACCCGAAGGCGACGAAGCGGCCCATCACCTTGTAGGCCTGCAAATCCGAGATGAGGCCCCAGCCGCCATCGCCGGGGTTCACCGAGATGTCCACGTAGCGTTCGACGTTGTTGTTGCCGTTGCCGTCCGGGAATACGTCGGTGGCGCCGTTGTGGCCGGTCGGAAACTTCACGCCGCCGCCGAGACTGACGTTCCAGGATCGATGCGACGTGGGGGAGAGCAGCGAGACACGGGCCAGCGTGGTGATGTCGCCGATGCCGCGCGCGTTCTCATTCGCTCGTGTCGCCGGACCGCCGGCGCGAGGCGACGGAATGCCCCACGACGCTTCGATGAAGGGAATGCCGGCATTGAGGCTAACCCGCGGCGTCGCCTGATATGAAATCGTCGTCGTGACCGAGTTCTGTCGATTGACGACGTAGGTCTGCTCGGTTTCGCGTTGCCGCTGCCGTTCGGTGCCGTTGTAGTGGATGTCGGCGGTGGAGTTGCGGCCGGTGATGGTCAGGTTCCAGGTGCCGACCTCCTGATCGAGCGTCCCGGTCGTGCCGAACATCGGGGACGTCTGCCGCAGCAGGATGCAACCCTGTGCCCGAGCGTTGGAGGCCGTGATCAACAGGGCGCTCACGCCCAAACCCGCCAGTGCTGCCACTCTCACGCGCGCCATCCTCATTGCCTTTCACGGCCGAACGGCCGAGATGTGAAAGCGGAGTGTACGGAGACGCGCGCGAAGCCTCAATAACGGGGACGTACTAGTGTGTTTGTAGGAGTGGCTC
>Ga0114129_10015871_pt1 | contig 10710 bp, 10 predicted proteins | sample RhiMetdeltSRZDD1_FD_80071 | JGI IMG/M metagenome (GOLD analysis project Ga0114129, IMG submission 80071) | Populus rhizosphere microbial communities from Tennessee, USA - Rhizosphere MetaG P. deltoides SRZDD1 (version 2) (version 2) | ecosystem: Host-associated > Plants > Roots > Rhizosphere >... | reverse complement strand
TCGCCGTTGAGTGTGTTTGCCTTGCCGCCACTCGACAAGTAGAACGTGAGCGGCTGTGCGCCTTTCGGCGGCCAGGTGTCGGACGCTTGCCACTTGTTGATGCCCATCGTGAAGTAGCGTACTCGCGGCATCTTTGCGAGGATGCTCTTGTCTTCGGGTTCGCCTTTCACAAAACGATCGAACCAGCCCCAGGTCAGCTCGTCATAATTTAGACGAGCGTCGCCCATGCTGCGCTCGCCGACGATTGTGTTTTCAGTCGCGCGCTTGTACGAGCAATGAAGCGTCGGCGCGATCACCGCGTACTGCTGGTTCGCGATCTCCGGCGAAGCAGTTTTGCGCACGTGATTGTAAGCGGCGAGGTTTGGCCCGACGGACACGTCGTACCACGACATGAACCAAAAACCCGGCACATTGATTTTCATGTTGTCGTGCCAGAGGCCGCCGCGATACCAGTCGGGATCATTCGGCGCCCTTTTAATCATCGCGCCGCGTGTGTCAACCGGCATCGCGTCGGCAAAGATTCCGTGAGGGCCGTCGACGGCTTTGATGATGTCCATCTCGGGCAGATGACGCAGCGCCTGTGACCAATCGACCGGCGGCAACTGTTGCGCAAGATCGAAAGACTTCGACGCGCGAATCAAATCTTCCTGTGAAGTATGGGAAGGAAACATCGGCCGCACCTGGCTCTGCTCGCCGTAGATCCACGCAATGAAAAGCATCTGCACTGCGCCGCCGCGATACCAGTTGCCTTGTTCCCAATACGGAGCCACGCGTCCAACGCCGGCGCCGAAACCTTGCGGAATAATTGCCGCGAGCGCGGGATTGCCGAGCGCCGCGACGGCCAATTGCCATTCGGCGGTTGAAGAGCAACCAATCAAGCCGACCTTGCCGTTCGACCAGGGCTGTTTGGCGATCCAACTCAGCTCATCATCACCGTCGCTCAACGGCGGGCCGAGAATGTCGTAGTTACCTTCCGAGAAAAAGTGGCCACGCTCGTTGATTTCGACAAAGGCATAGCCACGCTTCACCGCGTCGAGTTCGTTGCTCATGTCACGCGGCACGCCGTTGCGCACGTCCCAAAAATTAAAGTTGTAAGGGGTGCGAACGAAAACAGTCGGATACTTCTTGGCAGTGTCTTTCGGCCGGTAGACATCTGCCGCCATGCGTTTGCCGTCGCGCATCGCGATCATGAGCTTGCGTTCGATGATCGCGACCGACTCGAGTTCCTGCTCGACCGAGTTGCGACGCGCGACTTGTTCGGCTGTTAAGCCGGCGCGTTGTTGAGCGTCGGCGGTTTGATGATGGCTTGAAAAGAGTAGTGCGAGGGTGGCGGCGACGGTCAAGATCACTGAGAGCAGGACATACTTTCGCATTGGGGGTTCCTCCGGCAAGAAGTTGCGGCTTTGCCGCTCGATGTGCGGAAGGTCTCCGACCTTCCGGCAAAATTTAATTAGATCTATTCTCCCTGCTTCGAGCCCAGCCTCGAAGCAGGGAGATAATAACACTCAGGATTGGATCGGTAAGGCGAAGCCTTACCGCACATCAGGCGGCAGAGCCGCAATGCCACCGATTACCCGGGTTAGGAAAGAGCAGGGAGCCTAAATACGCGCCGAGAGTTTCTCCACCCGTACACCGATTCTTTTCTCCCCGATTCGCTCAACCCAATCCGTGAAAGAAGACTTTGGTCCATGCCAACGGAGCTTGCCGACGCTGGTTGTCGCGCCATTGGTCGGCGACTCGAGCGGCGCGTCTGTGCGCAGTGTCGCGAGGTTCTTGAACAGCAGAGCGAGCTCGCGATTGGTGTCGCTGAGAAGTTCAGCAGGGAAGTCTTCGATGTGACCGTGGCCATTAATGAGCCTGGCTGCGGTCTTCGGTCCAAAGCCCGGCAGACCCGGATAGCCATCGGCCGAATCGCCGACCAAGGCAAGATAGTCCGGAATGAATTCGGGAGCGACGCCGAACTTTGCGCGAACGGCTGCCGCGTTTCGAATTTCATCTTTCCGCCGATCGATTTGGACGACGCGATCTTCAACGACGCATTGCGAAAGGTCTTTGTCAGGCGTCCAGATGCAGACCTTTTCAACTTTCTTATCGCGCGCTGCCAGATCAGCTGCGGCGGCGAGTGCATCATCAGCTTCAAATTCAACCATCGGCCAGACGACGACGCCCATCGCGGCGAGCGCTTCTTCCAACGGATGAAACTGCGCGCGCAGCGCCCGCTCGATGCCCGCGCCGGTTTTATATCCGGGCCAAAGCTCGTTCCGAAACGATTCGATGACGTGATCAGTGGCCACGCCGATGTGGGTGGCGCCGTCCTCGATCATCTTCCCGATCGTGTTGAGGACGCCAGTCACGGCGCCGAACGGCGGATCGGTCTTATGAAAACGACGGAGCCCGTAGAAGTGACGAAACAGTTCGTAGGTGCCGTCGATGAGATGAACAATCAAAGCAGAGGTCAGATGTCAGTGATCAGAGGTCAGCAATTGGGCAACTAACTCCCTGGATGATAAGTGCGCTCGGTGTGTCCCTTCAGCTGCGCGGGATAGAAATAAACCGGCCGCAAGTTACCCGTCGCATAGCGCTGGGCTTGATCGTTGAAATGCTTCGATGCTGGATTGCCGCTCTCGCCGCCGGCGGTCACCGCGATCGCGCGGACTTTCGGGCCGAACTCGACGACGGCCACGAAGCTGTTGCCGCTGGTGCCGTAAATCTTCTTCGATCCTTTGTATGGTCGCGCCGCGAATGACGCGAGCGACCCCCAAACGGCAGAAGTAAACGGAACAGGAATGCTCGGGCCGGCGTCGGTGAATGGATGAACGATGTCGTCCGTCAAACGTTGGAATCGATTGATCTCGCCCCATTGAGTCTTCCATGTTCCGAAATAATCTTTCAATTTGTCCGACGCAGCCGCGAGTGAATTCAAAAGCTGTTCCGGCTTGGCCTTGGTCGAAACATATTCGGGCATCGACATGCCCGCAGTCCGCGCATCGAGGTTCAGGCGTCTCTGAAGATCTTCTCCCCAAAATACAGCGAGCGAAGTTGGGATCGATTGGTCTGACCAGCGCAAGTCCCAGGACTTCAACATGGCGATCTGTTCTGCGAGCTTTGCCTTCATCGGATCGCGCGACGGTGCGTCGTCCCACGCTTTGATGAGCGCGGGGATCGTCTTCTCGAACCACGTGAGATAGCTGTCATAAGCCGCCGCGCGCAAGCCTTCGAGCGTGAAGTTCCTTTTGTTTTCCAGAACGCGAATCGCGTGCAGGCCACGCGCGGATTCGACGCCATTGTCGACATACTTCGGATAATCAGATTGCTTCGGGCTGCTTGGGCCGGCTGCCGACCAAGGCCAGTTGTTGCTGTTGTAGAGCCAGCCCACGGACGGGTTCAGCAGCTTCGGCGTTTCGTCAACAGTCAGTAACTCGCCCCAATCGGTTGCCGGATTGCTACCGTCAACGGGCTTAGTCCAGTCGAACTTTGGATCGCGTCGCGGAATGAAGTTGCCGTGAAAATAGGCGATGTTCCCATCCGCGTCAGCATAGACAGTGTTGTTCGAAGAATTGGTGTGCAGTTCCATCGTCTGCTTGAACTCTTTGTAGTTGCGTGCCTTGGTTCGCGTGTACGATTGCGTCAGCGCCTTCACCGGTTCCTGCATCAGCGCTATCGTCACCCACTTCCCCTCGAGCGCGCGAATAACCGGGCCGTGATGAGTTCGATAGACGGTGAAAGTCCGTTGCGCCATTCCATTCTCTGTTTTGTAAGGAACATTAATTTCAGAAGTCGTTAGCGGTCTTTCTTCATTGCCGTATTTGTAGAAAAACCTGGCGCCTTTCTTAACGATCGTTTCCAAATATTCATCGATCTGATCGACGGCGCTCGATGTGTGCATCCAGCCACAGTGTTCGTTGAAACCCTGATAGATGAAGAATTGTCCCCAAGTCGTTGCGCCGTAAGCGTTGAGCCCTTCGTCGCTGGTCATTTGCAATTCGGATCGAAAATAGAAAGATGTATGCGGATTGATCAAAAACAACGCGCGTCGATCGACCGTGTTCTTTGGCGCGATCGCGATTCCGTTCGAGCCGCCCGGATCGATGTTCGGATCGCGCTCTTCTGCCGCCGCCACTTCGGATCGTTTCTCGTAGAAGGCCTGCAACTGATTGAGATTGATCGTCTCGATGTCACCGCCGATGCTGCCTTCACTGAAAGTGAGCGCCATCCAGGGTTCGAACCGCTTGATGACTTTCGGCTTTACTTCCAGATGGTTCGCGAGATAGAAGTTAAGACCATCGGCCCAGGCGTCCATCAGCGACTTGAGCCAGGCGGGACTCGATTCGTATTGCGCCTTAATCTTTTCCGGATCGATAAATATTTTCATGCGCAGGTCGCGCCAGATGGCGCCCTCGCCTTCCGTTTCCGCGGCGCGCCCCATTGAATTGAGGTAATTCGTTTCAATGCGATTGAAGTCGTCTTCGGCCTGCGCGTAGATCATTCCAAACACCGCATCAGCGTCTGTCTTGCCGTGTACGTGCGCGATGCCCCAATCGTCGCGCGTGATCGTGACGTTTCGCGCGCGCTGCTGCCAGTGCTGAAGATCGGAAGTTTGCGCTGCGGCCGTAATTGCGAAGAGCGCGAGTAACAGCGAGATTGAAATGAGGCGGACAAGTTTCTGCATCAGGCCTCCGTCAATTTGCCTTCAAGAGTGATTCACGAAGAGCGCCGTGGGCGCGATATATTTATAGCACCGACAACCTGAAAAATCTTTATGCCGGACAAAGCGAAAATCTTCGCTTTGTCCGGCATAGTCCTTCTCAGTCGAGTGGTGGCTATAAACATTTTGCCGCTACGCGGCGAACACCGAGTGCTTATCTTCCGGCAATCGGCCTTACTCTCAATCGACCGTAGGCGACGAAAACACAAAGCAAGCAGACGACAAACGGAAAAGCGGCCGCGGCCCGCACCGGGGCCTGTAGGGTAATGACGGTCGCGCCGGCGGTGATGATCGCCAGACCCAGCGCGGCTAATGGAGTTAGCCCCGGCTTTATGCGCAAAAGCGAAGGAAGTATCAATCCGAGCCCGCCAAGAATCTCACAAGCGCCAATGAAGTGCAGAAACAGCCCGGGCAAAACCACGGGTGCCTGGCGGTTCATCTCTTCCACGGGCATCACAAACTTCGTCGCACCCGCGAAAATGAATAGCAGCGCCAGCAATACCTGAAGTATCCACAGAATGATGCTCATTTGCTCCTCCGTTTTCGACTTGATTCGGGTCCACGCTCTTTCCGTGCATTTTCGTTCACCTTAATCCTCGTTCGTACCAGCTTTTTGACCAACGCTGCTGACAATGGACGTTCCGGCCTTTGGATGTCTAGTAGGACTTCAACGCATCGCGATGCGTTTCGAGCCGGCCGGCGCCCCTATTGTGGCTGCTCAGTGTTGACCATCCATGGAATGCCAAACCGATCGACGCACATACCGAATCCTGGTGACCAGAAGGTTTGAGCGAACAGCATCGTTACGTTGCCGCCTTCGGAAAGTTGATTGAAGATCTTTTCCGCCTTGGCTTTGTCTTTCACGCCAATCGAAACGGTAATGCCTTTCGGTGGGGTGTAGCGGCCCGGCGGCGAATCAGCGCCCATGATGAAGTCGCCATCGACCTCGAGTGTCGTGTGCATGATTAGTTTGTGCGTCTCGGGTGGAAATTGATCAGCCGCGCCGCCCGGCATCTCGCCCCAGGTCATGCTGAATTTGATCTCACCGTCGAGCAGCTTCGCGTAAAACTCGAACGCTTCTTTGCACTGCCCGTTAAAGTTCAGATGCGGAATAATGTTCATGATGTTCTCCTTGGTCTTCTCTGTGTCTCTGTGTGATCTCCGTGCCTCGGTGGTGATCTTTCGGACCCGTGGATTTCATCACCGAGGCATTGAGAGCCACAGAGGCACAGAGAAACTCCTATCGATTCGCCGCTTCTTCCAACTTGTTGATGTCCAGCTTCTTCATCTCCATTACCGCCGCCATTACCTTGTCTGACTTCTTCGGATCTTTTAGCAGCTCGAACACACGAGTTGGCACGACTTGCCAAGATAACCCGTATTTGTCTTTTAGCCAGCCGCACACGACTTCCTGTCCGCCTCCGCCGGTGAGCTTCTCCCAGTAATAATCCACTTCGTCCTGCGATTCGCAATTTATGACCAGCGAAATCGCTTCGGTGAATTTGAATTGCGGCCCGCCGTTGAGCGCCGTGAATTTCTGGCCTTCGATTTCGAACTCGGCGACCATCACTGAGCCCTTCGCGCCCGGACCCGTGTCGCCGTAACGGCTGACGCCGGTGACTTTCGAGTTCTTGAAGATCGAGCAGTAGTAATTCGCTGCCTCTTCCGCCTGAGTGTCGAACCACAGCATCGGCGTAATTCTTTGTTGTATCTTCGCCATCTTTTGCTCCTTGATGAAGTAAGTTTGGTTTTCCGATTACGAGGCGCCGATTTGTTCACGTATGCGGTCTTCCTGCGCGCGCAGTTCGGGGGTGAATGCCTCACCGAAATCTTCGGCTTCAAAGATTTGCCGAATTTCGACCTCGCCGCTTTCGAATGGCGCTTTCTTTAGCCATTCAATCGCTTCGTCTTTCGAATTGCACTTCCACAGCCAGAAGCCGGCAACGAGTTCCTTCGTCTCGGCGAACGGGCCATCGATAACGCTCGTCTTTCCCTTGCCGTCAAATTTCACCCGCGCGCCTTTCGAGCTTGGTTGTAGTCCTTCACCGGCCAGCATCACGCCGGCGTTCGCCAGTTCTTCGTTGTACTTTCCCATGTCGGTGAGCAATTGCTTGCTCGGCATGACGCCTGCCTCCGAATCCTTGTCCGCCTTTACAATAACCATGAATCTCATCGTTCCTTTTCCTTTCAATCTTGTTTTGGCTTTCACTGGTTAGTCGAACGAACAAGCGCTGGATCGACACTTGCGAAAGCTCAAAAGGTTAATCCTCACATTTGGTGTTTCGTCTGCCACAGCCCCAAGGCTGCACCGGTTGGATCTTGAATGATACTGAGCCAACCCATGTCCGGAACCTCAATCGAATCCTTAACAACCTTCGCTCCCAGCGAAGCTGCTTTCTTCGTCGCCGCCCCGATGTCGTCGACCAGGACGTAAGACAGCCAGAACGAAGGAACTCCAGGCATCGGATTCTTCAATATTCCGCCGCCCGTTCCGTCGCCGACTTTGATGATGGTGTAAGTGCCGCTTGGGCCCATCTGCATGTCTTGAAGCTCCCAGTCGAACAATTGGCTGTAGAAGTTCTTCGCCTTTTCGACGTCAGTTGTATTCAGTTCAACGTGCACAAATGGATTTGCCATTTAGATCTATCCTCCCCTCGGTTTTTGATTGCCGATTGATCGTAAAACGAAAATTTCACGCGCGCGACACGAAATCAATTCTCCGGTAACCCGGAAATCTCCATGACCGGGCGAATCTCGATCGTGCCGTATTTCGCGGGCGGGATTCGCTCAGCAATACTAATCGCTTCGTCGAGATCTTTCGCTTCGATCACGTAATAACCGCCGAGTTGCTCGCGAGTTTCCGCAAACGGTCCGTCCGTAACGACGCGCTTGCCCTCGCGTACGCGCACACTCGTGGCAGTGGCGACAGGATGCAACGGCCCGGCCGCCAAATACTGCCCATTCGCGTTGAGTTCCTGGGTGAGCTGTGCGGACTCAACGTAGCAATGCGCACGCTCTTCGTCGGTCATCGCCTGCTCGTTCATGTAAACCAGCAGCATGTATTTCATGATTTCACTCTCCACATATTAGTCGAACGGTAAACGCTGAGATCGACACGTCCCCATAAAATTTCTATCATCGCCCGTGCTTTCGAATACCAACGCCGCGGTTGACGCCGTTTATCGCGATGACTGGGGCCGCATCGTCGCGACGTTGATTCGCTCGTTCGGCGATTTCGATATCGCTGAAGAAGCGGCGCAGGATGCTTTCGCCGCCGCCGTCAAACAATGGCCGGACGAAGGAATTCCGCGGACTCCGGCCGCTTGGATCATCCAAACAGCCAAGCACAAGGCAATTGATCGCCTGCGTCGTCAGACTTACTTTCAGGAGAAAATCGAATCGTACGCGTCTGAAGTTGATTCCACAACTGAGCAACCCGATCCATTCAAAGATGAAATTCCCGACGATCGCCTGCGCCTGATCTTCACCTGTTGTCACCCGGCGTTAGCTCCCGAGTCGCAAGTCGCGCTCACGCTGCGGACGCTGTGCGGTTTGCAAACGGAAGAAATCGCGCGCGCGTTTCTCGTGCCGCCGCCGACGATGGCGCAGCGGCTGGTGCGGGCGAAGCGGAAGATTCGCGACGCCGGTATTCCGTACAAGGTTCCTGAGGCAGTAGAAATTCCGGAGCGACTGGATGCGGTGCTGACCGTAATCTATTTGGTATTCAACGAAGGCTATGCGTCAACGAGCGGCGAGCAGTTGGTGCGAAGCGATCTTTGCGCAGAAGCGATTCGCCTTGCGCGGATCGTGCGCATGCTGATGGCGCCGTATCCGCCGGCTGAAGTAACCGGACTGCTTGCACTGATGTTGCTGCACGACTCGCGCCGCGCCGCGCGCGTCGACGCTGCGGGCAATCTCATCGTGCTCGAAGAGCAGGATCGAACTCTTTGGAATCAAAATCAGATTGTTGAGGCGCTGTCCCTTGTCCGGCAAACAATGGTCGCGCCCGATGCAGGGTCATTCAGTTTGCAAGCGGCGATCGCGGCCGAACATTGCCAGGTCGCACGCGCGCAGGATACCAATTGGGGACAGATTGTCGCCTTCTACGATCGTTTGGAACGAGTTCAACCCTCGCCGATCGTTTCGCTGAATCGAGCAGTTGCGGTCGCGATGGCCGAAGGACCTGAACGCGGGCTGGCTCTGATCGATCAGCTCACGGCGTCGGGAAGTCTCGACGATTATCATCTGCTGCCGGCGACGCGTGCTGATTTGTTGCGTCGCATGGGGTTGAAAAGCGAGGCGGCCAGGAGTTACCGCCTCGCGCTTGATTTGGTTACTAACGATACCGAGCGGCGATTTCTGCAAAGAAGACTGCGCGAAGTTGAGCCGGACGGCGCTGCCTCAGCACGCAATTAGTTTTTAGTCATCGTGCCGTCGTGGTCGACTTCCTCACCAGGAAGTCTGCAGGCCCATTATCCACACGTTACGTGATGGCACGATGCCACGCCCAAAGGTTTTGTGCAGATAGTTGAAGACAAACTTGACCTGGTTTTCTTTCAGGTTGTAGTTGAAACCCGTGACGTAGTCCCGCTCGCGTACGTTGATTGCGTTAGATTCCTGTCGCACGTCGGGATCCCATGTATCGACGCGGAAGACGCCTTCTAAACGCGGTCTGAAACGGTAACCGATATGACCATAGTAACCGCGGCGATGGATGTCACCGTCCACGCCGGTCATTAGTTCGCTCTTCAGGGTCAGCCCGCGTCGCACAAAGAGGAATTCGCCGCCGAGACGGTCCCGCCGCGGACGATCGTTGCGCTGGCCGTTGCCCCATGCGCCCGAGCCGCCGATTTGCAGACCCTTTGCGAAAGCCGGGCGCACTACCAGACGACCAGCTACCGCTTTCGAGTCATTCTTGTCAACGTCGTTTTGGTTCTCGCCGCTGCCGTTGAAAAAGCCAATCTGGTAATCAACGCGCTTATTCAGTGCGCCGTATGCCATCACGCCGATATCGCGGATGTCGCCGAACGCGCCCCCGCGAGCGCGATCAGAAACAAAGAGCGCCCGTTCAGCGGTATCGAGACCTGCCGATGATTGCAACCCTTCGAGGCTGAGCGGCACTTTGAATTGCCCAATGTTGACGCTCATCTTTTTGAAATACGTGAGGGTGATGAATGCATCCTGCAAAACGCGGCTGGCCTGATTGACGCTGGTGTCTTTGAGCACCGTGGTGCCGGCGATCGTCGTGAACGTATTGTTCAGCGACAGCGCCTTTGACGGGTCAATCATAACTGTGAATTTGATCTCAGGTGTCAGCTCGCCGGTAAACTTCAGCTCCGCGCGGCGCACTCTGAAGGTATCGCGAAAACCACCGTTACCGCCCGTGAGCCAGGCTTGGAGCAAACCATCAAATTTGATTCTTCCCGATCCGGCCTTTACGTCATAGCGCTTCACATCGGAGGTCTTGGTTACGTGGGTTTCAGGCTTGGCCGCTTCCTGCTGAGTCTTTTCTGCCTCCGTGATCGTCGGAGGTGAGGGCGCAGGAACCGGCGTCGGCGCTTCCTTCGGTGCGCCGCTCGTCGCTTCATAGTTGGCCTGCTCTAATTGCTTGTGGAGATCGTCGATCTGTTGCTGTTGCTGCGCCTGCAAGTCAGTGACTGATTTGATCGTCGTCTGCAACTGCTGGATGAGCGCCTTCTGCTCCTCAAGCTGGCGACGGAGCAAGTCCATTTCGCTTTGGGGCGGAGTTGACTGTTCCTGACCGTTGACGATCACAGGTGCAATCGCGATTAGCGCAAGACAAAACGGGAAGGCGAAGACAATCTTGAGCAACTTCATTTGTGTTTCTCCTTTTCAGCCACGGGAGCCGGTGAAGGATGATGACCCGAATTGGGACCACCCGCGTTGTTGGTATGTCCTGGCAAGACCAGAACGTGCTTCAGGCTGGTTACGATCTACTGCATTGCGCGGCGGTTTTCAAGACTTTTTGCGGATGACTCGAAAGG
>Ga0114129_10015870_pt1 | contig 10711 bp, 11 predicted proteins | sample RhiMetdeltSRZDD1_FD_80071 | JGI IMG/M metagenome (GOLD analysis project Ga0114129, IMG submission 80071) | Populus rhizosphere microbial communities from Tennessee, USA - Rhizosphere MetaG P. deltoides SRZDD1 (version 2) (version 2) | ecosystem: Host-associated > Plants > Roots > Rhizosphere >... | reverse complement strand
GCTGCTCGACGCCGTGGACGTCGTGACCGGCACCGCGCTCGCCCTCTACGGCGGCCTGCTCGGGTACCGCACGCTGCACGACTCTTGAGCCAGGCGTCGAGCCGGGTCCGACAGCCTGAGGGTCGCTAAGGTCCCGAGTCGTGCCGAGGCTGGTCGACACCACTATCCGGCTGCTCTCGCAGGAGCCGCTTGCCGGCAAGCTGCCGACCGCCGAGGTGCTCCGTGTCGCGGAGATCCTCGACGGAGCCGGGTTCGCGTGTCTCGAGGTCTCGGGAGGCGGCGTGTTCGACGCCACCGTCCGGCGCCGCGTCGAGAGCCCCTGGGAGCGCATCCGCGCGATCAAGGGGCGGGTCTCGACGCCGCTCGGCATCGCGCTCCGCGGGCGGTTCCTCGTCGGCTCGCGGCCGGTCAGCGCCGACATCGTCAGCCGCTTCGTCTCCTGTGCAGCCGAGAACGGCATCGACGTCTTCCGCCTCCACGATCCGCTCAACGACGTGTCGAACCTTCGCGAGGCAGGCGCGGCGATCACGAGCGCCGGAGGCGCGTTCCATGCCGGGCTCGTCTACAGCCCGGGACGGACCGACGAGACCGACACGCTGGTCGAACAGGCGCGGAAGCTGCCGGACCTCGGCGCCACGCGGATCCTCGTCAACGATCCGACCGGCGCTCTCGTCCCGCACCGCGCGCAGGAGCTCGTCGCCCGGATCAGGGAGGCGAGTGGGCTCCCCGTCGGCTTCTACGTGCAGGGGTCCGCGGGTGTCGGGCTGGCGTCGGCGCTGGCCGCGGTCGACTCCGGTGCAGATCTGATCGCGACCACCGTCTATCCGCTCGCCTTGACGCTCCACCGCGTCTCGGGCGAGTCCGTCGCCGAGTCTCTGCAGGGCCTGGGGCACGCCCCGGGTCTCGACGTGGACAAGCTGTGGGAGGCCGCCGACGTCATCGACGAGTGGATCGGCGACGAGCCGGTCGCTCCGGTCGCGCCGCGGATCGCGGTGCGCGCCGCCGAGTACGACCTGCCGGCTGGCCTCGTCGCTGCGCTCGACGTGCACCTCCGCGCGCACGCGGCCGCCGATCGGCTGCTCGAGGTGCTCGTGGAGGTAGGGCGGGTCCGGGCGGAGGCGGGCTGGCCGCCGCTCGCCGCGCCGATCGGGCAGATCCTCGCCTCGCAGGCGCTCCTGCACGTCCTCGAGGCGAGGCGCTACGGCTCGGTCATCGACGAGTTCCGCGAGCTCGTGCAGGGTGGGTACGGCGTCACGCCCGAGCCGATCGACCCGACGGTCGAGCGCGCCGTCGAGCTGCTCGCACCGCGAGGAGAGCTCACCGAGGATCCGGTCACGACGGAAGACGTCCGCGAGCAGGCCGAGGGTCTGGCCGCAAGCGAGGAGGAGCTCGTCCTGATCGCGATGTTCGGCTCGGATGCCGAGGAGCTCCTGAAGGTCATCCGGGCACGTCACTCGCGCGACTCCGTGCTCGTCGCCGAGGACGCCGACGCCGAGCGCGGCGAGCGGATCCGCGAGCTGGTGAAGATCGTGCAGGAGTCGGGCGTGGGGGAGATCGAGATCGAGGACGAGGGAATGCGCGTGTCCGTCCGCCGCGCGGACGAGCCGTCGACGGCGATCCCGTTGGGAGCGTCGCAACCGCCACTCGAGACGGAAGTCGACGCGGCTCCTGCCGTGCCTCCGCCGGCCGACGGCCTGACCCGTGTCGAGTCGCCGATGGTCGGCGTCTTCTATCGCGCCCCGCAGCCCGGCGCGCCTGCGTTCGTGGACGTCGGCGACACCGTCGTTCCGGGGCAGGTGCTCTGCGTCCTCGAGGCCATGAAGCTGTTCAACGAGCTCAAAGCCGAGAGCGCTGGTGTCGTGCGCACGATCCACGTCGAGAACGCCCAACCCGTCGAGTTCGGAGAGCTCCTGTTCGAGCTCGAGCCCGTCCTCACGCCACCCGCCGTCTAGGCGCCGTGTTCGAACGCGTTCTCGTCGCGAACCGGGGCGAGATCGCCGTGCGCGTCATCCGCGCGCTGCACGAGCTCGGGATCGAGGCGGTCGCCGTGTACTCGACGGCCGATCGCAACGCGCTCCACGTCGAGCTCGCCGACCGGGCCGTCTGCATCGGCCCGCCTTTGGCGGTGGACAGCTACCTGCGGATCTCGAACGTCGTCGCCGCAGCCGAGACGACGGGCTGCGAAGCCGTCCATCCCGGCTACGGATTTCTGGCCGAGAATGCAGAGTTTGTCCGCGCGTGTGACGACAACGACATCGTCTTCATCGGCCCGACCGCCGAGGTCGTCGAGCAGATGGGCGACAAGGTGCGCGCGAAGGAGGCGATGCAGGCAGCAGGCGTCCCGCTCGTGCCCGGCTCGGACGGCGCCGTCGGTCTCGCCGACCTCCGCCGCGCCGCGAGCGAGGTGGGCTTCCCGGTCCTCCTGAAGGCCTCCGCCGGCGGCGGCGGCAAGGGGATGCGGCTCGTCTCGGGCCTGGACGACCTGGAGGACGCCTACGGCGCCGCGAGCGCCGAGGCCGAGGCCGCGTTCGGCGACGGCGCGGTCTACATCGAGAAGCTCGTGGCGCCCGCGCGGCATGTCGAGATCCAGGTGCTCTGCGATGCCGTGGGCGGCGTGCTGACCCTCGGCGAGCGCGAGTGCTCGATCCAGCGGCGGCACCAGAAGCTCGTCGAGGAGTCGCCGTCAGCCGCGCTCGACGCCACGACGCGCGAGGCGATGGAGTCGACCGTCGAGAAGGCATGCGCGGCGATCGGCTACCGGAATGCCGGAACCTTCGAGTTCCTCGTCGGGCCAGACGGCGCCTTCTACTTCATCGAGGTGAACTGCCGGCTCCAGGTCGAGCACCCCGTGTCGGAGCTGGTCACCGGCATCGACATCGTCCGCGAGCAGATCCGAATCGCGGCCGGCGACCCGCTCGCGGCGACCGGACGGGCGAACCGGTCGGGTCACGCCATCGAGATCCGGATCAACGCCGAGGACCCCGCACGCGGGTTCCTCCCGGCGCCGGGCACTGTGACGCGATTCACGCCGCCGCTCGGCCCGGGTGTCCGCGTCGACACCGCGGTCTCGTCGGGGGTCGAGATCCCGCCGTACTACGACTCGATGATCGCCAAGGTGATCGTCGTGGACGACACCCGCGATGCCGCGATCGCGCGCGCAGAGCGCGCCCTGCGCGAGCTCGAGGTCGAAGGCATCCCGACGACACGCGACCTCGCGCTCGACGTCCTCGGCTCGCCCGAGTTCCGCAGCGGCGAGTACTCGACCTCGACCCTCACCGAGCTCGAGGGACGTCTGCCCTCGCTCCTGCCCGCATGAGCCCGCCGGCGAGCCGGAAGGCAGCGCGCCGCCAGGCGCTGTTCCTCCTCTATCAATGGGATCTCACGGGACAGGAGCTCGCATCGCTGTTCGAGGGCGAACCGGACGACTTCGCCTACTCGCTCGCGGAGGCGGTGGCTGCGAAGGCGTCCGCGCTCGATGTGCGGATCTCGTCGGCCTCGCCGGACTGGCCGGCCGACCGGCTCGGAACGCTCGAGCGCAATATCCTGCGCATCGGCGTGTACGAGCTCGAGGAGCAGACGGTCCCGCGCGAGGTCGCGATCAACGAGGCGGTCGTCCTCGCGAAGCGCTACGCGACCGAGGACGCAGCTCGGCTCGTGAACGGAATCCTCGCGCGGGTCGCGCGCGAGCAGGAGGCTGCATGAACGCTCGCCTTCGGTTCGCGCAGGCGGGGGAAACCATGTTTCCCCCGCCTGCCCCCTTCTTTCTGAGATCGTGGGGAACCTCCCGATTACCCGCCCTCCACCCTCACCGGCCGCGGAGCGGCCGGTGAGCACCCCAGTCGACGACGCGCTCGCGCGCGCCGAGGGACTGCTCGGGCAGCTGAACGAGCGGCGAGAGGAGCTCGAGCGGCTCGCCGCGGCCGACGACGTGGACGGCGACGCCGCAGTCGATCTCATCGCCGAGCTCGCCGAGCTCGCGCGGCAGATCGAGGGCGAGCTGACGCGGGCGCGAAATCTGGCCGATGCAGACGGCTGACGAGCTGCGCGACGGCGTCGAGGCGTACCTCGGCTCGCTCACCTTGACCCCGGAGCTCGGACGCCTCGAGGAGGCGCTTCGTTACTCCCTCGAGTCGGGGGGCAAGCGCGTTCGGCCCGTCCTCTGCCTCGCCGTGGCGCAGGCGAACGGCGCGTCGGTCGACGATGCACTTCCGGCTGCTGCCGCGCTCGAGCTCGTGCACACCTTCTCGCTCGTGCACGACGACCTCCCGGCGATGGACGACGACGACGAGCGGCGCGGCCGTCCGAGCGCGCACGTCGCCTTCGGCGAAGGCGTCGCGCTCCTCTCCGGCGACGCGCTCCTCTCGGAGGCGTACAAGCTCGCACTGACGTACGAGGGCAGCGAGGTCGCCCGCGACCTCGTCGATGCGACGATCGGGATGATCGCGGGCCAGTACCGCGACGTCACCGGCGACACGGCCGAGCTCGAGGAGCTGCACCGGTTGAAGACGGGCCGCCTGTTCGTCGCCGCCGTTCGCATCGGCCTCGACGTCGCGGGCGTGCCGGCAAGCGATCGCTCTGCGTGGCTTGCGTTCGGCGACGACGTCGGCCTCCTCTTCCAGATCGTCGACGACCTCCTCGACGGCGACGGCTACGTGGAGCGGCTCGGCTCGGAGGGCGCGAGGCAGCTCGCCGACGAGGTCGCCGAGCGAGCCGCCGGACAGCTCGACTCGGTCGGCGCCGATACGAGCGCGCTGCGCGAACTCCTCGACGCGCTGACCTTTAGGACCGGTTGAGGGATAGACGTAGCCGGGTTCCCGGCTATCCTCCGGCGAGTCCCGAACAGCCCAGGTCCGCCTGGCGCACTTCCGTTGCGCCCGTGTGCGGACCGTCCGCCCTCACACCATGTCAACGACTCTCCGCAGCCGCGTGCCCCTGCTCTGTCTCCTGGCAGCCCTCGTTGCCGCGGGCGGACTCCCGGCGACCGCGTCGTCCAGCGAGATCAAGCCCGGGCCGCTCTCGATTGTCGAACCTCCTCCGACCAGGGCCGAGCGCGCGGCCAAATTCGCGCTCGGCGAAGTGGGCGTGCCGTACAGGTGGGGCGGCGAGTCGCCCGAGGGCGGGTTCGACTGCTCCGGCCTCGTCCGCTGGGCGTACCTCCGCGTCGGCGTCGAGCTTCCGCACAACTCATACGCGCTGTACGGCGAGGGGCGCCGCGTCCCGGAGTCGAAGATGGCGCCCGGCGACATCCTCTTCTTCGAGGGCCTCGGCCACGTCGGCCTCTACCTCGGACGCGGCCGGATGGTGCACGCACCCGAGACCGGTCGGAACGTCGAGGTCGTCAAGCTCTCCGGATCGAACTACGGCTCGCGCCTGATCGGCGCCCGCCGCGTCGTCGCAGCCTGACGTCGTCATCATTGCGCTTCGTGACGAAGAAGCGCCTCGACGTCCTCCTCGTCGAGCGGGGCCTCGCCGAGACGCGCTCGCAGGCGCAGGCGCTCGTCCTCGCCGGGCGCGTACGCGGCCACGCGAAGCCGGGCGAGCAGGTTTCAGACGACGTCGACCTCGAGGTGGATCGGCCGCCGCGGTTCGTCTCGCGCGGCGGCGAAAAGCTCGCGAACGCCCTCGCCGCCTTCGATCTGGATGTCGCCGGGCGCGACTGCGTCGACGTCGGATCCTCGACCGGCGGGTTCACGGACTGCCTGCTCCAGGCGGGCGCGGCCCGTGTGGCTGCGATCGACGTCGGCTACGGCCAGCTCCACCCCAAGCTGCGCTCCGATCCGCGCGTCGTTGTGCTGGAGCGCGTGTATGCCCGCTCGCTGACCGAGCTTCCGTTCGCACCGGATCTCGTCGTCTGTGACGTGTCGTTCATCAGCGCGACCAAGGTACTTCCTCCGGTCCTGGCTCTCGCGGCGCCGGGCTGGGAGGCGCTCGTCCTCGTGAAGCCGCAGTTCGAGGCGGGGCGCAGCGAGGTCGCGAAGGGCGTCGTGCGCGATCCCGAGGTGCAACGAAACGTCGTCAGGAAGGTCATCGAGGCTGCGCGGGCGTGGGATGCCGGAACGGTCGGCGTCGTAGACTCGGGGCTGCCCGGTCCCAAGGGGAACCGGGAGTTCTTCGTTCATCTTCGACACGGACACGACCACTCGAATCCCGATGAGTCAGAGCGCTGGATCGCCGATGCCGTCGGGTAGCCGCGTCGCCCGTGCCGCCGTCGTCACGCACGGCAAACCCGGGCAGATCGGCGCGGGCTTCGCCCGCCTACAGGCCGTCGCGCAGGAGCATGGGGTCGAGCTCGTCCTCTCGAGCGAGGAGGCGGAGAAGCACGGCGTCGACCCGACGGGGCAGGTGCCTGCCGCCGATCTCGTGGTCGTCCTCGGCGGGGACGGCACGGTGCTGCGGGCGCTCGCGCGCTTCCTCGGCACCGGCGTTCCGGTGATCGGCGTCAACTTCGGACGCGTGGGCTTCCTCAGCTCGATGGGCCGGCGCGACCTGGAGCAGGGACTCGGCCGCGTCTTCGCCGGCGAGTACGACGTCATCGAGCTGCCGACCCTCGAGCTCGAGCACCCGGACGGTCGCACGGTTGCGGTGAACGACGTCGTCGTCTCGAGTGCGTCGCTCGGTCGGATGATCGAGCTCGAGCTCGCGGTCGGCGGCGAGGAGCTCGGTCGCCAACCGTGTGACGGGATCATCTGCGCGACGCCGTCCGGCTCGACCGCCTACAACCTCTCGAACGGCGGGCCGGTCCTCATGTGGGGACTCGAGGCAATCGCGTTGACCTACGTCGCCGCCCACTCGCTCCACGCCCGGCCGATCGTCATCCCCGAGGGCGCCGACGTCATCGTCTGGAACCGGTCCGCCGACGTCGAGGCGGGCGTCCTCGTCGACGGCCACCGCGTATCGACGCTCGGGAAGGCGGATCGAGCCGTCATCCGCATAGGCCCGCAGCGGTCGCTGCTCGCGACCCTGCCCGAAGCGACGTTCGTGCGCCGCTACCGCCAGAGCTTCGCGTCGTGAGCGACGAGCGGCTCACGCTGCGGGACGGGCGCACGCTCGCGTGGAAGGGGTACGGGCCTGCCGACGGCCGGCCAGTTCTCCACTTCCAGGGCACTCCCGGGTCTCGCTACTCACGCCATGCGCACGAGGAGGTCTACGAGCGCCTCGGGGTCCGCCTGCTCGTCTTCGATCGGCCCGGATACGGCGCCTCCGATCGGCTGCCGGGACGCGCGATCTCGGTCGTCGCCGACGACGCGGCACAGCTGCTCGACCGGCTGGGTCTCGACGCCGTGCACGCGAGCGGCGGCAGCGGCGGCGGCCCGCACGTCCTGGCGTTCGCCGCGAATCATCCCGAGCGGGTCCGGGCGGCGACCGTGGTCGTCGGAGGCACGCAGCTCGAAGAGGAGGACGTCGCCGGGCTCATCCAGATCAATCGGGACGCCTGGTACGCCGCGCGCGAAGGGTGGCGGGCGATGTACGACCTTCTCGCGCCGATGCGCGAGGAGGTGCTGAAGGATCCGCTCGCCGGGTTCAAGGCCCTGATGGACGCTGCACCGCCGAGCGACAAGGCCGTGATGGAGGACCCCGACTGGCAGCGCGTGCTCGTCGAGAGCGTGAGCGAGGCGTTCCGGCCGGGTGCGGAGGGCTGGGTCGACGAGGGGATGGCCCTGACCCTCGACTGGGACTTCGACGTCGCGGACGTGCGCTGCAGCGTGACCTGGTGGCACGGCGAGAACGACGCGAACGCCCCGATCGCGCCGGTTCGACGCCTGCTCGAGCGGATGCAGGGAGTGGACCTGCGCGTGTGGACGGACGCGGGCCACCTCGAGCCGTACCACCGCTACGAGGAGATCCTCGGCGAGCTCCTCTCGCGCTGACCGATGCTGCGGAGGCTCCGCATCGAGAATCTCGTCCTCATTCGCGAGGCGGACCTCGCGTTCGGGCCGGGCTTGAACGCGGTCACCGGGGAGACCGGCGCCGGGAAGACGATCTTCGCCCAGGCGATCGGGCTCCTGCTCGGAGCGCGCGCGGACGCGTCGTCGGTGGGAACAGACGGCGCCGAGGCGTACGTCGAGGCGGAGCTCGACGTCCCCGACGGCTTCTTCGACGAGGAGGAGGTCGCCGGGCTCGCCGAGTTGCGCCCGGAGGACGAGGCCGGCCTCGTCGTCGCGCGCCGCGTGTTCGGCGACGGGCGCACCCGCGCCTATGCCTGGGGGCGCGCGGTCGCCCGGGAGGACGTCGCCGCGGCGACCGAACGGCTCATCGCGATGTCGGGGCAGTTCGAACAGCGGCGCCTGGCACGGCCGTCGTTCCAGCTCGACGTCCTCGACGCGTTCTGCGGCGAGGAGCAGCTCGAGCGGCGGCGAGACGCACGCACTGCGTGGGCGGCTCTCGCGGCCGCGCGGCGCCGCTACGACGAGCTGACGCGCGATGCGGACGCGGTCGCGTTCCGGCTCTCCGAGCTCGAGGCGCTCGTCGCAGCGACCGAGGGCATGGCGCCCGACGAGGAGTCGAGCCTGCTCGCGCAGCGTGAGCGGCTGCGGCACGTCGAGGAGCTCGCGGAGGCGGCGACCGCGGCCGCCTCGGCGATCGCGCCCGACGAGGGCGACGGTGCAGCATCTCTCGCCGCGCTCGCCGAGCGTTCGCTCGCTCCGCTCGAGCGCATCGCGCCGGAGCTCGGCGCGAGCGCCGAGGAGCTCCGCGACCTCACCGTTCGGCTCCACGAGCTCGGCTCGGATCTCCACCGCTTCCTCGCGACTCTGGACGCCGAGCCCGGAGCGCTCGAGGCGGTCGAGGAGCGGCTGCAGGCCATCGCCGCCCTCAAGCGGCGCTTTGCTGCGTCGTCGTACGACGAGCTCCTCGAGCTCGCCGCGGCGGCGCACAGGGAGCTCGGCGAGGCAGGCTCAGCGGGCGATCCGGTGGAGGCCGCGGCGGCCGCCGTCGCCGACGCGGAAGAGCGCGTCGGCTCGGTCGGAGCTGCGCTCCGTGCAGCGCGCGAGGCGAATGCGCGACCCCTTGCCGAGGCGGTCTCCGCCGAACTCTCGTCGCTCGGAATGGGGGAGGGCGAGTTCCTCGTGGAGCTGCGCGAGCGCGATCCAGGGCCGAGCGGCGCGGACGAGGTGACGTTCCTCGTTCGGCCGAATCCGGGCCTGCCGTTCGCTCCCGTCGCAGACACGGCGTCGGGCGGCGAGCTGTCGCGGATCGCACTCGCGCTCGCCGCCGTAGCCGGAGGCGAGACGCTCGTGTTCGACGAGATCGACGCAGGCATCGGCGGCGTCACCGCGCACGCCGTCGCCGGGACGCTGCAGCGGCTCGCCGAGCGTGCGCAGGTGCTCACGATCACACACCTCCCGCAGATCGCGAGCGTCGCCGACACGCACTTCCGCGTCGAAAAGGTCCCCGGGGACCCGACGCACACGCGCATCGGGGAGCTGGACGACCTCCTCCGGCGCGAGGAGATCGAGCGCATGGCGGGCGGCGCCGAGTTCATCGCGAGCCTGACGGAGGGCTAGAGCACTCTCAGCGCTTCGGCGGCCACCGCGCCGACCAGCCGCCCGGCGGTGGGTCGAGCCCGACCTCCTCGTCGAAGATCTCCGCGCACTTCGCGACGCACTCCTGGCAGACGATCACGCCCGACTCGGTGGCGACGACGCGCACGTCGCGATTGTGTCGCCCGCAGATCGAGCAGACGACGTCGCTGTAGTGGGACGGGTCCTGCACCACGGTCCGATCGTAGTCTCCGCCGGTCTGAGGTCTGACAGCGGCGCCTGCTACGGTGAGAACCCGTGGCCAGGTACGTGTTCGTCACGGGTGGTGTGGTCTCCGCGCTCGGGAAGGGCATCGTCGCCGCCTCGCTCGGACGACTCCTCAAAGCCCGCGGCCTCTCCGTCTCGGCGCAGAAGTTCGATCCCTACCTGAACGTCGACCCGGGCACGATGAGCCCCTTCCAGCACGGCGAGGTGTTCGTCACCGAGGACGGCGCGGAGACCGACCTCGACATCGGTCATTACGAGCGCTTCATCGACGAGAACCTCTCGCGCAACGCGAGCCACACGGCAGGGGCGATCTGGGACTCCGTCCTGCGCAAGGAGCGGAAGGGCGAGTTCCTGGGGGCGACCGTGCAGGTCATCCCGCACATCACGAACGAGATCAAGGCGAGGATCAGGCGCGCCGAGAAGGTGGCGCCCGCGGACGTCGTCATCTCGGAGATCGGCGGCACGGTCGGCGACATCGAGTCGCTTCCGTTCCTCGAGGCGATCCGCCAGTTCCGGCGCGAGGTCGGCCCCGAGAACGTGGTCTACCTGCACGTCACGCTCGTGCCGTTCATCGACGCGGCAGGCGAGCTGAAGACCAAGCCGACGCAGCATTCGGTGAACGAGTTGCGCCGTATCGGTATCCACCCGGACGTCGTCGTCTGCCGTTCGACGGAGGAGCTCTCCGACGACATCCGCGAGAAGATCGCCCTCTTCGCGGACGTCGATCGCAGCGCGGTGATCGAATGCCCGGACGTCCCCGACGTCTACCTCGTCCCCCAGGTGCTCCAGGCCGAGGGCCTCGACACGCTCGTCTGCGGGAAGCTCGGGCTCGACGGACCACCGGCCGAGCTCGGCGAGTGGGCCGAGCTCATCGACCGCACACGCGAGCTCCGCGAGGACGTGGAGATCGCGCTCGTCGGGAAGTACGTGAAGCTCCACGACGCGTACCTCTCGGTGCACGAGGC
>Ga0114129_10015869_pt1 | contig 10711 bp, 9 predicted proteins | sample RhiMetdeltSRZDD1_FD_80071 | JGI IMG/M metagenome (GOLD analysis project Ga0114129, IMG submission 80071) | Populus rhizosphere microbial communities from Tennessee, USA - Rhizosphere MetaG P. deltoides SRZDD1 (version 2) (version 2) | ecosystem: Host-associated > Plants > Roots > Rhizosphere >... | reverse complement strand
GGGTTGGCGTCCACACCGACCACCTCGGCCGCGCCCGCGGCCAGCACGGCGGCGCCGTAGCCCTCGCCGCACGCCATGTCGACGATGCGCTTGCCGCGGCAGCGCTCGCCGATCCAGCGGTAGACGACCAGGTGCCGCCGGAACCAGTAGTTCTCCTCCGGGACGTCCGGGAGCGTGCGCTCGCCGGTGAGCGCGAGCGGCGGCACACCGGCGGGCTGATTCCGCTGCACATAGGCGGTCACGACCGTCGGAGGGTATTCTGCGCGCGGCTCATATGGCCGCCCAACGCCCTCTCTCGAGCGACGAGATCCGCGACGCGAACGTCCGCTACCACGACGCGGCAGCGGCGAGCTACGACTCGAAGTGGGCGATCGACTACGGCGAGATCGGCGGCGGCCAGGTCGTCGCGAAGCTCGAGAAGGCGCTCGGGCGCGCGCCGTCCCATTACGGCCGAATGCTCGAGATCGGAGCGGGAACCGGTTACTTCACCCTCAACCTGCTGCGTCGCGGAATCGTGGACGAGGCGACCGCGATCGACATCTCGCCCGGGATGCTCGAAGCGCTCCAGGTCACCGCTGCGCGGCTCGACCTGACGGTCGACACGGTCGCCGCGGACGCGGAGCGACTGCCGTTCGCCGACGAGTCCTTCGACCTCGTGATCGGCCACGCGGTGCTGCACCACATCCCGGACCTGGCGGCCGCGCTGCGAGAGTGCCGGCGGGTCCTCAGGCCGGGCGGCACGCTCGCGTTCATGGGTGAGCCGTCACGTCATGGCGACCGGATCGCGATCGTCCCGAAGCGAGTCGGGATGCTCGCGGTCCCGCTCTGGTCACGGCTCGTCGGAGCGCGGCGCAGGAACGGGTCCTCGCCTCCCGACCCGACCGGCGATGAGCGGCTCGAGCAGCTTGTCGACGTGCACACGTTCACCCCGGACGAGCTGCGCCGTCTGGTGCTGGCGGCAGGGCTCACCGACGTCCGGGTCAGCGGAGAGGAGCTGGTCGCGAACGCCTACGGCTGGGTCTTGCGCACGCTCGAATCGCAGGTCGAGCCGGAGACGGTGCCGCTCGGCTGGCACAAGTTCGCATTCCGCAGCTACCTGGCGCTGCAGCGTGTCGACGGCCGGTTGCTGGAGCCGAAACTGCCCGCCAGCCTCTTCTACAACCTGCTGCTGGCAGCCCGTAAGCCGCTGTAGCGAGCGGCGTAGACTTGGCCGGGTGGAGGCCCCGCTGAGCGACTTCCCACTGTTCCCTCTGCCGATCGTGCTCCTGCCGAGCGAGGTCGTTCCGCTCCACATCTTCGAGGACCGGTACAAGGCGATGGTCGCGCACTGCCTCGACGAGCGCTCGGAGTTCGGGATCGTGTGGCTGGCCGACGACGGCCTGAAGGAGGTCGGGTGTACGGCCCAGATCGCTGAGGTGCTCGAGCGCGCGCCGGACGGCCGGATGAACATCCTGGTGCGCGGCACGAATCCCTTCCGGCTGCTGGAGCGCCAGGAGGACCTCGCGTATCCGGCCGGGACGGTGGAGCTGCTCGAGGACGGGCCCCCCGATGTCGAGGCCGAGGTGGGTGAGGAAGCCCGCGAGCGCTATGCCGACCTGCTCGAGGAGATCACAGACGAGCGCCCCGACTCGGGCGCGCTGTCGGCGCTCAGCGCCTACGAGATGGCGGCCAGCGTCGAGATCGATCCCGAGCTGAAGCAGGGACTGCTCGAGCTGCGCTCCGAGGAGGAGCGCCTCCGCCTGCTCGCGCGGCTCTTTCGCGACGGAATGAAACGGCTCGCGCGCGCGCGCAAGATCGCCGACCGCGCGCGCACGAACGGCAAGGTCAGCCTCCAGTAGCCAAGGCTCTAAACAACGACCGCGACTCCGCCGCGGCGCGGGTCGCCGGCGCCGGACAGCTCGCCGCTCTCGGGATCCCGCCGTGCCGCCTGCGCGCCGCCGAAGTAGAGGTTGAGCCCCCGCCAGCGCACGGTCTGGTAGCCGCGGCTGTCCAGCTCGTCGAGCGCCGCCGGGTCGAATCCCGGCTCGGCGTGCAGAACGCCATTCTCGTAGTGGAGACGCCCCGCGTGAATCGCCTCGTGCACGCTCATGCCCTCGTCCACCACGTAGCGGATCACCTGGAGGATCGCCGAGCGGAGCCGGTTCGAACCGGCGCTTCCGACCGTCAGCTCGATGCGACCCCGGTTCAGCACGAGCGTCGGCGCCATCATGCTCGTGACGCGCGTGCCCGCCTCGTGCATGTGATACCCGAGCGGGTTCAGGTCCTCCTCGCCAAGCATGTTGTTCAGGTGAACGCCCGTCCCCGGCACGATGACGCCGGAGCTGGTGCCGTTGGAGCAGGTAACGCTGACCGCGTTGCCGTCGGCGTCCAGCACCGAGATGTGAGTGGTGGAGCCGAGCCGGTCGGAGCTCGCTAGAAACCGATCCGCGAAGTCGGGGTCGTGCAGGTCGCGGTTGAAATCCGCGCCCGCGCGGACCTGGTTCGCCTGCTCCATCACGTCCGCGAGCAGCGCGAGGCCGTCCGCGCTCTCGGGAGCCGGCTGGCGCGGTGAGCGCTCGAGCAGATCGAGCGCGAACGCGATCAGGATCCCGCCCGAGGAGGGAGGTGCGTTCGTCAGGACGTCTCTGCCCCGGTAGCGCGTCCTCACGGGATCGCGCTCGATCACGCGATATGCGGCGAGGTCCTCGATCGAGATCAAGCCCCCGCGCTCGCACACCCACGCCGAGATGCGCTCCGCCGCCTCGCCCCGGTAGACGGAGGCGGGCCCTTCATCCGCAAACCGCTCGAGCGCGTCCGCGAGATCGGGAAAACGGAAGAGATCGCCCGCTTCCAGCACGTCGCCGTCGGGCGCGTAGAGCGTGCGCGTCTCGGCAAAGCGCGTGATCACGGGCGTCAGGATCGTGAATACATAGGCTTGCTCGGGCGTCACACGGACGCCCTCCCGCGCCCATCGGATCGCGGGCGCGGCCAGCGCGGCAAACGGCATCGAGCAGTGCCGCTGCGCCACCTCCCAAAGGCCGGCTGCAGTGCCCGGCACGCCGCAAGCCGACGGGCCGATGTTGAAGAGCTGGGGCACGTCGTCGAAGAGCACTTCGACGCCGACCAGCTCGGCCCGCTGCTCATGGTCGAGCCCGCGGCCGCCGGCCTCCACGAAGAAGTCATACAGGTGGTCCTCCCCGCTCGCCGTGTGAGCGAGCAGGAAGCCGCCGGCGCCGAGCCCCGTGAGCAGGCTCTCGGCCGCGAACGAGGTGAGCACCGCGCACACAGCGGCGTCGAATGCGTTGCCGCCGTCGCGCATCACCTGCGCGCCGGCCTCCGCGGTCAGGTGGTGACCCGCTGCGACGACGCCCTTCATGTGCGCAGCGTAGAGATCGGGCCTAAGGGACGAAGAGCCCCTGCACCATGGCGCGGGTGACGTTTGCCTCGCTATGCGAGGTCAACGTAACGCGCGTGGTTCAAGTGGGCGGCGAACTACCGCTGAGGCACGAACTCGGGGATCTCGAAGTCGCCGGCGAGATCGCCCGAGTCGCGGCCGCGCCGCACGCGCGGCTCGCCGGCCGGCTCGCGGAACGTCGCGGTCGACCTGCCCCGCGTCGGCCGGTCGCCGTAGCCGGTGGCGACCACCGTGACCCAGCACTCCTCGCCGACCTTCTCGTCGACCATCGCGCCGAAGATGATGTTCGCGCTCGGGTGCGCCGCCTCCGCGACCGCCCGGGCTGCCTCGTTGACTTCCCACAGGGAGAGGTCCGCGCCGCCTGTGATCGACAGCAGGATCGACCGCGCGCCCTCGACGGACGTCTCGAGCAACGGCGACGAGACCGCCTCCTCGGCAGCCGCGATCGCCCGGCGCTCGCCGGTCGCCATGCCGATCCCGAGCAGCGCCTGGCCGGCGTCGCTCATGATGGTCCGCACATCGGCGAAGTCGAGGTTGATGAGCCCCGGCAGCGTGACGAGATCGGAGATGCCCTGCACGCCCTGGCGCAGGACGTCGTCGGCAACGCGGAAGGCGTCCACCATCGAGGTGCCGCGCTCGAGCACCGACAGGAGCCGGTTGTTCGGGATCACGATCAGCGTGTCGACGTTGCGGGCGAGCTCGTTGATGCCCTCCTCGGCCTGTGTCGCGCGGCGCGTGCCCTCGAAGCCGAACGGCTTCGTGACGATCCCGACGGTGAGCGCGCCGATCTCCTTCGAGATACGCGCCACCACAGGCGCGGCGCCCGTGCCGGTGCCGCCGCCGGCGCCGGCCGCGACGAACACCATGTCGGATCCCTTCAGGTAGCTCTTCACCCGGTCGTCGTCCGCGAGCGCCGCCGCGTGCCCCACGTTCGGGTCCGAGCCCGAGCCGAGCCCGCGCGTGATCTGCCCGCCGATGTGGAGGGTCACGTCCGCGGCGCTCTGCTGAAGTGACTGCAAGTCTGTGTTTACGGCGATGAACTCGACGCCCTCGACGCCGGCCTCGATCATCCGGTTCACGGCGTTGACGCCGGCCCCGCCGACGCCCACCACCCGCAGCACGGGCTGGTGCACCGCCGACCGTGACGCGAGCTGAGGCTCGTCGCGCGGCCGGTACTCGCGCTTCGGCGCCGGCTCCATCACGTCGTGCGGGATGTCTTGTCCGAAGGCGGTGCTCAGGCGCTCCTTGGCGGTCGGGATGCGCGGCTGGGCATAGTCGAGCCCGCGGTCGTCGGCGGGCTGATCTGTCGGGCGCTGCGGCTCTTCGGCCGGAGGCGCGGCCTTTCCGGATTCCTGCTCGCGCGCCTCGGTCTCATCGATGTCCGTTCGCTTGAACAGCTGCGAGAGCGGACCCTCGCGCATGCTTGCTCGCTTACTGCCTGCCATTCGCAAGGACCTCCTTCGCAAGTTCACGGTAGGACGCGGCCGCAACGCCGTCAGGGTCGTACTTGAGCACGGACGTGCCCTTCACAGGAGCCTCCGCGAACCGGATCGTCTTGCGGATCCGGGTGGCGAAGACGCGGTCGCCGAAGTTCTCCTCGAGGATCTCGATCGCCTCCTTGGCGTGGACCGTGCGGCTGTCCACGAGCGTCGGGAGGATGCCCTCGATTTCGACGTCCGGGTTGAGCTCCTCACGGATCATCGAGAGCGTGTTCTGGAGCTGGATCAGGCCGCGCATCGACAGATACTCGCACTGGACGGGCACAATAACCTTGTCGGCGGCGGTCAGGGCGTTGATCGTCAGCAGGCCGAGCGACGGCGGTGTGTCGATGCACACGAAGTCGTAGTCCTCCCGGACCGGTCGCAGCGCCTTCTCGAGCGAGCGCTCGCGGCCGATCTTCGTGCTCATCGCGATCTCGGCGCCGGCCAGGTCGATCGAGGCACATGCCACGTCGATCTCCCGCTTGCGGATCACGTCCCGGATCGAGTGGTCGTTCACCAGCACGTCATACATCGACCGCTCGACCGAATCGGGGTCGATGCCCTGGCTCATCGTGAGGTTTCCCTGGGGGTCCATGTCGACGGCCAGCACGCGGTGTCCGGCCTCGGCGAACGCGACCGCGAGGTTGAGGGTGGTCGTGGTCTTGGCGACGCCACCCTTCTGATTCGCAAACGCGATCACCTCGGCCCGCTTCACCTCGGGCTGTGCCGGAGGCTGCTGGACCTGCGGGAACGAAGCCGAAGTCGTGGGGGCCGGCGGCGCCGTCTCCTGTGACGAGGTTTGGGATTCGTACACGCTTCCACCCCCATGTTCGGCCCCGACGGGCGGGGCACTCGTCTCCGCGCGCTGGTCGGTGGGCGCCTGCTCGGCGCGCTCACCTTCCGGCGGGGACTCTGCTTCCTGGCCCGAGCGAAACTCGGGACGGGCAAATCGCTGGAGTAAACCCATTGGCCACGAGTATTCGCATTGGGAGAGGCGATTCCTTCCCTGACCGCCGGTTCAGGGCGCCGCGTGCTCCTGCAGGTACGCTCCGGACATATCTCCGCTCTTGAACAAACGCGTGATCTTCGTGACCGGCAAGGGCGGCGTCGGCAAGTCGACCATCGCCGCTGCGCTCGGTGTGGCCGCCGCGCGCGAGGGCAAGCGCGCGATCATCTGCGAGGTCGCTCAGCAGGAGCGCATGTCGCGGTTCTTCGAACGCCAGGGCGTCGGCTATCACGAGACCGAGATCGCCCCCAACCTTTTCGCTTTCTCGATCGACCCCCAGCGTGCACTCGAGGAGTACCTGCTGATGCAGATCAAGATCAAGCCGGTTTACGACCTGATGTTCAAGAACCGCGTGTTCACCTATTTCGCGGCCGCCACGCCCGGGATGCGCGAGCTCGTCACGGTCGGCAAGGTCTGGGAGCTCGCGCAGCTCGACCGCAAGGTGAAGAGCGGCTCCAAGTACGACGTCGTGATAGTCGACGCGCCCGCGACCGGCCATGGCGTCGGCATTCTCAAGACGCCGAAGACGTTCAGCGACATCGCACGCGTGGGGCCGATAAAGCGGCAGGCCGAGACGATCTTCAAGTTCATCACCGATCCCAAGCTGACCTCGGTGTGCGCGGTCGCCTGGCCGGAGGAGATGCCCGTCAACGAGACGATCGACCTCCAGAAGAGCCTGAAACGCGAGCTCGGCCTGAACCTCGACGAGGTCTTCCTGAACGGCATCTACCCCGACCTGTTCGACGACGACGAGGCCCAGCTGTTGAGCGACCGCCTCGCGCACGAGGCGAGCACGAACGGCGCCGAGGCGGCGGTCGTGCGCCGCGCGGCGCTGCGGGCGGCGCTCTCGGAGTACCGGCGATCGAGATCGCAGCGGGAACAGCTCGAGCGACTCGAGGAGGGACTGCGCAAGGACGTGGCCGAGCTGCCGTTCGTGTTCCGCCCGCAGCTCGACATGGGCGCGGTGGAGCTGCTGGCCGACCGGATCGAAGACCAGCTCGGAGCCAAACTGTGAACGTCGGCGACCTCCTCGAGGGCAAGCAGATCTGCATCTGCGCCGGCTCGGGCGGCGTCGGCAAGACCACCACGGCGGCCGCGGTCGCGATGGGGATGGCCTCCCGCGGCAAGAAGGTCGCCGTGCTGACCATCGACCCCGCCAAGCGCCTCGCGAACTCGCTGGGCCTGTCGGAGCTGGGCAACGAGGAGACGCTCGTCGAACCGAAGCGGTTCGCCGAGGCCGGCGTCGAGATGCACGGCGAGCTCTGGGCCATGATGCTCGACGCCAAGCGCACCTTCGACGACCTGGTCGAGCGGCACGCGCCCGACGAGCAGACGCGCGATCGCATTCTGCAGAACCGCATCTACAAGGAGATCTCGAACGCGATGGCGGGCTCGCAGGAGTACATGGCGATGGAGAAGGTCTACGAGCTCCACCAGGAGGCCAGGTACGACCTGCTCGTGCTGGACACGCCACCGACGCGCCACGCACTCGACTTCATCGAAGCGCCGGAGCGCATGACGCGGTTCATCGAGGGCAAGTCGCTCCAGTTCTTCCTGCGGCCCGGGCGCTTCGGCGTGAAGATGCTCGGCCGCTCGGGCGGCATCCTGTTCTCCGCGCTGAAGCGCATCACCGGCATCGACCTGCTCCAGGACCTCTCCGAGTTCTTCCAGAGCTTCGCCGACATGGCGGAGGGGTTCAGCGAGCGAGCACAGCGCGTGAAGGAGCTGCTGGGCGACAGGCGCACGACCTTCATGCTGGTGACCGCGCCCGAGCGCGACCCGATCGACGAGGCGTTCTACTTCTGGCGCCGCTTGAAGGAGGCGAAGCTGCCGTTCGGCGGCTTCGTGATCAACAAGGTTCACCCGGACTACGTGAAAAGCGCGGTGGACATCGACACCGACCGCCTCGTGCCGGAGCTCGAGCGCTCATTGGACGGCACGGCGGGCGCCGCCGATCTGGCGGGCAGGGTGGCCGAGAACTTCCAGAACTACGAGCTGCTCGCGGAGCGTGACCGGCAGAACATGGAGCTGCTGACGGAGCGGGTCAGCGAGGACTGCGTGCTCGAGGTGCCCTACTTCGACGAGGACGTGCACGACATCGGCGGCCTTGCGCTCGTGAACCGGTACCTGTTCGCAGACGCCGCCGAGCGCCAGGAGCTGCTGGAGCAGGCGACCGTCTAGCGGCGTCTGCGGAGAGCCGAACGCTACACCGCCGCCGAGTAGTCGGCGGCGTCGTCGTCGAGGCCCCAGTCCTCGCTGTCGCCGGATGACTCCTCTTCCGCGTCGGCCGGCACGCGCTCCGGAACTTCGGTTCGGTGAAACAGCCCGGGGGCGTCGTCGAGGCCGATCAGCGTGTCGGTGGTCGCCTCGCGCCCGCGCCGCACCACGAAGGACGGCTCGGGAGGATCCGACACGACCTCATCTCCGGGGTCGGGCTCGGGCGGGATCAGGTCGTCGGCAATCGCGGTGATGTTCGCGTCGATGTGGCCGCAGACCATGTCGCGCAGGAGGGCGCGCAGGTTCTCCTCCAGCTCGCGCACGACCAACTCGGGGGCCTCGATGCCGATCGCCGCCATGTAGGCGGCATCGGCGTTGCCGCGCATCACGAGTCGCTCCAGCTTGAATGCCTGCGCGACCCGGTCGCGTACAGGTCGCTGATCGGCCGGCTCGGCGCAGAGCGCCGCCAGCCGTCGCGCGATCGCCATCTCGGATCGCTCGCCGTCGTCGAGGACCGCACGCAGTGCCAGCAGGTGGTCGGACAGGCCCTCGAGCGACACGGGATGCTCGCAACCGAGCTCGAAGCGCGCGAGCGCCCAGGGCAGGGCGCCGCCCTGAATGGGACGCGACCGAAGCAGCTCGAAGAGCTCTCCGAGCTCGGGCCGCTCGTGGTCCTCGAGCCAGTAGCGCCCGCCGCGCGACCGCCCGGCGAAGCCCAGCGCGACGTCGTGCCACGGACCCTCGTCCGTGCGCCACCATGCGCTGGAGCCGAGCGTCGCGGCGCCGGACTTGAGCAGCCGCAAGGCCGTGAGCAGCTTCCGGAAGCCGATCCGCGCAGAGGTCAGCGGCGGCGGCTCCGACGGAGTCGACTCGACCATCAGGGTGATCAGCGCGTTCGGCTCGTCATCATCGCGGCCGGCGGTCCAGACGGCCTCCGGTGGGGCGTCCACGAGATCGCCGCGGACGAGCGCCATTCCAGAGCCGAGGTCCCATCGCTCGGCGGCGAGGCGCACCCCGACCAGCGGCGCGATCACCGTGTTGACGGCGGTGTCCTCGTAGACGATCGCCTCCAGCTCGCGATAGGCCCGCTCGAAGCGGGAATCCTCGAGCTCGAACGTGCTCGATTCCTCCCACACCCGGCAGAGGAAGGCGGCCAGGCTGCCCTCCGCGCGGTCGTGCTCGAAGGCCGGCACGTAACTCGTGCCGAGCACGCGCAGGTACGCGGAGGTCCCCTCTACGCGCGCAAGCGAGGTGATCGTCGCCGGAAAGGAGTCGAGCGATCTCAGCTGGCCGAAGCGCTCGCGGAGGAACTCATCCGTGAGCGGCTTGTACCGGTAGAGCACCGAGCGCTGCCCGGGCGCCTCGGCGACTTCGAACGGGATCTCGTGCCCCGCTTTGACCGCGGCCTGGAGGCGCTCCGCGGCCTGGCCCGCGAACAGCCGCAGTTGATCGTGAAGCGCACGGTTCCGCACGGCGGCTCAGTTCGCCGTGCGCGAGTCCCCTCCTTTGTCTAGAGGATGAAGAAGCCGCCGAACGTGCAGCGCCCGGGCCGGCCGAAGAGGTTGAGGCCGGTATACAGGATGATCGAGCGGATCTCGGATCCGCTCGGAGCGACCGCGCTGCCGGCGGCGGACGACTCGAACTCAGGCACGCCGGTGGCGCCGTCCACGCCGATCAGTGCGCGCGCCGACTCCGGATCGCCCGGGTTGAGGTCGGGGTTTGCGGTGAAGCCTTCGAATGCGGAGTGCGGCTCGGTCGTCGAGATCTGCACGTCCGCGTCGTCGCCGCTCGGCTTGTTGATGAAGCACCGGGCCGTGATGGTGAACGGGCCGTGCTCGAGGATCACCCTGGTCTCGTCGCTGCCGAGCGAGAACCGCGGGACTTCGACGATCACGCTCCGCGGCAGGTAGAAGCTCGCGTCATGGCCGCCGAGCTGGGACGCGTCGGCGGCGGTCCCGGCGGTCACCGCGCTTCCGGCCGTCGCCGCGCTATCGGCGGTGCCGGCGGTCGTGGCCCTGTCCGCGAGCGCGGCCCTGTCCGCGTGGCCGGCGTTGTCGGCGTAGCCGGCTCGATCGGCGTACGACGTGTCCGCGCGCAGGCGGGCCGTGCTCCGCGCGATCCGCGCGCTCAGCCCCCGTGACAGCTTCGCGGCGGTCACGGCGCCGTCGGCGATGTTCTCGGTGCGCACGGCGCCCTTCTTCAATTGCCGCGAGTCGATGCTTCGACTCGGAACCTGCGTGACGGCATAGGTCGTCCCGCTGAGCGCCACGAAGAGGGCCACGAGCGCGACGATCGTCGCCGGCGAGGACGCGCCGCGGCGCATCAGGCGATCGCGAAGCCGCCGTAGGAGCAGCGGCCCGCCTTGTTGAAGAGATTGATGCCCACGTACCACGTGATCGAGCGAACCTCGCTCCCGCCCGGCGCCACCGCGGTGCCGTCGTCCTCCGCCTTGAACGCCGGCTGCCCGGTCGCGGTCTCGAGCCAGGCGTGCGTGCGCGGCGAGGCTGCCGTCGCCGGCAGATCCGGGTTGATCAGGAAGCCGTCGAAGGCGGAATGGTCCTCGGTGGTCGCGATCGCGATCTGGGCCGAGTCCCGGCCGCCCCAACCGATATG
>Ga0114129_10015868_pt1 | contig 10712 bp, 10 predicted proteins | sample RhiMetdeltSRZDD1_FD_80071 | JGI IMG/M metagenome (GOLD analysis project Ga0114129, IMG submission 80071) | Populus rhizosphere microbial communities from Tennessee, USA - Rhizosphere MetaG P. deltoides SRZDD1 (version 2) (version 2) | ecosystem: Host-associated > Plants > Roots > Rhizosphere >... | reverse complement strand
GGTCGCGGTGCCAGGCGGCGTCGCCCCACGCCTTGGCCAGCGCCCAGGTCCGCTTGAGGTAGAGGTGCAGGTCGGCCTCGACCGTATAGCCGATGGCCCCGTGGCACTGGAGCGCCTGGCGGCCGACGAACCACGCCGCGTCGCTGGCCATGGCCTTGGCCATCGAGACGTCACGCGCTCGCAGCGGCGGCGGGACGCCCCGGGCCAGCGAGTGGGCCGCCCGGTGGACGGCGGGCCGGGCGAAGGCCAGCTCCTTCAGCGCGTCGGCCAGGTGGTGCTTGACGGCCTGGAAGGCGCCGATGCGCTGGCCGAACTGCTCGCGCTCGTTGGCGTAGGCCACGGTGAGGTCGAGCATCTGCTGCGCCAGGCCCACGAGTTGCGCGGCGGCGGCCCAGGCGCCCCGGTCGAACGCCATGGCGACCGCATCGGCGTCCGCGGTGACGAGCGTGGCCTCGGTCGGGTCCCACTCGACCCGGGCGGCTCGCCGGGCCCGGTCCACGGTTTCCAGGGGCGTCAGCCGGACCGCCCCCCGCTCGGCCAGGTACAGCCGGGACCCGGACGGTCCCGGGTGGCTGAGCAGCAGCAGGTCGGCGTCGGCGGCGCAGGCCACGTTCGGGCCGCCGAGATCCGACGCCACCATCGCGCCGGCCCGATCACCGCCGAGCAGCGGCGCGGCCACGGCAGCGGTCTCGACCACCGGGTGCGGCACCGCGCAGCGGCCGGTCTCCTCGAGGATCAGGACCAGCGACCGCTCGTCCAGCCCGAGCCCGCCCCGGTCCTCGGGGGTCAGCAGTGCCAGCACCCCCATCTCGGCCAGGTGGTCCCAGGCGGTGCGGTCGAGCTGGCCCGGCGGAGCATCCCCGGCCTTGCGGACGGCGTCGGCCGGGCACTCCTTGTCCAGCAGCTCCCGCACCGCGTCCCGGAAGGCCAGCTGGTCCTGGTCGAAGCCGAAGAACACCCGCCTATTCCTCCGTCCCCGTCGTTCCGGTGGTCCGCATGGTCATCACCGGCGGGGCAGCCCGAGCACCCGCTCGGCCGCGATGTTGCGCTGGATCTCGTTGGTTCCCGCGTAGATCGGCCCGGACAGCGAGAACTGCCAGCCCTTGGGCCACGGCCCCTCGACTTCGGCCTCCGGTCCCAACAGCTCGAGCGCGATCTGGTGCAGCTCGCAGTCCAGCTCCGACCACCAGATCTTGTTGATGGAGCTCTCGGCGCCCATCGTGGCGCCGCCCGAGAGCCGGGTGACGGTCTCCAGCGTGAAGAGGCCGTAGGCCTCGGCCCGCATCCAGGCGTCGATCACCCGATCCCGCACCCGGGCGCGGTCCCGTTCCTTCGGCCCCGGTTGGCTGTAGTACAGCTCGATCAGCCGCTCAGCTGAGGCCAGGAACCGACCCGGCGAACGCAGTGTCAGGCCTCGCTCCGAGCCCGTGGTCGCCATGGCCACCGACCAGCCCTGCCCGACCTCGCCGAGCACCACCCCGCCGGTGACGGCGTCGTCGGCCAGGAAGGCGTCCTCGAAGAACACCTCGGCGAACCCCTCGTCGCCGTCGAGCCGACCGAATCCCCGGACCGTCACCCCGGGCGTGGCCAGCGGCACGAGCAGGTAGGACAGCCCCCTATGGCGCTCGGCGTCGGGATCGGTGCGGAACAGCCCGAACAGGTGGGTGCAGAAGGCCCCGCGGGTGGTCCAGGTCTTCTGGCCGTTGAGCATCCAACCGCCGTCGACCCGCGCGGCTTTGGCCCGGATGCCCGCCAGGTCGCTGCCGGCGTTGGGCTCGGACCAGCCCTGGCACCACAGGTCCTCCGCGGCGGCCATGCGCGGCAGGATGTGGTCCCGCTGTTCGGGGGAGCCGAGCTCGAAGACCGTGGGGGCCAGCAGGAAGATGCCGTTCTGGGTCACCCGGGGCGGGCATCCGGCCCGGTAGTACTCCTCTTCGAAGAGCAGCCACTCCCAGAGCGAGGCGTCCCGCCCGCCGTACTCGTGGGGCCAGGACACGGCGGCCCACCGGCCGGCGTGGAGGTCCCGCTCCCAGTCGAGGTGCTGGGCGAAGCCGGTGCGGGTGTCGCCGGACCGGATGGCGGCGGCGCCGCCGTGCCGGTCCTGCCAGGCGGCGAGGTGCTCGGTGAGCCACGCCCGGGCCTCGGCTCGGAACGCCTCCTCGGACCGGCTCCACGTCAGGTCCATCAGCCCCGCCCTTCTCGACCGGGCCTCGGCCCGGACGCCGAGAGCGTGCTGCCTGCACCGCTGGGACCGGGGTCGGTCCGGCCGGCGTCGGTCAGGCGCTCCAGGGTCGCTCGGGCCTCGGCGACGATCCGATCGACGAGCTCGGCCACCGTCGGGAGCTCGTCGACGACGCCGGTCACCTGGCCGGTGGGCAGGACGCCGACCTCGGGCCGCCCGTCCACCAGAGCGGCTTTGATGAGCATGGGGGCGTTGGCGGCCATGGCGAGCTGCGACCAGGTCAGGTCCTGGTGGCGGCGCATCGCCAGGCCCTCCCGCAGCAGGTCCCGCAGCGAGGTCCCGGTGAGCTTGCGGAACCGCAGGGCGGCCATCAGCGCCCGGGGCAACCGGGTCAGCACCGTCGCCCGCTCCAGGTCGTCGATGACCTCGGTGCGGATGACCCGCTGCGGCATCCCGTCCAGCGCCGTCGTGACCACGGTGTCGGTGACGGCCGCCTGCAGGTAGCGCTGCTTGATCGCCTCGGGCACGTGCGACTCGGCGGTGAGGAGGAAGCGGGTGCCCATCGCTATGCCGTCGGCTCCCCAGGCGAGCGCGGCGACCAGGCCCCGGCCGTCGTGGAACCCGCCGGCCCCGAGGACCGGGATCCCCCCGGCCTCGACCGCGGCGTCCACCACCTGCGGCAGGAGCAGCGATGTCGGCACCGTGCCGGTGTGCCCGCCACCCTCGCCCCCCTGGGCGATCAGGGCGTCGACGCCCCAGCCGATCATCTTCTCGGCGTGGCGGCGGGCGCCGACCGTCGGCATCACGAGGATGCCCGCGTCGTGCAGGCGGGCGATGGCCTCCGGCGTCGGTGCGCCGGCGAAGCTGGCCAGCCGCACGCCCTCACGGACGCAGAGCTCGATCCGGTCGGCAAGATCGGGCTGGTCGGCCCGCAGGTTGACCCCGAAGGGGTGGTCCGTGCGGTCCTTCACCGACCGGATGGCGCGGCTGAGCTGGTCCTGGGTGAGGGTGACGGCGGCGAGGATGCCGAAGCCGCCGGCGGCCGACGTCGCCGCGGTCAGCGAGGCCCCGGACACCCACCCCATGCCGGTCTGCACGATCGGGTACCGGCAGCCGACCAGGGCACAGAACCGCGTGTGGAGGGCGGCGGGCCCGGCGACCGCATCTGACACACCGTCAGATTACGCGCCGCCGGCCGGTTCGGTCACCTCCGCTGGGCCGCCCACAGCAGGCAGGCATAGCGGTGGTCGTAGGTGCCGCCGTGCCGGTCGACCACGGCGGCGACGGCGGCGAGCAGCCGTTCGACCTCGTCGGGTGCCATGAGGCGGTGGTCGGAGTGGGTTCCCTGCAGGTCGAGCAGCTCGGCGGTGCTGTAGGTACGCGTCCAGCGGTAGACCCGGCGGACCGGCTCCTCGAACGTGGGGTACCCGGGATCGGGGTCGAACCGGGGGTCATCCGGGCGGGCGTCGAACGGCGATGATCCGGTCCGGTCCAGCCGTGGCCCGCCGACCTGCGCGTCGCCGTGGTCGGCGTAGACGGCGTCGATCTCCCGGCGGACCTCGCTGGGGTCGTCGTCGGACAGGTTCCACCACAGGGCCAGCCAGCCGCCCGGGCGGAGGAGGTCGTGGGCCTTGCGCAGCCCGGCCGACGGATCGACCCAGTGCCACGACTGCGCGGCTGCGACCAGGTCAGCGGGGGCGTCTCCCGCGCTCGGGACCCAGGCCTCGAAGTCGGCGATGTCCACCCGCCAGCCCGGATGCTCGGCGAGGCTGGAGCGGGCCACGGCCGCCATCGCCGGGTGGGGCTCGACCCCGACCCCCGTCATCCCCCGTCCGGCCAGGAGGCGGGTGCCCTTGCCGGTGCCGCACCCCACGTCGATGACCCGGGCGTCGGCTCCGACCCAGCCGACGAGGTCGTCGATCAGCGCCGCCGGGTAGCTGGGCCGGGCCCGGTCGTAGCGCTCGGCGTCCTCCCCGAACACCAGCCGTCGCTCCCGCTGTCCCAGCTCGTCCTCCATCAGGGATCGGGGAGCTCGCGGGTGCGGGTGCCGTCGGGATCGATGACCTCCCCGATCAGCTCCAGCTCGTCGGCCGTGGGCCGCCGAGTCTCGGGGACCTCGTCCGGGATCACCAGCTCGAACCCGGTCGCCTCGACCACCTGGTCGACGGTCACCCCGGGATGGAGGGAGCGCAGCCGCATGCGGTGGTCCGGCGACTCGAAGTCGAAGACGCCCAGGTTGCTGACCACCCGGCGGACCTCGAAGAACCGCGCCCCGCCGTCGGGGCCGAGGCCCAGCTCGGCGGCACGATCCCATCCGATCCCACACACCGTGTCGACCTGCTCCACGAAGACCCGGGGACTGTGGTTCGGCACCCAGTAGCTCGTGGTGTCGTTGATGGTGTTGCCGGGTGCTCCCCGATAGCCGAGCAGTTGCACCTTCGGCCGCGCGTAGTCGCCGATCGCCGCGAGGTTCTGGTTGCCGTAGCGGTCGATCTGGCTGGCGCCCATCATGATGTGGCGCCGTCCCGACCACACCCAGTCGAACATCGAGCGGTACGGGTTCCAGTACTCGACGACCTTGCCCTCCAGGCTGGTCAGACCGCCGGCAGTCTCGGGGCCGGCGAACAACCGCTCGCCCGCGACCAGGAGAGCTTCGCCGTCGGTGCAGCACAGATCGGGCTCGAAGGTGGCGCGAGCCAGCCGACCGCCCATCATCGGGATGGCACCGATGGGGTTGGCCAGGATCTCGCCGTCCCCCCGGAAGCACTCCGCCACCGCGACGATGCAGACCTCCGCCCGGGACACCTTCACGCGGCGGCCTCGAGGCGCTTGCGCTGGTACTCGGGCTCGGGGATGTCGATCCAGGCCGCGCGGAACTCGGCCCACGCCTCCGGGCTCCCGGCTGATCTCGCGTACTGCTGCTGGAAGGCCTCGTCACGGCCGTAATCCGGTTGGCACGAGGTGAAGTGGGCGCCTCCCGGTGCCGGGACCACGCCGTCGACCATCATCCGGCTGATCCGCAGCTGGTGGAAGCAGCCCTCGGACACCAGGTCCTCGGTCGGCACCACCCGCTCGGTGGAGATGAACCGCCGACCCGTCGGGGCTGCCTGGAGCATGAGGTCGTCCCAGTAGAGATCGGGTCCGAGGTACATGGCGTTGCCGCGGGCGTCCGCCCGGTTCAGGTGGCACAGGGCCGCGTCGAGCCTGAAGGCCGGCATCGCGACCAGCTCCTCGCCTTCGCCCGCGCCGTCCGGGCCATCGGCCGGAAAGGGCGAGCGGATGGTGGTCAGCCGCGGGTTGTCGCGCAGCAGGTCGGAACCGAGGCCGACCCGACTGGGTAGGAACGGGACCCGCCACGCCGCGGCCTGCAGCCCGAGGTGGAACAGGCCCTCGTCAAGCGGCTCGTCCTCGATCGTGCCGTTCTCGCGGGCCTTCCGGAAGTGAGGCTCCAAGGGGATGGAATCCAGCGTGACGAAGGCGTAGATCGCGCGCCGGACCTTCCCCGCCGCGCACAGCAGGCCCAGGTCGGCACCGCCGTGGGTGACGATGGTGAGGTCGTCCAGATCGCTCCGGGCGATGGCCCGGACCAGCGACATCGGCTTACGCCGGCTGCCCCAGCCGCCGATCGCGATGGTCATGCCGGAGGCCAGCTCGGCGACCACCTCCTCCTCGGTGGTCAGCTTGCCCGACGGTGCCGGCCCCGCCGTCGTCATCGGGAGGTGTCCGTGTCCCGCTTGTCCACGAAGGCGTCCCGGTGCTCGTCGGCCACGCCCGACAGGTTCAGCTCGAAGGTGAAGCCCTGCTCGAACCGGTAGCTGCGCTTCACGTCCCACAGGTCGATGCCGTTCAGCGACTCCTTGGCCGCCCGGATGACGGTGGGAGACTTGGCGGCGATCTGGCCGGCGACCGCGAACGCGGCGTCGCGCAGGTCGGCCATCGGGACGACCTCCAGGACCGAGCCGAAGGCCTGCAGCTCGCCCGCCGTGACGGTGGTCGCCGTGAGCACCATCGCACGCGCCTTGTGCTGCGGGACCAGCCGGGAGAGGTGGGTCGCCGCGCCCAGCGCACCCCGGTCCACCTCGGGCAGCCCGAAGGTGGCGTCGTAGCTGGCGACGATGATGTCGGCGTTGCCCACCAGGCCGATCCCCCCGCCGAGGCAGTAGCCGTGGACGGCGGCGATCACCGGGACCTGGCACTCGTAGACCGCCGCGAACGCCTCGTAGCAGCCCCGGTTGGCGCCGACGAGAGCGTCGAACCCCTCGGTGGCCTGCATCTCCTTGATGTCGACGCCGGCGTTGAACCCTCGGCCCTCGGCCCGGAGCACCACCACCCGCACCGCGGGATCCGCGCCGAGCGAGCGGATGGTGTCCGCCAGCTCGAACCATCCGGCGACGGGCAGGGCGTTGACCGGGGGATGGTCCATGACCACCTCGGCGATGCCCGGGTCGTGGATCTGCTGTCGGATACCCATGGCGTCCTCGGTGCCGGCTCTGGTCAGCCAAGAGCGGTCGAAAGTTCTGACGGGCCGTCAGGTCGTTGCGACCGTACGCGGCCCGTCCGACCTGGGCAAACCTCGTCGCGGCGCCAGCCCGGTCCCTACGGTCCGATAACGCCGGTTACTCCTGGTGGGGCGGGGCCGGTAGCCTGCCACGCCATGACTGGACGGCTGGGCCAGCGGGCTCGTCACAACCCGGCGCTGGGGCTGGCGTCGCTCCTGCTCCTGGCGCTGGGGCTAGTGCTGGCGGCGTGCGGCGACGACGGCACCACCGCCGATCGCGGGAACGGGGACGACGGGAACGGCACCACCGACAACCCCGAGGAAGTGGCCGTCATCGATGGCTCGGAGGCCGACGTCAACGTCATCGACAACACCTTCGACGCCCAGAACATCCAGGTCCAGGTGGGCACCACGGTGGTCTGGACCAACAACGGCCGGCAGGACCACGACATCATCGCCGTCGACGAGTCGGCGGGCTTCGGTGTCGATCCGGACGACTTCGCGCCTGACAGTGTCTACGAGTACACGTTCGGCCAACCGGGTACCTACCGCTACTACTGCTCGCTGCACGGGACCGAGGACGCCGGCATGGTCGGCACGGTCATCGTGCAGGACGAGTAGGTGAGCAGTCGAGTGGTCGAGTACGAGTAGGTGCCCACGCAGATCGTGACCAACGCCCGGGACCAGGGAGTGCCGATGCATCCATCCGAGGACGAGCAACGCGACCGCGGCCGCCGCCGCCATCGAGGCCGTCTGGCCCTCGTGCTGGTGGTCCCGCTGCTCGTCGCTGCTGCCGCGTGCGGCGACGACGACACCGACGCCGCCGGTGCCGACGAGCCGTCGGGTGGGGACGTCGATCCGGGTCGTCAGGAGGTGCGGGCCGTCCCCGACGAGTACGAGACCATCCAGGCCGCCGTCGATGCCGCCGAGCCCGGTGACCTCGTGCTGGTGTCGCCCGGGGTCTACAAGGAAGCGGTCGACGTCGAGACCGACGACATCGTGATCCGGGGACTGGACCGGAACGAGGTCATCCTGGACGGCGAGTTCGAGAAGGACAACGGCATCCGCGTGTTCTCCGACGGGGTGGCCATCGAGAACATGACGGCCCGCAACTACACGACCAACGGCTTCTTCTGGACCGGCGTCAACCGCTATCGCGGCTCCTACCTCACCGCCTACAACAACGGCGACTACGGCGTCTACGCCTTCGAGTCGACGACCGGGCTCTTCGAGCACTCCTACGGCGGAGGCAGCCCGGATGCCGGGTTCTACATCGGCGGCTGCTACCCCTGCGACGCCGTCATCGATGACGTGGTGGCCGAGAACAACGGGCTGGGCTACTCGGGAACCAACGCCGGCGGCAACCTCTTCATCGTCAACTCCACGTTCCGCAACAACCGGGCCGGGATAGTGCCCAACAGCGGCAGCTATGAGCCCGAATATCCCGAGCGCGAGGCAACGATCGTCGGGAACCTCGTCTACTCCAACAACAACTACGACTCGCCCGCGATCGACTCCGCCCGGCTGGCGGAAGGCAACGGCATCCTCGTGGCCGGTGGGAACGACAACGCGATCGAGCGGAACCGGGTCTGGGACCACGACCTGACGGGCATCGGCATCGTGATCGTCCCCGACGACGAGGCCGAGGGCGGCGTGTTCTGGCCCAGCGGCAACGCGGTGCAGGACAACGTGGTCGACGACTCGCGCCTTGCGGACCTGGGTGTGGTCGACCAGGAGGACGCGGGGAACTGCTTCGCCGGCAACGAGTTCGCCACCACCGCACCGGCCAACCTCGAGACTCTGATGCCCTGCTCGGGCGAAGGCACCGGCGACCGCGACGAGGGCGCGCTGGACATCGGGCGGCTGGCGGTGCTGGAGGACAAGCATCCGGCCGGCGACATCCACGACGTCCCGCCGCCGCCCGACCAGGAGAACATGCCCGATGCCGCTTCGGCGCCCTGGGAGGCCGCGGGTGATCCGCCCTCGGTCGACGTGGCCGCGATCGAGGTTCCCGATCGACCGTCGTGAGGTGGTCGGCGGGATCGACGACGTCGGCGAGGTCGGCGAGGTCACGGGCGTGGATCGTCGCTGCTGTGGTCGTCCTGGCGATGGCCGCCGCAGCGTGTTCAGGGGGAGCTGGGAGCGACGGTCGGGCCGCGCTGGGCGGCCCGACCGCTCGCGACGGGAGCTCCGCATCCTCCGCATCCTCCGCTGAGGCCGGCGTCTCGCTGGTGGCGACGGCCGACGAGCGGGGCAGCTTCTCGACACCCTGTGCCTACAGCCACTCGCTCGCCGACGATCCGATCGTCCACACCGGCCACGCCGGCATGTCGCACCGCCACGACTTCTTCGGCGCGACCACGACCGATGCCTCGTCCGACGCCGAGTCCCTCCTGGCCGGCGCCACCACCTGCCGATCAGCGGCCGACCGGTCGGCCTACTGGGCGCCGTCGCTGCTGGCCGCCGGGCGGCCCGTCGAGCCCGCGGGGGTCATCGCCTACTACCGGGTGCCGGTGGGCGCCGACGCCCACGAGGTCGAGATCCCGCCGAACGGGCTCGAGATGATCGCCGGGGACGGCACGGCCACCTCGGTCCAGCCGCCGTCCGTGGTCCAGTGGCGGTGCGGGTTCGGGCCCGAGGCCTCCGCCGTCCCTGTCCGCTGCGCCGCGGGGATGGACCTCCGCCTGCTCCTGACCTTCGACCCGTGCTGGAACGGTTCGGATCTCGGCTCACCGGACCATCGCTCGCACCTCGCCCCGCTCGGTCCCAGCGGCGCCTGCCCGGCCTCGCATCCCGTGCTGCTGCCCGAGCTGACGCTGGAGGTCCGGTACGACCTGGACGGGACGGCCGGTGAGCTGGGCCTCGACTCCGGTCCGGTCACCGGCGGGCACGGCGATGCCCTGCTGGCCTGGGACGAGGACCACATGGCGGGCGAGGTCGACACCTGCCTGCGGGCCAATCGCAGCTGCGACGTCGTCTCCGAGACCTCACGCCTCGGCTTCGACCAGCTGGGCTGAGGCCTACGTCGCCGCCGTCCTTGGCGCGCCCGACGTCCCCGCGCGGCGGTCGACCCACTCCGGGCCGTTCACCGCTGCGCCGGCCAGCTGGCGGATCGTCGCCCGGTCGGCGTCCGACAGCGCCCGGGTCGGCACGTACAGCCAGAGGTGCTCGCCGATCACGAACAGCAGGATGTCGTCGCCCTCGACGATGCGGTCGACGGCCGACCAGACGAATGCGCCGGAGCTCGACGCGTTGCTGCTCGCTATCTGGGCGCCGTCGGCCTGGAAGAGCAGGTCACCGAGGACCCGGCGCGAGGTCGGCTGGCGCAGGACCTGGAAGACGAAGCCGCGCTCGGAGTTCAGCAGCGTGACTCCCACGGTCACCAGCCCGATGGGGAGGAGGATCGGTGTGAGGTGCCCGCCGAAGGCCCGGTCCGCCACGACGAGGACCAGCCAGGCGAGCGCGAGGACCAGGTTGACCACCAGCAGCAGGCGACGCTGCCGCATCACCGCCGGCACTGACCGGCTCGCGAGCCGAGCCGCGGCCCGGAGGTCGTCCTGCGTGTTGTGGAACCGGATCGAGACGCCGACGGGCACGCCTTCGCCCATGGGGCGGTGACCCTAGACAGTGGAACGCCACCCGTGGGCGCGGGTGGGCTGCGATCAGGTGTCCGGCGTGGCCGCTGGGTCCGGTGCGGACGTCGGCCGGCGGTAGGCCAGCGCGTAGTCCGGAGTCGACCGGGGCGGCGTCGGCGCGCTGGGCTCGAACATCGCCGGGTCGGTGATGGGTTCGCCCGGCGTCAGCGACAGGGGGATGACGCCCGCCCAGACCGGCAGGTCGTAGTCCTCGGGCTCGTCCAGGACGCCGCCCGTCCGGATCTTCACCGACAGCTCGTCGAGCGGGAGAGCCAGGACCGTGGTGCCTCGCAGCTCCGTCTCGCTGGGCGGCCGGGCCTCGACGGGCGTGCGGCCGGGGACCAGCGTGGTGACGATGTGCTCCAGCGCGACCCGGCGTTCCTCGGCGTCCTCGATG
>Ga0114129_10015866_pt1 | contig 10712 bp, 6 predicted proteins | sample RhiMetdeltSRZDD1_FD_80071 | JGI IMG/M metagenome (GOLD analysis project Ga0114129, IMG submission 80071) | Populus rhizosphere microbial communities from Tennessee, USA - Rhizosphere MetaG P. deltoides SRZDD1 (version 2) (version 2) | ecosystem: Host-associated > Plants > Roots > Rhizosphere >... | reverse complement strand
TGGCGGCCGTTTTCTCCCTCGCGATGACGGTCATTATGATGAATTTCGCTACTCCGCCGGCTCCAAAAACGGCCGCTGCTTCCGCTCGAACCGATTCCGCCCGAACCGTGCTGTTCGCCCTGCGCGATGACCCTAACCTACTGATTCGCCGATTCGGCCGACCTGACGAGGATGAAAAGGAGCGTCCACGGCCAACAATAGTCATGCGCATGTTGACGTACCAGCGTGAACGTGTCCGAGTTGTTTACCGCGCGACCGCGCCCTTGGGGGCACCACCACCGTACGAGGGCACGTGGAAACTAGTCGGGTTCACGGACCCCACAACCGATGCCGCGCTAAAGCCGGAAATTGCAATTGAACGTCTATCTTCACGCGACCGAGGTGCTAAATGACACGACGCTCGAACGGGCCGTGTGTGATGCGATAGGAGCCAGGAATGAGAGCCGCAATCTACGCACGCAAGAGCACGGAGCAGACTGAAGTTCCAGACGAGACACGCAGCTGTGCCGCGGCAGACCGAGGGTGCACGGCAGTTCTGCGCAGCCCGAGGCTGGGACGTGGTGGAGGACCGGGGAAATGCACCAACAGCATGGCCTTCCCCATCGCCGCGACGGACGCGGTGATATTGGACGTGATCGAAGGCGAGGTGCTGGGCACGCAACACATCGAGGAATTGCTATCGCTGGTCGATTCGACACCGGACCCGCGAGTGGGACTCGAGGTCGATCTCAGACGGCTAGAGGCCTTGACCGACTCGAATCTCGGTTTTCGAGTCAAGTTTTCGGTCAAGGCCGTCCGCGCGGCAGCGCGGCGTTATCAAGCGATGCGATCTAGCGAGGCGGAGCCTGAACGGTCTGAGGCGGAGCCTCGCTAGAACAGGAACGTGACAATCTGCTCGAAAGCATCGCGGCCGGGATTCCGGCCGCAACGGTGGCGCCCAAAGTGCAGACCGGAACCGGCAGATTGCCGCCGTCGAGGCGCAACTGCGCGCGCCGCTCCCACCGTCGGCTGACAAAGAAAAACTCAGGCTGGCGCTTCAGCAGCGGACGGCGGAATGGCGTGCGGTGCTGCGGAGCGAACCGAAAGTCGCGCGCGTGGTTGCTGCGGCGGTTGGTCGGACCGTTGACCCTCCACACCGCGCCACCAGATTTTCTCGTGAAGTGGATGGCCGAGACGAAGCCTGAGGCTCTCTTCTACGGGCTTGTACAACAGGTAACGTCCCCAAGGGGACGCCTACCAGTTGTCCCCGGAACAGGCGCGGCGCCGCTTCGACGCGCTCATGGCCGAACGTGAACACAACCGCGATGCCGACGATCCGCTATTTCGCCCGATTGATGCTGACGATTCCGCATCAACGGAGGGCAGGCAAGCGACTACTCGAACCTGACGCAGCTCGGTCTGATCCGTGTCACATTGCCGCCCGTCAACGTCAGGCTCATCGATCCGCTCACAAACCAGCCGTCCAGCGAGACGTCCGTCGATGTCTGGCGTAGCGTGCCAAGCCTGCTGAACGTGGGAATTACAGGCCTGGACAGTGTTCTCCCGTTCGCGGTGCTGGGGCCCAACCCGTCCGGCGGCTTTCAGTGGGACGCACGGTTCGGGACGCTCCAGGAGCAGGCGCTCAACGCGATGGTGTCGCACATGCAAATCGAGCGGCTACCAGATTCGCAGCTTCTCGACCGGCTCGCGATCTTCGAGAGGACGCTCTTCTCGTCCGACGCCGTACGTGACCTCGCTCAAGCAATCGAGGCCGGTGGCCCACTCTCGGATCCGGATCCGGAGCTGACGCAGCTCGAGCAGGAAGGCGAGGCCGTGTTCGCGCGAGCCTGCGCCCAATGCCACGGGAATGGCGGCAGTCACCCGAGCCAGTCGACACCGATCAACCAGGTGTTTCCCACCACCAACCCCACGGCACTGGCTCGGTATCACAACATCCGCGACACCTGTCCCAGACCGGCCGGCTTCGGCTTTGCTCCCTGCTCCGAGCAGATGATGAAGAATGTTCGGACGTACGAGATCACCGCAGGCGCCGAGAAGACGCGCATCACAACCAGCGATCCTGGACGCGGCCTGCTGACCGGCAATGTCAGTGACTTTGGCTTCTTCGATGTGCCGCAGCTGCGTGGGTTATCGCGAACCGCGCCATATTTTCACAACAACAGCGCGGCAACGCTCGAAGAAATGCTCGATCATTACGACGCGTTCTTCCGGTTCGTGAGCGCGAACACGCCGAAGGCGCCCATTTTGACGACGGACGGCGTACACATCAATCGTCCGCCAAGACCGGAGGAGCGCGCAGCACTGCTCGCGTACCTGCGCAAGCTATAGGCGAAGGGCATCTCAGCGCGGCGGCAACCGGCCGTTGCTCTTCACGGCGTTGAGAACGTCCTGGATCGCCTGGATCACGGTGTCAGGCGCGAACAGGTGAATCTCGTGTCCGGCGCCGGCTATGACCGAGTGGCGCGCGTTCGTCGAAATGCGTGCGAGCCGCTCTCGTGACTCCTTCAGCGACTGCTCTGCATCACCCCTCGTCAGGATCACGAGCGGGCGGTCCTCGAGCGGGTGATCCTGTTTCGTTCCGAGCTCACGCAGTTCAGCGAGGGCGGCACGCTCCTCTTCGCCTGATTTCACGGCAGTTTCGTACGGCACCACGTCGGGAATCGCCGCGATCGCGCGGCGTTCGAGCTCGACTCGGACTTTGTACAAATCAGGCGGCAATCGATCAAATGGCGCACCCGTCTGCGGCGCGCGGCGCGGTGCCCTGATGGGTCCTGTGGAATACGTGGACCGGTATTGTTCTGCGGTAAGCGATGCAATTTCCACAGGTTTCCCCTGGAACATCGCGAACAGGCGATCCTCGTGCGCCGGATCGACCATCACCATGCCGAGGACTTCGTTCGGATATCGCGCCTCGTACAACCGAACGTAGATGCCACCCATCGATGCGCCTACGAGCACGTACGGCGGCCGTTCGGCCGCTGCCTGCAGCGCGGCGTGCAGGTCGGTCACGACGCCCACGCCCCTCGATCCCCCGGCATCGCTCCATCCGAGGCCGGCGCGGTCGTACGCGCACGTCCGGTTGGTCTTCGCAATCTCGGGCTGCACGAGCGACCAGTCGATTGCAAAGGCGCTCGCGCCTGCTTCCAGGATGACGGTCGGCGCTCCATCGCCGGTGCAGTTGACGTGCAGCTTGCGGCCACCGATGTCGACCAGCTTTCCAGGGGGCGCACCGATCTCAACCGACTGGGCGAGCGCAGCCGCGCTCATCGTCACCACGATGAAGGCACTCATTGCCGACTTCATTGGGCACCTTCCGGGTTTGCGAGAACGACGCGGGTCTTCGAAAGCACTTCGAACGCCCGCTGGCCCTTGTCGGTGAACAGCGCAAACAGCACATCGATCCAGTAGAACTGGAGGAACATTGGCAGCTGCCGCACGATGGCCTGACCAGGCCCGATGCGCGCGCCGTTTTCGCGGACGACCCGCATTCCAAGCAGCCTCTTGCCCGGCGTCTGACCGATCCAGGACTCCGCGATGATGGTGCCGACCCCGAAGATCAAGCTGCCACTCAGGATGGCCAGCACCGGCACGAAGACAAGGAACTGCTCGGGAACGCTCCACACCGCCAGCCACACGCCGGGCACGATCACCACGATCGCCGCGAGCACGTCGACGACCTTTGCGAGCGCGCGTCGCCAGAACGTCGCCGCGACGAGCGGCACCACGGCCAGGTACGATTCCGCAAGCGCAGCCGGATCGCCGAGATGCTGCAGCACGTCTTCGAGCACATGGCCGTCGCCGAGCCGTTCCGCGATGTGGCCGCGCAGTTCGGTCGCGATCTGCGATCGCAACGGCGTCGCGCGCGGCATCGCGTCCAGGACCCTGCTGATGTAGTCGTCTGCTGTTGTTGTCATTTCTTACCCGGGGGACTTCGTCCCCCGGACCCCCTGACACGCTCGCTTGCGGGGGGCCCCGCCGCCCCGCGCCGCTCCCGTGGCTCACTCGCACCGCTCGTTCGCTCTCGCTGTGGACTTCGTCCCCCGGACCCCCTGACACGCTCTCGCCATGACCGCTTCGATCCCCGCTCGGCTCCCGTGGCTCACTCGCTGCCGCTCGTTCGCTCTGCCTGGCGGACTTCGTCCCGCCCGACTCCGTTACACGGTCGCGCGCTCTCCTTCGCGCCTATTGCCGGAGGAGCTTCCCCATCGCCCGGGCGAAGCTGGTCCACTCCTGCGTCAGCCGCGCGAGCTCTTCCCGACCCTCGGCAGTGAGCTGGTAGTACTTCCGCGGGACGCCTCGCGCGGGAGTTTCCCAACGGACGCTGACGAAGCCCGCGCGCTCGAGGCGATAGAGGACGGGGTACAACGTGCCGTCGGTGACCTCCAGCGCGCCGTTTGTTTGCGCCGTCACCTTCGAGACGATCTCGTACCCATACGCTTCGCCGGGCGCGAGCAGGTGCAGCACAATCAGTTCGAGCGAGCCGCGTTTCAGTTCCCGATCGATCCCGCGCCGTTCATCGCCACGCCCGGGGTTACCGGTCATACAAATGGATGCTAGCGCAAGATATCTTGTTGCGCAAGATATATAGCGTGGCCAAGCCGGCTGTGCCGAAGGACAGCACGTAAGCGTTTACAACCCTTGACACCGAGCTCAGCTTGCGATTTCGTACCAAGGTCGCCTGCCAAATGTCATCATCGGCAAAGTACCGCGCCGGAGTTGGAGTGCGTCCTGGCCTGGCGGCGGCGTGAATCCCGCGCACGTTCCGTGCGCACGGGATGCGAGCGAGCACGTTTGTGTGACTGGGAGGAGGAACCAATGTGCAGCGATTCGAGCGCATCACGGCCGATGCGCGCGCCAGCGTTGCTGGCACTCTTGATGGCCGTTGTCGTCGTGATTGTTCCATCGACCGCAGCTGCGCAGGCGGTCACGGGTACTCTGCTTGGCAACGTGACAGACCCGAGCGGCGCGGCCGTCCCCGGCGCGACCGTCACGGCGCTCGAAGTGCAGACGAACATCAGCCGCACGGCTGTGACGAACGAAACCGGGTACTACATCTTCTCGAGCCTTCAGAACGGCACGTACTCCGTTGACGCGGAGCTCCAGGGGTTCAAGAAAGTCGTCCGCCAGAACGTGAAGGTGGACGTGAACACGACGGTTCGTGTCGACCTGACGCTCGAAGTTGGCCAGATGACGGAAAGCGTTTCCGTCGCTGCAGAATCGCCCGTCCTGCAGACCGATCGGACGGACACGGGACGGATCATCGAGTCCAAGATGGTCGCGGAGCTGCCGCTCACGTACAACCGGAACTTCCAGTCGATCCTGAACACCGTGCCGGGAACGACGCGTCCCCACCGGGAGCATTCGCAATTCTTCAATTCGCAGGACTCGTTAGCCGTGGAAGTCAATGGGCAGCCGCGGCTGGCAAACAACACGCTGATTGAGGGGTTGGACGACAATCACAAGACCGGACTCTTGCAGGTGATCATCCCCGCGGCCGATGCGCTCGAGACCGTCAGCGTCTCGACCAGCAACTACGACGCCGAATTCGGCCGGTCCGGCGGTGCCGTAACAAACGTCACGCTGAAGTCGGGCACCAACGACTTGAAGGGAAGTGCGTTCTTCTTCGGCAACACCGAGGCGACAAACGCGAGTGACTACTTCACCCATCTCAAGGCGCCGACGAAGTTCGTCAACGGCGGGTTCACGCTCGGCGGGCCGATCCTGCGGAACAAGCTGTTCTTCTTCGGTGACTATCAGCGCACGATCGACAACAACGGCTACGTGGTCCGCACAATCGTTCCTACCCTCGCGATGCGCAATGGCGACTTCAGTGCCGTCTCGAGCAGAATCTACGATCCGTTGACCGGAGATTCGAACGGAAACAACCGGGTGGCGTTCGCGAACAACCAGATCCCGCAAGACCGGATCAGCCCTATCGCCCGGCGCCTCCTTTCATTTATTCCGGAGCCCAACATCGCAGGTGCGGCGCTCGGGCAGAACAATTATCAGAAGGCACAAACGCGCGAAAAGACGACCGACGGTTTTGATGCGAAGGTCAACTACACGATGACCAGCAAGGATCAGGTGTCGGGCCGTCTCAGTTTCATGCGGCCCGTCGTGTTCGACCCAGGACTGTTCGGCATTTATGGGGGATCCGCGAACGGTGGGTTCGCAGGCACCGGCACGAACACGAGCTACAGCAGCGCCGGAACTTGGACCCGAGTGATCAGCGAACGTACGGTCCTGGACGTACGCGGCGGCCTGAATTACTACCACAATGTTACGGTTACGGAGGCCCACGGCCTGACGACCAGCACGGAGGTCGGCATCCCCGGCGCGAATCTGGACGATTACACGAGCGGGCTGTCTCAGATTCGAATCAACGGGTATCCGAACAACGACGATCCGATTCTCGGCTTTTCTGCGAGCCAGCCGTGGGATCGATCCGAGAAAACATGGAACGTCACAGGCACGCTGACTCACCTGCTGCGGACCCACACGCTGAAGGTTGGCGGCGAGTGGCGGTACAACCGCGACATGCTCCTGCAGACGCAGGACGCGGGCGGCCCGCGCGGCCGGTTCACGTTCAACGCGTCGGGCACAGGTCTGCCAACCGAGTCCGCCACGCTCAGCGGGATCGCGAATTCGTTTGCGTCCTTTCTACTCGATTGGCCGAATGGAGTGAGCCGCGATCTGAAGGTATTCGATCAACCCGGAACGATGCACAAAGGCGTGTTCCTCTTCGTTCACGATAAATGGCAGGCGCGGTCCAATCTGACCGTCGACCTCGGGCTGCGATGGGAATACTACACGCCGCTCGAAGGTCTCGAAGGCAAGGGGAGCTTGGCCAACTATGACCCAACGACCAACACGATCCGCGTTGCCGGTTACGGCGACTTGAACGATGCGCTCAACGTAGAGAAGAACTTCAAGAACCTCAATCCGCGGACTGGCGTATCGTGGCGGATCAATCAGGCGACGGTCGTACGCGCCGGCTACGGGGCGAGCACGATTCCGTTCCCCGACAACAGGTATGCGTTCAACTTCCCCGTCAAACAGAATTACTCGGGGTCGGTCGCGAACGGGTTCCAGGCGGCAGGCTCGATGGCGGCGGGCTTTCCGGCGCCAGTGTTGGTGGCCGTGCCGTCCAACGGTGTCATCCCCGTTTCGGGATCGCTGTTGAACTCGACCTTCGACGTGATTGCGCCGGACTTGCACGAGGGCACACTGCACTCCTGGAATGTGGCATTCCAGCGTCAGCTACCCTTCAGTCTGACGGCGGATGTTGCATACGTGGGCAATCGCGGCGTCGATCTCGTCATGGACGTCGACACGAACGCGAGTCTCATCTATGGCTCCGGCAACAACGGCCGCCCTCAGTTCGCGCAGTTCGGGCGCTCCGGAACATCGCGGACGCGAACGAATCTGAACAAATCCAAGTACCATTCCTTGCAGGTGAAAGTGGACCGCCGCTTCCGTAACGGCCTGCTCGTCACGAACTCCTACACGCTCAGCCGGTCGTGGGATTACGTCAACGAGAACACGGGCATCGGAACGCCGATCGACTTCAATCTCAGTTGGGCCCGATCGAACTTCGATCGCACACACAACTATGTGCTGACGGCGATTTACGAGCTGCCGTGGGGGCCGAACAAGAAATGGTTGTCGGAGGGGATGCTCGGCCGCGTGATTGGTGGCTGGCAGCTGAGCGGCTTCTTCGTCGGACAGTCGGGTACGCCCCTCAACATCACCGGCAATGGAACGTTGCTCAACACTCCCGGCAACACGGCGTTCCCGATTCTCACCGGGCAGAACCGAGTGTTGGGTGGGTTGGGCCCCGGCGAGCTGTATTTCGATCCGGCCGTTTACTCGCTGCCTGCAGCAGGCGTGCAGGGCAACATGACGCGCAACAGCGGGCCGGAAGGGCCCGGCTTCTGGCAGCTCGATGGTTCGCTGTTCAAGCGATTCAGCGTTGGCGGGTCGCGCTACGCGGAATTTCGAATCGACTCGTACAACGTCACGAACTCGGTCCGTTGGGGTAATCCCGGGACCGGGTACAGCACAGCGGCGGGCAACACGTTCGGGCAAATTACCGGGACAGCCGGCCAGACTACGCAGCGGACCTTACGTTTCGGCGGTCGGTTCGTATTCTAAGGTTAGGCTGCTGGCGCAGCTTGGCGAGGTTATCGGTTCTCCGGTTCCCAGTTCCGGGTTCGCGGTTCTCAGGTTCTGAACACGACTCCGAACCGCGGGGTTGGAAGCCGGAGGACCGCGCCCTACACATGCATGCAAACTGAATCGCGGGTTTAGTGTGGAGGTTAGAGCTCTGCTTTTCGGAGGCGCAGCGCGTTGCCAATCACCGACACCGAGCTCAGCGTCATGGCCGCGCTCGCCCAGACCGGGCTGATCAGAACCCCAAGGACCGGATAGAGCACGCCAGCGGCGACGGGAATCCCGAGCGCGTTGTAGACGAACGCCAGAAACAGGTTCTGCCTGACGTTCCGCATCGTCGCGCGACTCAGCCGGCGGGCACGGACGATCCCGCGCAGGTCACCCTTGACGAGCGTGATGCCCGCGCTTTCGATCGCGACGTCGGTGCCGGTACCCATCGCGATGCCAACGGTCGCCGCGGCGAGGGCCGGCGCATCGTTGATGCCGTCACCAGCCATGGCTACCTTGCGGCCGCGGCGCTGAAGATCCTGAACGATGTCGCGCTTCTGCGCCGGGAGGACCTCTGCGCGGACCTTGTCGATGTGAAGATGCCGCGCGACAGCATCGGCAGTCGCCTGGTTATCTCCCGTCACCAGGATGATTCGGAGCTTCTCGGCGTGAAGAGCGTCGATCGCCTCGATCGTGGACGGCTTGATCGGATCGACGACGGCAAGAAGCCCGCTCACACGGGCGTCCACTGCGACAAACATAACCGTGTGACCAGCGCGTCGGAGGGCGTTGGCTGCTTTCGCGTGCGTTCCGAGATCCACTGCGAGCTCACGCATCAAGACATCATTGCCGAGCGCCACGTTTCGGCCCTGCACTCGTCCGACGACACCCTTGCCGGTCAACGACTGGAACTCGTCTGCGACGATCGGTTCGACATGGCGCTCGCGCGCTCCGCTCACAATCGCTGCGGCCAGCGGGTGTTCGCTCGCCTGCTCCAGGCTGGCGGCGAACCGAAGCACGTCCGCCTCCGAAAGATCTCCAGCCGCCTGGACAGCGACGAGCCGCGGCCGGCCTTCGGTCAGCGTGCCGGTCTTGTCGACGACCAGCGTATCCACGTCCTCCATCCGCTCGAGCGCCTCGGCGTTCTTGATCAAGACGCCGGCACTCGCACCGCGTCCCGTCCCGACCATGATGGCCATCGGCGTCGCGAGGCCCAGAGCGCACGGGCACGCGATGATCAACACAGCGACCGCACTCACGAGCCCGTGTGCCAGCTTCGGTTCAGGTCCTGCGAACGCCCAGACGATGAACGTGATGATCGCGGTAGCAACGACTGCTGGTACGAACCACGCGGCGACTCGATCCGCGAGCTTTTGAATCGGCGCGCGGCTTCGCTGCGCCTCGCCCACCATCCGGACGATCTGCGCGAGCAGCGTGTCTGCGCCGACGCGCTCGGCGCGCATCATGAACCCGCCGGTCCCGTTGATTGTTCCTCCGGTGACGTGCGTTCCGGGGCCCTTCTCCACCGGGACCGGTTCGCCCGTCACCATCGATTCGTCGACTGTGCTGTGCCCGTCGATCACGGCGCCATCGACAGGTATCTTCTCGCCGGGCCTGACACGTAGGCGGTCCCCGACCCGGACCAGCGGTAGCGGAACATCGATCTCGCGATCATCTTCGATGCGGCGCGCTGTCTTTGGCGCAAGTCCGAGCAGCGAACGAATCGCCGCACTCGTCCGGCTGCGAGCTCGAAGCTCCAGCATCTGCCCGAGCAGCACGAGCACGGTGATCACGGCAGCCGTGTCGAAGTAGGTTTCGACGACGCCATGCATCCGGAAGCCCGCTGGAAAGAGGCCGGGCACGAGCGTCGCTGCTGCGGAATACACGAACGCGGCGCCGACGCCGAGACCGATGAGCGTGAACATATTCGGGCTGCGGTTCACGAGCGACGCCCAGGCCCGCTCGAAGAACGGCCAGCCTGCCCACCACACAACCGGTGTCGTGAGCACAAGACCGATCCAATTCGTTAGCTGCAGGTCGATACGACCGCCGAGGCCCGGGCCAAGGATCATGTCTGCCATCGCAAGGACGAATACGGGCGCGGCGAGCAGTGCGCCGATCCGGAAGCGCCGCGACATGGACACGAGCTCGGGATTCGGCGCGTCCTCGATCGTTACTGTGCGAGGCTCCAGGGCCATGCCGCAGATCGGACACGTGCCCCGTTCGTCACGAACGATCTCCGGGTGCATCGGGCAGGTGTACTCGACCCGCGTGGTCGGGACCGGGACGTCGGGTTCGAGCGCCATGCCACACTTCGGGCAAGCGCCAGGCTGCGGTTCACGAACCTCGGGATCCATCGGGCACACATAGATGGCTGCGCCCGCCGCACCTCCGCCGACAGTACTCGTAGATCGCTTATTGCCGTCGACGAACTCTTCGGGATGAGCTTTGAACCGCTCGAGGCAACTCGGGTGGCAGAAGTAGTACGTCCGGCCTTGGTATTCAGCAGAACCGGCGGCGGCGGAAGGGTCCACCGTCATCCCGCAGACGGG
>Ga0114129_10015864_pt1 | contig 10713 bp, 10 predicted proteins | sample RhiMetdeltSRZDD1_FD_80071 | JGI IMG/M metagenome (GOLD analysis project Ga0114129, IMG submission 80071) | Populus rhizosphere microbial communities from Tennessee, USA - Rhizosphere MetaG P. deltoides SRZDD1 (version 2) (version 2) | ecosystem: Host-associated > Plants > Roots > Rhizosphere >... | reverse complement strand
GAACTCGGGGACTGGCGCGGGGAAACCCTCAGCAGGATGCGCACGCTCATCAAGGAAGCAGACCCGGACGTCGTCGAGGAGTTGAAGTGGGTGAAGCCCACGAACCCGGGCACTCCCACATGGTCGCACGACGGCATCATCTGCACCGGGGAACACTACAGGAATGTCGTGAAGCTTACCTTCGCCAAAGGCGCGTCTCTGAAGGATCCGGCCCGTCTCTTCAACTCGAGTCTCGAGGGAAGCGTACGCCGCGCGATCGACATCCACGAAGGAGAAGACGTTGACGAGTCCGCCTTCAAGGCGCTTGTTCGCCAGGCGGTCGCCCTCAACAGGTCTGGCAAGTCGAAACCTTCGAAGAGAGCGAAGTCCTGAGGGAATCCGCCCCAAACGGGTAGTGTCGCAGTTCAACCGAACTGCGACACTAACCCCCCAACGACGAAGGCTTGAAAGAACACGATCACGGTAGGGCGCTCGAATCAATTGCCCGAACGGTGCTTCCATCATCGCGCTTCAGGAGCCGGTCATGAGTCTGAAAGATCCGAACGTCGTCAATCGTCAATCGCCGAAACGCGTCGCTATCGTCCTGTCCAATCCCGCGCTCTCCACGACGACGGGCTGGCCGGTCGGCTTCTGGTGGAGTGAGCTCGCGCACCCATATCTGTGCTTCCGCGAAAGAGGGTACGAAGTCGAGATCTTCAGCCCGGAGGGCGGCAAGTGTGAGCCGGATGGCTTGAGCGATCCGCGTGATCCGAGCGGCTACTCAGCGGAGGATTTAATCAGCATGGGGTTCATCGCAACGCCAAAGCTGGCGGCGCTGGTCGAGAACACTCGCAAGGCGGCTGACATCGACGTGACACGGTTCGACGCGATCGTCGTCGCAGGAGGGCAGGGGCCCATGTTCACGTTCGAGCACGCTCTTGCGTTACAAAAGAAGGTCGCGGAGTTTTACGAGGCCGGCAAGGTTACCTGCGCACTGTGTCATGGCGTCGCCATTCTGCGGTATGCGACGGCCAGGTCCGGAGACCCCATTGTCAGAGGGAAAACGGTGACCGGTTTCGCCAACGTCGAAGAAGACTTCGCGGACAACGCTGTGTGGTCGATGAATTTGCTGTCGCGGGAGAAGCACGTGATGCCGTGGCGCATCGAAGACGAGATGAAGCGGCTTGGCGCGAACTACGTCCAAGGCGGCATGTGGCGTGGGTTCGCGGTGCGCGACGGAAACCTCATCACCGGACAACAGAATTTCTCAGGATCCGAAACCGCGGAGCTCGTCGTCCGCGCGCTTGGCGAATGACGAGAGGAAGGGTCGTTACATTCGTCCGCACTACGCGGCAAACCGATTGATGTGACGTCGTCCCCAGAGCCGGGCGGCCTCGGTGATCGGCAGGACCGAGCGTCCGTATTCGGTGAGCGAATAGACCACCGGCGCGGGAATGCGTCCTGTTCGATTTTGCTGGGCGATTTCGTCGGCAATCAACTCGCGCAGCTGCTCGGCAAGCACCTTTGGTGAGATGCGTGGCATGAGGCGCCGGAGCGCCAGAAACTGCTTCGGGGACTCGGCGAGCCAGTAGATGATGATCAGCTTCCACTTGCCGCCGATCGCCGCGAGCGCGGCCGTGAGCGGACAATCGCTCACAGGATTCGGTCGGCGCGCGCGAGGCATAGTTACCTCCAGGTTCCTTCTGGTGCCCAAACGTTCGTCAAACTACGATGCCCGGAGCCCTCGGTGCCTGGAGGACCTCAGTGACGAACGGATCGCGTGTGTCCCGGATTCTATTATGCGGCGTGGCGCTCGGCCTGCAGCCGTTAGCGCCTCTCGCGCAGCCGAGTCCGAGCGCCCCGCCAGCAACGCGTCGGCCGGCCGCGACGGAGCACGACGGCCAGCACGATTTCGATTTCGAGATCGGCGCGTGGAAGGTTCGCCTGTCGCGACTCGAGCATCCGCTGACCGGATCCACGGCATGGCACGACTATCAGGGAACATCCGTGGTTCGGAAGGTGTGGAACGGGCGCGCCAATCTTGGGGAGCTCGACGTCGATGGTTCCGGCGACCGTATCGAGGGTCTGACGCTCCGGTTGTACAACGCGCACGCGCGCCAGTGGAACATCACGTGGGCCAACGGCCGTGATGGTGTCCTTGACCGCGCGACAATGTTCGGGGGATTCACGGATGGTCGAGGGGAGTTCTTCGGCCAGGATTCGCTCGATGGTCGCGCGATCTATGTTCGCTTCGTGTTCTCGAACATCACACCGACGTCATTCCGCTTCGAGCAGGGATTCTCGGTCGATGGAGGCAAGACCTGGGAGGTGAACTGGAAGGCGACGTTCACGCGGTGACGCCCCTCGCCGACTTCGCGGCGCGCCGGCCCTTCGGTCGACCTGGGAACGGATGCTGAACAATCCTCAATCCATGGTCGCTGGCGAACGCCTCGCCCCAATCGTTGAGCGACGCAAGAGCCGGCCCAATATGGCAGCCTTCGTCGGTCAACGTGTAGCGGACTTCGAGCGGACGCTGCCGTACCTCGGTTCGCCGGACAAAGCCTGCTCTGGTCAAGTCTCGCAGCGCGGCGCTGAGCATCTTTTCGGATATGCCCGGAATCTCACGGCGGAGTTGAGCAAAACCGACCGCGCCATTTTTGACCGCCGCCAGAACGATTGTCCGCCAGCGTCCGCCGAGAGCCGTCAAGGCAACGTCCACACCGCACATGTAGAGCCTGTCCCGCATGCGCGCATCTCCTCGAGGGGACTAACGAGCTGGTTAGTTCTTTCCAAATTCTTCTGGGCCACCAATAATCGCACAGACGTACGTCGACTGAACACCTGACAGTCGCTCGTTGTTCAAAGAGCTGGAGCCATCGCATGAGATTCGTGGTGCTGTACAAAGTCTACGGCATGAGTGGTCGCGCGAAAAGATCGCGGGATCCACTTCGGTCCATCGAACGTCCCAGTGTGAAAGAAGTGGGCGCTTCGCGGCGGTTCGCGAGTAAACGGCCATGCAAGCGGTGGTAATCGATCGCGCCTGCGCACGGTTGAGATCGTGAGGCGCTAATGCTCAACAACCACAGGAGCTCCGTGGACCACCCTCCGATCGCGGGAGACCGGCTGCCGGCAACGGGGCGCACGACGATTATCGAGATGCGGACCTATCGAACGAAGCCTGGCATGAGGTCCGAGTTCCTCAGGATCTTCCGCGCGAAATCCATTCCCGCGCATGTCGACATCGGCATGAAGATCCTGGGCCCATTCCTCTCCGTCGACGATCCAGACACATTCTTCTTCATGCGCGGTTTCCCTGACCTCCCATCGCGCGATCCGATGAAAGCGAAATTCTATGAAGGGGAGTTGTGGAAGAAGGAGCTGGAGCAGGTCCTGTTGCCAATGTTGGAGAAATACGACGTCGTCCTCGTCGAAGACGTTGACGGCCTTGTTCAGTGGTAGCGGCGTTCGATTCGCGGCACTTCGATCCGCTGCGACGTGAGCGAAACAGGAGTCACCCATGGTTCAGTGGGATCAGGCCGGGGTTTCACGCCCGTCGCCATGTCGTCGCCCCGCTCCGTTGAATCGGGCGACGTACCGCGCGCGACGAACGTTGTTGGTAATGACGATCGCGTGCCTTTGGCGTCCGTCCACCGTGGACGGCCAGATCACAACGCTCTCAGAGGCGATTCGCGCGACGGAAGTCGCCAACCGAACGATTCAAGTCGCGGCACTCGAGCGCGAGAAGGCGCTGCGTGAAGTGAAGGTGGCGAGGACCCACCGGCTTCCGGTTTTGTCCGTCACGGCACTCGGGTCGCAGCCGCTGACGCAATTAGGGATCACCCTCGAGCGCGGAACCCTCGGCGTCTACCCGCACGACGGGCCGATTCCCGGCCAGACGACGACGCTCACGAGTCCTTTGCGTTTTGGGTTTATCGGTTATGCCAGCGTGGCGCAGCCGCTCACGCAACAGCACAAGATCGGGCTGGGGATCGAGCTCGCCGGCGTCGCCGTCGAGGCGACCAGCGAGCAACTCCGCGCGAAGAGACAAGGCGTTGTCAACGAGGTGCGTCGCCTCTATTACGGGATCGCTCAGGCCGAGAGCGGTCGCAGGACGCTTCAGGCGACCGTCGACTTCCTCAAGCAGCTGGATCGCGAGACAAACCAACAGACCATCCAGCGAGTGGCGTTACAAGCCGACCTGCTGACCGTCAAGGCGCAGCTCGTCCAGGCGGAATACGAGCTCCTCAAGATGGATGACCCCATCCAAAGCCAGAAGGAACAGCTCAATCGTCTCATGGGCCGCTCCATCGACGCGCCACTTGAAATCGACGTCTCGAGCATTGTCGCCAACGAGGTCGTCTCTCTGACCGACGCGTACGCCGAAGCCCTGACGTCACGACCTGAGATTCGTCTGGCGAAGGTGCAGCTGCGCAAGACTGAACTTGAACGTCGACTGGCGAGCGCGGAACGAATTCCGGACGTCAGCCTGTCGCTGCTGGCGTTACGGACGGTCAATTTCAGCAGCATCCTTCCTAACAACGTGACGAGTGCGGGCGTTCAGGCGACGTGGGACGTGTTCGACTGGGGAAAGAAACGCCAGGGGGTCCAACAGAAGAAAGAGGCCGAAGCGCAGGCGGCCCTGGACGTCAAAGAGATGGAAGCGCGAGCCATGGCCGACGTCGCTCATCAGTATCGACGGATTGCTGAAACGCGCAAGGAAGTCGAGCTCGCGCAGGCGCTGCAGGCGTCCAATGACGAAGCGCTGCGGGTCGTGCGCAATCGATACCTTCAGCGAGACGTTGTCCTGAGCGAGGTCGTCAGGATCCAGTCGACGCTCGCCGATGCAAACCATCGCTACACGCAGGCTTTGATGAATCTGGCGATCGCGCACGCGGATTTTGAAAAGGCCATCGGCAGGGACCGCTGAGAAAGCAGGGAGATGAACACCATGAAGATGCACACGTACGTGAATCTCGCCGGCAAATGCGCGGAAGCCTTCCGTTTCTACGAGGAGCGGCCAATGCCTTCGGGGGCTTAGCGTCCAATGAACAGGCACTTCTGCCGCTGGGCGGGACGTCTCGCCGTCATTGCCGCGGTCCTGACCTGCGGCTGCGCGAGACAGGGCGTGAACGGGGATGGACGCAGTCCGAAAGCTGTCCGCGTCGTGGCCGTCGAGTCGTCGACCGGCGCCGGATCGACGACGTATTCGGCGGTGATCGCGCCAAACGCGCAGGTCGATCTCGCGTTTCGCGTATCCGGATACGTCGTGAACGTCCGGCAGACCAAAGGCGCTGACGGCCGGAGCCGCGCGCTGGAGCCGGGGGCGGCCATCGGGCGAGGAGTGATCCTCGCGCGGATTCGCGCGGCGGATTACCAGGCCGTCGTCGACAAAGCGCGCGGCGCCCGCGACGAGTCGAACGCTGGCATCACGGCTGCGGATGCCGGGCTCGCGGAAGCACAAGCGGCGTTGACCCAGGCGGAATCCGATTTCGGCCGCATCTCGGCGCTCTGGCAGCAGGAGAGCATCACCAGGCCGGCGTATGACGGGGCCAAGGCCAGACTCGACGCCGCGCGGGCAAAGGTCGATGCGGCGACCGCGGCGATCGCGGCGGCGAAGCAGCGAGCGACCGCAGCGGCCGCGCAGGCACACGAAGCTGAAATCGCGCTGGGCGACACCGAACTGCGCGCACCGTTCGACGGGATTCTCGTCGAACGTCATGTGGACGTGGGAACGCTCGTGTCGCCGGTCACGCCTGCCTTCACGATGGCCGATCTGCGCCTGGTCAAAGCCCGCTTCAGCGTGCCGGATACGGCACTCCGCCAGTTTCGAGCCGGACAGGTCCTGCCAGTCACCGTGGATGCGTTTCCCGATGACCGGCTTCAGGGCCGCGTACTGTCGGTTGCTCCGGCGGCCGACCCTAAATCACGGTCGTTCGAGATCGCGGTAGCGATCGACAATCCGGCGCTGAAACTTCGATCGGGAATGATCGCCTCGATTCGAGTCGAAGGGGAGGCGGCCGCGCATCCTCAGCTACGCATTCCGATCGACGCGCTCGTTCATGACGCCGTCGGCGATCAATATCTCGTGTACGCGTTGGAGCAGAAAAACGGAAGCACGGTTGCGCAGGCCATCGCCGTCCGTCCTGGACCGCTCGTCGGCAACCGGGTGTCCATTCTCGAGGGCCTGTCCGCAGGGCAGCGGATCGTCGCGTCGGGCGCGAACCTGCTCAGGCCGGGCGACGTCGTGAAGGAAGTCCAATAACCAGCAGCCACGACAGACGATCGTGATGAATCCCGATCCTCAGCTCACTCCGCACCGTCACAGCGTCGCTCGTTTTTTTGTCGAAAACCGGCACGTATCGTGGGTGCTGCTCGTGGGCGTCATCGCGTGGGGGATCTGGGCCTATGCGGCGATGCCCAAACGCAAAGATCCGGATATTCCCGTCCGTCAGGTCGCCGTCGTGACGCCATGGCCCGGCCAGAGCGCAGAGCGAGTCGAGCAACTGGTCACGCGCAAGATCGAGGAGCGCGTCGCCCAGAACATCCGTGTCTCCGAGATCACGTCGACGACAAGGGCGGGACTGTCGGTCGTGTACGCGGAAGTGGACGAGAACGCGCGGATCGATACCGGCAAAGAATTCGACGACATCAAAGTGAAGCTCGACGCGTTGACCGACCTGCCGGAGGGAGCCGGACCGATTCAATACATCAAGGAATTTGGCGAGACGTCCGCGCTGATGCTCACGGTCGCCAGTCCACCTGCGAGCGGACCGCAGCTTCACCTGCTCTCGAGACAAATTGCCGCGGCGCAGGAACCATCGCCTAGCTCGCTCGATGTCGTCGTTTGCAGCTCCGGATCACCCGATCCATCGTTCGTGCGCGAGGCAGCCGGACTCCTGGGCGATGCGCTGGTCCGTCAAGGCGTCGGCACCGATCTGCGACTCCTCGAAGGGGAGAGCTTCGTCATCATCCGACTGTCGACGCGCAACGACGCCGCCAGGTCGAGTCGGGCGGTGCAACGCGTGTGGGAGGAGCTGCCACAGCGTGCGGACATTCATCCCGACGTCTGGGATCCGATCGTCATCACGCCGGGCGCATCGCTCGTCGACGTCCTGACTCGACAAGCCGGGCCGAAATACTCGTACCGCGAGCTGGACGACTTCACCGATCAGATCGAAAAAGCGATCCGAATCACACCAGAGGCGTCGCGCGTCACACGCGTCGGCGTCATCGAAGAGCAAATCGAGGCGCGCTATTCACAGAACCGGCTGGCGGCCCTGGGCATCGTACCGGCAGGCGTTCGCGCAATCCTCCAGAGCCGCAACACGACACTGCCGGCCGGGACGGTGAACGCCGAGGGCCGCGAGCTGGCGCTCGAGCAGACGGGCGAATTCCGCACGCTCGCGGACATCGATACGGCCGTCTTCACGCAAACCGCCAACGGCACTCCGCTTTATCTTCGCGACATTGGCAGCGTCCATCGCGGCTACCAACACCCACCGCGCCTGGTCTCCTATTACACATGGCGCGACCAGAACGGACAGTGGCTGAGAGGCCGCGCGATCACGTTGTCGACGGAAATGAAGAAGGGCGAGCAGATCGACCGTTTTGGAACCGCAGTCCACTCGCGCGTGGAAGACGTCCGCCGGTCCCTTCCAACCGATCTCGTCATCGGCACGACATCGGATCAGCAGCGGCAGGTGCGCGAGAAGCTCGATCTGTTCAATCGCAGCCTCTGGGAAGCCGTGGTGCTGGTGGTCTTCGTCTCGTTCGTGGGGTTCTGGGAATGGCGGTCGGCTGTCCTCATGGCGCTGTCCATCCCCATCACGCTGGCGATGACCTTCGGGTTGATGCAGATCCTCGGCCTCGACATCCAGCAGATGTCGATTGCGTCGCTCATTATCGCGCTCGGCCTGCTCGTCGACGATCCCGTGGTCGCGGGCGACGCCATCAAGCGGGAGCTCGCGCACGGCCACCCTCGATCCACTGCGGCGTGGCTCGGCCCCGACAAACTGTCAAAGGCGATCCTGTACGCCACGATTACCAACATCGCGGCGTACTTGCCTTTCCTCCTGTTGAGCGGCGACGTCGGCCGGTTCATTTACAGCCTGCCCGTGACGATTGCATGCTCTCTGGTGGCGTCCCGCCTCATGTCGATGACGTTTCTGCCGCTGCTGGCGTACTACATCCTGAAGCCCGGACGCGACCCGATGGCTGACGCGCCGCGCGAGAGCCGATTCGGCCGGGCCTACGAACGTTCGGTCACCTTCGCGATCGATCATCGGTGGAAGGTTCTCGCGGCCTCGTCGCTCGTCCTGGCCGCCGGAGGGTTTTTCGCCTCCCGTCTGCACCGCCAGTTCTTTCCCAGAGACAACTTCTACATTGCGTATGTGGACATTCGTCTGCCCGAAGACGCGCCGCTCGCGCAGACGGCACGCATCGCTCGCCAGGCGGATCAAGTCATCCGCGATGTGACCGCCGCGCACGACAAGGCCCACGGCGGCGAGTCCTCGCTCGCGTCCATCACGTCGTTCGTCGGCGCAGGGGGGCCGCGGTTCTGGTTCTCCGTGCGCCCGGAACCACCGGCACCGAATTACGCGCAGCTCCTCCTGCAATTCAGTCGGAGCGAAGACACCAATCTCCTCGTCGGCCCGCTTCAGGAGATGCTGGCGTCGCGGATCGCGGGCGCGCGAATCGACGTGCGCACCGTCGAAACGGGGCCGCCGACCATCATTCCCGTGTCGATGCGGATCTTCGGCGACGATCCACGGGTGCTTCACCGCGAGGCGGAACAGCTACAAGCGATTCTGAAGACCTCGCCGTTTGCCCTGAACGTGAGGGACGACTGGGGGAACGACGCGATTCGAACACGGCTCGACATCGATCAGGACCGTGCCGGCCTGGCTGGTGTGTCGAGCCGCGATATCGCGATAGCGATGTACTCCGGCGTGGTCGGTGCGCCGATCGGATACCTGCGTGAGGGGCGCAAGAACATTCCGATCGTGCAGCTGATGGAGTACGGCCAGCGTGAAACCGTGACCGACCTGGGCCAGTTGTACGTCTATTCGAGCCAGTCGCCTGTCAGGTTGACGCTCGGCCAAATAGCACGGCTGACCTACAGCGCTGAACCGGCGGTGATCCACCGAGTCAACCAGTACCGAGCGATCAACGTGGCGGCCTTGCCTGCGCCGGGCCGCCTCGCTGAGGACGTGACCGCACCGCTCATGCCGAGGATCCGCGAGTTCGAACGGCAATTGCCGCCAGGCTACCGGTTTGAAATTGTTGGCGAGTTGAAAGAGCAGATCAAAGGACAACAGCGGTCGCTCATCGTGGCGCTCGCATCGCTGGTCGCCATCTATCTTGCCCTGGTGTTCCAGTTCAGGAACGCCGTAAAGCCCTTCATCGTGTTCGCCGGCATTCCGTTCGGTGCGGTCGGCGCGTTCGCGAGCCTCTGGCTGACCGGGATGCCCATGGGCTTTCTCGCGATCCTTGGGATCACGAGCCTCATTGGTGTCATCGTCAGCCACGTCATCGTGCTGTTCGATTTCATCGAGGAACAGCACGAACGAGGGGCGCCTCTGCGAGATGCGCTGATCGAGGCGGGCATCCGCCGCATCCGGCCGGTCCTCATCACCGTCGGCGCGACCGTGCTGGCGCTGTTTCCCCTGGCGCTTCACGGGGGCCCGTTGTGGGAGGCGTTGTGCTACGCCCAGATCGGTGGCCTGACCCTCGCGACGGCCGTGACGCTGTTTCTCGTTCCAGTGTTCTACTCGGTCTTCGTGCTCGATTTGAAGATCGTGCGATGGGGTTGAGCCCGGCGGCCGGCGCGCGCGGACCGCTCATTTTGGCCTGCAGTGGCCGTCTGTCGGTCGACAACCACAACCAATCACATGTATTCGGATTGATGGAGGGCAAACATGTCCAAGAGTAATGGCCGCAAGATTTTCGTCAATCTCGCCGTTCGCGACCTGAAGCGCGCGAAGGCCTTTTTCTCGGCTCTCGGCTTCGACTATGACCCGAAGTTCACGGACGACAACGCCGCCTGCATGGTCATCAGCGACGAAGGCTACGTCATGCTGCTCGCCGAGTCGTTCTTCAAGACGTTCACCACGCGCGAGGTGTGCGACACGTCGCGGCAAACCGAGGCGCTCATCGCCTTGTCGTGCGCAAGCCGGAATGAGGTCGACGAACTCGTGAAAAAGGCGATCGACGCCGGCGGTCGCGACGCGATGCCCGCGCAGGATCACGGTTTCATGTATGGCAGGAGCTTCTACGACCTCGACGGTCATCACTGGGAAGTGATGTGGATGGACCCGAAGGCCGTGGAGCTGGGGCCGGAAGCGTACATGGCGTCGCAGCAGAAGTAACGCGATTAACAGCGTCGAAGGGCCTGCGGCAACCGGCTGCAGGCCCTTCGCGCCGTGACCTCGCACTGCTCAAGCTTCCAGATGGGAATCGTGGGCGGCGAACCCGCGCTGCAGGATCTGCCCCGGGCGATTTCTGACTGCCATCCTTCGAACCTACGGAATCGGATTCCGTTGCGCCGGAGTCAGCTGGTTTTTCCAGACGGCCGGGAGATTCTGTACCCATCCGTTGTAGACGACCGGAATCGGAAGAAGACCCTGTCCGCCCATGCCGGCGTTGCCGGTAATCGTCGCATCGCTCTGTGTTGCGTTCGACGCGAGGAGCCCGACGCTGCCGGCGATCGCGGCGTCCGCGGGATTGCCGTCGCCG
>Ga0114129_10015863_pt1 | contig 10713 bp, 6 predicted proteins | sample RhiMetdeltSRZDD1_FD_80071 | JGI IMG/M metagenome (GOLD analysis project Ga0114129, IMG submission 80071) | Populus rhizosphere microbial communities from Tennessee, USA - Rhizosphere MetaG P. deltoides SRZDD1 (version 2) (version 2) | ecosystem: Host-associated > Plants > Roots > Rhizosphere >... | reverse complement strand
CCTGCGAGTTCAAATACCGCCAAAAGTTTTCCCGTTGGTACGGTGGTAGCTCTTCATACCATTCCCGACTAGTTGGATTGTCGTGGGTACCCGTGTACACAACTGTGTTGGAGACATAGTTATGTGGCAGGTACGGATTGTTTGCACTTCCGTCAAACGCAAACTGAAGGACACGCGTCCCGGGTATCTGGAACTCGTCACGAAGTTCGGAAACGTCCGGCGTGATCAGGCCCAGGTCTTCAGCGATGAACGGTAGGACGCCTAACTCTCTCTTCACCGAGTTGAAGAAATCAGCGCCCGGAGCCGGTACCCATTGTCCTGATTTTGCTGTAGCTGCTCCAGCCGGTACATGCCAGGCGGCCGCGAAACCACGAAAGTGATCCAAACGAATCACATCCACATGGGCCAACAGTGAACGGATGCGATCGATGCACCAGCGATAGCCAGTTTGCCGCAGCGCGTCCCAGTTGTAGACCGGGTTGCCCCAGAGTTGTCCCTCTGAGCTGAAATAATCCGGTGGCACGCCGGCTACGAATCGCGGTCTGCGTCCTTGGTCCAGCAGGAACAGTTCCGGGTTGGCCCAAACGTCGCTCGAGTCAGGAGAAACGAAAAAGGGCAGGTCACCAATCAGGCGCACTCCCTTCGCGCTGGCATGTCTTTTAAGCCGGTCGCCCTGGCGGAACAGCAGGAATTGAGCAAAGCGAACTTCATCGATCTCGGTTGCCAAATCAGTACGGGCCTGGGCCAGGGCTGACCGCACACGCTGGACCAACTCCGTGGGCCACTCGAGGTAGTAGGCGCCGTTGTATCTGGCTTTTAATACTCGAAACAGCGCGTAATCTTCCAGCCAGTGTGCCTGGTCGTGGCAGAACTGTTCAAAGTCGATCTTTAATCCTCGAAACGCGCCGGTGGCGAAGTTACTCCACGCAGTCTCGAGTAGACGACGTTTGAATGGCATTACCGTGCCGTAATCGACAGCGGTCTCTGAAGACAGGGATACCGTGAAGTCGTTTGCATGTAATAATCCATCCTCGATAAGCCAGTCCGGGCTGATCAAGAGTTCGTTGCCGACGAACGACGACATCGATTGATATGGCGAGTTGCCGTACCCTGTGGGACCCAACGGCAACGACTGCCACCAGCTTTGTCCCGCATCATGAAGTTGATCGATCCACCTCAATGCGCCCGGTCCGACATCGCCAATGCCATATGGCGAGGGCAACGACGTAACATGCATCAGCAGTCCGGAGGAGCGGTAATCGGATGGAAATGGGGGCAAGCCACGTGGTTGCTGGTCGCCACTCATTAGCGAACTCCCGCTGGTGAACTGAGTGCATCGTTTACCATCTCTTGAGCTTCGATCAAGATGGCGTCCAGGTGGCCTTGATCCTTAAAACTCTCCGCATAAATCTTGTAGATATTCTCTGTGCCGGAGGGCCGTGCGGCGAACCAACCATTGTCGGTTACTACTTTGAGACCGCCGATCGGTGCGCCGTCACCTGGGGCCGTTGTGAGTTTGGCTTTGATGGGGTCGCCCGCGAGTGCCGACGTAACAACCTGATCGGCGGACAATTGCTTCAGTCTCGTCTTCTGTTCAGGCGTCGCCGGCGCATCGATGCGTGTGTAGTAGGGCGTGCCAAACTCGGCAGTCATTTCCTGGTAGTGTTCGCCCGGATCTTTGCCAGTACGCGCGGTGATCTCGGCGGCCAATAAGTTCGGCACAAGTCCATCCTTATCCGTGGTCCAGACCGTGCCATCACGACGCAAGAATGTCGCGCCCGAGCTTTCCTCGCCCCCAAATCCGAGTGAGCCGTCGATTAGTCCTTCCACAAACCACTTGAAACCTACTGGAACTTCAAAGAGCCGTCGGCCCAACCGTTTTACCACGCGATCGATCATGCTGCTGCTGACGACGGTCTTGCCGACGGCAACCGCTGGCGACCATTGCGGACGGTTGGCGAACAGGTAAGAGATAGCAACCGAAAGATACTGGTTCGGATTAAGTAGCCCGTGGCTGTGGCTTACTATTCCGTGCCGATCGGCATCGGTGTCGCTCGCAAATGCCACGTCGAATCGCTCCTTCAAACCGACCATGCTGGCCATCGCATAGACCGACGAAGGGTCCATCCGGATTTGGCCGTCCCAATCGACTGTCATGAAGCGGAACGTAGGATCGATGACGTGGTTCACGACCTCCAAATTGAGTCCGAAGCGGTCGCCGATGGCATCCCAGTAAGCCACGCTCGCGCCGCCCAATGGATCCACACCGATGTGTACTTTGCTCTCGCGTATTACCTCAAGATCGATCACCGATGGAAGATCGCGTACGTACGAATCAAGGTACTGATACGAATGTACGGTTGAAGCGTTCCTGGCACGTTCGAATGGTACTCTTTCAACTCCGCGCAGGCCGTCAGCAATAAAGGCGTTCGCCTTTTGCTCTATCCATTCGGTGACGTGAGTGTCTGCTGGTCCACCCTGGGGCGGATCGTATTTGAAGCCTCCGAATCGCGGCGGGTTATGTGACGGTGTGATGACGATGCCGTCCGCGAGACCATGCTGACGACCGCGATTGTAGTTAAGGATCGCGTGCGAGATTACCGGTGTAGGAGTGTAGCCATTGTTAGCATCGACCATCACGTCGACGCCATTTGCTGCCAGTACCTCCAAAGCGCTGGCAAAGGCTGGCTCCGAAAGCGCGTGCGTATCGACGCCGATATAGAGCGGTCCGTCGATCCTCTGCTGCTTGCGATAGAGGCAAATCGCCTGTGTGATTGCGAGGATGTGTGCCTCGTTGAACGAATTATCGAGCGCGGAACCGCGATGCCCGGAAGTTCCAAATATGACCCGTTGTGCAGGTACTGAAATGTCGGGTTGCTCGGTGTAATAAGCGGTCACCAACCGGGGCACGTTGATCAGTAGCGATTGGTCGGCTGGCTTTCCTGCAAATTTCGATATTTCCATGTGACTTACCTTCTCATCTAACTATTTCATCGTTCATGGACCGTCTTCAATAGCGGATCACTGGCGATATCCCGTCAGCACACGTGTCACCACGTTGATTGGTAAACGGTTCCGTCATTTTGGCAACATCCTGCACTGCTATTCTTCTCATTCACACCGTGGCTTCAGCCCGGTGACAAGGCCGCGTCCACAAATTCCTTAACCGTTTCAACGGTTTTCGGCGACTTCCAAAGCGTGTACGCAAAGAGCAAACCGTTAAAACGGTTTCGATGTTCTTAACAAGTCGCGGGCCACCGGGCTGAAGCCACGGTGTGAATGAGAAGCTGAGCTTTGAACAGCTTTACTCCACCGTAGATCAAAGTGACCCGCCCACCCTGTTCTTCTATACCACCGGGCATGGTTCTACCTTCCAGATGTCAGCTGCATATTCAGCGATCGTGCGGTCGCTCGAGAATTTTCCGGAGCCGGCCACATTTAAGATCGCTTTGCGCGACCACGCAGCTGAATCGGCGTAAGCCTCGCATAGCTTCTGGTCTGCTTCCAGATACGACTTGAGATCCGCCAGATGCATGTAGTAGTCGCCATTTGTCAGCAGCGCGTCACGAAGTGGACCAAAAACCCACGGTTCATTGCTGCTGAAGTGATCTGAGAAGATTAGGTCTAATGCAGCACGCGTCTCTGGGTCGTTGTCATAGTGCCACTGCGGTCTGTACCAGCTGCGACTGCCCGCCACCTGATCTGCAGTAAGGCCTAAGAGAAAGAAATTTTCGGCGTCTGCTTCTGCTGCCATCTCGATAGTGGCGCCGCCGCGCGTACCGATTGTCAGCGCTCCGTTCATGATCATTTTCATGTTGCTCGTGCCGCTGGCTTCGTAGCCGGCCGTAGAAATCTGGTTTGAGACATCGCTGGCAGGGATCAGGCGCTCAGCAAGCGAAACACAGTAGTCGGGCAGAAAAAGAACCTTGAGTCGACCGCGGATCGCCGGGTCACTATCAATGGTGCCGGCGAGATTGTTGATGAATTTGATTATGACTTTGGCTAGTTGATACGCGGGCGCCGCCTTGCCGGAAAAGAAGAAGGTTCGCGGCGGCATCTCGAGATTCGGGTTGTCGCGCAGCCGGTTGTAAAGCACAACGATCCGGAGTGCGTTCAGCAGTTGGCGCTTGTATTCATGTATGCGCTTGATCTGGCAATCGAAGATACTGTCGGCGTCTACCGTTTGGCCCGTCGTCCGTTTGAGCCAATCGGCAAATTGCAGCTTGGCCTCGCGCTTAGCTTTAAGAAAGGCGTCCTGCAAAGCCTCGTCGTCCGCCAGAGGTTTGAGCTTTTTCAACTGGCTGAGATTGGTGGTCCAACCGTCGCCGATTGCGTCTGTGATAACTCGCGCAATCGCCGGGTTCGACATCAGCAACCATCGTCGCGGTGTGACCCCGTTGGTCTTGTTATTGAAGCGTTGGGGAAACACTTCGGCCAGGTCCTTGACTGTCACTGTGCGCAGCAGTTGCGAATGAATTGCGGCGACGCCGTTGGTACTGTGCGAGCCGACGATAGCCAGGTTGGCCATGCGGACATGCCTGGTTGGACCTTCCTCTATGAGGCTCACGCGCTCGACGCGGCCCTCGTCACCCGGATATTCGGTCCGTACTTTATCAAGCAATCGGCGATTGATTTCGAGGATGATCTCTAAATGGCGCGGCAGCATGACTTCGAACCATGTGAGCGGCCATTTCTCAAGGGCTTCGGGAAGTAACGTGTGGTTGGTGTACGCCAGAGTTTTTCGTGTGAGGTCCCAGGCCTCGTCCCAACCGAGATGCGCCTCGTCGAGCAGAATCCGCATCAGCTCAGGGACTGCCAGCGTTGGATGTGTATCGTTGAGCTGAATGGCGACTTTATCGGGGAGCGCGCTCCAATCGAGATTGTCCGCTCGGAACCGACGCACGAGATCGGCAAGCGAGCAGGCCACGAGAAAATACTCTTGCACAAAGCGCAATCCCTGCCCCTTGGTTGTGTGGTCATCTGGATACAGTACTCGAGTTAGCGATTCGGCATTGAGTGTCTGCGCCAGCGCTCCAACGAAATCGCCGCTGCTGAATTCTTTAAAGTCAAAATAATCATGCGTCGCCGCAGCCCAGAGCCGCAGCGTATTGATGGTTTTGCCACCATAACCAACTACCGGGCGATCGAACGGAACACCGATCAGAGTCGATGGCCGACCGGGAACCGCCTGCAAGGTACCGCCAACCATCTCGAATGAGCAGTTGAGCTTGACCTCTACTGTCTCGTTGGGACGAGCAACTTCCCATGGGTCGGGACGACGAAGCCAGTTGTCTGGGGATTCCTGCTGCCACCCGTTCTCGATTGACTGTTTGAAGATGCCGTATTCGTAGCGCAGGCCATACCCCATGGCGGGGATTTGCATCGTGGCCATTGAATCAAGGAAGCAAGCCGCCAAACGACCGAGACCTCCATTACCAAGTCCCGCGTCGGGCTCCTGGTCCAACAACTCGAACCAATCCAGGTTGTTTTGCTTGACGGCTTCTTTCGTGTACTCATCCAGAAGAAGATTTGTGACATTGTTGGCAAGCGAGCGACCGATGAGAAATTCCAATGAGAGATAATAAACGCGCTTGGGGTTTTCGCGCTGGTAAGTCTGCTCGGTACGCACCCATCGCTGCGAGAGAACATCGCGCACGGAACGGGCAATGGCCTCAAAACGCTCACGAGCGCCGATCGTCGTTTCTTCCATAACGTTGTCAAAGACAAGGTGCCGCTCGTAAAGCGCGTCGTCTGCTCCGGTAAACTTAACCGGCCCGCCATATTGCTCGAGCAGCTTCGATATGTCGGCTCCCTTGGAGGTTGCGGGAGCCGACTTGATCTTTTTTTCTACTTTCATTGTGCTAGTCCTCTTTGAGTTCTGAGTTGCCGGAAGATCTGTACCATGAGATCAGATCTAAAAAGGCCATTTCCAGTTGCTGATCTCAGGTTGATCGATACCGAACTCATGAGCGTATTCTTTGCATGCGATCTGCTGGTTCAGAAATGCTTCACGTACGCTGGCACCTTTGACTCGGAAACGAGGCATTCGATCGATCGCATCAATTGCCAGGCTGAAGCGATCCGTCTGATTTTGGATTGCTAGTTCTAACGGCGTGTTGATGTTGCCCTGTTCCTTGTAGCCGCGTACGTGCAGGTTATGCTGACCGGGTCTGCGATAGGTCAGCCGGTGGATCAACCACGGGTAGCCGTGAAAATTGAAGATCACGGGTTTGTCTGGAGTGAAGATGGCCTCGAACTCAGAGTCAGTGAGTCCGTGGGGATGTTCGGTGTGTGGCACCAACCTGAATAGGTCGACGACGTTCACAAATCTTACCTTTACGTCGGGTATGCGTTGCCGAAGCAAGGCGGTAGCGGCCAGCGACTCCATCGTCGGTACATCGCCGCAACTTGCCATGACCACGTCTGGTTCTTCGCCCTGGTCATTGCTGGCCCAATCCCAAATACCGGCGCCCTTTTCGCAGTGTGCGATTGCCGCCTCCATATCGAGATACTGCCGATGCGGCTGTTTATCGGCAACCATAACGTTGACGTAGTTGGTGCTGTTCAGGCAGTGGTTGCCGACCGATAGCAGGCAATTGCCATCCGGCGGCAGATAGATCCGCACAACTTCGGGGCTCTTATTGGCGACGACGTCGAGAAATCCAGGATCCTGGTGCGTGAAACCATTGTGATCCTGTCGCCACACCAGTCCTGTGATTAGCAAATTGAGCGATGATATCTTGGCTCGCCAGGGGAGCTCGTTGCACTTTTCCAACCACTTAGCGTGCTGATTGAACATCGAGTCGACAACGTGAATGAACGGCTCATAGCTGTTGATAAGGCCGTGGCGACCACTGAGGAGATAGCCCTCCAACCATCCTTCCACGGTGTGCTCGCTAAGCATTTCCATGACCCGACCGTTCGGGGACAACTCACCGCCGTCAGAGTCTTCCGGGAAATACTCGCCGAGCCAGGTCTTCTTGCTGACTTCATAAATAGCATCCAGCTTGTTTGACTGAGTCTCATCCGGCCCGACTACACGGAAATTGCCCATGTTGCGCCGCATAACTTCTCGAAGAAAGGTGCCCAGGGTCGGAACGTTGCCGGCCAGGGTCTCGCCGGGTTTCTGAACGTCGACGGCAAAGTCGCGAAAATCGGGCATGTCCAAAGGTCTACGTATCAAACCACCGTTGGCGATTGGGTTGGCGCTCATTCGGCGCGGCCCTTTTGGAGCCAGGGCCTTTAATTCCGGCATGAGCCGGCCTTCCTTATCAAAGAGGTTCTCCGGTTTGTAGCTGCGCATCCAGGTTTCAAGCACCTTGAGGTGACTTGGGTTAGTAGCGATGTCTCCCAGTGGGATCTGATGCGCTCGCCAGAAACCTTCAAGGTAATGGCCATCAACTTCACGAGGAGCCGTCCAACCTTTAGGACTGCGAAGGACGATCATGGGCCACCGAGGTCGGACTGCTTTTCCAGTGCGCCGCGCCTCCTCCTGGATCTTTCGGATTTCCAAAACACAGTGCTCAAGAGTAGCGGCCATTGCCTGGTGCATGCTGCGTGGATCACTCCCTTCCACAAAATAAGGTGTGTATCCATAGCCGACGAACAAAGCCTCCAGTTCCTCGTGACTGATGCGGGCCAAAACCGTAGGGTTATTGATCTTGTAGCCGTTGAGGTGAAGGACCGGCAGCACCGCGCCATCGGTAATCGGATTGAGAAACTTATTGCTATGCCAGCTGGTTGCGAGTGGCCCGGTTTCGGACTCACCATCGCCCACCATGACAAGGGTGATCAGGTCTGGGTTGTCGTAAACCGTGCCGTAAGCATGCGAGATGCTGTATCCCAACTCGCCGCCTTCGTGGATGCTGCCGGGTGTTTCAGGAGTGGCGTGGCTGCCAATCCCACCAGGAAAAGAAAACTGTTTGAAGAAGCGCTGCATTCCTGCGAGGTCTTCACTCTTGTCCGGATAGATCTCCGAATACGTTCCCTCGAGGTATGCATTGGACAGGACCGCGGGCGCGCCGTGACCGGGACCTGAGACATAAATTGCATTCAAGTCGTATTTGTTGATTAGCCGGTTGAAGTGAATATAGGTGAAGGACTGGCCCGCGTCCGAGCCCCAGTGGCCCAGTAGTCGGGGTTTAGTCTGGTCCAATGTCAACGGTTCGCGCAGGAGAGGGTTGTCCTTAAGGTAAAGCATGCCCAAGCTCAAGTAGAGGGTTGCCCTCCAGTAAGCGTCGATATTGTCCAACTCTTTGGGACTCAGCGGAGCACCCTTAACTGTCGAGCGAGCCGTGCCGTACGCTGAGATTGACTCGTTACTATTATCAATGTCCTTTATTACTGTTGCCATGTTTTCTAATGCTCCTTTACTGAGTTACTTAGTTGATTAGCCGATGGGTATGCCGGGCGATCATCAGTTCTTCGTTGGTTGGAATGGCCCACGCGGAGACTGGTGCGCCGGAAGTAGTTATGCAGGGTCCTCCCGCATTATTCGCAGAACGGTCAAGCTCTACGCCGAGCCACGCTGCATCGCGGCACACACGTTCCCGGATGGCGGCAGAGTTTTCGCCAATGCCGCCGGTGAGTATGATCGCGTCCAGACCGCCAAGCGCGGCCGCGAGCGATCCGAGCTCACGCCGAATGCGATAGCAATACAGATCAATCGCGAGCGTTGCCTTCGGATCACTGGAGGCCAAAAGCGTACGCATGTCGCTGGAGATGCCTGACACGCCCAGCAATCCTGATTCGTTGTAGAGAAGATTTTCTATTCCGCGGGTGTCCATATGGTGCTGGTCCATTAGATACGGAACCACCCCCGGATCAAGCGTGCCTGGTCGCGTGCCCATCGGTATGCCGTCAATAGCAGTAAAACCCATGGTGGTCGCGACGCTGCGACCTGACTCCATAGCGCACATACTTGCGCCACTGCCGAGGTGCAGCACGACGGTCTTGCCTGAAGCGGCGGTCGCATCAAACTCGCTTAACACCGAGGCGATGTACTCATAGGACAAACCGTGGAATCCGTAGCGGCGCACGCCGGCGTCATGTAGCTCTTCGGGCAAAGCGAACCGCTGTGCGAGATCTGGATTCGTGGTATGGAAAGAAGTGTCGAAGCAGGCTACCTGCGGTAGTTCGGGTGCGCGGTCGAGAAGTCGCCGGATCGGTGCGAGATTGTGTGGCTGATGTAAGGGAGCGAGCGGAACCAACTTTTCGATTACCGTCGCGACGCTCTCATCAACAACCACGGGCCATTTGTAGTGGGTGCCACCGTGCAGGACCCGATGGCCAACCCCGATAAGATGATCGTGCGCAAGCTCAGACTTCAAAAACGTGATCAGGTAATCGAGGGCGCCATCATGACCGAGCTTCGAACCCTCGTCCCATGACTTTTCCGCTACCTTCGTCCCGTCGCGCCTCTTCACGATGAAGTGCGGGGTCGTGTAAATCCCTTCAATCTGACCGTGCAGTTCGAGCTCAAGGTCACTGGCGCGCGTAACGAAAAGAGAGAACTTAATGCTGGATGAGCCAGCGTTCAGGACGGCAATCGCATCCTCTAAGGCAACCGCTTTCGATGGCTCATCACTACGGGGCTGTTTCTGAATGATCGTCATTGCCGTCTTCCGACCGCTCTGTGCCGTAATACCGTCGATTGACTCCCACCGCTGCTTTCGGTTTCTAGTGGCATTAGCCTCCTTGCAAGTTCGAGCCTTTCTAAACCGCAACTCACTGGCAACCGGACTACCCAGATCACTGATTCTCGACCGTACCTGGGTGAGTTCATGACGAGGTATGTCCGATATTCTTGTTTATCTTTTGCGTCCATTCTCGTCTCCCTAAAAGGCCTTTCGCTTCGCTCGTTTAGCCGAACGCTGTTACGGCATCATCAGCAACGATTCCAGGACTTTTCCTGCTAATTCCGAAACTTTATTAACCGTCGACATTAGTAGGTGTTCGATTTCGATTTCCTGCTCGCGCGTTAAGCTGCCCAATCGCCCTCTCTGACGCATCATTTCCGCTCGCGCGATGTCTTTGGCTGCGCTCAATCCCGCTTTCTCTCGCTGGCGACTGCCCACACCAAACTGATCGGCTTGAGGCTTTGTCTTAGCCTCCCAACCGGTTTGCCCAGCGTCTGGCAGGAATCTTGGCAATTCAATTGTTGGCTCGCCGGCGTCCATAACGAGTCAACGATGTGCACCTCGCGTACCAAACAGCCACTGAGCCTAAAGGTGGTTGAATGGATGAGAGTTAGAGAATGAGCAACGCGCTAATGCCGGAAATGACGGACTGGTTCAGGTAGTTGTTTCTGTTGCGGCCGACAATCGATGCCGCGGCCTTGCGCCGTGGAGCTTCACATTCGCAGCTACAACCAGTAGATAAGATTAGTAAAGGAGAACTCAGGATTTTCGCGAACGGGTGGCGTGGGGAATAAAAATCTCGCGGCGACCGAAGAGTCGCGCGTCCAGTGAGAACGCACCTGGGCCTAAAAAGAGAATTGCAGTAGCTGTCGTCAGCACGTTTAAGATTGCGAGTTTGCTGTCGAGCAGATTTGCGGTCGGCGCGGGAATCCAGGCGAGCGCATATGCGATAGTGCCTGACAACAACAAGAGACTTGTAAGGGGAGTCAGGATCCCCGCCAGAAAACACACACCACCTGAAAGCGCCAACGCCGCGGCTACCGCCGTATCAAACTTAAGGCTGCTCCGATCGCTG
>Ga0114129_10015860_pt1 | contig 10715 bp, 6 predicted proteins | sample RhiMetdeltSRZDD1_FD_80071 | JGI IMG/M metagenome (GOLD analysis project Ga0114129, IMG submission 80071) | Populus rhizosphere microbial communities from Tennessee, USA - Rhizosphere MetaG P. deltoides SRZDD1 (version 2) (version 2) | ecosystem: Host-associated > Plants > Roots > Rhizosphere >... | reverse complement strand
AAGATTTCCGGAATTATCTGGTCACGTTCAAAGGCGAGGGACGCGACGTCACGATCAATGGCCGGCCGGCCGGCACAATCGCTCTCTCAGGCAAGACTGAAAATCAACAACTAAGCATCACGTTAACGTCCGGTATATTTGGACCACCGCAGGTCGTCGCTGCAAACATCAACCTCGCGAGTCCGCGCCTTGCAACAACGCTCGACACGACATTCACGAACGCGGATCTGACCAACCTGTTTCAGATCGCACTGCCGGGCAACACCGTGCGAATCTCCGGTCGCGCCAACGGCAACATCAAGGCCGAGGGCAACTTACTCGACGAAGAGGAGAACTTCTCACTCGCAGGATTAACAGGCACGGCAACGTTCTCGGAACTGAGTTTCCGCGTCGAAGACGTTCAACTCAGCGCTACTACGCCGCTGATCGTTAAGTTCACTCCGAACGAGATCCAATTTCAGCAAACGAGGTTCACGGGACCGGGAACTAACATCGTTCTTGATGGCACGTTGGCGACGGCGTCTGGCGGCAGGCAAGGATTGAATATCAACGGCGATCTGAACATGCGCGTCCTCAATGGTATCTCGCCGGACTTCTTCTCCTCAGGCACGGCTGAAGTGGCGGTTCGGATCAACGGAAGCTTCGAAGATCCTCGTATGTTAGGCACAGCGTCGCTCAACAACGCTTCAGTGTCAGTGCTGCTCGGAAATGAACGTTGGACCGTCGCCAATCTGAGAGCGACACTCAGATTCACTGCGAATCAAGCTCAAATCGACTCGCTTACGGGAACAATCGGTGGCGGACGAGTTTCTGCGAGTGGCGGCGCTTTGCTCGAAGGGTTCACCGTCTCAGCGTTCCGCGTCAATCTTCGCGGCGACGACGTCACCGTTCCATTCCCGGAGGACTTTCGCTCGACGCTTGATGCTGACGTTGAGATTAGAGGCTCTTCACGAGAGCAGTTGATTAGCGGGACTGTCAACTTACGCCGTACCGAATACACCGAGGACATCGAACTGGCCGACCTGATCAATGTGCGACGCGGCGAGTCGATCGAAGAAGGTGCTGAAGTTGCGCTCACTCGCACTGCTGTCTTCGCAGCACTACGCGTCGAAGGAAGAAACGCGCTTGTCGTGCGAAACAATCTCGCGGATCTCGTCGGATCTGTTTCGCTTCAGTTGGATGGACCAGTCAACGATCCAACGATCTCGGGAAGAATTACAGCGACGAGCGGAACGCTGAATTTCCGCAACGACCGTTACGAGATTACGAGAGCTCTTTTAGATCTGCCGCCGGCTCGCAATGCAGATCCGATTCTCAACATTCAAGCGGAATCCCAGATCAGAGGCTACCGCGTGATCGTGAGCCTGACTGGACCACTCTCGCAGCCTCAGGCTGCGGTGCGTTCTGAGCCCGCGTTGCCGCAGGCAGACGTTGTTTCACTGATCACCACCGGACAGCTTTCTTCGAGTGACACGAGCTCGTCGATCCTGGCCCAGTCTGAGGTCGGTGCAGCTACGAGCCTGCTCACGGATGCACTGATTAACGCTCCTGCGCAGCGAGCGACGAGGAAGCTTTTTGGTCTGACGCGTTTTGAAATCAATCCAGTGATCGGCGCAAGTGCAGGCTCGACGCCGGCTGCACGGTTAGTTCTCGGACAAAGAATCAGCAAAGAAGTAACAGTCACGTATTCGACGAACGTCACATCGGACCCGAACCAGATTCTGGCGCTCGAGTATCGCCTTTCCGATCGACTCTCGTTTGTCGCGCAGTACGAGCAGGCTTCGACGAGAAGGCTGAGCGCGCGCACGAACAACTTCAGTTTTGAGATCCGTTTTAGAAAGAGATTCTGAGCAAGGGGTGCGTTTACGATTGGCCGCGAAGAAGCACATAAAACACAAACTGTTGCTTGTGGTCATACTCGGGTTCTCTTTCTGGACGGCGGCGCAAGCCAATGCTCTCAAAGACGCGCGGATCGAGGACTATGAAGGCCGGCAGGTGACGCAGGTGGAGCTGGTTTTCGAGGGAACGCCCGACAATCCTAACGTCCAGGCTGAATTACTTGCCGTACTGAAAGTTGCCGCAAACACACCGTACTCGGCAGTGCGCGTACGCGAGTCACTGCAAGCACTGTTCGACACTGGACGCGTCGCCAATGCGCGCGTCGAAGTGGTTGAAGACGGTACGAGCCCGACGTCACCAGTGCGCCTGCGTTTCGTCGTGCAGCGTCAGGTGCAGATTGGCGACGTACGCATCGAGATCACTGGACCAGTAACGGGTACGCCCATCTCAGTCGACGAGCTTCGCGCGCGCTTGAATTTCGTCCAGCCTGGCACACGCCTGTCTAAACAACTCATTCAACGCAATGCTGACGAAATCCAGGTCTACCTGCGCGACCGTGGTTATTTCAACGCCACGGTTGAGCCTGTGGAGCAGGTGGGGCAGCGTGGTATTCGCGCGACGGTAACCTACCGCGTGACGCCGAACGAACAAGGTCGAGTTGAGTCTTTTGGAATCGAGATCAAAGGCTTCAATCCTGCCCCTGTTCGCAATTCTCTAGTGCTCCAAAAAGGCACGCCTTTTACACGCGACGATCTCGCGGCCGACGTGAATCGCATCCGTGATGCTCTCGTAGCGGCAGGCTTTCTCTCGCCGGTTTTAGACGACCCGCGCGTGGAGCGGGACCCGGAGAAGAATACGGTGCGAATTACTCTCACCGGAGTTGTTGGACCGAAGGTCAATGTGGTCGTCAAGAATTACGAGGTCAGCGAGAAGACCCAGCGTGAGTTGTTGCCGGTGATGCGTGAGGGCAACGTCGATTACTCGGCGATAGTTGAAGGCGCACGCCGGATTCGCAACAAGCTCCAGGAGGATGGCTTTTTCTTTGCTGAGGTAACTGAGACGTGTACGGTCAGTAATGCGCCTGCTGATCTTGGACCAAACGGCATGGAAGAAACGTGTCAGAACCTGAATCCAAACACTTTAACCGGCAACAATGTAACGATCGAATATCAGGTGGAGCGCGGCCGGCGCTTTCGTCTCGACGACATCCGCATCACGGGAACGAACAGATTGTCGTATGAAGATGTCGAGGCCGAGTTGAAGACTCAAAAGGCGAATGCGATCGGTTTGATTCCGTTTCTTGGTTACGGCCGCGGTTACACAAGCCTCACGCTCCTGGAACAGGACCGTCGCACTGTCGAGGCGTTCATGCGCGACCTCGGGTATCGAAGAGCGTCGGTGGCTGTCTTGCAGGGCGTCTCGATCAATGGAGAAGGTCTGATCATCACGTTTCAAGTGACGGAAGGACCGTTGACTCGTATCGCGGGTCTTGAGGTCAAAGGAAACAAGATTCACACCGATGAACGAATTCGACGCGAGTTGAGAACCGTAATCGGTGCGCCTTATTCGCGTTCGCAGGCGCGTGCCGATGGAGATCGAGTTGCGGCACTCTACGCGCGTGAAGGTTATGTTGATGTGCGCCTTGATTTTTCTGTCGTCGAACTGCCGAAGAAGGGCGACGACGAGCAAGTCAGGCTCGTTTACTCGATCACAAACGAGGGCGACAAGGTCTTCATCAATCGAATCATCGTCAACGGAGTCACGGGCGACCAAAACACTCGACGTACCAAGCGCGCGGCCATCAGAAGGGCGATTCCCCTTGTGGAAGGCGGTGTTCTTCGGGCCGACCGGATCTCGGAGGCTGAACGTGAGCTTTACCTGACGGACGCGTACCGGCAGGTGATCATACGAACAGAAGCGGCGGGTGAAACTCAGTCGGGCTTCAAGCGTCGAGATGTCATCATCGACGTCGAAGAGAAGAAGCCGAATGTAATGGATTACGGCGGTGGATACTCAACCGATGCGGGCGCGCTCGGTTTGTTTGAAATCAGCAACGTGAATCTGATGAACCGGCTGCGTCACGGGGCGATGCGTTTGCGTGCGAGTGGTCGACAGCAGCTCGTGCGCCTCGAGTATCTCGACCCGCGTTTCGCCAGGTACAACGAGACACAGTTCGCGCCGCTCGCGGCTTCGCTTGAGTACAACCGGGATTCGACGATCACACGTTTCTTCCGTTCTGCGATCGATCGCGGAACGATGGGGATCGTGCAGCGGCTCGACGAAGATGGGAATCCGATCGACATCTTTGGCAATCAGGTCAACGAACCGACAATCAATCGCTTTACTGCGGCGATCGAGACGCAGCGAGTGCTCGACCGGCGTACGCGCAGCATAATTTTCGCTCGGTACAGTTACGAGGACGTGCGGCTCTTCAATCTGGAGAGCTTGGTGGTCAGGCCGATTCTCGAGCCTGACGACAAGATCCGTTTGTCACGGTTCGGCGTCTCGTTTGTAAGAGACACTCGGGAGCGATGTGAACGCGGGTTGTTAGAGCGAAGTCGTGATGACGACGATGAGCCGGGTGGTCCAGGTGAGATTTGTCGCTATAACCAGGTCGACGCGACGCGTGGTGGTTTTCTGAGTCTTGATTATTCGCTCGCCTTGCGCCAGCTAGGTGGGAACATCTCGTTTAACCGGTTCCAGGCAACCTACCGGCATTACTACAAAGCGAGCTGGCTTAGGGATACGGTGTTTGCGGGCAACATGACACTCGGACTCGCAAACCTTTTCAATCCGCGCGACCGTGATGGCAATGGAACGATCGACGAGATCGACCGGACACTGCCGATCAGCGAGCGATTCTTCTCCGGCGGTTCTACGACGTTGCGTGGGTTCAACTTTGAGGAGGCTGGGCCACGTGAGGTCGTCATTCCGGAAGGTGAATTTCGAGATTCAGACAACAATGTCGTCTTTCTCGATCCGTTTACTGTGCCTGTTGGCGGCAACGCGCTCGCGGTTCTGAATCTCGAAGCGCGCGTTCCGCTCACGAAGTCTATACAAGTGGTGCCTTTTTACGATGGCGGTAACGTCTTTCGACGAGTTGGGGATCTGTTTGGAAAAGACGATCCCACGCCGGTGCCGCCGGGAGATATTCTTGCGGCGATTAGGGCGGTCAACCTGCGTGCGCATTGGACCAACACCGTCGGGCTGGGGTTTAGATTCCAGACGCCGTTTGGTGGCGCGCTGGCGGTGGATTACGGTTTCCTGTTGAATCCGCCGGAGTTTTTGATTCCGCAACGTGGTCCAACCACTCTGTTCGATGGCACGCCGGCGATATTTCGTCTGCATCGAGGTAACCTGCATTTTCGAATTACGCAGACGTTCTGAGGGTTAGAACATGAAGAAGCTATTACCTTTTACGCTGGTCGCATTTACCCTGATTGCCGCTGCGCCATTGTCCGCGCAGCAAGTTGTCGACAAGATGGTCGCGACTGTAAACGCGGGCGTGAAGACCGACCTCATCACGTATTCCGATCTGCTCTGGCAGTTGGCGTTGCAGCCGCAGACGCAGCTCGATAACCCCAAGTCGGAAGATCTCAATGGCGCGCTTCGCCTTTTGATAGACCAGCACTTGATTCTTCAGGAAGCGGAGAAGATACCGACCATCGTGCCCACAGCGCAGGAAATAACCGCGGCTCGAGACGACTTGGCGCGCAATTTTGCTTCCCCGCTCGAATTCCAGCAGCGGCTTCAGCGCGTTGGGTTGACTAGCGAAAAACTCGATGAGATTGTCGAACAGCGTCTGAAGATGGAAAAATATTTGGACTTTCGTTTTCGCAATTTCGTAGTCATAAGCCAGAAGGAGATTGCTGATTATTACCGCGACGTCTATGTGCCTCGTCTTCAGAGTCGCGCTCCCGGGCGCATCGTGCCGTCGATCGAGCAGGCGCGAGCTGAAATCGAAAAGGCTTTGACGGAGGGAAGAATCGAATCCGAAATGGACGCGTTTCTCGACACCGCTCGCGAGCGCGCCGAGATTGTGATGCTGAGTTCTGTATGAGCTTCCAACCGAGAATCGGTCTGGCCCTCTCCGGCGGCGCCGCGCGCGGCAATGCCCACGTGGGTGTCCTGCGCGCATTCGCAGAAAACAATATTCGCATCGACTGTGTTGCCGGGACGTCGGCGGGATCGATTGTTGGTGGCGCATTGGCTGCCGGCATGCCGCTCGACGACATTGAAGAGTTTGGGCGGAAGCTTCGCTGGCGAGACATTGGCCGCGTGACGATGTCGCGGCTGGGAATACAGAGCAATGAGCGTCTCGAGCAGTACTTGCGCGCGCATTTGCCTGTGTGTCGCTTCGAAGATTTACAGATGCCGTTTGCGGCGGTTGCGACGGAGTTGAAGACCGGCGCGGCCGTGATTATGCGTGATCATGGCGACGTGCCTTTTGCGATCCGCGCGAGTTGTGCGATTCCGGGGTGGTATGTGCCGGTGACGGATGAGAATGGCCGTCAGCTTGTCGATGGAGGATTGGTGGCGGTTATTCCGTCGACTGTCGCGCGTTCGCTCGGAGCGGACATTGTTATTGCCGTTGACGTAAATGGCGCTGGAGCAACGTTTATTGGGCAGTCCAGTTCGGTGATTGGCGTGCTGTTTCAATCGATGCTTGTGGTGCAGAAGACTGCGTCGCATTACCAGTTGCAATCGTCTGATCTGGTGATTCAGCCCAAGGTGAGCAATATTCGTTGGGACGAGATTGGCCGCGCCGACGAGTTGATCGCCGCGGGGTACGAGGCGGGACTCGAAAGCATTCCTCGCATTCGAGAGGTGATTGACGAGGCAGTGAACGCCCAACCGAAGTGGTACCAACTACGCCGAAAGAAAACTCTCCCCAAACGCGCTTTGAGTTTGCCTTAAGGTTTCCTCTGCGATCTCTGCGTACCTCTGCGCCCTCTGCGTTAAAAGTTTTGTTCAACGCAGAGGACGCAGAGGTACGCAGAGATCGCAGAGGCATTCTTGAATTCCCCACGCATTCAGCGTTTATACAATCCATAAGAAAACTGAAGCACTGAAGGATCTCCTGGTCCTATGGTTATCGAGGTTATATCTATGCCCGAGCCTCGCCGCAAAGCAAAACGTTCTGTGCGACTGGGCCTCGTACTTCTCGCGCTCGTCGTGGCTGTGGGCGCCACTGCACTTATTCGCTCCTACAATTTCTACTCACAGATCATCGACGCGCGGCTCGCCAGCGGTTACTTAACCAGCCGTCCTGGACTGTACGCGGCTCCGCGTGTGCTCCAACCGGGTCAAAAATTATCTCGCGACAAACTCGTCACCATTCTGCGGCGCGCCGGGTACCTGGAATCCACAGCGAGCGGTGTGTGGAGCGGCAGTTTTACCGTCAGTGACTCAGCTATCGAGATCAGGCCGGGCCGCTCGAGGCAGCCGGAAGTGGTCCGCGTGATATTTGACGCCGATCGGATCGCCGAACTCCGCGGTCATCGGCGTACGCTCGAATCGTTTGCCCTCGAGCCCGAGATCCTGTCGAACGATCTTTCTGCAAAGGGCGGGATGCGTGAAGTTCTGAGTTTTGGCGAGATTCCAGAGGTTCTGGTTCGCGCCATCCTGGCGATTGAGGATCGGCGATTCTTCGATCATTCAGGTGTGGATGTCGGTGGTCTAACGCGTGCGGTTTTGAGAAACGCCGGCGATGAACGTTTGGGCCAGGGCGGATCGACAATTACTCAGCAGCTCGTTAAGAACACATATCTGTCGCCGGAGAAGACGGTGCGCCGCAAGTATGCGGAGGCGATGTTATCGGTGGCACTTGAACGCAGGCTCTCGAAGAACGACATCTTTGCGCTCTATTGCAACGAGATCCACCTGGGCCAGCGCGGCGCGGTTGCTGTGCGCGGCGTGAAGGAAGCCGCGCGAGTTTATTTCGGTAAGGAACTCCGCGACGTCACACTAGCAGAGGCGGCTACGCTCGCCGGAATGATTCAGAGTCCTGCACATTACTCGCCTGTGCGACACGCCGAAGCAGCGCGCGTTCGAAGAAATACCGTTCTCGCAGCGATGCAGGAACTCGGTTCGATCACTGCGGAGCAATACACGGCCGCGAGTAACGAGCCGGTCGCAGTTGCGCCTGCTCCTGCGATTGAAAACTCGCTGGCGCCGTACTTCGTCGACTACGTAAACCGGCTCGCAGAATCGGAGTTTGAGACGTCAGGGTTCAGCCAGCGAATCTACACGACGATCGATCTCGAGCTGCAACAAGCCGCGGAAGCAGCGCTCAAACGGCAGTTGGACCGTCTCGACACTCTTTACGCCAAGCAAGATCTCAAACCACAGGCAGCGCTCGTCGCGCTCGATCCGCACACCGGTAACATCCTGGCGATGGTCGGTGGACGCAACTACGCCGACACACAACTGAATCGCGCCACTAACGCGCAACGCCAACCTGGATCGACGTTCAAGCCGTTTGTTTACGCCGCGGCGATTGAAGATGGAATGTCGCCGGTGCAGATGTTCATGGATGCGCCCAGGGAATTCGTGTACGACCGCAACAAACTCTATCGCCCGGCGAACTATGGCGGCGGTTATTCGATGCAGGAAGTCACGATGCGCACGGGCCTCGTGAAATCGCTGAACGTGGTCACAGTCGACATCGCACTCCAGACCGGACTCGCGCGAATCGCGAACCTCGCGAACCGGTTTGGTCTGCCGAAGCCCGAGCGCTATCCCGCACTCGCGCTCGGCACTGAAGAAGTTACACCGCTTCAACTGGCGTCAGCTTACGGTGCGTTTGTGAACGAGGGCCGTCGCGTGGATGCGAAAGCGATCGCGAGTGTTGGTGAACCGCCGGCGGCGCACACAACGCCTCCATCGGAAGAGCAGGTCGTTAGCCCGGCGACGGCGTATGTGATCACAAACATGCTCTCGAGCGTGATTGACCGCGGGACCGCGCGCAAGGCTCGTGGTGCTGTTCCCGGCACCGCGATCGCTGGAAAAACCGGAACGTCACGCGATGGCTGGTTTGTCGGTTATTCGCCGAACCTGGTTTGTGTCGTGTGGATTGGTTTTGACGATAACAAGCAGCTTGGTTTGACGGGCGCTGAAGCGGCTTTGCCTGCGTGGGTTGACTTCATGAACGCGAGCGTTGCGCTGAGACCTGATTTGGGGGGATCGAATTTCGAATGTCCCGAGGGAATCAAATTCGTCGAGATCGATTCGGCAACAGGTCTACTTTCGACGGTCACTTGTCCGGTCCGCGAGCTGATAGCGATTAGTGAACGAATGTCACCAACGCTGGAGTGTTACCTGCATGGAAACTTGCCGGTGCAGACGAGTCCATTCGCGGAGCAGAGTGAATCGACTACTCAATCAGTTGCTCAGAAAAAAGAGACAACACCTTCTTTGGAATTGAGACCGTATGGCTCTACGCGCGTCGACATAGACGCAAACGGCCGTCGCTCGTTGGTGAATGACCTGCGTTAACTGTCTCATTCTCCCCAAGCTTTAGCTTGGGGTCTCGTTGCGCTACGCTCCTGAAAACCATTTAAATGGTTTTCCAATGATTTTGGACCGGCGCCCCCAAGCTAAAGCTTGGGGAGAATGAGAAGATTCGCCTTACAGGTATCGCTCGAGAACGACTTGCGCTATTGCGTGTTCGCTTGTGTGTGAGATTGATAGATGTGTCGCGGTTGCGCCGAACTGCTCGTAGATTTTTTGCACCTGCCCGGTCACGATTAAGTACGGTGCGCCGTTTTCACGGGCCGCGATTTCCACGTCCTGCCAACTGATTCCGCCACGCCATCCTGTTTGCAATGCTTTGAGCGCCGCTTCTTTTGCTGCGAAGCGCGCTGCATAATGCTGTGCGGCCACGACGCCGCGGCTGTCGCAGTATTCGCGCTCGGCGCGCGTAAAAACACGCTCGGCAAAGCGCGGCGTGCGCAACAGCACTTCGCGAATTCGCGCGACTTCGATAATGTCTATACCGATGGAAAGAATCACGACTGACGAACAACTAAACGGAGCCGGATTTTACTGGCGCGACAGCGACGGCGTGCGCGCGCTGATCTGTGCTCCACTTGAAGAAGATGGTTTTGTAAATGGTTTCTCAACACGTCTCGGCGGCGTCAGTGAGATGCCTGCAAATTCACTGAGTCTGGCGGGCTTCCACGATGACGCTGCGGAGAACATTCTGGAGAATCGCCGCCGGTTTCTCAAGCTTTTTCCGGGTGAGTGGGCGCTGGCTGGCTGTTGGCAGGTGCACGGCGCGGACGTGCGCGTGGTGCAATCAGTCGAAGACGCTAAGCCGGCAGAGACTACGCTCGGCGAGACGATTTACTGCGATGTGATAGTGAGCAATGCGAACGGAGTGTTGGCCGCAGTTAAGACTGCTGATTGTGTTCCTATTTTGATCGGTGATCCAGTGACACGTGCCTTTGCGGCAGTTCATGCTGGATGGCGTGGCACCTTGGCTACGGCTGTCGTCATTGCCGTGCAGCGACTAAAAGTTGAGTACAGTGCGAAACCTGAGAACCTGCGCGTTGCGATTGGCGCTTCGGCTGGACCATGCTGTTACGAAGTCGGCAGTGAAGTTATCGATGCGTTCACGGCGCGATTTGGCAGTGGGGCGGATTTATTCACGACAACGCGGCCGGGTCATGCGATGATCGATCTACTCAAAGCAAATCGAGATCAGTTGGAGTCAGCCGGAGTGATACCGGAACGAATTCACACCGCACCGATCTGCACGATGTGCCGCACAGATCTTTTCTTTTCATATCGCAAAGAAAAGAACCTGCACGGGAAGGTTGGGAGATTGATGGGCGTCGTGGGAAGAAGAATCACTCAACGTTAAGCCACATCTT
>Ga0114129_10015859_pt1 | contig 10715 bp, 7 predicted proteins | sample RhiMetdeltSRZDD1_FD_80071 | JGI IMG/M metagenome (GOLD analysis project Ga0114129, IMG submission 80071) | Populus rhizosphere microbial communities from Tennessee, USA - Rhizosphere MetaG P. deltoides SRZDD1 (version 2) (version 2) | ecosystem: Host-associated > Plants > Roots > Rhizosphere >... | reverse complement strand
GACGAGCGCGACGGCCAGCAACGTCGCCACGACTGCTGCGAACGTCGCCGGGTCGGTGGCCCTGACGCCGAAGAGCAGGTCCTGTATCCAGCGCGACAGGGCGAGGGCGCCCGCGACGCCGATGGTGACGCCGATGATCGTCGTCGTCAAACCCTGACTGACGATGAGGCCCAGGAGTGACGCGATGCTGTGTGTCTACTATGTAGACTCGTTGGACGGAGGCGGTTTCGGAAAGGTTGCCTGCAGCATTCCGACCGTTACGCCGTTGCAATGTTGGCGCGCCTATAATGCGCGCCATGACTTTGTACGACCGCACGCTCGCTCGGATGTCGCGCCGCGAGCTGATGAAGCTCGCCTGGATGCTCGGCGCAGCCGCTGTGGCGCCACCGCTTCTGACCCGCCGGCTCTCAGCAAAGCCGATCTTCGACGCCTATCCGTTCACGCTTGGAGTCGCGTCGGGCGATCCACTGCCTGACGGCATCGTGCTGTGGACGCGGCTGGCGCCGAAGCCGCTCGAAGGCGGAGGCATGCCGGCGGCGATCGTCGACGTCGATTGGGAAATCGCCCGCGATCCGCGGTTTCAGGGAATCGTCCAGAAGGGCACGGCGCTCGCGAGACCTGAGCTTGGACACAGCGTTCACGTCGAGGTCGGTGGGCTGGAGCCGAGTCGGGAGTACTGGTACCGGTTCCGCGCCGGCGACGAGGTGAGTCAAGCAGGGAGGACGAAGACCGCGCCGCTGGCGGGCGCATCGGTGGACCGGCTGCGGTTCGCGGTCTGCGGCTGCAATCACTACGAGGCCGGGTATTTCACGCCGTTCCGCCGGATCGCGGAAGAGCAGTTCGATTTCGTCTTTCACACCGGCGACTACATTTACGAGGGGCGAGCCGACGGAGGACGCAGTGACCGCGTCCGGCAGCACAACGGCCAGGAGATCTACACGCTGGTCGATTACCGAAACCGCTACGCGCTCTACAAATCGGATCGCGATCTCATGGCGGCGCACGCCTCGGCGCCATGGGTCGTCACGTGGGACGATCACGAGGTCGACAACAACTATGCCGGCGACTTCGACGAGAACGGCACGCCGCCGGAGATTTTCGTCCTCCGCCGCGCCGCTGCCTATCAGGCGTATTACGAGACGATGCCGCTGCGCGCCAGTGCGCTGCCCTCCGGCAGCCACATGCGCCTGTACCGTCGTCTGCTGTTCGGGAACCTGATCGATCTGAGCGTGCTCGACACACGGCAATGGCGCACCGACCAGGCGTGCGGCGATGGCTCGAGGACCAATTGCGCCGAGGCGCTGAATCCGGCGCGGACGATGATGGGTGCCGAGCAGGAGAAGTGGCTGTTCGACAACCTGGCGGTTGTGAAGGCGAAATGGACCGTCATCGGCCAGCAGGTTTACTCGTTCGCATTCGATCGAGCCAAAGCCGATCCGGATGGCCGATTCTCGATGGACAAATGGGACGGCTACGTCGCCGCACGACAGCGCCTGTACGCGCGGCTGCTCGAGACGAAGGCGCCGAATCCGATCGTTCTCTCCGGCGACGTGCATCAGCACTACGGCGCCGACCTGAAGCTGGACTTCACGAATCCACGATCACCGACAGTGGGGGTCGAGTTCACCAACACCGCGGTGTCGACGACCGGCGATGGCAGCGATGTATCGCCGACGTGGGAAGCGACGCGTGGCGACAACCCGCACATCAGGTACCACAGCAACCGCCGCGGGTACATCGCCTGCACCGCAACCCCCGCTGCGATGCGCGCCGACTTCAAGATCCTCGACAGGGTGACGGTCGCCGATCTGCCGGCCCGCGTCGGAGGTTCGCTGGTCGTGCAGGCCGGGCGATCTGGTGCCAGCACCGACTGAGCGATCGGCGCTATCCTAGCGCCGTGCGTCGTCCCCGATGGATGTTGGTTGCCGTTCTGGCGTTGGCCGCCGACGTCGGCGCCGGCCAGATCCGCGCCGATCGCGGGCCGATCGATGCTGTACAGCGGTCCACTGACGTCGGGTGGCTCGAGCGGATCGCGTCCTCGGCGGCGTTCGCACAGGAAGTGCAGCGCTCATCGCCATTCGGGATGGCGAAACTGCTGCGCGGCGCGGCATACGCGCGGCTCGGGGACATCGGCACGCCACAAAGCCTCGCCGCAATCGAGCGGATCGAGCAATTGATGGCGGAAATTCCGCTCACACCGTCAACGGTACCGCTGGATGTCTGGCCGACTGTCGGCTGGCACATGCGCGATGTGGAGCAGAAACCGATCGCTCGAGCCACGACGGCTGACGGGACGACGTTCGCGGTCGTTGTCGGTAGGCTGCTGGGCGGCTCTGATTTCTTTCTGATCTCGACGCGAACGCCGGACGATCCGCGGTCGTGGTCGCGGCCCAAGTTGCTCGGGCCGCTCCCGCATGGGAACGCTGCGGGCGACGTGTCGTTGGCGTTGCGCGGCCCCACCACGCTGGTCCTCCGCGCCTTCCATGCGGAGATGCAGTTCGACCTCGAAGAGATCGAGCGCGACTCGGACGGCGACGGCTGGACCGACGTCGAGGAAGGCCGAATCGGCACGAATCCCCATGCGGCGGACAGCGACGGCGACGGCATTCCCGACGGCCGCGACGTGTGTCCGCTGTATGCCGCGCCGCAGGGACGTGCCGGAGACGACAGCGCGACAATCATTCAGAAGGCGGTCTTCGCGGTCTTCGCGCTCACCGGCTCGCGGCAGATGCTCTATGCCACGCCGTCCACGTCCCGCGTGCAGCTCACCGGCTACGGCGGCCCAATCATCTTCGACCGCGCGATTCCCAAGGATGCTTCGGCCGCCGGCGGCGTGTACGTCACCTGGATCATCCGCGATCGGCGAGCCGCCGACGCCATCGTCGAAATCACCGACTGGGAAGGGCCGCTCGCGGCGGGCGGGCAGGATGTGTTCCTCAAGAAAGTCCCTGGGACGTGGGTCGTAGTCGCTGTGAAGCCGACGTGGGTCTCATGATTGATCCCTGTCCCTAGTCCCTGCCGGGACTACTTCTTCATCTCCTTCTCGAGAGTCTGAATCCGCCCCGCGAGACCACCGAAGAGCGCGCCGACGGTTGGGTTGTAGCCCTTGTACTTTTCCGGCAGCTTCCATTCGGCTGCGGCCTGTTCCGGTGTCTTGCCGGCTTTGAGCTCGGCCTGCATCCAGGTCACGAGGTCCTTGTTGAAATCGGCGTATTCCTTCAGGTCCGCCCACGTGGTTTGAGCGGCCGTGTGGCCGTTGATGATCGTGTCGACGTTCTTGATGCCGGTGTGCGCCTTCATGAGCGTGTCGGGGATCTGGAGCATGCTGCCGCCGTTGCCCTCGTCGATGAGAGGCACCTGCTTGCCGGCAAAGATGTCGCCCGCGTGGACGATCCGATGCGCCGGAAACACCACCCACGCGTCGCCGTTCGTGTGGCCGCGGCCGAAGTAGTACAGGTCGATCTGATCCGCGCCTTTGCCGATCGTCATCTTGTCCTTGAAGGTCCGCTTCGGCAGCCCGACGCCGTTGCTTTCCTTGAAGATCGGCATCTTCTCCATGTTCGTCTTCGTGTTCTCCTGCACGATGATGTCGACAGTCGCCGGAAATTCCACGTTGCCGCTCACGTGATCGCCGTGCGTGTGCGTATTGATCAGCATCGTCACAGGCTTGGGCGTCAGTTCCTTGATCTTGTCGAGGATCGGCTTGCCCCACCCCGGATTCTTGGCATCAACCACCGTGACGCCGGTGGCGGTGGCGAAGACCGCGGTGTTACCGCCGCCGCCCTGACCCCTGAGGACCCAGAGGTTGTCCTTCACCTTTTCGACTTCGACCACTTTCGGGGCGTTCGCCGCGGGCGGCTGCGCCTTCACGGCCGCCAGGGTGCCGAGCGCGAGAAGAAACCCCAGCACTATCGTTCGTCTCATGACGCCTCCTCTGTCCCTGCATTATATGAGGTCGGGTTCGAGACAGGACGGCTGTCTCATGACAGGCCTCCCGGAAAAAACACGCGCTGGATGAACCAGAACGCGCCCGCCGCCATGACCACGACCGAGCCGGCGACCGCGAGTTGTCTTCCGGCCGCCTCGCTGCGCGACCGCAGCGCCGCGAGCGCTGTCGCGACGACCATCACGACGAGCAATTGACCGATTTCCACGCCGACGTTGAACGAAAAGAGCGACCACCCGAGCGCGCGCGCCGGCAGATCCATTTCGCGCAGCACATTGGCGAATCCGAATCCATGAATGAACCCGAAGGCGAACGCGATCCAGGCGCGCACGTCGCGGCCGCCTCGAATCAGCAGGTTGTCGGCGCCGACGTAGACGATGCTGAGCGCGATCGCCGGCTCGATGATGCGCGCCGGCGGCGTCACGATGTTCAGGGCGGCGAGCGAGAGCGTGATGCTGTGCGCGACGGTGAAAGCCGTGACGATGACGGCGAGCTGCCGAATCGTGCCGCCGAGCAGCAGCAGGCCCACGAGGAACAGGAGATGGTCCGGCCCGATCAGGATGTGGTGGATGCCGGCCGGCACGAACTTTCGCACGACGGCCAGGGCGCCCTGCGTCGTTCCAGCGTAGTACTCGAACCGGGGCCGGCCGCGGTCGAGGATCGCCTGTGTGAGCGCGTCGCGCTCGTACACGTTGAGAAATGTCTGATGATTCGGATCGTATGGGAAGAGCACCGCCTCCACGGACACGATGCCAGGCGTCGCCTGCAGCGTCTGCCGGAAGCGCATGCGAACCGACTGGCGATCGGCGACCACTTCCGGCTCCAGCCACTCCGGCGTGATGATGCGCCCGTCCGCGGCGATGGACAGCCGGCGCAACAGATCGGCGATCGGCCGCGATTGCTGGGCGGCGACCGCAGGATCGAGCAGACGTTCCGGCGGCTCGATGTGCAGGTCGTGGCCGAGATCGAAGATGTGCGCGACGATCGAACCTTCGAGCGTGGTGCCCTGCAGACGCAAGTCGAGATAGCTGAACGGCACCGGATGAGCCACGGCCGCGCGTGGCGCACCGATCGTGCCGGCGAGCACGACGCTCAACCGCAGAACGCGCAGAACACGCAGAGAATCCTGGCTCTTCGGATTCTGCGGCCTCTGCGGTGATCGTCGGCGCACGGCGCGCCAATGGTAACGTACGGTCGTGGACGCAGTAGAGGTCGCGCCGGGCGCGTTTCACCTTCCGCACGCGTTGTCAGCCGATCGTCAGCGCGCCATCGTCGATCGCTGCCGCGCGCTCATCGACGGACCCGTGCCCGCGTACGTCCCGGTCGTTCGCGGCGGCGGCCGGATGCACGTCCGCATGCTGTGCCTCGGGCGCCACTGGAACGGCAAGACCTACACGTACGAGCCGACGCGGAGTGACTTCGACAACCTGCCGGCGCCGCCGCTCCCCGCGGAGTTCGTCGCGCTCGCATGCGAGCTCGCTGAATCGGTCGGCATGCCGTTCGCGCCGGACCTCTGCATCCTGAACTACTACGATGGCGACGGCCGAATGGGCCTGCATCAGGACAAGGACGAAGGCGCGCAATCGCTGGAAGCCGGACTGCCGGTCGTATCCGTTTCGCTCGGCGACACGGCGCGCTTCCTGTTCGGAGGCACGCGGCGCAAGGAAGCGGTGGACACGCTGCTGCTCGAATCGGGCGATGCGTTTGTCTTCGGTGGACCATCGCGGCTGCGCTACCACGGCGTGTCGCGCATCATTCCCTGGACCGCGCCGGCGGAGCTCGAACTGACCGGACGATTCAATCTGACGTTTCGCCAATACGACGTTTGACGCAGAACTCGCAGATCGACACTAGCTCTGCGGCTTCAGCGCGTTCTGCGTTGATCGTTCGTGTCACGCTGTTATACTGCCGGCGCCATCGAGGGAGGGCTCATGCCGATCACGTTGCGTGTGAACGGACGGCAGCACACGGTCGACGTCGATCCAGAGACGCCGCTCCTCTACGTGCTCAGCGACGACCTCGCGCTGCGCGGTCCGAAATTCGGCTGCGGCCTCGGTCAATGCGGCGCCTGCACGGTGATCGCCGGCGGCCGCGCGATTCGTTCGTGCGTGACGCCGGTCTCTTCGGTCGAAGGCACGGCGCTCGTCACGCTCGAAGGGTTGGGGAGCGTCGAAGCGCCGCATCCGCTGCAGCGCGCCTTCATCGACGATCAGGCGGCCCAATGCGGCTTCTGCCTGAACGGCGTCATCCTCACGGCGAAGGCCTTTCTCGATCAGAATCCGAAAGCCACCGACGCCCAGATCCAGCAGGCGATGTCCGGCGTGCTGTGCCGCTGCTTCACGAACACGCGCATGATGCACGCGATCAAACGCTATCGGGAGAAGACGGCGTGACGGCCGAGCAAACCCGTCGCGAATTCCTCAAGAGCTCTGGCGCGCTCGTCGTCTGCTTCAGCAGCTCGGGGCTCGAACCGCTCGCGTTCGAGCAGGGGCGCGGTGGCGGCTCGCGGTCCCAGGTGGACGCGAGGGTCGTTGATTCCTGGATCGGCGTCGCCGCGGACGGCAGCGTCACGGCGCACACCGGCAAGTGCGAGCTCGGGCAGGGAATCCAGACGACGCAGACACAGCTGATCGCCGAGGAGCTGTCGGTCGCGGTGGACCGGGTGAAGCTGATCATGTGCGACACGTCGATCTGTCCGGACCAGGGGACGACATCGGGCAGCCAGTCGCATCCGACGAACTTCAATCACGCCAACCTCGCGCTCGCCTGTGCAACCGCGCGCGAAGCGCTCATCGAACTCGCGGCGACGCGTCTCGGCGTGCCGCGCGATCAGATTGCCGTCGAACGCGGCGTTGCCAGCGTGAAAGCCGATCGCTCGAAGGCGGCGACGTACGGCGAGCTCGTGGGCGGCAAAGCGTTCAACATCCCGGTGAGCCCGACCGCGAAGCGGAAGGAGCACGGCGCCTGGACGGTGCTTGGCACATCGGTGCCCCGCGTCGACCTGCCGGCGATGGTCACGGCTCAACTCGAATACGTCCACAACGTCCGCGTGCCGGGGATGGTCCACGGTGCGGTCGTGCGGCCGCCTGAAGTTGGCGCGGCGCTCAAGGGAGTGGATGAAGGTTCAGTGCGCAGCATGCCCGGCGTGATCAAAGTGGTGGTCCGACAGAACTTTGTCGGCGTCGTCGCCGAGAAGCCGTGGCAGGCCGTCCGAGCCGCCGCCGCACTGAAAGCAGAGTGGTCCGCCGGCAGCGGGCTGCCACGTCAGGCCGACTTCTACGATTACCTGCGCAAGCAACCGTCGCGCGACACGCTCGTCGTCGACTCGCGCGATGTCGATGCAACAGTGGGGCGCGCCGCGACGATCGTCAAGGCCACGTATCGCCACCCGTATCAGATGCACGGCTCGATGGGGACCTCGTGCGCCGTGGCCGACGTGCAGGCCGACCGTGTCACCGTGTGGTCGTCGACGCAGTCGGCCTATCCGACGCGCAGCGGCGTCGCGACGCTCCTCGGCGTGCCGGTGGAGCGTGTCCGCGTCGTCTTCACCAGGGGTTCAGGCTGCTACGGAATCAACGGCGCCGACACCGTCGCATACGACGCCGCACTGCTGTCGAACGCCGTTGCGCGGCCGGTGAGAGTGCAGCTGTCGCGCAAGGACGAGATGGCGTGGGAGAACTACGGGTTCGCGTACGTCATCGACGAGCGCGTCGCGCTCGATGGCGCAGGCAACATCATCGCGTGGGACCACGAATCGTGGGCTCCTTCGCTCGGCGGCCGCCCGGGCTACGACACGCCGGGTAACGTCGTGACCGGCATGCTGGCGGGGTTTCAGCCGGCTGCATTCGTGCCGCGCAGTCCGGCGCCGCCGCCGACTGGCCGCTTCAACAACGGGAGCAATGCCGCGCCGTCGTACGTCACCGGCTGCGTGGGCGACGCGTGCGGCGGCACGGGACGCGTCAAGAGCGAACGCGTGCTGACGCACACGATCCGGTCGCCGTTCTTCACCGGCCCGCTGCGGTCGCCGAGCCGACTGCAGAACACCTTTGCGCACGAGTCGTTCATGGACGAGATCGCGGCCAAGGTCAAAGTGGATCCGGTCGAATTCCGGCTCCGGCATCTCCGCGATCCGCGCTTGATTGACGTGGTGAAGGGTGCAGCGAAAGCTGCCGCGTGGGAGACGCGCCCGTCGCCGCGCGCATCGCAAGGGACGCTCGCGCGCGGCCGCGGCATCGCATGCGTCTTGTACGAAGGCGACAACGGCTACTGCGCGCTGGTGGCCGAAGTCGAGGTGGATCGCGGCACCGGCCGGATCGCCGTGAAGCGGCTCGTCGCCGCGCAGGACTGCGGACCGATCTCGTCGCCCGACGGCATGAAGAACCAGATCGAAGGCGGCGCGCTGCAAGGCATGAGCCGCGCGCTTGGCGAAGAGGTGACGTGGGACGACCGGAAGGTCACGTCGGTCGATTGGCGCACGTATCGGAGCCTCACACTCGGAGCGGATGTCCCGGCCATCGAGTCGGTCCTGATCGATCGGCCCGACGGGGAGGCGATGGGCGCCGGCGAGACGACCATCACGCTCGTCGCAGCCGCCATCGGCAACGCGGTGTTCGACGCCACAGCTGCGCGCCTTCGGGAGGTGCCGTTCACACCGGAGCGTGTCAAAGCTGCGCTCGCGAACATCTGACGTTCGAGAACACAACGATCACCGCAGAACACGCAGAAGGTGCAGAGCCAAGAATCTCTCTCCGTGTTCCGCGAGTTTCTGCGTTGATCGTTGTTGCGTCGCGTGATGACGCTTCATTCGTAGCGCAGCGCGAGCACCGGATTGACGCGTGTCGCACGCCACGCGGGCACGTAGCCGGCGAGGAGCGCCACCACGGCGAGCAGCGCCGCCGCCCCCGCAATGGTGGCCGGGTCGCTCGCCGTGACGCCGTACAACTGACTGCCGACGAACCGTCCGAGTCCCCAGGCGCCAGCCATGCCGAGCGCGATGCCGCCGCCGACGAGGCCCAGCACCTCCCGCATTACCAGCCAGACCACCTCGCCGTGCACCGCGCCGAGCGCCATGCGCACTCCGATCTCGCGCGTGCGCCGGGCAACCGTGTAGGCCATGACGCCATAGAGGCCGATCACGGCGAGCAGTGTCGCGAGCACGCCGAAGGCCGCGGACAGCGTCGCAATCAACCGATCGTTCAGGAGCGATTGATCGAGCTGCGCCTCCATCGTCCTCGCTCTGACCATCGGGACGTTCGCATCGAGCTGGCGCAGCACCTCGCGGATCGATCCGAACGCCGCTTCAGGTCGGCTGGCCGTGCGGACGTACATGACGGCGCCAACTGCGAAGTCGTCCTCCATGAACGCAAAGTAGACCGTGCGCGGGATCTCGTCGCGGACGCCCATGTACTTGGCGTCCTTCACGACGCCGATGATTTCGATCGGCGTCTTCGTGCCCGGGTTCGTGCCGAAGCCGATGTGACGGCCGATGGGGCTTCGATCGCCGAAGTACTTCTTCGCATAGCTCTCGTTGACGATCGCCACCCGGAACGAGGGCGGGACGTTCGAATCGGGCGTGGCGGCCACGTAGCGCACGTCGCGATCGTCGAAGTCGCGGCCCGCGACGAGCGGAATCTGCATCGTCCTGAAGTAACCGGGGCTCACCGCGTTGCAGAACGGGTTCATGTTCTCGCCCGGCTTCGGCTCGTAGCCTTCCACCGACATCGAGCTGTCCCACTCGTTGCCCTCGAGAATGCCGATCTGGGCGTACGTCATCGACGTCACGCCGGGCAGTGCGGTGACGCGATCCAGCAGCTGCTTGAAGAATTGCTTCGAGCGCACCGGCGTGTAGCCGTTCAGGCCCGTTCCCACGTTGAAGGCAATCAGGTTGTCAGTCTTCAACCCGAGATCGAGCATCCGCAGGTTCCGAAGGCTTCGAATGAAGAGCCCTGCACCGACGAGCAGCAGCACCGAGATCGTCACCTGCGCGACGACGAGCGTCTTTCGCAGGCGAACGCCGCCCGAGCCGCCTTGGACCGCCCCCGCCTGATCCTTGAGAGTCGGCGCAAGATTCGGCCGTGTTGATCGCAACGCCGGGACGAGGCCGAACACGAGCCCCGTCGCCAGCGACAGCACGAAGTTGAACGCGAGGACGCGGCTGTCGATCGTGCCTGTAATGACGTGCGCCGCTCCGACGGTCGGCAGGAAGCCGATGAGAACGCGCGTCGTCCACGACGCGACGCCGAGGCCGAGCAGACCGCCCGCGGCGGCGAGCACAACGCTCTCGACCAGCAGCTGACCGACAATTCGGCCGCGGCTCGCGCCCAGTGCGAGACGCACCGCGATCTCTTTCTGACGCGACGATGCCCGCGCGATCAGCAGGCTTGCGACGTTGGCGCAGGCGATGAGCAGCACGCCGCCGACGATATAGAAGAGCAGTTTCAGCGGGCTTTCGAGCTGTTGTCTGATCGGCGCGCGCCCCTGCGCCGCGGGCAACAGGTTCATCTGGCCCTTGAGAAACTGCTCGCGCGTATAGGCCGACGTGTTGCTGAACGGCGGCATCTGCACTTCCTGCTCGAGCAGACCGTGGAAGAACGGCTGCGTCGCGGCGAGCGCCTGCTCGCGCGTCACCCCCGGCGCGAGACGGCCAAATACATTCACCCACCGGCTCCGCCGATTGTCGACGTCGTCCCAGTTCGGCGTCATCTGGGCCTTGAGCATGACGGGCACGCGCACCGACGCGACCTGCCCGATGTCGACCCCGTCGAATCCG
>Ga0114129_10015858_pt1 | contig 10716 bp, 8 predicted proteins | sample RhiMetdeltSRZDD1_FD_80071 | JGI IMG/M metagenome (GOLD analysis project Ga0114129, IMG submission 80071) | Populus rhizosphere microbial communities from Tennessee, USA - Rhizosphere MetaG P. deltoides SRZDD1 (version 2) (version 2) | ecosystem: Host-associated > Plants > Roots > Rhizosphere >... | reverse complement strand
CGGGCGACCACGCGGATATAGCCTGCGTTGCGGTTCTGCCTGACGTCCGCGTCTTCGTTCATCGCGGGTCGAGGAATGTCGCCTGGGCCGCCGGGCACCCACAGCTCCGGACCCACATCAAGAGGCGCAGGCCGTGAGGTGATCGCCGGCCACAAGAACGCTTTCGGCATCACAGCGAGAACCACGCGAGGGCGCCCATTGAGCGAGATTGTGCGGCCAACGATTGACGGATCTCCATTGAAGCGGCGGATCCAGAGATGGTGACTGAAGACGACAGCAGTCAGATCGGCACTGCCGGTATGAAAAGGATCTCCTATCAGTGGGCGTACGCCCAGAACATCGAAGAACGATGACGAAACGCTGGAGCCCTCGATGCGCTCGGGGTCTCCCGCACCGGTGAGCGTGAACGACAGGTGACTGATGGCTGCGAATCCGCTGAAGCTCGTCGCCTGTGCGCGGAAATCCAGCATGCGGCCTGGTCCGATCGGCTCCGGCTCCATGCGTCCGCTTCGTGTGTTCCAGAGGAACACCAGACGCGCGGCATCCGGGAATGGCAGCGGTCGCAGCAGCGCGGCATCGATTGCGCTGAAGATCGCGGTATTCGCGCCGATGCCGAGCGCCAGCGTCAGCACCGCGATCGCGGTAAAGCCTGGCGTTCTGCGCAGCCCGCGCAGCGCGTAGCGAATGTCCTGGGTCAAGTCCCTCCACATGCCTGCGCGCCTCCCCTCGCGCGCGGCCTGCTCATCGATCTGACGGACTTCAGCGCTAATGGTTGGCACGTCCCCGAAGCGACGACGGGCCTGGGCCCTTGCGTTTTCTGGCGTCAGACCGCGGTCGCGATATTCGCGCTCACGCATCTCGAGATGAAACGCAACTTCATCACGGACATCAGTCGGAATGTCCGCACGCCAGATGCGCCGTTCCGGCCGCGCCTCGTCGCTCATACCGTCTTGGGCCGCCGTGACTGCAGCGCGCGCGAGACGGCCGCGGAGAACCGTTCCCACCGCGACAGCTCGGCCCGCAGCTGCTGGCGTCCCTGCTCCGTGAGCGTGTAGGAGCGCACGCGACGATTCGTGTCGGACAGGCTCCACTGCGAGGTGACGAGGCCGCGCGCCTGCAGGCGGTGTAGAGCCGGATAAAGCGATCCCTCTTCGACGAGGAGCTCATCGCCGGTCACCTGTTCGATCCACCGCGCGATGCCGTAGCCATGGAGCGGTCCCCAGCTCAGCGCTTTGAGAATCAACGCCGCGAGCGTCCCCTGGAGCAGGTCGACGGTCGTCCTATCGATCATAGGCCTGTCATCATATACCTGTGATGATAGGTGTCAAATGCGATCTTGTTGGGCTTTAGGCTTTGGGCCCGATGTACGATCCCCCACGTGATCCATGACCTCTGGTACAAAAACGCCGTCATCTACTGCCTGAACGTCGAGACGTTCGTGGACTCGAACGGCGACGGCGTCGGCGACTTCCCCGGCCTGACGAGCCGGCTCGACTACCTCGCGGGGCTCGGCGTCACCTGCATCTGGCTGCTCCCCTTCTATCCGTCTCCCAACCGCGACGATGGGTATGACGTGGCGGAGTATTACGGCGTTCACCCGCGGACGGGATCGTTCGGCGATTTCGTCGAGTTCATGAATCACGCGGGCCAGCTCGGTCTGCGGGTCATCGTCGACCTCGTGGCGAATCACACGTCGGATCAGCATCCGTGGTTCAAGGCGGCGCGCAAGGATCCGGCGTCGCCGTACCGCCAGTATTACGTGTGGTCGAAGAAACGGCCGGCCAATTGGAACAAGGGAATGGTCTTTCCCGGCGTGCAGCGCGCGACCTGGACTCGCGATCCTGTTGCCAAAGAGTACTACTTCCACCGGTTCTTCGACTTTCAGCCCGACCTGAACACGCATCACCCGGCTGTCAAGGAGGAGCTGATGCGCGTGATGGGGTTCTGGCTGGAGCTCGGCGTCGCGGGCTTCCGCATGGATGCCGTTCCGTTCCTGATCGAGCGCAAAGGAGCGAAGGTCAGGCCGAGCCGCGAGTACGAGCTGCTGCACGAAATGCGCGATTTTCTGCAGTGGCGCTGCCGCGATGCGATCCTGCTCGCGGAGGCGAACGTCCCACCTGACGAGAGCATGCACTACTTCGGCGATCGCGGCGACCGGCTGCAGATGATGCTGAATTTCTGGGTGAACCAGCGTCTCTTCTACACGCTGGCGACCGGCGATACCAAGCCGCTGAAGGAGGCGCTGCTTGCCACATACAAACGTCCTTCGGCAGCGCAATGGGGCATCTTCCTGCGCACGCATGACGAGCTGGATCTCGGCAGGCTGAGCGACACGCAGCGCGAAGCGGTCTTCAGGGCGTTCGGTCCTGAAAAACGGATGCAGCTCTACAACCGCGGGATTCGGCGGCGTCTCGCGCCGATGTTGAACAACGATCGCCGGCGCCTCGAGCTCGCGTACAGCCTGCTGTTTACGCTGCCCGGAACGCCCGTCATCCGTTACGGTGACGAGATCGGCATGGGCGACGACCTGTCGTTGCCGGAGCGTTACGCCGCACGGACGCCGATGCAGTGGTCCCCGGACAGGCACGGCGGCTTTTCGACGGCGGGCCGCATCATCCGCAAGGTCATCAACGATCCGATTTACGGCTACCGCCACGTCAACGTTGCCGATCAGCGCCGCGATCCGAACTCGCTGCTGAACTGGACCGAACGGATCATCCGCACCCGCAGCGAGTGCGCGGAGATCAGCTGGGGCGACTGGAAGATCCTGCCGGTCAGAAACGAGCAGGTCCTCGCGATGCGCTACGACTGGAACGAACGGTCCACAATCGCGGTGCACAACTTCGCCGACAAGCCGTGTCTGGTCAGGCTCCGCGTCGACGGACGGGATGCCGACACGCTGACGAATCTCCTCGCGCAGGAGCAGAGCACGGCGGACGAAAGCGGTCGTCATCTGCTGCAGCTCGAGGCGTACGGCTACCGCTGGCTGCGCGTCGGAGGTCTCGACAAACCGATCGAAATCAAGGGCTGATGCGTTACAAGCCGGGATACGTCGCGCTCGAGCGGGCGCTGTCGAAGCTCGGGACCGCATCGCGCACCGAGGCGCAGCGGCTGATCCGCGGCGGTGTCGTCAGCGTCAACGGCCACGTCGTCGACGATCCGCTCGCGGCGGTGTCTCCCGAACGCGACCGGATTTCCGTCCGTGGTGAACGAGCGCGGCGCGCGGCGTGGCGCACGATTGCGGTTCACAAACCGCGCGGCACCGTCACCACGCGGCGCGATCCCCAGGGCCGCCGCACGGTCTTCGACGTACTCGGAGACACGGCGCGCGGACTCGTCGCAGTCGGCAGGCTCGATCTCGCGACGAGCGGTCTGCTGCTCCTCACGAACGACACGCAACTGGCGGAGCGGCTCACCAATCCTGAAAACCGCGTGACGCGCCGTTATAGCGTCACGGTACGAGGCGAAGTGTCGGACGAAACGTCCGCGCGGCTGCAGGCGGGTCTCGGAGACCTCCACGCCGACCGCGTCGTCATTCGCAAACGCTCGCGACGCGAGACGCACCTGATGGTCGACCTGACGGAGGGGAAGAACCGCCAAGTCCGCCGTCTCTTCGCGGCGGTGGGACATGAGGTCACCAGGCTCGTGCGGATTGCCTACGGTCCAATCGAGCTGGGCTCGCTTGCTCCCGGCGAATGGCGCGAGGTGACGAGGGAGGAGCTGGTCCCGCTGGATCACGGCGGACCTGAAGGTCCGCCCTACAGTTATGGGGGGATCGACCGATAACTCCCACGCAGTGATCTATTTCTTCCACAAGAACGACCGCTACGTGCAGTGCGAGATCGCCGAAACTCCCATCCACGACACCTACGCGATCGTCGTCACCGAAGCGGACGGCACGGTGCGCTCGCATTTCGTTGAAGGCTCGCTCGAAACAAGACGACGATGGCTGCAGCTGGAATGCGACCTGCGGGCCGCCGGCTGGCACGGCCCTCACGGCCGGGAGTAGTTTCCCCCCTTCGACAGATACAATCGCCCGATCATGAACTCACGCTTCCGGCGGCGTACGACGCCGCTCGCAGCGCTTCTGGTCTGCGCTGTCGCGGTGCGCTGCGGAGGCCGCCACGTCAACACCCCGCGGATCCCGGCCACCGGAATCAGTTGGCGTGTCGACGGCGTGATGTCGATTCTGCCGAACACAAAGTTCGACACCCTGGATGGCGTGGCGTTCGGCGGCGTCTCAGGACTTGCGTACGACGCTGTGAGCGGCGAGCTGCTCGGTGTTTGTGACGACAGTCGCAACAGCCGCGTCTTTCGAATGAAGCTCGTCGAAGATCCTCTGAGCGTGGAGCCGATTGGTGTCATCAAGTTGGAGACTGGTGGGAACGCTCCGCCGAAGCTGGACGCCGAAGGTCTTGTGATTCTTCCGAATGGACATCTGCTGATCTCGTCCGAGGGAATCGGCAACCAGGAACCGCGTCTGCCGCCGGCCATCGTCGAATACACTCGCGAAGGGCGCTTCGTCCGGCAGCTCCCGGTACCACCGAAGTTCGTGCCGACTCCGAGCGGGCAGCTGACTTCGGGCGTGCGTGACAACGCGGCGTTCGAAAGTCTCACGCTGACGCCGGATCGGCGCTACCTCTTTACCGGCACCGAGAGCGCGCTCGTGCAGGATGGTGAGATGGCTTCCTTCGAACGAGGCGCGACGAGCCGGCTGATTGAATACGAGCGGCAGGGTGACAGCTATGTGCCGGTACGCGAGCTGGCCTATGAAGTAGATTCGATTCACGGAGGACCGTTCAACGGCGGTATTGCAATCAACGGCCTCGTGGAGCTTCTTGCTATGAGCGATCGCGATCTCCTTGCGCTCGAACGCTCGTACGTGGAGAGCGCGGAGCGCCGCGGTAAGGGCACGAACAGAATCCGTCTGTACCGCGTGTCGCTCGACAAGGCGACGGACGTCTCAGGGCTCGCGTCGCTACGCGGTCAGCCCATCACGCCGGCCGCGAAGACATTGCTCTTCGATCTTGGCTCCGTCCCCGGTCTGCCACAGGCGCTGAGCGCGCTGGACAACTTCGAAGGCCTCGCGCTCCTCGGGTCACGCAACGGCGCTTCATCGCTGCTCATGGTCAGCGACGACAACTTCAGCGACACACAACGGACGTGGTTCGTGAAGCTCGAGTGGCGGTAAAAGGTGCTAGGGGTACTAAAGGTGCTAAGGTGCTAGCGGAGTTGACATGAATGCGAATGTCGTGAAGGCAATCAACCGCCAGATCAATTCTGAGTTGAGCGCGTCGTATTCGTACCTCGCGATGTCGGCGTATTGCGAGCGCCAGAAATTCACTGGCGCGGCGCGGTGGCTGCGGCTTCAGAGCCAGGAAGAGCACATGCACGCGATGAAGCTCTTCGACTTCGTGCTGGCGCGCGATCACAAGGTGGACCTGAGCGCGATCGACGAACCGCGGCAGGAGTTCAAGTCAGTGGCCGATGTCTTCGAGCGGGCGTTGCATCAGGAGCAGGAAGTCAGCCGCCAGATCGATGCCCTCTACGAGACCGCCTTTACCGAGAAAGCGTTTGCGGCCGTCGCGGAGCTGCAATGGTTCCTCACCGAGCAGGTCGAGGAAGAAAAGACTGCCAGAGAGATCGTGGCGAAGTTCAAGCTAGTCGGAAACGACCCGGCGTCGCTTCTCGATCTGGACCGCGAACTGGGTGGCCGAACCCGCGCTCAACCCTCTGCAGCACAACCGTAGACGAAGGTGTGCGCAGTCGTGCACAGTCAGAGCAAAGTCGGCGCGGGGGTTGACATTGTTGAGTTCAGCTCGTCACGCGCGTCGCCGCAACGTCTCTTCTGAGAGTTAGTTAGGCAATCGCCGACAACATGGCTCACCGGGGCACAGCCGTTGCTAATCTGCGGCCGTTTTTCCGGAGGACTGGTCATGAAACGTGCATTCGTCGTAGCAAGTTTGCTGCTGGTTGCGTTCCTGGCGCCCCGCTCCGCCAGCGCTGGACCAGTCACTATAGTCGACCCGATCATCGGCGTTCGCGGCTTGCCTGACGGCCCGTCGCAGGACATCACGAACCCCGCGAATCAGGGTTTCGTGGACTGCGGAGTGTTTTACAACGACATGTCAGGCTACATCTGCGCGCCGTATCACCTGACAGAGACGTTCGCCGGAGGGCTGTTCGCCGTCGACCTCACGTTCACGCAGGACGGCAGCGCCATTCCCGTCAATCTCCTGACCCTGGGACTTGAGGGCGTCGACCCGCACGCCGGCTTCACCCAGTTCACCCAGGTCAACGCGGACACGATTCGGTTGTTCGGTGGCGCGGCTGCGAACGGGGCTCTGAGCTGCGGCGAAACCGCCTGCACGGGCGGGCCGGCCAGTCCGCCGCCGGACCTCTTCCTGACCTTTGCCGCGATCAATCCGCCGGACGATGCCGTCGTATTCATCGGGCCGAACAGGAATCTGCAATCGATTTACTCCGTTTCCTTGACGAACCCGCAGAACACGCCGGTGCCGGAGCCGGGGACGCTGTTGCTGCTCGGGACGGGTTTCGCGTCGATGGCCACCCGGCGCTTCCGCCGCAAGGCCACCGCTTAGGAAGTCGCTCCCCAGTCCTCACCCGGAAGAGCACCCTGCGATCGACCGGCCGCCGCTCCTCAACGAGCGGCAGGCCGGTTTTCTTGTACGAGCGTCTCGAACCGCGGATCTCCCTTTAGCACTTTCAGGTCGGGATCGTCCTTGGCGAAGGCTGCCGGATATCCGGCTTTGAAGGCCTTCCGGAGCGATTGCAGCGCTTCGTCCTTGTGCCCTGCCAGGGCCTGCGCGACGGCGGTGTTGTAGAGGAAGCTGGGGTTCGTAGGGTCCTTCTCCAGGGCGGCGCCGATGAACTTCAGCCCCTGCGCCGTATCCCCTTTCTTGGCGTAGTACGTCCCCAGGTTGCAGCGCGTCGTGGACGCGTTGGGATTCACGGTGAGCGCCTTGTAGGCGAGTTGAATGGCCTTGTCGTAGGTCTCCGTTGCCTTTTGCTTGTCTCCGAGCCAGCGATAATCGTCGGCGAGGTTGGAGAGCCAGGCATCGGACGAGGGGGTCATCTCGACGGCCTTCAGGTATGCCGGAAGCGCTTCCTGAAACTTCCCCTGCCAGGCATACGCGATCCCCAGATTGCTCCAGGTATCGGCAGTCGGTACGAGCTTCAACGCGCGCTGAAACGCGTCAGCCGCTTCCTGATACCGCGCGGTCTGAAGATACATGGCACCGAGATCGTTGTAGCCGTTCACGTTGTCGGGCTCGATCTCGATCACGCGCTTGAATTCCTCGACGGCCTTGTCGTACGCGCCGAGCCGATAGTACGTGCCGCCGAGCGCGTTGTGATTGAGCCAGTAGTACGGGTTTTTCTCGATCGCCTTCAAGTGCATCTGAATCGCTTCGTTCGGACGGCCTGCAGCCAGGTACGCGCTCGCGAGCCGCCGGTACGCCTCGTCGGAGTTCGGAGCGATCTCGAGCGCGCGCGTCAATTCCGCGATGGCTTCGTTCGTTTTTCCCGTCGCGAGATACGCGTGGCCCGCGGCGGCCCGTACCTCCAGCAGCGTGTCGTCGATGCGCTGACCCTGTTGTGCCGCATAGACCGCCTTGTCGGCCCAGATCGTCTCGTTTGTCTCGCGGTACATCTGCAGCGATGCGTCCGCGAGACCTGCAAAGGCGAGCGCGAACTTTGGATCGAGCGTGAGCGCCTCGTTGTAGAAATCGATCGCCTTTTCCACGTTGCGCTTGTCCTGCTGCCCACGCATCGCGTTCCGCCCCTTGAGGTACACGTCGTAGGCGGCGATGTTCTGGGTCGGGCGCGCGACGCTCTTCGCCCGCTCCTCGGTGGTGGGCGTGACGTTCATGGCCTCGACGAGGCTGGCGAACATCTGATCCTGCAGGGTCAGGAGGTCCCCGGGATCCCCGGAGAACTCACGCGTCCAGATCAGCCGCGGCGCGATCGGATCCTCGAGCCGGACCGTGATGCTGATCTTCGTGCTGCTTCCCTGCACGTTCCCGGTCACGAGGAGATTCGATCCCAGCTCGCGAGCGAGCTTGGGGAGCGGCAGCTTGAGATCGACGCCTTCGATGGCGCTCGTGGGCGCGACCGTCACCTGGTTCAAACCGAAAAGTTTTGCGGACAACGCCTCGGCAACACCGGTGGCGATGTGCTCGAGATCGTGCGGCGCGCCGACGACGCGAAACGGGAGGACGGCAATCAGCTTGCGCTCGGTTGGACTAGGCAGCGCATGACTGCTGCTCGAGGCCGAGCGATTCCACAGCTGACGGACCGGCAGCGCGACGATGCCGCCGATCACGCACAGCGCAATCACGATCGCGCCGATCCATCCGCCGCGCGACGTCGGCAGCGGCAGGTTGATGACGACCGACGGATGGCTGGGTCTGCTGCCCACCGGAGCTTTGTGCTGCTCCAGATCCCGCAGCAGATCGTGCGCTGTCTGATAACGCGCCGACGGGTTCTTCTCCAGACATCGCATGACGATCTGGACGAAGAACGCCGGCAGGTCCGGCCCGACTTCCTTGAGCGGCCGCGGCGAAATCCGCACGCGCTGCATGAGGACTTCGAGCGCGGAGTCGCCCGGGAACGGCGTCGATCCCGAGGCCATCTCGTAGAGGATCAGGCCGAGCGCGTAAAGATCGCTGCGGTGATCCGTCGGCTGGCCTTCGACCGATTCGGGCGCCATGTAGCGCGGCGTCCCGATGAAATCTCCCGGTCGCGTGAGCCCGGCGGCGCTGGCTTCGTACGATTTCGCGAGGCCGAAGTCCGAGATGAACGCCCGCCCCGAATTGTCGACGAGGATGTTCTGCGGCTTCAGATCGCGATGCACGATCCCGACGTCGTGCGCCGCGGCCAGGCCCGATGTGATTTGACACGCCAGCGACAGCACGCGATCGAAGGGCAGGTGGCCGGTGGTGAGAATCGCGTGGAGGTCCGACCCCTCGATGAACGGCATCGTGATGTACTTGACGCCGTTCGCCTCTCCGAGATCGTGGATGCGGAGAACGTTCTGGTGAGTGACCTGGCGCGCGAGCAGCAGTTCCTGCTTGAACCGCCGCTCGAAGTCGATGCCGACCCCGGGGTTCGACAGAACCTCGGATCGGATGACCTTCAGCGCAATCGGGATCCCCAGCTCCTGATCCAGCGCTTTGTAGACCGCCCCCATGCCTCCCGCGCCGAGCAGTCGCTCGATCTGATAGCGGCCGGCAAAGAGCGCCCCGGGGCCGAGCGCGCTTCGGGCGGCCGAGCCGGCCAGCTGCGTGACTTCCGCGGACGAGTTGGGCCCCGGCGTCACGGCGCCAGTGACGAGTGATCCCATCGCGACCGACAGCTCCGCCGAACAGGCGATACAACGCCCGGTCGTAAGCGGCGTTTCGGTCCGGCAACGAGGGCAAACCATGGATTCGCAGCAGCGGGGGCGGCCCCGGACGGCCAGCGGCGCCATTATCCTGCCGGGGGAACCCCAATCCAAGTACAACTAACAACGGCAGGACGGGCCTGAGCGCACACCTGCCGAGCCCACTTTTCCCCAGAGACGCCCGGCTGACCGCATAGAATGACCACTATGACTAGAGCGACGGCACTGGCGTTGGTCTGTTTGGCGACCTTGGCCGGCGGCTGCGGCCGGAAGGAGGCCGCCTCTGCTTCGGCCCCGGCGCCGGCTTCTCCCGCGGCGGCCACGGCACCCGCCCCGGTGACCCCCGTGGCCGCGCTCCCGAAGATCGATTCGGCCAGGATCCTTCAGCACATCAAGGTGCTGGCGTCGGACAAGTTCGAGGGACGCGCCCCGGGGACCAACGGCGAGGAGCTGTCGGTGGCGTACATCGAAACCCAGTTCCGCGACCTGGGGCTGAAACCCGGCAATCCTGATGGCACCTACATCCAGAAGGTCCCGCTCGTCGGCATCAAGGCCTCGGAGACCCGCCCGCTGACCTTCGTCAAAGGCTCCAAGGCGCTCGGCTTGAGGTGGAAAGAGGACGTGGTGGCGTGGACGAAGCACGTCGCCGACAGCGCATCCATCGCGAAGTCGGATGTCGTGTTTGCCGGTTACGGTGTCGAGGCCCCCGAGTACCAGTGGGACGACTTCAAAGGACTCGACGTCAAAGGCAAAACGATCATCGTTCTCGTCAACGATCCGCCGATCCCCGATCCTTCGGATCCGTCGAAGCTCGATCCCAAGATGTTCGGCGGCAAGGCGATGACGTACTACGGACGCTGGACGTACAAGTTCGAACAAGGCGCGCGGAAGGGAGCGGCCGCCGTTCTGATCGTCCATGAAACAGGGCCCGCGGGTTATCCCTTCTCGGTCGTTCAAGGAAACCTGAACGAAAAATTCGACATCGTCACGCCGGACAAGAACGCAGGACGCGCGAACATCGAAGGCTGGATCACGGTCGAGGCCGCGCGGAAGCTGTTCGCGATGGCGGGGCAGGATTACGACGCGCTGAAAAAGCAGGCGGCGACCCGAGCGTTCAAGCCGGTTCCGCTCGGCATGCAGGCAACGATGAGCATCGCGAACAAGCTGCGCACGATCGATTCGAAGAACGTCGTGGCGAGGCTCGAAGGCAGCGATCCGCGCTTGAAGGACGAGTACGTCGTGTACTCAGCGCACTGGGATCATCTCGGCGTCGGCGCACCAGTCAAGGGAGACAACATCTATAACGGCGCGCT